>Ga0307374_10015109_pt1 | contig 10426 bp, 9 predicted proteins | sample OX3MG_FD_202532 | JGI IMG/M metagenome (GOLD analysis project Ga0307374, IMG submission 202532) | Soil microbial communities from Risofladan, Vaasa, Finland - OX-3 | ecosystem: Environmental > Terrestrial > Soil > Coastal area > Acid sulfate soil | place: Finland: Risofladan, Vaasa | collected...
AGGCGGCCGGGTTCAGCCGCACCTCACCCTGGGCGGTCGCCTCACGGTCGGTGCTGGGCCGATTGCCGACGTCCACCATCCTCACCTTCCCCCGCGCGTCCAGATGGCTGAGCCCGGGATCACTCTTCTCGGTCATGAGCTCGCCGCGCAGGCGTTGACCCCATTGGCTACTTTCCCGCCACCGAAGCTCACCCCCACGATCAGATCGTTGGGACGGGCGGCCTCGCAGGAAAAGGTGAGGGATCTGCCGACGTCGATCAGTCCCAGGAAGAAGGAGGGGTGGAACCCCCGGGCCAGCGCCTGGGGAATCAGCGAGGGAAGGGTCATCTGGCCGATCGCCAGATTGGAGAACTTGAGAACGATCGTCGGCTTGCCCAGACCCCCGAAGACGACCGGCCCACTGATGACCAACGGGCGGTTGAGGATGGTGGTCTCTCCGCTCACCACCACCTGGCCTTGGAGCACGTGCACCTCCAGCTGCGAGAGGCCGTCGTAGGTGCTGAGGGTGTCCGCGAGCAGGCCGGTCGCCTCGGCGTCGGTAAGTTGCAGCAGAGCCACCGGCTGCCCATTGGTGAGCGCTGCGGCGACGGCCTTGCCCGCGCTCAGCTGGAGGGCCGCGGGCAGCGCAGCTGTCACCGGGGGGTAGTCGGGAGGGGTGGTCCAGAGGTGGATTGCGTAAACCACCAGGGCCACCACCACGACCACCGGGAGGAGGCAGCCCAGACAATTGAGGGTGCAGCCGCGCCGGAAGGCCCCGAGCACCTCAGCTGACCTGGCCCGGGCCGGACTGCCAAGCGTCGAAGGCCCGCCGGTGGGAGGCGAACACCAGCTCCGGGAGGTGCTCGGGATCGAAGCAGCCCAGCTCGGGCGCCTCGGGGGTGGGACTGGGCTCGCCGACGGTCAGCCGACCCCGGTAAGCCAGTACCACCAGACCACCCTCCTCGGTCACCACGTGAAAGACCCCGGCGAGCCCTTCGACCTCGGCTTCGCAGCCGGTCTCCTCGCGGCACTCGCGGGCCGCTCCGAAGGCCGGGTCCTCCTCGTCATCGACGTAGCCGCCCGGGAAGGCCCAGCCGCCCCGGCCAGGGGAGATCCCCCGGCGGATCACCAGGAGACGGCCCTCGGGGTCGCTGGCCATAAGAGCCGTCGCCACCTTCGGTCCCCTCCAGGCCACGAAGTCACACCGGGGGCAGGCAGGCAGGTCTCGGCCCTCGAGCTGGCGCGGCTCGAGGGCCGCCCCGCAGCTGGGGCAAAAGCGGAACTCGGTCTTCATTGGTCCCGACCGGGCCCGGTCATCGCTGCCACCTCCTCCCGACCAGGTTGCGCCGATGGCCCTTCGCCTGAGTGCATGGAGCGGCGGATAACGCCGCCGCGGCCTTCAGATGATACGGGGCCAGATGCCGAACTCCGAAGCGGCTAAGGGTCGGTGAGGCGCCGCAGGTGGTCTTGATTCCAGTCCAACGGAGCATTCAGCGACCCCGTGCCGCGGGAGATCGCCCGACCCCCGAAGCGACCCCGGAGACCGTCCAGTGCCAAGTCCAGGCGCGCGCCGCGGTCACCAACCTGCTCGAACAGGCTCATCTGACGAGCCTCGCTCAGACCTTCGGCACCGACCCCGAGCAACCGCACCGCCTGGCCTTCGCTCCAGGTCTCGCCGAAGAGCTCCAGGGCGCCTGCCTGAAGCTCCAGGTCGGCATAGGTCGGCTCCAGCAGGTGACGGCGTCGGGTGATCGTTTCGAAGTTCGCGAAGCGCATTTTGATCGCCACCGCCTGGGAGATCAGCGAGGCGGCCCGGAGCCGTTTGCCCACTCCGGCCGAGAGCGCGGCGATCCGGGCCTCCAGCTCCGCTCTCGAGACGAGATCCTCGGCGTAGGTTTCCTCGCGGCTGACCGATTTGGGGATCCCGGGCAACGTGACTCGAGACTGGTCCACCCCGCGGGCGCGCAGCTGCAGCGCTCCGGCGTTTGGTCCGAGGGTCTCCTGGAGCAGGGTGGTCGGTGCCGCCACCAGCTTGCCCAGGGTGTCGATGCCCAGGAGTCGCAGCTTGGCAGTCGTCTTGGGACCGGCTCCGGGCAGCCGCTCCACCGCCAACGGGGCGAGGAATTGGGCCTCCTCGCCCGGGGGTACGACCACCCTGCCGCGCGGCTTGCGCAGATCCGACGCCACCTTCGCCACCACTTTGGTGGTGGCGACCCCGACCGAGCAGGGAAGGCCCAGCTCGGCTTCGAGGCGGGCGGTGATGGCCAGCGCGGCCGCCTGGCCGCCCCCGCTCAGCGACTCGGTGCCGGTCAGGTCGAGAAAAGCCTCGTCCAGCGATCCCGGCTCGACCAGAGGGGTGTATTCCGCGAAGATCGAGAAGACCCGCTGGGAGATCCGGGCGTACTCGGCAATATCAACCGGCAGGACGATCAGCCCGGGACAGAGGTTGAGGGCCCGGCCCAGCGGCAAGGCCGAGCGAACCCCAAATCGGCGCGCCTCGTACGAGGCGGCCGCGACCACCCCCCGGCCGGGATCCCGCTGATCGCCCGGGTGCGACTCGTGGCCGCCGCCGACGACCACCGGCTGGCCGGCCAGCTCCGGCCGGCGGAGCAACTCGCAGGAGACAAAGAAGGCGTCCAGGTCCACGTGCAGGATCGTTCGCGTCCTCGCCATCCGCGGGCACCCCCGGGGGTCAGACCCCCCTAGCGAAGGTCCGGGCCGCCAGCGCCTGGACCGGTTCCAGCTGGTCTCTGACCCACTCCCGCTCCGCGAGCCGGAGTGCCTCCAGCTCGGCCAGCACCTCGTCGAGGATGGCGGCGCGCGCGACTGTCCGGGGCTCGCCGATGCGCCGCTTGAATTCGGCTCCCTCGGCCTTCAGGCTTCGGGGCGAGATGGTGATCCGGAGGGGAATCCCGCGCAGATCGGCGTCGGCGAACTTGACCCCGGGGCTGACCTCCCGATCGTCGTAGAGGACCTCGACCCCAGCCTCCGCCAGATCCCGGTAGGTGGCCTCGGCCAACAGGGTGACCTCCTCCTCCTGGCCCACCGAGACCAGCGCCACCTCGTACGGGGCCACCCCGATCGGCAGGGTCAGGCCCCGGTCATCGTGGTGCTCCTCGGCGACGCACGACAAGAGCCGACCCAGCCCGATCCCGTAAGAGCCCATCACCACCGGCAGTTGCTGGCCCGCCTCGTCGTTGTAGAAGGCCCCCAGCGCCACGCTGTACTGGGTGCCCAATTGGAAGATATTGCCGTACTCGATGCCCCGCCCGAGCCGCAACGGGGCACCGCAGTTGCCGCACGGGTCCCCGGTGGTGGCCGAGGCCACCCGGGCCACCGAATCCACCCGGCAGTCACGGGCGAGGTTGAAGTTGCGAAGGTGCCAGCCCTCGCGATTGGCCCCGGTTACCAGATTGCGCCGGCGAGTGATCGCCTCGTCGGCCACCACGATCGCGGCATCTGCCGCGAGCCCCCGCGGTGACATGTACCCGGGCACTCCCCCAGCCCGCTCCACCTCCTCCGGAGTCGAGGGGCGGAGGTCGATGGCGCCGGTGGCGTTGCGCAGCTGGGCCAGATTGACCTCCGAGGGTCCTGGCACCAGGGCCAGGACCAGCCGCGGGGGCTGGCCCCGCTGGAGCTCCGCCATGAAGGCGACCGACTTGGCGACCCGGGAAGGGTCTACCTTGAGAAACTCCGAGATCTCGGCGACCGTCGCCGCTCCGGGCGTCTCCACCTCCTCCAGCTCGCCTTCGGGCTCGGTCTCAGGCTGGGGGAGCGCGGTCTCCGCGACCTCCTGGTTGGCGGCGTAGCCACAGCTGTCACACAACACCAGGGTGTCCTCACCGACCTCGGTCAGGTACATGAACTCGTGGGCCAGGTGACCCCCGTGGACCCCGACATCGCTGAGCACCGCCACCACCGGGACTCCCGCCCGGGCGGCGATCTTGAAGTAAGCGTGGAAGTGGGCGATGTAGGCGCGGTCCAGCCCGGCCTGATCGCGATCCAGGGAATAGGAGTCCTTCATGGTGAACTCCCTCGTCCGCAGCAGCCCGCCCCGCGCCCGGGGCTCGTCGCGGAACTTAGTCTGGAGTTGGTAGACGATCCGGGGCAGGTCCCGGTACGAGCTAACGTTGGCAGCGGTCAGGTCGGCGACCACCTCCTCGTGGGAGAGGGCGAGCGCCATATCCCGGCCGCGCCGGTCGTGGAAGCGGAGCAGAACCTGGTCAATATGATCCCAGCGCCCGCTCTGCTTCCACAGGTCCCCGGGGTGGACGACCGGCATGGAGAGTTCCTGGCCGCCCAGGGCGTTCATCTCCTCCCGGAGGATCCGGCGCAGCTTCTGCTCGGTTCGCCAACCCATTGGCAGATAGCTGTAGATGCCGGTCGCCAGCTGTTGAATGAAACCCGCCCGCAGCAGCAACTGGTGAGAGATCAGCTCCTCGGTGGGGGCGCTGCGGCGGGTGGCGCCGAATAGCGCGCTAACTCGCATCGGTCAAGTGTACGAAGCGGTCTCGCCGCCTCCGAGAGGGTGTCGATAGCGCCTCAGCTCACTCCAACAGGGTCAGTAAATCCCCCCACCGGGCCAGCTGTTCCGCGCCCTCGCGACGAGCCCTCGCCCCCGGCGCCAGGATCGCCCTCATCCCGGCCGCCGTGGCGCCTTCGATGTCCGCCTCCCACTCGTCCCCTAGGAACCACACCGATCGTGCCGGCAGCCCGAGCCGCTTCAGCATCTCCGCGAAGATTCTCGGGTCCGGCTTGCGCCAGCCGATCTCGCTCGAGAAGAGGACGGCGTCGAAGTACCGGCGCAGCTGGAACCGCTCCAGCTGCTCGTGCATCAACTGGGGCGGGAAGGGAGCGTTGGAACAGAGCGCGAGGCGCAGGCCCCGCTCCTTCAGGGTAGCCAGGACCTCACGGGCTGGCTCAATCGGCGCCACCCCTTCCACCCAGGCGCGCTGCAGGACCGTCCCCACCCGGTCGCTGACCTCCCGACTGGGCCAGGCTCCCAGCAGCTGATGCATGGCTTCGCGGTGGATGACTTCGAACTCGACCTCCCGCCACGGGTCCGCCCGCTGACCCGCGTCGATCCTTTGGTCCACCAGCCGATCGAGGGCCAGGGCAAATTCCCCCGGCGTCCCGTTCCACCCGCTCTCGGCAAGGGGCAGCTCTTGGGCCAGGCTCACCCCGGCGGCCGCGATGGCCGTTTCCGGCCTGGTGAAGTCGACCAGAGTGCGCCCGTAGTCGAAGCAGATCCCGGCCGGACGATCCGCCGAGGTCACCCTCCGGATCCAGCCTCCGGAGATCGCCCGCCACCGCGGGGTCGCCGGCGGCGGCGACGCCGGCGTTCGGCTCCACCGCCAGCCGCCGCGGCGGCTGGCGGTGGGGGCGCTCCGGGGCCGGGACGCCGACCCTGGCCACTGGCTTGGGGCTGCTGGGCCACAGGAGCACCCGCCGGCCGGCGGCGCCGGCGGCGGCGGCTCGGGGTGGAAGCCGGTCGGGTGGGGCTGAACTTGGCCAGGAGCCCTTCCTGGTGCTGGGGATCCCAGCTCCCACTTCCGATCTCTCCATACGCGGTCACCCGGGCGTCAAACTCGGCCATGAATTCCTGAAGCGGGCGCTTCTCCTTGACCGCATTGGTGATCTGCTTCTCGGCCCAAGGCTGGTAGTGAGGGGATTCTGGGTTGAGGAACTCGGGGGGCCGGCCACCTTCGCGCCCCTTCTCGTCCCGGGCCGCGGTCGGCGCCTCATCAGGCTGGTCCACCGGGCGAGTATAGGTTGGGTCCTCGGCGCCCTAGCTCTCCACCGGCTCGGCCGCAGCTTCGGGGTCGGGCCTGCCTGAACCGGCCTTCCTCCGGTTCACTCTCAACGCTAGGGTCCCGTTGGTGATGATCGCGGTGCGCGGCGCCCGCTTCGCCACCTGGGTGTCGTGGGTGACCACCACCAGGGTCATGCCGCGCTCCTTCCAGAGCCTCTCCATGAGGGCGACGATCTCCCCCCTGGTGACCTCGTCGAGGTTGCCGGTCGGTTCGTCGGCCAAGATCACCTTGGGCGCCTTGACCAGAGCCCGGGCGATCGCGACCCGCTGCTGCTCCCCGCCGGAGAGCTCCGCTGGGAAGTGACCGGCCCGATCGGCCAGTCCCACATCCGCCAGGGCGGCAACCGAGCGAGCTCGCCGGGGGGCCGTCGGGATCTTGAGGGGGACCAAGGCCGCCTCCACATTTTCAGCCGCCGTCAAAGTCGGCATCAGGTTGTAGTTCTGGAAGACGAACCCAAAGTTCTGGGCCCGCACGTCCACCAGTTGCGACTCGGCCAGTGCGCCCAGGTCGTGGCCGTCGAAGACGACGCTCCCGCTGGTCGGCCGGTCGAGCCCGCCGAGGAGGAGGAGGAGGGTGGTCTTGCCGTGGCCGGTGGGTCCCTGGACGGTCAGGAACTCGCCGTCCTGGAGCACCAGACTGATGTCCTTGAGTGCGGTGACCTTGCCCCGCCCCTTGGGATAGACGCGGGAGAGCTTCTTCAGTTCGTACATGAGCTCACTCCACCCGCCGGAGCGCCTCGGCCGGCTGCAGGCGGGCGGCGCGCCACCCGCCCAGGATGCCGGCGAGCAGGCCGCCGGCGACCGCCAGGGCAACCGCCAGCCCGAAGATCCCCAGGCTGAGGGGCGCGGTCAGGTGAAGGGGGATGGTGTGGGTGGCCGGCGCAAAGGTGTGGGTGAACGACTGGTGGGAGGCACCGGTGCCAGTTCCCGATCCACCCCCAAACCCGCCTCGGCCACCCGGCCCAAACGCGCCCGCAGCACCGGACCCGAGCCCGGTCGCCCCGACCGTCGCGGTCAGGGTGGGGGCGACCTTGGTGACCAGGAACGCACCCAGCACTCCGAGCCCGATCCCCAGAGCGCCGCCGATCACCCCCTGGACGACCGACTCGCCCAGCACCTGACCGACGATCCGGCGGCTGTGCCAGCCTATCGCCTTGAGGGTGCCGAACTCCCGCACCCGCCGATTCACCGAGGCGGTGGTGAGCAGCGCCGCGAGCACGAAGGCGGCCAGCAACACGAGCACCGCCAGCCAGACCCCCAGCGAATCGACCAGGCTGGCGGCGGTGCTGATCGAACCGGTGACCTGACTGGCGAGATCCGCAGCGGTCGTGACCGTGGCCTTGGGCAGCAGGTGCTGAATTTTGGTCTGGACCGCCGAGATATCCGACGCACTGGCGGCGGTGACGTAGATCGTGTTCACCTTGCCGGCATCGCTGGCCAATTTCTGGGCCTCGCTGAGCGGCAGGTAGATGTCCTCCACCGAAGCGGTCGCCGAGGTTGAGACGAGCCCCAGCACCGTGAGTTTGGTGCCGGCGACAGTGACGGTGGACCCGGACTTGAGCTTGTTCTGCTTGGCGTAACTGCTGTTGACCAGGGCGAGCAGCTGGTCGCTGGAGGACGAGCTCTGCTGCACCCGCTTGAACCAGCTGGAGACCACCTTGGTGCCGGAGGTCAGGCTGGAGGAGCTCAGGGGACCCAGCCCGGGGTCGTCGGCGTTGACGCCGCCAACCGTGAAGGTCGAGACGCTGAACGGCGTTGTCGACGCGGAGCTGGAGCTGGAGCTGGGCGCTCCTCCGCTGAAGGTCCCGGTGATGTGGATCGAGCTCAGGTTGAGGGCTCCCGTCGCGCCGGCAACCCCCTTCAGCTTGGAGATGGAGGCGACGTCCGTTTCGGCGATCGTCGTGAGCCCCGCCGCGGAGCTGAGCCGATCTCGGCTGAAGGGCTGCCCCGGCGCGCTGTGAGTTGACGCGCCGCCGCGGAAGCGGAAGCCCCCAGCGCTTCCCGGGGTGGCCGTCTTGGTGACCGAGATGTCGGTCCCGACGCCATAGAGGGAGTGGAGGACCTGGGCCTGCGCGGTTTTCACCCCGGAGGCAGCCGCGGTTACGGTGATAACCAGGCCGACGCCGAGCGCCAGCCCAATCGCCACCACGCTGGCCGAGCGCGCCCGGCGGCGCAGTTCGCGTCCCAAGTAGCGGAAGTACAAACAGGCTCCTGGTATTGGATCTCGGCGCCATCCGCCAGACCCGAAGTACAGCCTCTGCGACTGAGAGTGACCTCGGGAGGGGCTGAGAGTTGGCTGTGCCAGTCGAGTTCCGCCCCAGCCGGGCCGGGTCACTACCTTTGGGGCCAGGGGCCCGAGGTGAGGCCCACCGCCCAGCACAGGAGGTGAATTCGTGGACACGCTCGTGGCGAACGGGCTCTGGCAGATCGACACCCTCCTGGGCGGCTGGGAGAACGTCAACTCGGTCTTCCTGATCGAGGCGGACCAGCCCTGCCTGGTCGAGACCGGACCCCAGCGAGACGTCGATCAGGTCCTCGAGGGACTAAGTCGCCACGGGCTCGGGCCTGACGACCTGGCCTGGGTTGTCCTCACCCACATCCACCTCGATCACGCGGGCGCGGTGGGCGAGATCGCCCAGCGGTACCCCGGGGCCAAGATCGTCTGCCACCCCAAGGGGCTGCGCCATCTGGCCGACCCCGACCGGCTGATCGCCGCCGCGGCCCAGGTCTATGGTGCCAAGCTCGATTCGCTCTACGGACGGATGACCGCAGTCGACCCCGACCGGCTGGTCGCCGCCGAAGACGGCGGTCGGATCGACCTCGGCCAGGGCCGAGAGCTGGTGCTGGTCAATTCACCTGGCCACGCCAAGCACCACATCGGGGTGTTGGAGGCCGACTCCGGGGTGCTGCTGGTCGGGGACGCGGTGGGAGTCAAGCTGCCGGGAGCCGGTCCCCTCCGCCCGGCCACCCCACCCGATGACTTCGATTTGGAGCTGGCAGTCGGCTCACTTCACAAGTTCCTAGTGCTGCAGCCCCAGCAGCTGATCCTGACTCACTACGGCTCCGCTGGCCCGCCGGAGGAGGTCCTGCGGGAGGCCGAGGAGAAGCTCCGCACCTGGGCCACGATCGCCCAGGACGCCTACCGAGAGCAGCCTCAGCTCGATCACATCGAGCAGGCGCTGCAGGACCGGCTGGAGACCACCGGGGAGGGCGACCCCGAGCGGGGCCTGGCCGCCGACACGCTGAACGGCCTTCACTCTAATGCGGCCGGACTTTTTGGATGGCTGGAACGAAAGGCGCGATCTCAGCCGGAACTGGGCTGAGCTGGCTGCCGGCCCCAGCCCCAACGGACCCCACGCGGACCGATCAACCGGACCAGATGTGCGTTTGAGGTTGCGGGCGGTCGAGTTGGTGAATACAATGCGCGTGATCGCCCGGCTCTGGAGTTCGGGCTCTACTTCCAGCGGAGGGGCACCAAGATGGCCGTTACCGGCTTTTGCATGAAGTGCAAGACGGCGCGGGAGATTTCGAACCCCCAGCCAACGCAACTAAAGAACGGCAAGCCGGCTACCACCGGTACCTGCCCCGTCTGCGGAACGAAGATCTTCAAGATCGGGAAGGCGGCCTGAGGGCCCTCTCACTCGGCCCGGGCCTCGCCTCGGCGAGGGTCCGGCGCTGGTGAGCCCGACAGACGATCTGACGTCGGCCATCCATAGCCGGGAGCGAGCTCTGGTAGACACGCTCACCCGCTGGGTGGCCATCCCTTCGATCAGCACCGGCACGGAGCACACCGCGGAGGTGCGCCGCTCAGCGGAGTTTCTGCGCCAGGAGGCGCTGGAGGCCGGGTTCACCGTCGCCGAGGTCTGGGCCACGGCGGGTCACCCGGCCGTTTTTGCCGAACGAATCGAGGACCTGAGCCTGCCCACCGTCCTGGTTTACGGCCACCACGACGTTCAGCCGGTCGATCCGGTCGTGGAATGGGAGAAAGCGCCCTTTGAGGCGCTGGAGAAAGACGGACAGCTCCTAGGCCGCGGCACGGCCGATGACAAGGGCCACCTGGTGATGCACCTGGAGGCGCTCCGCGGCTACCTCCAGGCCCGGGGCAAACTCCCCATCAACCTCAAGCTGATCGCGGAAGGCGAGGAGGAGGACGGGTCCGAACACTTCCAACAGCTGCTGATTGATCACCGGGACCAATTGCAGGCCGATGTCGCGGTGATCTCTGACACGGGGATGCCGGCGGAGAACCTGCCCGCGTTGACGGTCAGCCTCCGGGGTCTCGCCTACTGGGAGCTACGCGTCGAGACGGCCTCGACCGACCTGCATTCGGGGGTCTACGGGGGAGCCGTCCTCAACCCGATCACGGTTCTCGCCGAGATGGTGGCCAAGCTGCACGACGCCGACGGCCGGATCGCCGTACCCGGTTTCTACGACGACGTGGTAGCGCCCAGCCAGGCGGAGCGGGCGGAGATCGCAGCTGTCCCCTTCGATGAGCGGGAGTTCGCCGCTCAGGCGAACGTGGTCCTCGGCGGGGAATCCGGTTTCACCACAGCGGAGCGACGGACCGTCCGTCCCACCATGGAACTCTGTGGAATTTGGGGCGGCTACCAAGGCGAGGGCTCCAAGACGGTGATC
>Ga0307374_10015111_pt1 | contig 10425 bp, 7 predicted proteins | sample OX3MG_FD_202532 | JGI IMG/M metagenome (GOLD analysis project Ga0307374, IMG submission 202532) | Soil microbial communities from Risofladan, Vaasa, Finland - OX-3 | ecosystem: Environmental > Terrestrial > Soil > Coastal area > Acid sulfate soil | place: Finland: Risofladan, Vaasa | collected...
ACAGGCCCTGGCGCTGCCGGAACACTTGGCAGAACGGCTGAAACGCCCCGTGGTCGTGGTGATGGACGAGTTTCAGGACGCGGGCAAGTTACATGCCGACTTCTACCGCGTTCTGCGCCGCTATGTCGTTGGCGGTGGGCCGGTGGCCTATCTCTTCCTCGGCTCGCGAGCGTCCTTGCTCCGAGATCTCTTCGTCAAGCACAATGAGCCACTCTACCGCACTGCCTTCGAGGTTGAACTGCCCGATGCGCCGTGGTCTGACTGGATGGCTTACCTGCATCGCAAGTTCGCCGAGGCTCAGATCGAACCCGATCGAGGCGCGCTGGCTGCCCTGCTTGAACGGACCGGTGGGCATCCCCAAGACACCATGATGTTGGCAGCGGAGGCGTATGCCAGCCTTTGTCGGCAAGACCAGCGCGTACTCCGCATGGAGGGCGTGGCAGAAGCCGGCGACCGCGTGCTCAAGGCGCTGGAACTGGCCTTTCAGGCAGAATGGCAGGACCTCTCCCGCGACCGCGGCGCCCGTATCGCGCTGCCACGGATCGCCAAGGGAGAGTCAATCCATCAAGGGCTCTCCAACGCTGAGAGCAAAGCCGCGAGCGTGGCGCTGCAAAGGTTGGTTCGGGAGGGCACGGTGGGTCGGGCGTCGCGTGGCCGTTACACCCTGCGGGAACCGTTGTTTGGGGAGTGGTTGCGGCTGACGGTGACGTGAGTCCGTGGGGTGGCGCCGCCAAGGTACTCCTTTGCGGCGCCACCCCACGCCCGGTCGCATGGGCAGGGGGTGCCCCGATGAGGCCTCAGGTTCTGCGCTGATCGGCGGTGGCATTGCTTACCGTCGTTGCAGGGTGCGCCCGCCCGTTGCCCAAACCCACGACGCCCGGATCGGTGGCGGTGCAACCGCGCAATCGCCCGACGCGCATCGCCGAGGTGGGCGCCCAGAGGCGCTGACCCTCGGCCGCAGCGGCGGGCTCCTCACTTGTCCCTCCAGGGCGGCCACAGCGTCAGCCCACCGGGGAGGCCTTTCGAAGGACCCCCGGCTCAAGTCATCGCCCGTCGCGCGTACATGCGCGACGGGCTCCTCATCTGTCCCGCCAGGGCAACCGCGGCGTCAGCCCACCGGGCGAGGCCCGCCGACCAGGCCGAGGGCTCAGGCAATCGCCCGGCGCGCGTATAGGCGCGTCGGGCTCCTTCTTGTCCGGCGGGGCGCGGCGGGCGGCGGTCAGGAGATCTGCTGCACGTCGACCGTGCGGCGCTCCGCCACCGAGCGCAGGACGGCATCGACGACGGCGATGACGCGCGCGCCATCGAGGAAGCTGGGGCTGCAGTCGCGGCCGGTGCGGATGGCGTCGATGAACTCGTACATCTGATTCTCGCGGAAGGCGAGGCTGGGGTCCGCCGAGAGGGGGGCCACCCCTGTGCCGATGGGGGCGCGGAACTCCGCCGGGACCTCCGTCGGGGCGAGGGTACCGCCGGCCTTGCCGATGTCGAGGGTGTGCGGCTGCTTGAGGCGATAGAAGGCGGAGCCGTCGGCGCCGTTGAGCTCGAAGTCGTCCGTGCCGGCGTCGCCCTTGCCGTAACCGCGAGCGAGCTTTGTGGATTCGAAGACGCCAACGATGTTGCTGCCGAATTCCGCAATGAAGGCGCACCAATCGTCGACCTCAGCCGCATGCCTGCGGCCATCCGGAAGGCTCCGCTCCGCGACATACATCCGCGTGAGGCCTTGCACGGTGCGCACCGGGCCAAACATCGACTGGGCGTAATCGACACGGTGGCTGGCCATGTCGCCGAGGTCGCCGGATGCGGCCTGCGCCTTGATCTGGCGCCAACCGAGGGAGTGGTCGGGCCAGTCCATCAGGCGCCGGCTGCGCAGGATCCTGGGCGTGCCGAGGCGGCCCGCCGCGACGATGTGCCGCAGGTAGCGCATGGCCGGCACGAAGCGGTAGGTGAAGGCGTTCATGTGGCGGACCTTCGCCTTGCGGACGGCCTCCAGCATGCGGAGGGCCTCCTCGGTGTGTAGCGCGATGGGCTTTTCGCAGAGGACGTGTTTGCCGGCCTCCGCGGCGGCGATCGCGGCGGGGGCGTGGACGTGGTTGGGCGTGCCGATGGTGACGGCGGTGACGGCCGGGCATTCCAGGAGGTCCTCATAGCGGGTGAAGGCGCGGTCCTGCGGCAGGCCGTATTGCTCCGCGCGCTTGCGGACGAGGGTGGCGTCGGCGTCGCAGACGGCTTCGATCCGGCCCTGACCGGAGTGGACGATGGCGCGGGCGTGGGCCCAATCGGCCTGTTGGCCGACACCGATGAGGCCGAAGCCGATGGGGGTAGGGGTTGCGGGCATTGGGGGTGGCCACCTTTCGTCTGCGTCGCGGTGCCGGGCCGGGGGGACACGCCGGGCATGGGGCGGATCACTGGGGCATCGGGGCCGCGGGCGGCGGGCCGTAGGGGCACGGGGCCGCGGAACAGATGGCGCGGGCGGCGGGGTATGGCCTCGGGCGTGGAACCGGGCAACCGCGAACGATCGGGCGTGGGGCATCGGGAGACGTACAAGGCGCGTAGGGCGGTAGGCGAGGAAGGGAGGCGCGCACAGCCGGCAGGCGCACCGGGGCGGGAGCCGGACAGCGGCGGGGTCCGGGGCCACATGGCCGGGCGGCGGGGCTATGGGGCCCGTCATTCTGCGGGGGGCGCCGCGGTCCTGTAGCGGAAGGCGCGCAGTGGCGCGGGTGGGCTCGACACCGCCCGGGTCGTGCACGATACTTGGCCTCGGTGGCGAATGGCCGTCCGGCGGGGGCTGGTGCGATGGTCGTTTCCCGGCGGGTCCTCCTCCGACAGGCCGTAGGAGCTGTGCCGGGGGCCGCTACGGTGTTCCTGGCTGGCTGTGCCTTGGCGAAGTCCGCGCGGCCGACAGCGGCACTGCTGGCATCCTCCGCGCCTTCGGCAGGTGACCTGGTGGATATCCAGACCTCCAGCGCCTTCTTCAACTCGGTGCCGCAGCTGATGGAAGGCTTCAACGCGGCGCAGCGCAACGTGGTCCTGAAACGGCCGGTCTACTTCGTGAAGGACCCCCTCGAATTGGAGCCTATGCCGCAGGATTTTGTCGACCAGTTCTATCCGCAAGCCCTGCCGCTCGACGTGCCCCTGCGCAAGATCAACTTCGATCCGAGCACGTTGCTGCCGGGCAGTGTGGCGGCATTCACGCGGCAGGGCCACGTGTACTTCCTTCCCATCACGCAATACCCGTGGTGCGTGCGGTGGAGGACCGATGCGTTCCAGGCGGCCGGGCTGCCGGACCCGGACCCCAGGTGGACGCTGGGTGACTTCGAAGGCACCTGCGAGGAACTGCAGGGGTTGGCGGCATCGGGTCGCCTGAGCGGTTTGCATGCGGCACTGGGTCCCGTCTTCGGTCAGTATCCGGTGCGCGACGCGAAAGGTAGGCTGCAGGCCACCTTTTTCGGTGCCGGTAGCGCTGGGGGTGGCCTCTGGCAGGGCTTCGCGGTGGGATTCGGCGGCTCCCTGGTTCAGGCTGGACGGTTCCGGCTGACCGACCCGAACACGCTGGCCGGCCTGGGGCATCTGGTGGACATGGCGCGTCGGTTCGCGCTGTCACCGGACAAAGTGCCAATCACCGTGACCGGCATGGCCGGCTTCACCGACCGTTACGCGATGGAGTTCATGCAGTACGACCCCCTGGCTCACCCGGGACCGCTGCATCTGTTCGAGTACGACGCGCGCTGGCACTACGCGCGGCTGCCAGTCTTTCCTACCAACCCCGTCATCCCCGCCGCATTCCAGGGCCAGGGCCTCGTCCACCGGCCGTGGGAAGGGCCGCCACCGGCCGGGTCCGTGATCACGCGCTATGTCAATGGTACCGCCGCAGCCCTCCTCTGGCTCTACGGCACGGAAGCCCAGAGGCTTCTCATGGCAGCCGGTGTCGCCCCGGTGACCGCGGACAGCACAGCCCAGGGTGCCTTCTGGTCAACCGTGGACCCGGCTGCGCGCAGCGTCGGGGACTGGCAACACTTCGTCAACTACGCGGAGGGCTGGCCCGCCGTCCCCCCCGCGACTATCGTCGCGCAGGCGTTGGAGGGGGCCGTCCGGGACCCAGGTACCCTCGGGCAGCAGATGGCGCAGGCGGAGCAGCAAATGAATGCGTGGATGGATAGCCAGACCGCAGTCACCCCGTCGGCTCAGGCGTAATCGTTGAACCCTGCCTCTGGTGCTCGCGGAGGCCCGCCCGTGCCCACGGCTTGCTCCGAGCACCCCGCCATCGGCACGTCGGTCGGGACCGGACCTGCGCCCCTGTCTCTGTCTGCCCCACCACCTGCTGACCCCGGGCCACGGCGTCCGGCCTCATGCGGACACCCAGGGACCGTCGGGCTTCGGGCCTACGGGTGGCGACGGCGCTGATCCGGCATTGCGCAGGACTTCCACGAACGTGGCGCCAACAGTGCCGAACAGCGGGTCGGGTGCCCGCAGCGCGCGCCCGTCCGCGCAAATGGGGGTCGCGTCGTGATCGTCGTCACCGGGGGCGCTGGTTTCATCGGCCGGGCGCTCGTGCGTCGCCTGCGCGCGTTGCGGCGCGAGGTGGTCGTCGTGGACACGGCACCCCCCGAAGCGGGTTCGGGCGTGGAGTGGCTCGACCGCGACATCCGCGATCGGCGTCTGCCGATCGAACTGGCGCAACGGCGCGTATCGGCGGTCATCCACCTCGCGGCCCGTGCCTCGGTGACGGCGTATGGGCCGGCGGCAGTGGAGGCGGAACCTGTCAACGTCGGCGGGACCCTGGCCGTGCTGGAGGCGTGTCGTCTGGCGGAGATCCCCCGCTTCGTGCTCGCCTCCTCGGCGGCGGTTTACGGCGATGCCGGCGAGGAGCCGATCCCCGAGGAGCGCCCGTTCGCACCGCGTAGCGCCTACGGGGCGAGCAAGGTGGCTGCGGAGGCGTACACGGGGGCGTACGCGCGCGCCACCGGCCTGCAGGTGACGATCCTGCGGCCTGCCACGGTGTACGGACCGGGCCAGCGGCCGGCTCTGGAGGGGGCCGCCTGCGCGGCCTTCGCCGACGCCCTGGCCCGCGGCGCTCAGGGCACCATCTACGGGGACGGGCTGCAGACCCGGGACTACCTCTTCGTGGAGGATGCGGCGCGGGCCTTCGCGCTTGCGGCAACCGCCCCGGTGTGGGGAGGCACGTACAACATCAGCACCGGGGCGCGGGTGTCCATTGCGGACCTCTACCGGGCGCTGGCGGAGGCGGCGGGGGTAAATGCTGAGCCCACGTACGGGCCGGAGCGTCCGGGGGATATCCGCCACAGCCTGCTGGATCCGGGGCGCATCGGTCGGGAACTGGGGTGGAGGGCGGAGGTCCCGCTCGCGGAGGGGTTGGTGCGGACGGTGGCGTGGGTCGTGGGCAAGGGCGGCGGGGCATAGGTCGGGTAGCGCGCGTTGCCGCAGGGGACGCCGAGAACGCCACCAGCGCCACCCCGGCTCAGGCTGCGCAAGGCGGGCGCGCGAAGGGCCCCGAGACCGAGGGGAGTCATGGCGCAGTCTGGATGTCGCGAGGCGGACCGCGGGGTCGGGGGGCGATCGGGGGTTGGGCGCTGCGGGGCGCGGAGGACAGTTGCCGTGGCGCTGGGGCGACGCTCGCACCGACCGGGGGAGGCGGGGCGCGTGCCCTGGCGCTGTGGGTGGGAAGGCCGTGAGGGACACGACGCGGCTGCGGCTGGTGTCGTTGCGCCGCCTACGCCTGCGCCCATGCGACCGGATTCGCCCACGCCCACACTGGAGGAAGCATCACCCAACGCTGCGAATGTGAACCGCACACCCGCGACCTGTGGTGGTCTGGAACCGGATCTCTCGCCGCATCGGCCGTGGGTGTAGGCAGCGTCGCGCCGGGTGGGGCGGCGCAAGTTGGGGGTGGCGAGTGTGGAGCCAGGGTTGACGCAGCGGTCCGAACCTGGGCGCGTGGGTGCCTTGCGCAGACGTTCCGGATCGGCGGCGGCAGTAGCCGTGGCCGCGGCCCTCCTCAGCGCGTGCGGCGGTGCCGGTGGTGGTGGCGGCGGGGCCACGGCCGCCCAGGCTGCCGCGAATCCGAACGCCCAACGCGCTGGTGCAGCAACGGTCAAGATCCACGATTGCACACCCAAGGGGGCCGCCAATGCGGCCGACGCATGCTGGAAGGGTGCGACCTCGACCGCGATGACCAACGTCATGGCGGGATCGCTGCCGAGCGGGTTCGCGGCCTCGTTCCAGGCGGTGTGGGATATGAAGAATCTCTACGTCCTGGAGACGGTGAAGAACGCGGCGGGCTTCTCCACCTCTAACGCCAACCCCACGACGCCCTGGACGACCGACGCGATGGAGATCTACCTCTCCTCCGATAACGGCAGCGATACCGGCATGGCCGCCAACGACACACAATTAGACATCTCCCTGGGCCAGCCTGGGACCGTCTGGGTCCTCCCGGGCCATGACGCCACCGGGGTTGTCGCGACCGTGAAGAACGTGACGGGCGGCTACGACGCGATGATGGCCATCCCGTGGTCGGCCGTCGGGTCCACCGCGGGTACCGGCCAGGCGATCGGCGCCGACCCCGCGGCGGACATCTACAGCGACGGCACGGCGCAGAACCAGGCCCTCGCGTGGGGCACCCCCGGTTCCGGCGAACAGAACCCCTCGATCTGGGGGCAGCTGGTCCTGGAGAAGTGACGGGACGCCGTGCCTGGTTCCCGCTGCTGACCCTGGGTCTGATGCTGGGGGGCTGCGCCCTGCGGCCCCCCGCCGCCCGCCCGGCCGCGCCCGCCGTCGCCGACTGGCCGTACGCCGGCAACGACGCTTCAGGTGAGCGGTTCTCCCCGGTCACCGCCCTGAGTCCCTCCACCGCGGCCAGTCTGACGCCAGCCTTCCGCGTGCCGCTGGGCGCGGTGGGCACAACGCAGGAGGGCTACCCGGTGGAGTCGGGTGGGACCCTGTATGTGACGGCGACCGGTGATCTTGCCTACGCGGTCGATGCGGCGACCGGCAGCGTTCTCTGGATGTACGATCCCGCCCCGCTGCACCCGCCCGCGTGGGCACCGGAGGACAGCAAGGGCGTCGGGCTCGGTGCGGATCGCCTCTACCTGCTCACCGCGGACGACCGCTTGATCGCGCTGGAACGGGCGACGGGGCATGTCGCCTTCACCGCCTCCGTGGCCGATCCGGCGCAGGCCTACTTCGAGTCCATGGCCCCCCTGGTCGCCGGCCAGCGCGTGATCGTCGGTAGCGCCGGCGGGGATGAGGGCGCGCGCGGCTTCGTGGCGGCCTACGACGCCGGTACGGGCGCCCAGCTCTGGCGCCTGTTCACCGTGCCACCACGCGGTCAGGGGTGGATGGCGAAGGATGGCTTCCACGGTGGCGGGGTGGTCTGGACCACGCCCACCTTCGACCCGGCCTCCGGGCATATCTTCTTCGGCACCGGCAATCCGTCCCCCGACTACTTCGGGGAGACGCGGCCGGGGCCCGACCCGTACACGGATTCGGTCGTGGCAGCGGATGTCGCCGGGGGCCAGATCGCCTGGGCGGCCCAAGAGGTGGCGCACGACCTCTGGGACTACGACGCGGCCTCTCCGCCCGTGCTCTTCCGGATGGGCGACCGGCTGGCCGTGGGCGCGGCCGGCAAGAACGGCTACTGGTACGAATGGGACGCCGCCGACGGGCAGCCGCTCACCACGCCCGTGGCCTTCGTCAAGGAGGACCACCGACCGCCCACCCCCGCTGGGACGGTGGAGTGGCCGGGTCCGGACGGCGGCGCCAACTACGGCCCGACGTCGTACGACCCCGCCCTGCACCTCGCCTTTGTCGCGGGCATCAACGGCCCAGAGACGGTCTACAGCGGGGCGCAGACCCACCATAAGAACACGGTCGACCTGGGTACCGGGGAGGGCGGCGTGCCCGGCGCGTCCTGGACCGGGACGCTCACGGCCATCGACGTGCGGACGGGCGCGGTGGTTTGGCAGATCAAGACGCCGACGCCCCCAATCGGCGGGTCGTGCGTCACCGCTGGCGGCCTCGTGCTCTTCGGGCAGGAGGGCGGCGAACTCGAGGGGGTGGACGCCGGCAGCGGCCAGGTGGTGTGGACGGAGCAACTGGGGGCGCCGATCGGCACGGCACCGATCGTCTACCGCGGGGCGAACGGGCAGGTCGAGGTGGCCGTGGTGACGGGGGGCGCCGAGTCCCTCAAAGGCGTGTTCCCAAGCAAGGCGGCGGGGGCGTTGGTCGTGTTCCGGTTGGGGGGCGGGCAGGGCCCCGGCTGACGGCCCCCAACTCCGGTGCGGTGTGGGGATGATGCGGCGGCGATAGCGCGGCGGTGGGCGCGGAAGCGTGCATGGCGGCAGCCCGGCGGGCTGGGCCGCGGGCGCGGGAGCGGGCGCAGCCGTTGGGGCGCGGCGGGCGTGGCGTGGGCCGGGCCACGGGCGGGTGAGTGTCGGCGGGGCGACCGGCGTAGGCGGGCTGGGCCGCAGGCGGAGGGCGGGTCCACGACAAGGCCCGGACCATCCGGTAGTCGTGCGCTCGGTCAAGAGAGACCGCTGTCAGCGAGGACGAGAGATGCAGGCGCGCAATCGCAGCCCCCATAGCCACGCGCTCTACCGTCGCGAGGAGTTCCGAACCCGCCCCCGTCTCGTCGAGTCAGGGTGAACGTCCATCGCGCAGACCTCGCTCTCCCGCCATGCCGCAAAGCCCACGACCCTCCCGTCAGGGACCGCCACCCGGCACGCGTCCGGCGGATCGGGGCGCTGGAACCGGAGCGAGGGACTCGACCCCCGCCTCGATTTCTCTGGGGCCGTGATCCCCAGGACACAAGGCGCCCGTACCGCAGCCCCATGCAACTCCGGGATCTGTGGTCCGTCGCTGGGCTCGGCACGACGGATCGCATGTGTCCGCATGGACCCGACACCTCCTCGGATCACCTGCCCCACTGACCTGCTCACGCCGGGACGCGGTCACCGTGCTCAACAAGGCGTGCGCTGGCTTCCGTAGCACACCAAGCGTCCACCGAACCGCTGGAGCACCGGGTCGGCGATCGCCACCGCCCCCGTCGGGGGCATCCCGTGCTCGTAGAAGCTCGCCACCATCCCCGCCAGATCCGCGTCGGTCTCCGCCACGCGTGCGATCAGGGGCTTGGGCTGGTCCGCCCAGACCCGGTTGAGGGCGCAGTACCCCTCCAAGGCGAGAGGCACCAGCAGCCCCGCCACGAGCCGGGCGTCAGCGGACCCCTTGGCCAATCCTTCGGCGTCCGAAGCCAGGGCGGTGATGCGGTACCTCCAGCGCGCCGCAACGTCGGCGCTCAGCGGCTTGGGTCCTGCCGTCCACGAGCGTTTGGCGCGGTCGACCAGTACCTGTCCCTCGCCGTGGCGGTCCAACACGAGTTCGCCTGTGGCAAAGGCGTTCAGGGCGATCTGGTCTTCGTTCTCGAACATCTGGCGCAACCTGGAGACCGGGTTGCAGAACAGCTCAGCGGCGACGCCCCCGATCTCCCTCGCCGAGCGCCAGTAGTCGCCACCGGTCGTCGCGACGTAAAAGTCCAGATCGGAGTCCGCGGACGCCTCTCCCCGTTGCACGGAGCCGAAGAACAGGACCGCGGTTACCTCGGGATCGCGGGAAAGGTCATCGACAATCCGCCGGACCGCGCGGCCGAAACGCTCCTCCATCCAGGTCGCCCCCCAATGGCGTCGCGACGCCGGAGTCCCCGGTCACGCCTCCATGCCCGTCCAAGGCAGCCGGTAGTCCGCATGCGCCACATCGAACTCTTCGGCGGTAATCCCCAAGAGGATCCGATCCCAGTACTTACCCCCCGCGAAGTGCGACTCCCGGGTCCACCCCTGAACGCTTACGGCCGCGGGGCGGCGTGGGGCCGGGCGGCCCACCGGGTCCTGGCAGCGGCGGCGCAGGGTCTGGACTACACCCTTTGGGAGCGTTTGGCCGGGGACGCCCTGGCCGAAGAGGGGGCCACTCCAGGGGACGCCCTGGCCCTGGTTGCGGAGATCTCCGCGGTATGGGAGTCCGAACTGGGGGCGCGGATTCGTCGCGCCACCCGAGTGTTGGTCGAGGTCCCGTTTGCCATCGCCGGCGAGGCCAGTGCGCTGGGGCTGGCCCCGGATGAGGGCCCTGCGGAGGCCCTGTTGGAGGGGGTGATCGACCTGGCGTGCCTCGAGGGCGACGGCCGGTGGACGCTCCTGGACTACAAGACCGACGCGGGCGCGGCTGCCCACCTCGATGCCCTGGTCGCGCACTATGGCCCGCAGGTGCGCCAGTACGCGCTCACCTGGCGGCAGTTCCAGCGGGAGCCGCTACGGGAGGCGCTCCTGGTCTTCACGGCTCCCCTGCGGTTGGTTGCCGTGGAGTAGCATCCCGATCCCCAGTTTGTCGGAGGTGGCGCGTTGGATCTGGTGGCGTTGTGGC
>Ga0307374_10015115_pt1 | contig 10423 bp, 10 predicted proteins | sample OX3MG_FD_202532 | JGI IMG/M metagenome (GOLD analysis project Ga0307374, IMG submission 202532) | Soil microbial communities from Risofladan, Vaasa, Finland - OX-3 | ecosystem: Environmental > Terrestrial > Soil > Coastal area > Acid sulfate soil | place: Finland: Risofladan, Vaasa | collected...
CGCCCCATCCGGCCGGCGCAGCACGCCCTGGCCCAGGATCAGCATCGGCCGCTTTGCCGCCTTCAGCACCTCGGCGAAGCCCTGGCCAGCGCGAAGCGCACCAAGCGCCGCCGGCCCCTCGCCAAGCCAATCCACATGATAGGTCAGCTCCGCCACCGGGCCGATGGCGGCCACGGGGAAATTGCCCATCAGCATGCGCTTGCGGATGCGCGCATTCAGCACCGGTGCTTCCCGCCGCGGATTGGCGCCAACGATCAGCAGCGCATCCGCCTCTTCGATCCCCGCGATGGAGGTATTGAACAGGTAGAACTCGCGCCGCCCCCCATCCAGCGCGGCACCATCCTGCCGACAATCGAGATTGGCCGAGCCCCGCGCGGCCAACAGGTCCTTCAGCGCGACCATCGCCTCGGCATCGACCAGATCGCCCGCGATCGCGCCGATCCGCTCGCCCGGCAGGGCGACGAACTTCGCCGCGATCACGGCGAATGCCTCGTCCCACGTGGCCGGCACCAACCGCCCGTCGCGCTTCACCCAGGGCTTGTCCAGCCGGCGGCGCTTCAGCCCGTCGATCGCGAAGCGGGACTTGTCGCCCAGCCACTCCTCGTTCACGTCCTCGTTCAGCCGCGGCAGGATGCGCAGCACTTCCGGGCCGCGAGAATCCACGCGGATGTTCGCCCCCACCGCATCCAGAACATCGACGCTGTCGGTCTTCTTCAGCTCCCACGAACGGGCGACGAAGGCGTAGGGCTTGGAGGTGAGCGCCCCCACCGGGCAGATGTCGATCAGGTTGCCCGAAAGCTCGGAGGTCAGCGCCTTCTCGACATAGGTGCCCACCTCCATGCTCTCACCGCGCGAGGTCGCGCCCAGTTCCGGCACGCCCGCGATCTCGGTCGCGAAGCGGATGCAGCGCGTGCAGTGGATGCAGCGCGTCATCACCGTCTTCACCAACGGGCCGAGGTTCTTGTCCTTCACCGCGCGCTTGTTCTCGGCATAGCGCGAATGGTCCATCCCGTAGCCGACCGCCTGGTCCTGCAGGTCGCACTCGCCACCCTGGTCGCAGATCGGGCAGTCGAGCGGGTGGTTGATCAGCAGGAATTCCATCACCCCGCGGCGGGCGGCGCGCACCATCTTGCTGTCGGTGTGCACCACCATGCCATCCGCCACCGGATAGGCGCAGGAGGCGAAGGGCTTCGGCGGCGCCTTCTCGATCTCGACGAGACACATCCGGCAATTGCCCGCCACCGACAGACGATCATGGTAGCAGAAGCGTGGGATTTCCTTGCCCGCGGCCTCGCACGCCTGGATCACCGCGGAGCCAGCGGGAACCTCCACCTCGATCCCGTCAACCGTGACCTTCACATTCGCCATGCGCCTACTCCGCCGCCAGCGGCATCGGCCGCGCCGCTCGCCCGGCCTTGTAGGCCGCGATCCGCTCCTCGATCACCGGCCGGAAATGCCGGATCAGCCCCTGGATAGGCCATGCAGCCGCATCGCCCAGGGCACAGATCGTGTGGCCCTCCACCTGCCGCGTCACCTGGTCCAGCGTATCGATCTCGGAAATCTCCGCCCGGCCCTCGACCATGCGGTTCATCACCCGCATCATCCAGCCGGTGCCCTCGCGGCAGGGCGTGCACTGGCCGCAGCTTTCATGCTTGTAGAACTGCGAAAGCCGGGCGATCGCCTTGATGATGTCGGTCGATCTGTCCATCACGATCACCGCCGCCGTGCCCAGGCCGCTCTTCACATCCTTCAGGCTGTCGAAATCCATCAGCACGGTGTCGCAGATGCTCTTCGGCAGCACCGGCACGGACGATCCGCCGGGGATCACCCCCAGCAGATTGTCCCACCCGCCGCGCACGCCGCCGGCATGCCGATCCAGCAGCTCGCGCAGCGGAATGCCCATCTCCTCCTCGACATTGCACGGCTTGTTCACGTGGCCGGAGATGCAGAACAGTTTGGTGCCGCTGTTCTTCGGCCGCCCGAGTGCCGAGAACCACGCCGCCCCGCGGCGAAGGATGGCGGGCGCGACGGCGATGGATTCCACGTTGTTCACCGTGGTCGGGCAGCCGTACAGCCCCACGCCGGCCGGGAACGGCGGCTTCAGCCGCGGCATGCCCTTCTTGCCTTCCAGGCTCTCCAGCAGCGCAGTCTCTTCGCCGCAGATATACGCCCCTGCCCCGCGGTGCAGGTAGAGATCGAAATCCCAGCCCGATCCGGCGGCATTCTTCCCGATCAACCCGGCCTCGTACGCCTCGTCGATCGCCGCCTGGAGGTTCAGCGCCTCGTTATAGAATTCGCCCCGGATATAGATGTACGCGGCATGCGCTCCCATCGCGAAGCTCGCGATCAGGCTGCCTTCGATCAGCTTGTGCGGATCGTGGCGCATGATGTCCCGGTCCTTGCAGGTTCCGGGCTCGCTCTCGTCCGCGTTCACCACCAGATAGGCAGGCCGGCCATCCGGCTGCTTGGGCATGAACGACCATTTCATGCCGGTCGGGAATCCCGCGCCGCCACGGCCGCGCAGGCCGGAAGCCTTCATCTCCTCGATGATCGCATCGCGCCCGCGCGCGATGATCGCGGCCGTGCCGTCCCAGTCCCCGCGCGCGCGGGCGCCGGCCAGTCGCCAGTCATGCACGCCGTACAGGTTGGTGAAGATGCGATCCTTGTCGCTCAGCATGCTCTCACTCCGCCGGCGCGGTGTCAGTCAGCGTGGTCGGCCCGCCGACGGTGTTCAGTGTGGTCGGCCCGCCGACGGGTGCGGATGTCTGCCGCCCGATCATGGAACCGGGCTTCGGCGCCTCACCATGCTTGAGCGCGCTCAGCAGGGCCTCGGTATTCGCCGCGTCCATGTCTTCGTAGAAATCGTCGTTCACCTGCAGGATCGGTGCGTTCACGCAGGCGCCCAGGCATTCCACCTCGGTCATCGTGAACATCCCGTCCGCGCTCGTTTCGCCCCAGCCCTCGATACCGGTGAACTTCCGGCAGGCATGCACGATATCGTCCGATCCGCGCAGCCAGCATGGCGTGGTGGTGCAAAGCTGCAGGTGGAATTTCCCCACCGGCTTCGTGTTGAACATCAGATAGAAAGTCGCGACCTCGTACACCCGGATCGGCGGCATCTGCAGCACGCGGGCAACCTCGTCCATCGCCGCGCGCGGCACCCATCCGCTGCCGGTGGCGCGCTTCATCTGCCGTTGCGCGAGGTCGAGCAGCGGCAATACCGCGCTGGCCTGCCGCCCGGCCGGATACTTCTTCAGATGCACCGCGATCTGCGCTTCGCTTTCGGCGTCGAAGACGAAGCTTTCGGGCTCGGCGTGCCGTGTCGTATCGGTCATGATCACCTGTCGATCTCGCCGAACACCACGTCGATCGATCCGATGATCGCCACGGTGTCCGCCAGCATGTGCCCCTTCGCCATCGCCTCGATCGCCTGCAAATGCGCAAAGCCGGTCGCGCGGATCTTGCAGCGATAGGGCCGGTTGGTGCCGTCTGCCACCAGATACACGCCGAACTCGCCCTTCGGCGATTCAACGGCCGTGTAGGTCGCACCCGCCGGTACATGGAAGCCTTCGGTGTACAGCTTGAAATGATGGATCAGCGCTTCCATGGACCGTTTCATCTCCCCGCGCGTCGGCGGGGTGAACTTGCGGTCCTGCACCTTCACCGGGCCCGGCTTCATCTTCGCCAGGCACTGCTTGATGATCTTCACGCTCTCCCGCATCTCCGCCATGCGGATCAGATAGCGGTCGTAGCAGTCGCCGTTCCGCGCCACCGGCACGTCGAAACTCACCTGGTCGTACATGTCGTACGGCTGGGACCGGCGCAGATCCCACGGCACGCCGGAGGCACGGATGCACGGGCCGGTGAAGCCCCAGGCCAGCGCCTGCTCCGCACTCATGATCCCGATATCGACGGTCCGCTGCTTCCAGATCCGGTTGCCGGTCAGCAGTTCCTCGACGTCATCAACGAATTTCGGAAACGTCTCGGCCCAGGCGCCGATCTGCTCCTCCATCCCGGCCGGCAGATCCTTTGCCACGCCGCCGGGGCGGAAATAATTGGCATGGAACCGCGCACCCGAAGCCGCTTCGTGGAACTCCAGAAGCTTCTCCCGCTCTTCGAAGCCCCACAGGCTCGGCGTCAGCGCGCCCACATCCAGCGCGTAGGTCGTCACGTTCAGCAGATGGTTCAGCACGCGGGTGATCTCGGCGAACAGCGTGCGGACCCACTTGCCGCGCTCCGGCACCTCGATGCCCAGCAGCTTCTCGGTGGCAAGCGCGAAGGCGTGCTCCTCGCACATCGGGCTCACGTAATCCAGCCGGTCGAAATACGGCACGGCCTGGATGTAGGTCTTGTATTCGATCAGCTTCTCGGTGCCGCGATGCAGCAGGCCGATATGCGGATCGGCCCGCTCCACCGTCTCACCATCCATCTCCAGGATCAGCCGCAGCACGCCATGCGCGGCGGGATGCTGCGGACCGAAATTGATCGCGTGGCTGTCGATCTCGATGGTCTTGCTCGTCCTGGCCGCGGTCTCGCTCATCGTGTCAGCCCCCCGCCTTGCCGGTCCCGCGCGTCGCCTTCTCGTCCCCCGGCAGCGTCGTCATGCCTTCCCAGGGGGAGATGAAATCGAAGCTGCGGAAATCCTGCGTCAGCTTCACCGGCTCGTACACCACCGCCTTGCGCTCCTCGTCGTAGCGCACCTCCACATAGCCGGTCAGCGGGAAGTCCTTCCGCAAGGGGTGCCCCTCGAAGCCGTAATCGGTGAGGATGCGGCGCAGATCGGGCTGGCCGGAGAAAGTGATGCCGAACAGGTCCCACGCCTCCCGCTCCCACCACGTGGCGACCGGCCACACGCCGCAGACCGACGGCACCGGCTGCGTCTCGTCGGTGGTCACGATCACCCGGATGCGATGGTTCTTCGAGACCGAGAGCAGGTTGTAGACGACATCGAACCGCTCCTCCCGCTCCGGCCAGTCCACGCCGCAGATGTCCATCACCTGCTCGCAGGCGAAGCGCGGATCGTCGCGCAGCGTCGTCATCAGCGCGGCGAGCGAGTCGCGTCCGGCGCGGGCGACGACCTCGCCGATCTCCACCGACGCCCCGGCCACGCCGGGGACAAGCGCCACCGCGGCGGCGAGAGCCTCCATCGCTGCCGTCTCAGCCACGGAGAATGGTCCCCGTCCGGCGGATTTTCTTCTGGAGCTGCAGGATGCCGTACACCAGCGCCTCGGCCGTGGGCGGGCAGCCCGGCACGTAGATATCGACCGGCACGACCCGATCGCAGCCGCGCACCACCGAATAGGAATAATGATAGTAGCCGCCGCCGTTCGCGCAGCTTCCCATGGAGATCACCCAGCGCGGCTCCGGCATCTGGTCGTAAACCTTGCGCAGCGCCGGGGCCATCTTGTTGGTCAGCGTGCCGGCCACGATCATCACATCGCTCTGCCGCGGGCTCGCGCGCGGGATGATGCCGAACCGGTCGAGGTCGTAGCGCGGCATGTAGGCGTGGATCATCTCCACCGCGCAGCAGGCGAGGCCGAAGGTCATCGGCCAGAGGCTGCCGGTGCGCGCCCAATTCACCAGCCTGTCGAGCTGCGCGACCACGAAGCCCTTGCCGGCGATCTCCCCGGTAATGCCCTTGATCACCGCATCCTGGTCCTCGCCGGGCGGCAGCCCGTCCCGGTTCCAGGCGATCGGCGTCGTCGCGATGCTCGTGTTCATGCCCTCACTCCCAGACCTTCACGCCAGACCTTCATGCCAGCCCTTCATTCCCAGTCCAGCGCGCCCTTGCACCACTCATAGACGAACCCGACGGTCAGCACGGCCAGGAAGCCGACCATCGAGAGGAAGCCGAACAGCCCGATATGCGACAGGCTGACGGCCCAGGGGAACAGGAACGCCACTTCCAGGTCGAAAATGATGAACAGGATGGCAACCAGATAGAACCGCACGTCGAACCGCCGCCGCGCATCGTCGAACGGCTCGAACCCGCATTCATAAGCTGACAGCTTCTCGGCATACGGCTTCTGCCGCGCCACCAGCATCGACCCGCCGACCAGCGCGATGCCGATCACCGCGGCGATGAGGATGAACACCAGGATGGGCAGGTAGTTGGCGAGTACGGGCTGCATCCCCGACCTTTCCGTTCCGTCTCAGCTACGCCGCAACAAGGCCGCCGGCGCCGGTTTCACCGGTTCCAGCAACCCCCCTGCCGCGCCGCAGCATTTGCCGGACCATAGACCGATGATGCCGGCGCCGCCAGAGGGGCGGCAACCAGGATTTCGGGACAAAAGGCAGGGATATCCAGTGCCGCACACGAGACTGCGAGGAACCCTGCCCAACCCGCGTTCATGGGCTGGCGATCGATCGGGTCACTGGCGCGAGTGACGGGGCTCGAACCCGCGACCTCCGGCGTGACAGGCCGGCGCTCTAACCAACTGAGCTACACCCGCAGCGACAGGGCGCAGCGTGTAGAACCCGCCGTGGAGAGCGTCAAGCGCTCTTCCGCGGCCCGCGATCCAGCAGCGGCAGAACCGCCGGCAGCAGTGCGGCATCCCCCGCCGCCACGATGCTGCGGTCGGACTCGAGCGTGAGCCGCCGCCCCTGCCAGTCGGTCACCACGCCGCCGGCATTGCGTACCACGGCATCCAGGGCTGCATAATCATGCAGGGCGAACCCGTCCGAGGCGACCAGATCGACCCGGCCATTGGCCACCAGCCCGAACACATAAAACGAATCCGCCGCCACCGTGGACCGCCCCGCCTGCCGCAACGCCAGCAGCCGGTCGTGATGGGCAGGACAGAACGTGTCGTAGCCCTGGGTGCTCACCACCGCATCGGCCAGCGCCTTGCACGGCCGCACCGCCACCTTCCGCCCGTTGAACACGGTGCCGTGGCCGTTCGCCCCCAGCCAGCGATGGCGCAGCAGCGGCTGCTCGGCCAGGCCGAGCACGATCTCTCCCCGCCACGCCAGCGCCAGGAGGAAGCCGAACAGCGGCAACCCCTGGACGAACTCCTTCGTGCCGTCCAGCGGATCGATGATCCACAGATGCTCCGCCTCCGGCTGATGCGCCGGGAACTCCTCGCCCAGGATGCCATGGCCCGGGTAGGCGCGCATGATCTCGGCGCGCACCGCCTGCTCCACCATCCGGTCCACCTGGGTCACCGGCGTGCCGTCCGGCTTGATCTCCACCTGCGGCGGCAGGCCCGCCTGCTCCCGCAGGATGCCGCCCGCCACATCCGCCAGATGGTCCGCGAAGCCCGGCAGCGCGGCCGGGCAGGCCGTGTCGGTCATGCCCGCCGCGCAGAGGACAGAGCGGGCGACAGGGCGGCGAGGCAGAGGATCTGGAACAGCATCTGCGCGCCGATCTGGGCGGTATTGCTGGTGGCGTCATACTGCGGCGCCACCTCCACCACATCCCCGCCCACCAGATGCAGCCCGGCGAGCCCCCGCAGCAGGGTGAGGCATTCGCGCGGCGCGAGCCCGCCCACCTCCGGCGTGCCGGTGCCGGGGGCGAAGCCCGGATCGACCGAATCGATGTCGAACGACACGTAGAACGGCCCCTCCCCGATCACCGCCCGGGCGCGCGCCGCCACTTCCTCCATCCCCATTGCCGCAGCCTCCTCGGCATGGATCACCGTCATCCCGGAATCGGTCGAGAACTCGTACAGATATTCGGCGGAGCCGCGGATGCCGACCTGGATGGTCCGCCGCGGATCGAGCACGCCGTCCAGCACCGCCTGCCGGAACGGCCCGCCATGATGGAAGCGAGACCCCTCATACGCCCCGGCGGTGTCGCTATGTGCGTCGATATGCACGAGCCCCACCGGCCGGTCCCGCCCCACCGCGCGCAGGATGGGATAGGTCATCGAATGGTCCCCGCCCACCGACAGCGGCACCACGCCGGCCGCCACCACGCGCGCCAAGGCCGCCTCGATATCCTGGTGGCAGGATTCCAGGCTGTAGCGGCTGCGCAGCGGCACATCGCCGATATCGGCGAACCGGCAGTTCATCGCCGGCGCGATCCGCAGCACATGCTCGTACGGCCCGATCCGCTCCACCGACCGCACCGCCCGCGGCCCCAGCCGCGCGCCCGAACGGTTGGTCACGCCCAGATCCATCGGCACGCCCAGCAGCGCGACATCCAGCCCCGCGAGCCCCTCGCCGTCGAACGCATCGGGCCGGTAGGGCGCATCGAGCAGCGTAGCCGGATCGGCGAACGGCAGCTTCCGCCGCCCGCCGCCCTGGAATTGCAGCGCGGCGACCTTCCGGAACAGCGGGTTGTCGATCGCCCCGCCGTCGCGGTCGGCATATTTCGCCCGCAGGCGTTGCAGTTCGCTCTGGTCCATCATCCCCCCTGCGTGTCCGGCCCGATCACCAGGCTGAGGCCGTCGACCGCGACCACCCGCAGCCGCGCGCCCGCCCGCGGCTCCGGCATGCCATGGGCGAGCCGCGCCGGCCAGTCCGAATCGCCCACGCGCACCCGCCCCTCGCCGCCCGCGAAATCCAGCACCTCCACCTGCCGGCCGACCAACCCCGAGCCCGGCAGGTTGATCAACCCCGGGACGAATTCATGCGCCCGGCGCCGGCGCAGCCGCAACCCGACGGCGACCGAGACGAACCCCAGCACCGCGAACACCATCACCTGCACCGGCAGGGCCAGCCCGGCGAGCGAGAGCAGCCCGGTGCCGCAGGCAGCGATGCCGAGCCACATCAGGAAAGCGCCGGGAACGGCCATCTCGCCGCCGAGCAGGATCAGCCCGCCGACCAGCCACAGGGTCGGGTCGATCATCCGCCGCCACCACCTGGGGGTGCGGCGCCGCGCAGCAGTTCCAGCGCCTGGGCGATGCCGCCCGCCAGCCCGGCCGATTCCATCGGCACCACCACCACCCGGCTGGTGGGCGAGGCGGCGAGCGCCTGGAAGGCGCGCACATAGCGATCGGCGATGAAGTAACGCAGCGCGGTCTCCCCGGTCGTGCCGGTCATCGCCGCCTCGGCCACCACCCGCGTTGCCACCGCCTCGGCCTGCGCCAGCCGCTCGCGCGCCTCGCCATCGCGGTTGGCGGCCTGCTGGCGGCCCTCGGCGGCCAGGATCAGCGCCTGCTTCGCCCCCTCGGCGCGCTTGATCTGCGCCTCCCGCTCACCCTCCGCCTTCGCCACTACGGCCCGCCGCTCGCGCTCGGCCGTCATCTGCAGGTTCATCGCGAGCGTGAGGTTCGCCGGCGGCTCGATCTTGCGGATCTCCACGCGGCTGACCTTCACCCCCCAGGGCTCGGTCGCGCCATCGATGATGCGCAGCAGGGCGGAGTTGATCCGCTCGCGCGAGGACAGGGTGGCATCCAGCTCCATGTCGCCGATCACCGCGCGGATGTTGGTCGTGGCGAGCATGCTCAGCGCGAGGCTCAGATTCTGCACCTGGTAGGCCGCTTTCCCCGGGTCCATCACGCGGTAGTAGATGATGCCGTCCACCGCCACGGTCGCGTTGTCGCGGGTGATCACGCTCTGCTCGGGGATCTCGTGCACCTGCTCCTGCACGTTCATCTTCCGCCCCACCCGGTCGATCCCCGGCAGCAGCAGGTTCAGGCCCGGATGCATCAGCCGCACGAAGGCCCCGAACCGCTCGACCGTCCAGATCTGCCCCTGCGGCACCGTTTTCACGCCCGAAAGCAGGGCGAGCACCACCACCAGCAGCACCAGCAGCCAGATCAGAATGAAGGCGTTCATCGCCGTATTTCCCCCCGCAGCACCTCCTTCTAACATGCCGTGAAACAGGAGGAACATTCCGATGGTGACTGGCGCCCGCACCCCGCTTCCGCTCGATCTGTCCGGCCTGCGCGTGGCGATCACCGCCGGGGCGGACGGCATCGGCCGCGTGATCGCCGACAGCTTCGCCGCCTGCGGGGGGCGCGTGTTCGTCTGCGACGTGAACGAAGCGGCACTCGCCGCCTGCGGCCATCCGGGCCTGCGCGCCGATTGCGGCGAGGTGGCGGAGATCGAGGCGTTCATGGATGCCGCCCTCGCCCGTCTCGGCGGGCTCGATGTGCTGGTGAACAACGCCGGCATCGCCGGCCCCACCGCGCGGGTGGAAGACGTGACGGCGGCGGAGCTGGACGCGACGCTGCGCATCGACCTCTCCGCCCAGTTCCACTGCGCCCGCCGCGCGGTGCCGGTGCTGCGGCAGGCCGGCGGCGGGGCGATCCTCAACCTCTCCTCCGCCGCCGGGAAGTTCGGCTTCCCGCTGCGCAGCCCCTATGCCGCCGCGAAATGGGGCGTGGTTGGGTTCACGAAGTCGCTCGCGGTGGAACTCGGGCCCGACGGCATCCGGGTGAACGCGCTGCTGCCGGGGCTGGTGGAAGGCCCGCGCATCCGCAGCGTGATCCACGCCAAGGCCGCGGCCGCCGGCATCTCGGAGAACGAGCAGACG
>Ga0307374_10015120_pt1 | contig 10420 bp, 9 predicted proteins | sample OX3MG_FD_202532 | JGI IMG/M metagenome (GOLD analysis project Ga0307374, IMG submission 202532) | Soil microbial communities from Risofladan, Vaasa, Finland - OX-3 | ecosystem: Environmental > Terrestrial > Soil > Coastal area > Acid sulfate soil | place: Finland: Risofladan, Vaasa | collected...
CTCGACCAACGAACGCTGAGACGAACTGAAGACGCCGCTGGGTGTGGTGACGTTACGTCGCACTAACCTTTGGACCACGCGGGCGTAGTTCAGCGGCAGAACATCAGCTTCCCAAGCTGAGAACGCGGGTTCGATTCCCGTCGCCCGCTCCAAGGATATTCATTTGAAACCCAATGATTACAAGGGTTCTTAGTTGACCAGTAGTGACCATCGCTGACCACTTCTGCCCCCTGTTACATGCCCATATGTGCCCGCAGTATGCCCGTGGTATGCCCGAAACTCGAACAGAGTTTCACGTAGATCCAGAACTACCGTCGGTTTTGTTGTCGCGCTTCTCCAACGGCTTGCCCTCCGAGCAGGTTCGATGCGACGCGTACGACGTCGTCAGAGAGACCGGGGTGAGCGCGTTCGTCCGGTACGGCAACCCTCGCCAGTTCAAGAACCTTTACGAGCGTGTCTTCCGTGATGTCGGCAGCTTCGCTGAGGCCCCACGCGTTTCCTTCAGTGGTGAGAAGGTCTTTGGTGATTGCGGCATGACGATACTCGCCAGCGACCGCAAGGGCGACTTCTTGATCGTTTGCTTGATGTGCTTGGGGAACGACATCGTAGGCAGGAGCAATCGATATCGAACCGTCAAGACCGTGCAGCAACGAAATGTTCTTCGTGTGCAGGTCGAGGTTTCCCACCGCGACCGACACCACAACGAGGCGGAACAAGCGATCCAACGAGTCGCGGTCGCCCCTCGATGAGAACACCTGCGCGACGCGCTCGAGGCTCACTCGACCTCCGTACTTCTGGTACTTCTGAATGCCTCTCGCACCGAGAACCTGGTTGAAGTCCTCCTGATGGATCCGTCCCTCCGGAGCGTCGGGCGAGCGGTCGTAACGTTCAATGACCACCGCCGGCACGCCGTCGAACTCCTCAATCCAGGTTGAGAAGGCGGTTAGACCAACAGCCTGAGCAAATCGTGCCCCGTACTCCTCGTCGTAAATCATGGTCGGGTGATCTCGTGATTCCGGCTTCAAGATATGGGTAGATGGCCAGCCATCGACCACGCGATTCCAACCTTCCTTCGTCCGCGCGAGCACAATCTTGTCTTGGACCCCAGGAAGCGAAGTCTTACCACGAGGAAGTTTGTTACCCAACGGGTTTTGCCGGACTTGCTCGAGCATGCTCGCGACGCCGGCCGTCGACTGTGGCTCAAGGGCGGGGTGTTTTGGTTCACCGGGCTCGTCAGGGTCCCAGATCTGGAGCGCCCCCGCCACGTCACGACCGAAGTTTCGTAGCAGCCCGATGACGTCGTGCTCCTCGAGGCCCAACTCTTGGGCCAGTCGGCTCAGCATCCGCCCCTCAGGAAGAAGTTCACGAAAGAAGTTCTGACGGCGTTCTTTTCGCGCCGTCACCGACACCGCGGTGAGCGGGATAGCGACCGAGAGGATGAGGCTATCTATCCCGAACTCAAGTACCGCTGCGGGATCAATCTGGAAGTCGAAGGTCCGCCACGTCCCGGTGAGGGTTCCAACTCGCATACCGTACAACTCCACGACCAGATCAGCCATGGTCTACCTTCGGAGTGATCACAGCGGTCAATTCCATGCCCGTCTCGCGCATCGCGGCAAAAAGTCGACTCGTTGCGATTGATGGCTTCCCGGCCTCAAGCTCCCAGATGTATTTCTGCGTGGTGCCCAAACGCTTCGCAAGCTCGCGTTGACTTAGACCAGCGAGCAAACGGGCCTGCTGCAGTATGCGCCCAAGCGACTCAGCACTTGTGATTTTTCCCGTATAGTCCATCTGACTCTCCGACTTCGATATTGACGTCATCTTATACGACTACTATTTAGAAGTCAACTCAAATGACTACGATATTCACGTCAAACGTGACACTACTAAAAGTTCAACGAAGTGCCGGTATCCCTTTCAAACCTCCGGTGAGCCCTTGAATGAAGGTCCTATAGAAGTCAACGGTCACATGTGAAACAGACCTCGCGACCTGCAACTAAGGAGAACGTCTTCGCTGCGCAATGCCCGCAATATGCCCGGGGTTAAGCGCCGCTTGAGATTTTGGCGAGTTTCTTGGCTCTGATCAGTTTCGGCGCTTTGACATGTCTTCCATAACGCTCTGCTTCCCAAGCTGAGAACGCGAGTTCGATTCTCGTCGCCCGCTCCAGTTCGACCTTCAACATTCCTGATCACGGTAGATTTCAGAAAACGCAGAAACTCGCACCGTCGCCAGTCACCCTTCGTTTTTCGACCCATTTTGGTTCAGCTAATGCCCATGTAGTGCCCAAGTCACGCGGCAGTCTGCAGAAAAAACCACTCCAGCGATAAAAGCACAATCTGCGCCCATGATTTCCCGTTGGAAAATGGCCGATCGCGACGATTCTTGCGTCGACAATCATCAGCTTCTTCGGCTGAGACACACTCGATTGCCTCGTCGCACCGCTTTCGTTTCTTTCGTTTCGGCTACTCTGGTCTTATGTCCAGAGCCCCGGAATCCACCAACATTGCAAGGATTGACAACACTCCTATCTTTCCGCCCGAGGATCTCGACACGTTGCTTGACCTCACGCTGTTTCTTGACGGGCTAACTGAACCGGCTCGGCTCTTGGGGCCAGATGGGGAACAAGTGCCCCTGCCCGAGGAGATTTATCTAGTATTACGTCGCGTCGTCGATGACATGCGCAAAGGCAAGGCCACAATGGTGGCGCCCCTGAGTCTGCTGCTCACGACGCAGGAGGCGGCTGATTTTCTAAATCTGAGTCGACCGACCGTTGTGAAACTAATGGAAAGCGGCGAGATCCCGTTTGAGAAACCGAGTCGTCATCGCCGTGTAAAGCTCGAAGATCTTGTGTCATTCCAACAACGACGTCGAGTCGAGCGACGAACCTCATTAAACGAACTCACAGTGGACGCCGGGGAACTTGGTATCTACGAAGAGTCCCTCGACCATGCCGAGTCGGCCGTAAAAGCTGCTCGGAAGCGGCGAGCGGACGCGCGCGCCAAGTAGTAGCACCGTGAGTCGATATGCCGCGCTACTTGACGCCTGCGTTCTTGTGCCAATTGTGTTGACGGACACCCTTCTTCGAATCGCTGAACGAGATTTGTACCGACCCCTGTGGTCCGACAGAATCCTCGAAGAAGCGCTCGAGGCGACGATCGACACACATTCGGATATTGATCCTAAACGTCTTCGCAGAAGGTTCGAGACGATGTCCTCGACGTTCGAAGACGCCTGCGTAGTTGACTGGGAACATCTCGAGGCGAGAATCGTACTCCCCGATCCAGAAGATCGCCATGTTGTCGCGGCAGCCATTCGTGGTCGTGCCGATTGCATCGTTACTGCAAACCTTCGAGACTTTCCAACTCACGTCCTAGCCGAACTCGATATTGAAGTGACTCATCCGGACGACTTCCTTGTTAACCAGTTTGATCTCGCTCCGCGAATTGTGTTGGACGTCATTCGTGATCAGTCCGGCCACGCTGTTAACCCAATGCTCACACCAATGGACCTTGTCGCTCGGTTAAGTCGAGCGGGAGTTCCAAATTTCGCGGACCTCGTGGCTCGAACAATTTAGAGCGCGGAACTCGTCACACAGGCCGGATCATCGGAGAATTGATTAGGCACTATAGGGAAGTTCCATCGAACAACACTGCAAAGGAGCCCGTTGGAAGTGGATCACTCAATGTGGTGCGCCCGCTCGCGAGGGATATCGCACGCTCCGGGACTCTTCATGAGTAGCGCCAGCGCTCCAACGGGAAACGGGTAGTGCCCGTAGAATGCCCAACGGTTCACCGATGAGTCTTAATCCTAGAGAAATTTCCCCTTGATCAGGTGTTGCTCAATTGACCATGCGAAAGGTCTATGAGCTTCCCAAGCTGAGAACGCGAGTTCGATTCTCGTCGCCCGCTCCAAGGATTTTGGTCTAGAACTCAATGACTACAAGACTTTCTCATAGGTATGCCTTCGATTCGCCAGATGCGTCCTATACCTAAATATTGTCGTCTTACACCTTGAAATTACTTCGGGAGCGGAATATTCTCTGTCGAAAATTTGTGAAATCCGCGATTCCTCGAGCTCTATCTCGACAAATAGTCGTCAGTGCCTGGTATCGATCCAGTTGGTTCGAGTCTCCGATACCACAAGTCTTCAACGCGCGACGACGAGGTCTGCTCTAAAGGCGCCTATTGACTTTGATAGGACCTTCTTTCAAGCAAACCTTGAGCCGGGTTCCGATCAACTTTTCATTCCCAGATTGCGAGACCGCTTTCTAGATCAAAGAACTCAAGGCGGTCCTCCGAAACGCCGAAACTGAATCGGTCACCTGAGTGAACGGTGTGACGCGGCTCGATACGCGCCACGCATTCAGACCCGCTTGAGGTCGGGCCGACGAGAAACTCATCGCTGTCTTTCGTCACCAACGAATCATCGAGTTGAACAACCGGAGCATCAATGACGAAATGCACCAAGATCTCTGCGCCCAATGCTTCAACGAGATGAACGTCACCCGTCAACACTGGCCCCGGTCGTTCAGCGCTGGCAGCGGGAAGATCTTCCGGTCTTATCCCCACGACCACGGCACGCCCTGCATACTGCCTAAGGCCAGGGAGCCGGCTCAACAGCGCCGGCGTCAACGAGACTTTCTGGCTTCCCAGGGTCAGTACGTCGAGGTTGGTCGACAGAACGCCCTCGAGAAGGTTCATAGCCGGCGATCCGATGAACCCGGCCACGAAGATGTTTTTTGGCCGGTCGTACAACACCTGAGGAGCGTCGCACTGCTGCAAAACTCCATCTCGCAAGACAGCCACCCGATGGCCCAGCGTCATAGCCTCGGTTTGGTCGTGGGTGACATAGAGCGTGGCCACCCCAATGCGCTGTTGAACACGTGAAATCTCAGCGCGAAGTTGCACCCGAAGCTTGGCGTCGAGGTTGGACAGAGGCTCGTCCATGAGAAATACTTTCGGCTCTCGAACGATGGCACGTCCCATCGCGACGCGTTGGCGTTGACCGCCGGAAAGCTGCGTCGGCTTCCTATCTAGCCATTCGGTGAGCCCGAGCACGTTCGCGGCTTCGCGAACGCGTCGAGCGACCTCAACTTTGGGAACCCTCTTCATTCTCAACGCGAAACCAATGTTCTGCGCGACGGTCATCTGTGGATAAAGGGCGTAACTCTGAAAAACCATCGCGACGTCACGGTTCTTCGGTGGTACGTCATTGACGACCTCGTCGCCAAATCGCACTGTTCCAGACGAGATTTGCTCCAAGCCAGCGATCATTCGCAACACCGTCGTCTTTCCGCAACCGGACGGACCGACGACGACCATGAGTTCGCCATCTTCGATCTGCAAGTCGAGGTCGTGAACGGCCTCGAATCCGTTGGGGTAAATCTTGGAGATTTTCTCGAGACTAACTGAGGTCATCAATACCCTTCCGACTCGGCACCACCGGCCACTCACTTCTGTTTTCCAAAAAGACACTGTCCTTCGGCGCCCCGCGCGATTCCCGTTGCTTTGCGCTCACGTTGACTCCCTACGTGTGAGACGTAGTACCGACCATCCTCCGGTGATATCCACCGAGCACGAAAGCCCGTTGCCCTCACGCATGGAAGTGACGCTCGTGTGGATCCGCGCAAACCTTTCATCGTCTCCGCCGAGTACGGCCAGGTCAGAGCGCCACTGTTCGGGCGAATCGACCAGGATCGACACCTCCGCCTGCGTGCAGGCCCCAGCACCAGTGCCTGAGGTCCACGAACCGCCAGCGCTCCCTGATAGATCGAGCAAACTCACTACCACGACGTCGTCGCTTCGAGTGACCCTAACGAACAAGGCTCCACCGATAGGTTCGGGGCTCGTGGGTCCACCCCAAGACACCATCACCGACGCATTCTCGTCGTTGAGTTCGTACCAACTGGTGTCAGTGTCACGTAAGAAGAGATCTCGGCACCGAAGACCGAAGCGATGCCACTGGAGTACCTTGGCTTTCTCTGCTTCGCGCAGCTGTTCGTGATTCACATAGTAGGGATGGCAAAGTACTCCATCGTCGTCTCCCCATATCAGCGTGTTTGCGCCGAGCGTCGTCGTCACCGCTTCACTCAACACCGCGGTGCGAAGGGCCGACTCTCGATCGCCATTCCAAACCGGGGGATAGATCGCCAGCGTGTCGCCCTGTCTCAACCCGCCGCCCGCGCTTCGCTGCAACAGGCCTTCAAAGTGGCGCCACCGATCGTTTGGTGGCCACACCTCTATGTAACGAAAGCCCGGCGACAAAGGTGGTGCCAAGCCTCTTGGCACGCCGTTGACTTGATTAAAACTCAACACGTCGCGCGGACGAGCTTCGCGAACAGCGTGGATAAAGTTCTCATAGCTTTCGGTCACTGAGACGGGCTCTCCCGAAGGACTGATCGCATTTCGCGGGTAACCGTACGTATCGAGATGCATTCCGTTAAACCCGAGTGAGTCGACGGCCTCGCCATAACTCTTAATCCAATGTTGCTGCCAACCGGTGTTGGCCGGGTCCATTATTTGCAGCAAGTTCCCTAACGACTGAGGCGCCCCATCGTTACGAAAAAGGCGCCACTCGGGATGTTTTTCGGAGAATTCCCCATCCGCCGCGCACACCGGGGCGTAGGCCTGGGCCACAGCGCCGATCCCCCTTATTTTCAGAATCAACTCCTTGAGCACCGAACGTTCAATGGGACGCCCGAGGGGATCTACATACGAGTTCGACCTTGGGAACGGTGAAGAGTAGCTTTCCATCCAGTCGTAAACCTGCACCATCGTGCAGCGAAGCTCACGCAGCCACTTCAGTACCGAAGGCTGAGACGCCAGATCAAATGACGTCACAAAACCCATGATCGGATCATCACCTAGGTGAGGCCTCACACTGAAGAGTTCCTCTGCGAGGAGCGTGCTGTCCTTCGAACGAGCTTCAAGAGAGTGGGTTCCTTCTGGGAGATTCTCAACACTCGCCGAACCAGTTGTCATCGACGCTTGGAAAGTAGCACCCATAGCGGTCCGCACGAAGACGACTTCCGTGCCTTTCGGGAGATCGGTGACAACGACCTGTTCGCCGACTAGGTAGGCGGTGCGAAGATCGGATAACCCACGTTCGGTCATTAGCGAATACCACCGAGAGAGACTCCCCGTTGAAACCAGCGTTGGGAGATGAAGTAGACAATCACACTCGGTACCGTGGCGATGACCGAACCGGCGAAGAGTGGTCCCCACTGAGTGGTGTGCTCACCAATGAAGAAGTTGAGCCCGATCGGTAACGTTCGATGCGCTGACGAATTGATGAGTGTCAACGCAATAACAAACTCCTCCCACGCAAAATTAAAGGTGAACATTGCCACCACCGCCAGAGCCGGCGCAGAGAGCGGCGCGATCAAGCGCGTAAGAACACGTATAGAACCAGCTCCATCTAATCGGAACGACTCCTCGAGCTCCTTTGGCACCGCTTCGAAGAAACCTCGAAGTAAAAAGATAGCGAAAGGCAGATTTTCACTGGCGTAGATGAGGATCAGTCCCGGTAAGGAATCCGTGAGGTGGAGCTTGAGCACCAACAGATACTGAGGAATGATGAGTTCAACACTGGGTACGGCCAGGGCCGCCAGAAACACGTAAAAGAACACTTCTTTCAGAGGAAACTTGTACCGGGCAAACGCGAATGCGGCCAACGACGAAAGCGTCACCGTAAGAACCACGGTACCCAAGGCCACCACCAAACTGTTGAGGAAGTACTGGCCAAAACTGTTCTCAGACCAGGCTTGGACGTAATTGAGGAATGTTGGCTGAGTGGGTATGAGTACCGGATTGGACGTTTGAATATCACTGGTGGGTTGAAACGACAACGAGATCAAGTAGAGCAGTGGGAAGACTGACACGGCGCCAAACACTCCAGCGAGAACGAGGCGCGACTTCTTCCACGAACGAATGCCGAAGAGACCGGGCTGTACCGAAGGTTGAGGTCGACGGGGTCCTCGAGACGAGCGACTCATCGGCGCGTTTCTGGCGTCTTTGAAAGTGAGTGCACTCATTGGTCGACTTTCTTACGCATCAAGCGGATCTGCAATATGGAGAGTCCGAGCACGACGATCGCCATCAGTGAGGCGATTGCAGCGGCATAGCTGAAATTGAAGAAGGAGAACGCCTGTTGATACGCGTACGTGAGTAAAACGCTCGTCGATCCAAACGGGCCACCGCCCGTCGTAATGAAGACCTGAGTAAACACCTGGCTTGCGCCAATGACGAGCAATACCGTTACGAAAGTTATGGTTGGACGGATATTTGGAATGACGACGTGGCGCCATATTCTGGGCTCACTTGCGCCATCAACGCGAGCAGACTCCACGAGGTCTCTTGGCACGCCATCTAGAGCAGCCAAGAACATTATGAATGACCAGCCAACGCCTTTCCAGATACTGACAATCCAGATCACGGCGTTACCCGTCCAAGTTTGAGCAAGCCAATCAATACGCACCGTATGGCCAGCAAAAAGTGAAATGACGGCGTTGGCTAATCCACCCTGAAATCCAAAAATGTAAGCGAAGACGTAACTCACGACGACCCAGGACGTGACGACGGGAATAAATATCAACGCGCGCCAGAGACCCCGTCCCGGTAAGCGATCAGTGAGAAGTGCGGCGGCAAAGAGGCCAAGGACCATTTGGATTGGCACGGTGATGACGAGAAAGAGCACGGTATTTTCCGACGCAGTACGAATCGCGGGATCGTGAAAGATTCTGATGTAATTTGACCAGCCGACAAAGGGATTCGCCACGCCCGGAAAGATGTGCCAGTTGAAAAAGCTGATATCGAACTGTCGGAAAATTGGGTAGACAATGAAGACCGCATACAATAATGCGGCGGGCATCAACAAAAGATACGGCGTGGCAATGCGGGTGAAACGATTGCGTCGTCGCGAAGCAACGCCCGGCGGCAAAACCGCCGGGCGTTGCTCAACAAGCGTTGAATCTTTACTATCCATTAACTTCCGGCAAGGGCAGTATTCGCTTCCTGCGTCGCGGTGGCAAGACCGGCCGCGACGGAGACACTACCGGCCAATATCTGACCAATCGCGTTCGACCAAGCCGAGTCCAACGCACTGTATCCAGGACTGTTGGCCCGAATCTTTGAGGTCAGAAGTTGTTTGGCAAACACCTTATAGGTCGGCGTTGCCTTAACTTCTGCAGCTGAGTTGGTCTTGAATGATGTCATGTCGCCTTGCTTAGCCATTGCGAGTTGCGCGTACGGCGACGAGAGGAATTCTGCAAACTTCTCCGCGTCCGCCACGTGCTTTCCACCCTTCGCAATAACGGTGTCCTCACCACCAACTGTGGAGTGTGATCCGCCGATACCGCTGGGGAAGCGAGCAATACCGTAGCTGGGCACTGGGCTCAACGCCGAATATGTGTTGATGGCCCACGGCCCGTCGATGTACATTGCGTACTCCCCCTTTGGAAAGCCCGCCTCTCCAGAAACGGCGCTCGCGCCTCCCTGGAAGTCGCTGCCAATGTAACCAGCCTTCAACGCGGTGAGCAACGTGCTGACCGCCGTTTGGGTGGCTGCGCTATCCATGAAGCCCGATGCGGTCGAGTACTTGGCATTCGTGAACGAGCCACCCATGCTCCAAACATAGGGTGCCATGTTCCAAATGTCTGTACCGTCGACGCCTAAGCCGTACTGCTGCTTGGACGGGACCGTCAGTGTCTGGGCGTCAGCGAGCATCTGGGTGATGGTCGTTGGAGGGCTCGTTATTCCGGCTGCGGCGAAGTCCGCCTTGTTCCAGAACAGCGCCTGGGTGTTGGTGTCGTCCGGAAAAGCGTAGAACTTGCCCTTCACTTCCGTCGTCAACAACGGTCCGTGCAGAGCATCCTTCTTGACCCACGCGAAGGCCTTGAGACCTCCAACGTTGACAATAATGCCCGCTTGTGCAAGTTGCGCTACCCAGGCAATGTCGGATCGCATGACATCAGGTGGGTTACCAGCAGCTGAAGTCGCGATGAACTTGTTCAGCAGATCCGAATACGGATAGATGGTGGACACTACCTTGATTCTAGGATTTTCCTTCTCAAACTTTGGAATTAGGACCTTGGCAATCGTAGAAGCTTCTTTGTCGGCAGTGTTGTACGTGCTCCAATACTGAAGCGTCACTGTCTTCGGCTTAGAAGCTGCCGACGCCGCACCGATATTGGCGACTCCAAACAACGTACCGCCAAATACGAGCATCGCGAACGCGACAAACAGTCGTGTTGACGTCCCTATCCTTCCTCTAATGAAATTATTGATACTCATGATTAGTATTCACTTTCTATTTTCAATTGGGCCGAGCGGCCCGACAGCTATTTGTTCTTTCACGATCCCTTTGGACCAATTGGTCCTTGTCCTTCCCCCTCCCCTTAGATCAATCGACTAATGAATTTTC
>Ga0307374_10015122_pt1 | contig 10418 bp, 7 predicted proteins | sample OX3MG_FD_202532 | JGI IMG/M metagenome (GOLD analysis project Ga0307374, IMG submission 202532) | Soil microbial communities from Risofladan, Vaasa, Finland - OX-3 | ecosystem: Environmental > Terrestrial > Soil > Coastal area > Acid sulfate soil | place: Finland: Risofladan, Vaasa | collected...
GCGACCCCGGCATGCACGAGAAAGCGAAAGGTGCGATCCGCACCGCGCTGGTTGGCTACGCGCTCGCGCTGCTCGCGCCGGTGCTGACCGCGATCGTCAAGCAGATCGCCGGGTGAGCCGCCGCCCCACCATCATCGCGGCCGCCGCCGCCGCGGCAGCAGTCCTCTGTCTGCCCGCGGTCGCGCACGCCGACCCAGCCACCCCACCCGCAAGCACCGCCACCACGCCGGCCGCGACCGCGACAACCCCGACTGTTTCGACGCCGGGTATCCAGGTCGGGCCGCCGCTACCAACCACGCAGCCCGCGCCGACGCCGGGCGGCGCCGCTGTTCAGGTCGGCGGCGACCAGAAGCCGGCCTGGTGGAAGTTCTGGGACGTCTCCGGCCAGATCAGTAACGCGATCGACTCCTGGTTCCGCGGGCTCGTCACCGACGCGCTCAACCCGACACTCGAACTCGTCGGCCGCACCGTCCTCGCAACACCCCAGATCGCCGGACAGCAGCGCGTCGGCGAGATCTGGCTGATCACACTCGCGATCGCCGACTCGCTGCTTGTGCTGTTCGTGCTCGCCGCGGCCGCGCTGGTGATGACCCACGAGACGTTGCACACCCGCTACGCGTTGAAGGATGCGCTGCCAAGGATCGCGTTCGCGGCGATCACGGCCAACGCGAGCCTCTCGATCTCCGCCCAGATGATCGCGGCCGCGAACGCGCTCTCAGCTGCGTTCCTGGGAAGCGGCGTCGACCCGGTGCAGGCAAGCGAGCAGCTGAAACAGTTCGTGCTGACCGCGCTGTCGGGGGCCGGGATCTTCGTGATCCTGCTCGGCCTCGCCGCCGCCGTGCTCGCGGTGATCCTGCTTGTGCTCTACATCGTCCGCGCCGCGGTCGTCCTGATCCTGATCGCGGCCGCGCCGCTGCTGCTGCTGACGCATGTGCTGCCGCAGACCGACGGGTTGGCGCGGCTCTGGTGGCGGGGAATGGCCGCCGCGCTTGGTGTCCAGGTCGCGCAAGCGCTCGTGCTCGCGACGGCGGTGCGGGTGTTCTTCGACAGCGGCGGCCACGCAGCGTTGGGGTTGTCGGTCACCGGCAGCCTGATCGACCTGCTCGTCTGCATCTGCCTGTTCTGGATCCTGGTGCGGATCCCGTTCTGGGCCAAAGACATGGTCCTCTCCGGGCAGCGCTCGATGGTCACCCAGGTCGCGCGCAGCTACGTCCTCGGCCGCACCCTCAAGGGCACCCTGTGAGCGACCGCGTTCGTCTGCCCGCAGACACCGAACTTGACGACAAGCTCGCCTTCGGGCTCACCGCACGTCAGCTGACTGTCCTCGGCGCGAGCGGCCTGGCCGCCTACTGCCTCTTCTCGCTCGCCAAGACCGTGCTGCCTCCACCAGCCGCGGTCGCTACCGGCGTCCCCGCTGTCGTGGTTGGTGTGCTGCTGGCGCTCGGGCGCCGCCACGGCCTGCCGGCCGACCGGTTCGCGCTCGCCGCGACGCGTTTCTTTGCCCGGCCCCGGCTGCGGCTGCTCGCCCCGGAAGGAATCCCCGCACCCCTCCCCGCCGCCCCGGCACGACCAGCTATGGCCGCGCTCGATCTGCCCGTGCGGGCCGTGTTCGGCTCCGGCCTCGTCGAACTCACGACCGGTGGGTTCTGTTTACTGCTGCGCGCTTCGGCGACCGGCTTCGCGCTGCGCAGCGAGGAGGAACAGCAGGCGCTGGTCGAAGCGTTTGGACGTTTCCTGAACGGACTCACCGACCCGATCCAGATCTCGGTGCACAGCCAGCCGGTCGACCTCAACGGCTGGGCCAGCCGACTCGAACAGTCCATCCCCGCGGGCGCGTCCGGTTTGCTCAGATCGGCGGCGGCAGCGCACGCGCGCTTCGTCGCCGAGCTCGGGAGCCACGCCGAGGTGCGCCGGCGCGAGATCGTGCTCGTACTGAACACCCGGACGCGCGAGCGGACCGAAGCCAAGACGACGCTCGAGCGGCGCGCCAGCGAGGCGGTCGATCTGCTCCACTCCGCCGGCGTCGAGCTGCGGCGGCTGAGCGGCGAGGAGACGGCACCGCTGCTCGCCCGCACACTCGACCCGCCAGGCCCACCCCCCGGCGCAGGGCTGACTGGAGTGGTGTGCGGACGCTGACCCGCCTCACCCGCGCTCGGAGCCCTTCCGGCAGCGCGGCGGGCGGGCCGCTCCTGGGTCCGGCCGCGCTTGAGCTTCGCCGCGATCGTCTCCGCCTGGGCTCGGTCTGGCAGGCGAGCTTCGCCGTGATCGGCTACCCGCATGAGGTGAGCCGCGGCTGGCTCGGACCGCTCTTGCAGGCAGCCCGCGACGCCGACCTCTCCCTGCATGTCGAGCCGCTGCCGCCGGCGGTCGCGGTCGACCGGCTGCGCCGCCAACGCGCCCGCTTCGAGTCAACTCGCCGGCTCGAGCGGGAGCGCGGGCAGCTGCCGGACCCGTTCGTCGCCGCCGCCGCCGAGGACAGCGAGCAGCTGATGACCCGGCTGGCGCGCGGCCAGAGCCGCCTCTTCCGCGCCGGCCTCTATCTCTCCGTCCGCGCCCAAAACGAAGACGAACTCAGCGAGCGGAGTGCCAGGTTGCGGATGCTCTGCTCGTCGCTGCTTCTGCACACGGTCCCGTGTAGCTTCCGGCCGTTCGAGGGCTGGCTGACAACGCTGCCGCTCGGGCTCGACCAGCTCCGTTTGCGCCGGGCGTTTGACACCGAGGCGCTCGCGGCCTCGTTCCCGTTCGCGGCCGCCGACCCGCCGATCGACCCCGACGGTGTCCTCTACGGCCTCACCCCCACCGGTGCGCCGATCATCCTCGACCGCTTCCAGCAGGAGAACTACAACACGGTTCTGCTTGCCCGCTCCGGTGCGGGCAAGAGCTATCTCGCGAAGCTGGAAGCGCTGCGGTTGCTCTACCGCGGCGTGCAGGTGTTCGTGATCGACCCCGAGAACGAATACCGCCGCCTCACCGAAGCAGTCGGCGGCGTCCACCTCCCCCTGGCCGGCCCGGACGCGGTCACGCTCAACCCGCTCGACCTCCCGCCGGGCGGCGGCCCACAGGCACTCGACGAGCGCGCCCTGTTCCTCACCGAGCTGCTCGAGTTGCTGCTCGGCAAACTCAGCGCCGAAGAACTGCCGGCACTCGACCGCGCGATCCTCGCCTGCTACACGGCGGCCGGAATCAGCGCCGACCCGGCCACCCACAACCGCCCCGCACCGCTCCTTTGTGACCTCGCCCGCTCTCTGGCCGCCGAGCCGGGTGCGGGTGAGCGGCTGGCGGAGCGGCTTGCGCCCTACGCCACGGGCTCGCATGCCCAGCTCTTCTCGCGGGCGACCGCGGCCGCCCCCGACGGGCAGCTTGTCTGCTTCTCCCTGCGCGGCCTCCCCGAACGGCTCAAGGCGCCCGCGTTGCTGCTCGCGCTCGACAGCATCTGGCGCTCGCTCGAAGGGCCCCTGCGGCGGCGTTGCGTTCTCGTCGATGAGGCGTGGCTTTTGATGCGCGAGCCGGCCGGCGCCCGTTTCCTCTCCCGGCTGGCCAAGTCGGCGCGTAAGCGCTGGTGCGGCCTGACCGCGATCAGCCAGGACGCCGACGACCTGCTCGGCAGCGAGCTCGGCCGCGCAGTCGTCGCGAACGCCGCCAGCCAGGTGCTGCTTCGGCAAGCACCGCAGGCGATCGAGCAGATCGGCCAGACGTTCAACCTCACCGCCGGCGAGAAGCGCCACCTGCTGAGCTGCCCGACCGGGCAAGGGCTGCTGATCAGCGGCGAGGAACGCCTGCCGCTGCGCGTCGTCGCAAGCCCCGACGAACACGCCCTCGTCACCACCGACCCCGCCGACCTCACCGACGAGGAGGGGCCGCTCTGACGCGCGTGATCGTTGCAGCCGTGGCCGCGCTGCTGCTTCTGCCGGTGCTCGTGATCGGCGCCGCGACCGGCGGCATCCAAGTCTCCAACCCCTCCCAGACCGCGATCGCGGAGATTCCCGTCGCCTACCTCGCGCTCTACGAACAAGCAGGTGTCGCGTTCGGCATCCCCTGGCAGCTGCTGGCCGGGATCGGCAAGGTCGAATGCGACCACGGACAAAACCCCGACCCCGCCTGCAGCCAAGAAGGCGTGACAAACAGCGCCGGGGCGGGCGGGCCGATGCAGTTCCTCGCCGGCACCTGGCAGACATACGGGACCGACGCTGACGGCAACGGCAGCGCCGACCGCTGGGACCCAGTCGACGCTGTCTTCTCGGCCGCCAACTACCTGCGCGCCTCCGGCGCTCCCGACAACATCCCCGCCGCGGTCTACGCCTACAACCACTCACAGGCATACGTCAACGAGGTCCTCGGCTGGGCAACCCTCTACGAAAAGCAAGCCGCACCAGCCGACACAACCACCGGCTCGACGGCGGCGCAGCCGGCGGTCGCCTACGCGCTCGACCAGCTCGGCACTCCGTACCGTTGGGGCGGCGACGGCCCGGGCGGCTTCGACTGCTCCGGCCTCACGCAGGCCGCCTACGCCGCCGCCGGCATCGGTCTCCCGCGCACCGCGCAAGCACAGTACGACGCCGGCCCGCTCGTGCCCGCTGGGCAGCCGCTCCAGCCCGGCGACCTCGTCTTCTTCGGAAGTAGCTTGACCGCGGTCGAGCACGTCGGGATCGCGATCGGCAACGGCGAGATGGTCGACGCTCCCCACAGCGGCGCCGTAGTCAGGATCGAGAGCGACCAGTGGCCGAACTACGTCGGCGCCAGCCGCCCGGCGGGTGGTCAATGAGCATGCGCTGTTGCCGGTCACGCGGGGGTCGTTGCTTGTGGTCGTTCCATGCGGTCGTTCCACAAACGACCACCCGGCGTGCCCTCGATGGCGCACAGACAGCGGGGCTCGCGGCCGCGTCGGGTCGGCGACTTCACCCCCACAGTTCAATTCGTTCAGTCCGGCCGCTCGGCCGGCTGGGGCGGCTGCTGCAGCAGCCGCCCAGCCACTCTCCGCACTGGCTGCTGGCGCACCTGCTCACGCAGGCACACCAGCTCCTGCCTCTCGCCGCAGGGGTGCTGTCCGGCGTCGCCTTCCCGCTGCTGCTGCTCTCGCTGGCCCGCGTCCGGGCTCGCCGTCGGCTCGCCCGTTCGCTGACCGCGGTCGCGATCCGTCCCGGACGGGAGACCGTCCAGCCGGCCGCCCTCGAGCGGTCACTGGCAGCGCTGCACGGGCTCCTGCCCGCCTGGCACCGCCGCCTGCTCGGTGAGAAACCATGGCTGCTGCTCGAACTGCAACGCGACCCCGAAAGCGGTCTGCAGCTGCGGCTGCTCACCCAGCGGGCAGTGCTGCCGCTCGCGACCGCTGCGCTCCGTGCCGGGCTGCCCGGCTGCGAACTGCACCCCTGCGACCCGCCCGACCTGATCGTCCCAGCCGCATCGGCGCGTGGACGGCTGAAGCAGCGGGCCGGTCGTCTCGCTCCGCTCCGCGACAGCGGCGAGCCGGTCCTGCCTGCACTGCTCGCGACGCTCGAGAGCGAACGCGGCCAGGCCGTCGTGCAGCTGACGCTGCAGCCTGCGACCAGCCGCTGGGTCGGTCAGCTCTACAGCGCCGCCCACAAACTCCAACACGGGCAACGCCACCGCCCGCTCGCGAGCAGGCTCGCCGAGCTACCGCTCAGCCTCACCCAAGAAGTACTGACAGGCCTCGCCGAGGTCGCCCAGCGCGGGTCGGCCGGCTCTGGTCGTTCTCAGGTCGGGGTGGCGGGGCCGGCGACCCTGCTCGACTCCGACCGGGCGCAGGCGCTTCGCGCCCGCGCCCGTGCCGGCGGGGTCGCCTTCGACTGCGGCTTCCGCTTCGCCTGCCACGCCGAGCATCCCGCCCGCTCGAAAGCCTGGGCACAAGCGCTGCAAGCGCAGCTGCGACCGCTCGAGGGCCCCCACAACGGCCTCGCCCCGAAGCGTGTCTGGCGCTGGCAGCGCGCCGGCTTCGACCAGGCGCTCCAGAGCCGACGACCCGAACCGGGGATGCTGCTGACCGCAGCGGAACTGGTGCCGCTGTTCAGCATCAGCGGCGACGACCCGCTCGCCGAGCTTGAGCAGGCAGGCGCACGCCAGGTCCCGCCCCCACTCACCCTCGACAGCGGTGATCAGCAGGAGGGGCGGCTGTTTGCGCTCGCGACCTACCCGGGCCGCGAGCGCGAGGTGCGCCTCACCCAGACCGGCGCCCGGACGCATCTGCATGTGATCGGGCCGCCCGGGTCGGGGAAGACCTCGATGCTGCTTCGCCTCGCGCTCGGATCCGCGAGCGGCGGTGACGGCACCGGCATCTGGGAGGCCAAGGGCGACCTCGCCCGCGCCTTCATGCTCGCCCTCCCCGAGAACCTCTATGACCGGCTCTGTCTGGTCGACCTCGCCGCCGACGACCTCGTCGTCGGCATCAACCCGCTCGAATACCGCAGCGAAGAAGATCGAGAGCGCGTCGCAGACGACACCCTCTCGATCTTCAAGCGCCGCTTCCACCGCTTCTGGGGACCACAGACAGACGACCTCTTCAAAGGCGGCCTCCGCACCCTCCTCCTGGTGCCCGGCTCGACGCTGCTCGAACTGCCGCTGCTGCTCACCGACCCCGCCTTCCGCGCCCGCTACCTGGAGAAGGTGCACGACCCGGTCGCGCTCGGCCCATTCTGGCAACGCTACGAAGCCCTGTCGCCGGCCGGGCAGGCGCAGGCGATCGGCCCCGTCCTGAACAAGCTCCGCGACTTCCTCTTCCGCAGCCGCCTGCGGGCGATGCTCGGCCAACCCCACTCCACAATCAGCTTCGAGCAGGCACTCGCGCGGCGGCTGATCATGGTCATGAACCTCCCCAAAGGCGCCGGCCGCGAACAAGCAGAAGTCGTCGGCGCCTTCTCACTCGCCAAGCTCTGGCAAGCAGCCCTCGCCCGCGCCGAACTGCCCGAACGCGAACGCGCCGACTTCCACTGCTACCTCGACGAGTTCCAGAACTTCCTCCACGCCGAAGACTTCGCCGAGATCCTCGCCGAAGCCCGCGCCCTGCGCCTCTCCCTCTGCCTCGCCCACCAGACCCTCGCACAGCTCTCCGAACGCGAAACCGCCCTGCTCTTGAACCTCGTCAGGAATCTGGTCTGTTTCCAGCCCGGCCATGAAGACGCCGCCCGCCTCGCCCGTGCGCTCGCCCCCAGCTTCGACCGCGACGACCTCCACCGGCTCGGCCCCTACCAAATCGCCGTCCGGCTCGCCCACCACGGCGCCACGCAGCACGCCTTCTCCGCCCAAACCATCCCACCGCCCGCCTTCGATCCCACCCCGTGGATCAACCGCTGCCGCCAACTGCCCGCCACAGCCGACCCGACCGACGAGACATCCGCGCTCGCGCAGGCGCACGTCGCGGCGGCGGCCGCCTGGCCGCAACTCGCAGCCGCCGAGCGAGCGGCCTTGCTGTCGCAGCTGCAGCCGCTGCTCATCGGCCCGCGCGAGCAGCTCGCGAAGCGGATCGAGAACCTCGAGGCGCTGCCCGACGAGCAGTACCGCCTCTACCAGCAACTGACCACAACGCTGCGACAGACAGAACGTGAGCGGCTGTTTGATCTCAGCCGCGAGCAGATCGAGCGGCGGATCGTCGCGGTCGCGCTCGCCCGCGCCCAGCGCCAACACGAAAGTACCCCCGGCGACCCGAGCGAGGAAGCGCGGCTGCATGCTGAGCTGAGCGAGCAGGACTGGGCCTCCGCTGTCGAGCAAGAGCGGCTCGGCCGGCTGCAGCGGCTGTCCGCGCTGCGCTACGGCCGCCCGGTCGACGAAGTCGAGTTCGCGATCCGCCGCCGCCTCGGCACCAACCTCCCCGCCCCAGCAAGCAGCGACGGGATCGAGAAGGCCGCGTGAACAACCGCCAGCTGATCAACGACGCCGCCTCATTTCGTGAGCGCGACCTCGCCCTGCTCGACGGGCTGTACGAGCACCGCTTCCTCACCCGCCGCCACCTGCAAGCCCTCTACTTCACCGACTACCCCGAGCTGCAGAGCGGCCTGCCGGTCGCGACCAGCTCGCCACGCCCGGCGCAACGCCGCCTCCGCCGCCTCCACCAGGCCCGGCTTGTCCTGCGCCGAAGCCTCGCCCTGCCCGACGGGCGCCGCGACCCCGAGCCCTACTACTGCCTCTCCCCCGACGGCGCCCAACTCGTCGCACTCCGCCACAGCCTCGCCGCCCGCGAGACCCGGCAGCGGGCAGCCGATCTGCTCGCGAACCCGCTCTTCGTCCGCCACGCCCTGGCCGGCGCCGACCTCCACTGCGCCCTCACCCGCGCCGCCCGCAGCCAGCCCGGCCACGTCTGCCCGCCGCAGTGGTGGCGCGGCGAGCAGACCGCAAGCCAGCAGTTCACAGACCGCGGCCAGCCGCTGCTCCTGCGCCCGGACGGCTACACGCGCTACCAGGCAGGCGAGAACATCCACCATCTGCTCGTCGAGATCGACCTCGGCACGATGAGCCTGCCACGGCTGCGGACAAAGCTCGACCGCTACCGCGCCTACAGCCGCTCCGCCGCCTGGCAGACCCGCTACCCCGTCTTCCCCAAGCTCCTCCTCCTCACCACCAGCACGCAGCGGATCGTGAGTCTGCACCAGCAGCTCGAGCCGCTCCCCGAACTCGTCCTGCTCAGCGCCACCCACGCCGACCTGCGGGAGCACGGGCCGCTCGCCGCGATCTGGCATCAGCCAGGCCGCAGCCAGCCGCGACCGCTGCTCGAAGCACCCCGATGACCCGACAACCGACCAACCCCGCTGCCGACCACAGCGGCCCTCAGCCCGACCCGGACACGCAGCCGCCGGCTGCCCGGCTCCTCCGCCGGCCCCACATCCAATGCCCGAACCAACCACCACACTTGCCCTCGCAGTCTGGCCGCCGCACGCCGGCGGCGAGCGGCGGCACGCCTATCTCGCCGCCAGCCGCGGCAAGCATCGGATCGCACCCGAGCTTGCTGCCCGCGCGATCCTCGCCTACAGCGATCCTGGCGACCTCGTCGTCGACCCCCACTGCGGCATCGGCACCGTGCTGATCGAGGCGATCCAGAACGGCCGCCGCGCGATCGGCATCGACCCGGATCGCAGCCGCGCGGCGCTGGCGACCGCGAACATCAGCCACGCCCGGCAGCAGGGCGCGGCCGGCCGCGCCGCCGTCATCGAAGGCGACCCCGCGCAGCTGCCGCGACTGCTTCCGAAAGCAGCAGCGATCCTCAACCCACCAGCCAGCAGCACGCAACACGGACGAGTACGTCGGCACCCGGCCGGCAGTACCCAGCTGATCCTGACCGCCGCCCCAGCACGGACGACAGTGGCGCTTCTGTCCAGCTGGATGAGCGTGCTCGCCCCCGGCGGGTTTCTGCTGCTTGTTCACACCCAGGCTGCCGGCAAGCCTCGCCGCGGGCTCGGCGCAACCGTCGCCGCCGCCGAACAGGCGGGGCTTCAGTACTGGCAGCACGTGATCGCCCTCCACACCGCAGCCGCTGAGCTGCTGCATACCGACGTGCTCTCGTTCCGCAAGCCGCACCCGAACAGAGCCGCTGCGCGACGCGACGAGCTCGGCCGCAAGTCGGTGGCCGCATGACCAGCCCGAGTTCCTCCGTTTGGGCCGTCGCGGATCAGCCCGCGCGTGTCCAACGACAGGGCCGCTACCTGCCCGCCTCGACGGCGCACCCGGGGAAGATGCTGCCCGCGCTCGCCCGGCAGGCGATCAGCAGCTACAGCAACCCGGGCGAGCTGCTGCTCGACCCGATGTGCGGGATCGGCACCACGCTCGTCGAAGCAACCCACCTCGGCCGCCAGGCGATCGGAGTCGAGCTCGAACAGCGCTGGGCAACCCTCGCCGCCGCCAACCTCAACCACGCCCGCGCACAGGGCGCCCCCGGACACGGGCTCGCCCTCAAAGGCGACGCCTGCCAGCTCGGCCAGGGTCTCCTCGACGAGTACAGGGGCAAGGTCGCGTTGATCCTCACCTCGCCGCCCTACGGACCCTCGCTGCACGGCCAGGTCCGCAAAGGCGAGCACGGGGTGCAGAAGTTCGACTACCGCTACTCCGAAAACCCCGACAACCTCGCCCACCTCCCACAGACCGCCAGCCGGCGCAAACCGAGCTTCGACACCGTGCTCGCCGACATCCTCGCCGGCTGCCGGCGCATGCTCGCCCCCAACGGACGGCTCGTGATGACCGTCCGCCCCTACCGCCGCGACGGCCACCTGATCGACCTGCCCGGCCAACTCGAACAGCTCGCAGCCGCCAACGGTCTGGTCATGCACGACCGCCACGCCGCGCTTCTCTGCGGCCTCGACGGGACCCGGCTCGTCCCCCGCGCGAGCTTCTTCCAGATCCGCCACCAACGAAGCGGCACCTTCCCCCGCATGCTGATCATCGGCCACGAAGACGTCCTCATCTTCCGACCCAAGACGTCC
>Ga0307374_10015123_pt1 | contig 10417 bp, 10 predicted proteins | sample OX3MG_FD_202532 | JGI IMG/M metagenome (GOLD analysis project Ga0307374, IMG submission 202532) | Soil microbial communities from Risofladan, Vaasa, Finland - OX-3 | ecosystem: Environmental > Terrestrial > Soil > Coastal area > Acid sulfate soil | place: Finland: Risofladan, Vaasa | collected...
TCCGGAAGCTTTCGTCAGCCCGCTCTATGGCTTCATGCTCCTGTTCGAGGAAGCCCTCCGCGACGTGCTGAACCGTTTCCCCACGCTGCGTCCCACCTTTTATCCGCCCAGCCTCACCTCGCTCCCGGTCATGCTGGCCTGCGCTCTGGTCGCCGAATTTTTCGCCACCGGCACGGCCCTGATCCGCTCCGCACACAAGCCGCTGCGCTGGGGCGGCCTGGTCCTGCTGGTGATTCTGGCGTTCGCCACATTTTCCTGGTCTCCCATTCCCCCGCTGCCTCACCCCGGGTTCCTGTTGCCGCCGGTTTTGCTTCCCGTGGCCCGGTTCTTTACAATGCGTTTCTGATTCGATTGCCCGTCCCCATTCCATGCTGACCCTATTCGGAAAACCCGAACCCACGCTGCTCGACCGGCTGAAGCAGTCCGTCGCCAAAACCCGCGAGCAACTGAGCGAGCGGCTCGCCCCGCTTCTCTCCCCCGGCCGTCCCGTCGATCCTGAACTGCTCCGCGCGCTCGAAGCGTCGCTTCTTTCGGCCGACCTCGGCGTTCGCACGACGAAGGAGCTGCTGGACAGTTTGCGCGAGAAGTCCGAACGCGGCAACCTTCGCGACGCCGCCGAGGTCAAGGACGCGCTGAAATCCAGCCTGGCGGAACTGCTGCGGCCACCGGCCGCCGCCGGCGCGAACACCGCTACCCCGCAGGTCATATTCGTCGTCGGCGTCAACGGCACCGGCAAGACCACCACCATCGGCAAGCTCGCCTGGCGGCTCAAACAGGAAGGCCGCTCGACGCTGCTGTGCGCCGCCGACACCTTTCGCGCCGCCGCCATCGAGCAGCTGGAAGTCTGGGGCCACCGCGCCGGGATCGACGTGGTCCACCGGAAAGCGGGCGCGGATCCCGCGGCGGTCGTTTACGACGGGCTGTCGGCGGCGCTGAGCCGTTCGACCGAAGTCGTCATCGTCGATACCGCCGGCCGCCTCCACACCAAGCACAACCTGATGGCCGAACTCGAGAAGATGAAGCGCGCCGCCGCGAAGATCGTTCCCGGCGCGCCCCATGAAGTGCTGCTCGTGCTCGACGCGACCACCGGGCAGAACGGCCTCGCCCAAGCCCGCGAATTCACCTCCCATGCCGGCGTCACCGGCATCGTGCTCACCAAGCTCGATGGCACGGCCAAGGGCGGCATCGTCGTGGCCATCGCACGCGAGTTGGGCCTTCCCGTGCGCTACGTCGGCACCGGCGAAAAGGCGGAGGACCTGGTTCCCTTCGACGCGGCGACTTACGTCGATTCCCTGTTCGATTGAACCCGGCGATGACTCCCGCCCGCCAGCCCGACGAGCGCCCCTCCAGCGAGCAGCCGCTTGACCGGCGATGGATGCGCCGGGCGCTCGCGCTGGCGCGCCGCGGCGAAGCGCTGGCCCATCCCAATCCGATGGTGGGCGCCGTCGTCGTACGCGGCGGCCGCGTCGTCGGCGAGGGATTCCACACCTACGACGGCGTTCGCCATGCCGAAGTTCTCGCCATCGAGCGAGCCGGAGAGCGCGCTCGCGGCGCAACCCTGTATCTGAATCTCGAGCCGTGCTGCCACCAGGGCCGCACGGGCCCTTGCACGGAAGCCATCCTCGCGGCGGGGATCGGGCGTGTGGTCGCGGCCATGGCCGATCCCAACCCGCTGGTCGCGGGAAAGGGGTTTCGCAAGCTGCGCCGCGCGGGAATCGACGTGCAGGTCGGCCCGAGCCAAACCGAGGCCCGGCGCTTGAACGAGCCCTTCGCCGCATGGATTCGCCGCCGGCGGCCTCTGGTTACGCTGAAGGCCGCCGCAACGCTGGACGGCAAGATATCGCTTGTGGAACCGGGCGCGGGGCGACGGCCGCCTCGCGCCGTGGAACGTTGGATTACTTCGGAAATTTCCCGCCGGCGCGTTCAACAATTGCGCCACGCCTCCGATGCCGTTCTCACCGGCGTCGGAACCGTGTTCGCCGACAACCCCCTGCTCACCGACCGCAGCGGCCGCCCGCGCCGCCGCCCGCTGCTGCGCGTCGTGCTCGATTCGCAGCTGCGCCTGCCGCTCGGCTCGAAACTGGTGCGCTCGGCGGCGGACGATCTGCTCGTTTTCACTTTGCGGTCTCCCCGGAGCGCGCCGGCGCGCAAGCTGGCCGAGCGCGGCGTCCAGGTGATGCGCGTTCCGGCGCGCAACGGACGGCCCGATCTGGCCGCCGTTCTGGCGGCGCTCGGGCAGCGCGAAATCCTCAGCCTGCTGGTCGAAGCCGGGGCGGAGGTCAACGGCGCCATGCTTGCCCGAAATCTGATCGACAAGGTCCTGCTTTTCTACTCACCGAGGATTCTCGCCCGCCCGGGGATGCCGCTCGCTCTCGCCTTCGAGCCGTCGCGCCATTTGCCGGCCACGATGACAGGCGTCGAGCTGCGACGCTCCGGACCTGATATTCTGCTGGAGGGGTATCTCCAAGATGTTTACCGGGATCATTGAAACAATTGGCCGGATTGAGCGGATCGAGCCATCGAGCGGCGGGGGCCGCATCGAAATCGCCGTCGAGAGCGCCGCCAGGGCGCCGCTCGGACCGGGCGCCAGCGTTGCGGTGAACGGCTGCTGCCTCACCGTCGCCGTCGCCGGCGAAGAGGGCTTTGTCGCCGATCTATCGCCGGAAACCTTGCGCCGGACCAGCTTCGCGGAACTTCCCGCCGGCTCACTGGTCAATATCGAGCGCCCGCTCACGGCCGGAGCCGAACTGGGCGGTCATTTTGTCTTGGGACACGTCGACGGCGTGGGACGCGTTGAGCGAATTCTCCGCGAGGGCGAAAATGGATGGCTCAGCGTGCGCGTCGCACCGGAAATGGCGCGCTACGTGGCGGAGAAAGGATCGCTCGCCATCGACGGCATCAGCCTCACCGTAGCCGCATGCGCGGGCCTTCGGGCCGATTTCGCCATCATCCCCTACACGTTCGCGCACACCAATCTGCGGGCGAAGGCCGAGGGCGACCCGGTGAATCTGGAAATCGATGTTCTGGCTCGTTACATCGAGCGATTGGTCCAGGCACGCACGGAACCGGCCGCCAGCCAGGCGGAACGTTTGACCCTGGCGCGGCTGATCGATGAGGGATTTTAAATGCGTTCGCCGGAGGCGATTATGAAATTACCGCTTGCCATTATCCTGGCCGTGTTCGCCCTGACCGTTGCGCCTGCGGCGCGAGCGGGGCAACCGAGCCAATCCGCGCCGTCCAGTCTTGCCCCTGCCCCGGGGACCGGTGAAAATGGTCACCCCATGCAGTCCGTGGGCAAGGTGGGGGAAAAAACGTATAGCTGGGCGAACGGCCGGGCCTGGATGTCGCTGGGCGACGATGCCAAGGTTTCGATGGTCGTCGGAATCGAGCAGGGCGTCATTCTTTCGGTGCGCGAGAATTGGGATGCCGTGCCGAAGGGCGATCAGCCGGTCCTGGTCAAGACCGCCGAACGGCTCACCGTTAACGGCGTTCCTTTCAATCAGGTCGTGCTCGAGATGGACAAGCTCTATATCGACTCCGATAACGATCTGATTCCCGTGGTCGATGCCTATCTCTACGTCGTGCTCGAGCTGAAAAAAACGCCCCCGAACCAGCTTAAGAAATTTCTCAACCGGCTGCGGAAAACCTACGCGCCGCCACCGATCGTCATGCAGCCGATGAAAAAGCCATGACGGCGCCCTCAATCACGCTGACTACCGACTTCGGCGTTTCCGACCATTTCGTCGGGGCCATGAAGGGCGTGATCACTACGATCGCGCCGGAGGCGCGCATTCACGACATTACCCATCAGGTGAGCCGGTTCGACCGGCTCGGTGGCGCGCTTACCGTCGCCCAGTTCTACCGCTTTTGGCCGGCGAGAACCATTCACGTCGTCGTGGTCGATCCCGGCGTCGGCGGCGCGCGCCGTCCCTTGCTCGTCAGCGCCGGCTCGCATTATTTCATCGCCCCCGATAACGGCGTTCTCTCGCTCGTCTTCGACCGCGAAGAGGAAATCCACGCCTGGCACATCACCGCCGAGCATTATTTCCTGCAGCCGGTCAGCCGCACCTTTCACGGCCGCGATATTTTCGCGCCCGCGGCGGCCTGGCTGGCGCGCAGCAGCCAGCCGGAAAGTTTCGGTCCCGAAGTCGGCGACTATGAGCGCTTTTCCCTGCCCAGGCCGGATATCGCCAAGGACCGGATCGGCGGGGTGATCCTCCGGGCCGATCATTTCGGCAACCTGCTCACCAACCTCCGGCCCGAGGATGCGCCGGGACTGCTTGCCGGCGCGCCGTTCCGCCTCTCTGTGGGCAGCGCCAAAATCACTCGCCTGGTAACGACATTCGGCGAAGGCGCCCCGGACGAACCGTGTCTTCTGGTTGGCTCAAGCGGCTACTTCGAAATCTGCGTGAATCGCTCGAGCGCCGCGCAAGCTACCGCCGCCGGCTCGGGAACCCCGCTCACTATCGAACTAGGTTGATTCCTGTATTCCTGCGGTATCGAATTTTCCAGTTTGAGACAGTATTGAGGAATTTGACACAGTCGAGCCGGATGGGCGCTGAGTGATTTGCCCCACCCACTGCTGGCGAGAAAAGAAAAGATATAACGTCCCCTTGTAACCAGCATAGATTCATTCCGTTACAAAATATTCAGAAACGTAGCTACTATGGCCAACTCCTTGCTTGAAATCAACGCCGCCTTGGAATAGGGGTATGATGTGCTGTCCAGGTCGGAAATTGTAATTTTAGCGCACTGTTTTGGTGCGCGTAGCGCAACCGATCATGGTCAAAAACGCGTGAATACTGCGAAAATTCAGAGAGGAGATTAGGGGTTATGGAGACGAATTCTAGCTCGAAACGTCATCTGTCGGCTGGTATAGGCGTCGCGATTCTTTCTTTAGCGCTTGGAATTCTGGTGGCCGGTTGCGGAGTAGCGAACGCGATGCCGCAAGCCGGATACACCGTGCAGAACGCTCCAGGTGGCACCATCGAAGGGAAACTGCTGTGGGTGGGCAAACCGGAGAGGCCGCACCGCATGGCGGTCACCCTGGATCGCGGGACCTGCGGGGCCATGAAGGAAATGTACGATGTGCAAGTCGAACAGGGCGGCGTGGTCGGCGCGGTGGTCTGGCTGGACAACATCACACATGGCAAGGCCTTCGCTTTTCCCAAGGCCGTGCTCGACCAGAAGAAGTGCATGTTCGTGCCTGATGTGCTGATCATGAAACCCGGGCAAATGGAGGTACTGAACAGCGACAACGTCACGCACAACGTCCACATCATCGCCCGCAACAATCGCTCTTCCAACGAGATGATGGCCCCCGGAGCGCCAGCAGCCACCGTGACACTGATGCATCCGGAAAACATCCTGGTTCGTTGCGACATTCACCCCTGGATGCATGGCTATATCATCGTCGCCAAAAACCCCTATTACGTCACCAGCGGGCCGGGAGGCAGCTTCACTCTCACCGACGTTCCGGCCGGCACCTACACACTGGACGTCTGGCAGGACAAAATCGGGACCAAGGAACAACAAGTCACCGTCCAGGCCGGCAAAACCACCACCGTAACTTTTAAGCTCGGCCGTTAATCGTTTTCGACGGGGCGGAGGAAGGATCGAGATGGGATTGAAGGATACACGAGCGTTCGTAAACGGACTGAAATCGTACGCGTGGTTCCGCGCATTGGCGCTTCCACCCGTGTCGCTCTTAGTCATGCTGCTAGTGATCCCGCCGAAGGCTTCGGCGGTACCCAGTTTCGCGCGTCAGACAGGCTTGCCGTGCAGTGCTTGCCACATCAATCCGCCCGAGCTGACGCCGCTGGGCCGCCAATTCAAGCTCAACGGGTACACGATGACCGGCATCAAGGTGATCAGCGCTCCGCCGCGCAAGAGTACGCCCGGCCTGGCGCTGCTTTCCTACCTGCCGTTGGCCGCATGGCTCGAGGCGTCGACGACCGGACTCAATAAGCCCGTCAGCGGCTCCTCGAACTGGGACTATTCGTTTCCCCAGGACGTATCCTTGTTCCTGGCCGGTGCCTTCACCACCCACGCCGGCGGCTTCATTCAGGCCACCTACGATATTCAGGACGACCACTTCACTTGGGACAATACCGACATCCGCTACGCCCGGAGCACCCTGCTGGGCAGTAAGGATTTCGCCTATGGCATCGACCTGAACAACAACCCAACCGTCGAAGACCTCTGGAACGACACGCCCGCCTGGGGATTTCCGTGGGTCGAGTCTCCCTCGGCCCCGACCCCGGCGGCGGCTACGATCATCGACGGCACGCTCGGGCAGGATGTCGCCGGCATCGGCGGCTACGCCATGTATGACGACCACCTCTATGGCGCCGCCCTGGTCTATCGTTCCTCGCACATCGGCCAACCGCTGCCAAACACAGGGGTCGCCCCGGACGGCACGCCCATCCAGTTCAACATCCGGGGCACCGCTCCCTATTGGCGCGTCGCCTGGCAGCAGACGATGGGAAACAATTACCTGGAAGTCGGCAGCTATGGCATCCACATGCGGAGTACGCCCGGGGGGGTCGTCGGTCCCACGGACTCCTATACGGACGTGGCCGTCGACTCCCAGTTCGAGCGCGTTTTCCCCAGCCTGGCCAACGACATCCTGACGGTTCACACCACCTATATCCGTGAGAATTCGAATCTCAATGCCTCGTACGACGCCGGGGCGGCGAGCCTCGTCAATCATCATTTGAATACGTTCCGAATCAACGGCGTCTATCACTTCGGCTACCGCTATGAACCGTCGATCGAATACTTCAACACAACGGGCACGGCCGATCCGACGCTCTACGCACCCAATCCATTGAATGGCAGCAATAACGGGAGTCCCAATTTCGCGGGGCTGCTCTTCAATTTCACCTATTGGCCGGTGCAGAACATCCGGCTGGCCGCGCAATACACCGCCTATACCAAATTCAACGGCGGCGGGACCAACTATGACGGCTCCGGGAGAAACGCCAGCGACAACAACTCGATGTATCTTGACTTCAACGTGATCTTCTGAGGGATGGGATCGCAGCCGCCCCGTTCCGCCTGCGGGCAGAACGGGGCCGATTCAGGAATCATCCTCCCGGCGACGCGCTCGCCGGGGAACGGGGAAAGGCAGGTTTAAGTGGAATGGTGAAACGCCACGTTGTTTTCTTCGCCGGCCGGACAGCACTCATTTGCCTGATTGCCTGCGGAATGTCCGCGGCTCTTCGCGCCCAGGCCCCAGCCCAGTCCCAGACACCGGCCCAGGCGCCGCAGCAGCCCGCTGCCGCCGCCAACACGGGCCAAATCACGGGCATGATCTCTTACCAGGGCCAGAAACCGGAAGTGTATCCGATCAACATGACCAACGACCCCGTCTGCGCCGAGCTTCACAGCGGGCCCGTTATACCCGCCGACGGTGCGGTCAACCCCAACGGATCTCTCCCCAATGCTTTCGTCTATCTCCAGTCGAGCGACGGGAAACTGCCCTCGACGCCTCCGACCAACCCCGTCATTCTCGCCGAGAAAGGGTGCCAGTATTTGCCGCACGTTCTCGGGGTGATGGTGGGACAGACGTTCGAGGTGGTCAACATGGATCCCACGACCCACAACGTTCACGTCCTGCCCAAGCTGAATCCGCAATGGAACGTGAGTCAGCTGCCGGGGTCTTCGTCCGTCGTGCGGAAATTTCTGCACCCGGACATCATGATTCCGGTCCGCTGCAACGTCCATCCGTGGATGAAAGCGTACGTCGGCGTCGTTGATAACCCCTTCTATACGGTAACCGGGAACCAGGGGGTTTTTACCCTGAAAGAAGTTCCCCCGGGGGAATACACCCTGCGTGTCTGGACCGCGTCATTTGGAGCCCAGGAGCGCCACGTTACCGTACGCGCGGGAGAAACGACCACCGCGGATTTCACGATGGGCAGTCACTGACACCCACCGGAGCTACCAGGCGGCCGTGCCCGATCCGGATTCCTGACGCTGGGGACGTTCTCGCCAGGCAGCCGGAAGACGGGCACGGCAAAGCCCTTGACGCTTGTGGCCCTGGGATCATCGGCAACCGGGAGAGACTTCTTCCGGATCCCCCGACCGCGAATCAGCGGATAAGGTCCATGGTGATGAGCTGGGAGCGGGTCCGGGGATCGAGCCAATCGCGCACGGCGTCGCCCAGCAGATTGAACGCCATCACCGCCCACATCAAGCCAAAGGCCGGGAAGACGACCAGATACGGCGCATCGAACAGATGGCCGCGGGCGTCATTGAGCATCGCACCCCAGCTCGGCGTTGGCGCCAGCACCCCCAGTCCCAGAAAACTGAGCGTCGATTCGGCCAGAATGGCTCCGGCCATCCCGATCATCGCCTGCACGAGCACCGGTTGCAGGATGTTCGGCAGGATGTGGCGCTTGAGAATGCGCCAGGGCGATGCGCCCATCGTTCGCGACGCGGCCACATAGTCGAGTTCCTTGACCTTCAGCGCCTGCGCCCGCGCCAGCCGCGCGTAGCCGGCCCAGCCCGTGATCACCAGGGCCAGAATCACGTTCCCCAGACCGGGTCCCAGAAACGCCGCGAACGCGATCGCCAGAAGAATGCCGGGAAAGGCGAGGAAGGCATTGATCAGGATCACGTTCACCAGCAGATCGACCCAGCCGCCCAGAAATCCGGCCACGGCGCCAATCGTCAGACCCAGGACCCCGGCGCCCACCACGACCGTGACGCCCACCGTCACCGAGATGCGCGCGCCGTAGAGGAAGCGCGAAAGCACGTCGCGGCCCAGGGCATCGGTGCCGAACCAGTGAGCAGTGCTTGGCGGATCGAGGCGCTGCGCGAGGTCGATGGCGGTGGGATCGCGCGGGGCGAGCCAAGGCGCGGCAAAGGCGACCAGGACGAGGAGAAGGCTCAGCGCGAGGCCGACGCGACCCAGGCGGCTGTGCAGGATGAATTCCCAGGTCTGTTTCACCGGAACCTCACGCGCGGATCGACAACGGCATAGACGATGTCGGTGAGGAGGTTCACCAGAACGTAGGAAACGGCGATCACCAGGATGCAGCCCTGCAGCAAGGGATAATCCCTCGATTCGATTGCATTGACCGCCAGGCGGCCGATGCCAGGCCAGGAAAAGATCATTTCGGTGACGATCGTGCCGGCCAGCAGCGTGCCGAACTGCAAGCCGATGATCGTCACCACCGGGAGCAGGGCGTTAGGCAAGGCGTGGCGCAGGAGCACGCGGCGTTCGGAAAGGCCCTTGGCGCGCGCCGTGCGGACGTAATCGCTCGAAAGCTCCTCGAGCATCGCCGAGCGCACCATCCGCACCAGAATCGCGGCCAGCGCCGCGCCGAGCGTCGCCGCCGGCAGCACTAGATGCGACCACCCGCCGCGGCCGGAAACGGGCAACCAGCCGATTTCAATCGAGAAGAACAGGATCAGGAGCGGACCGAGGGCAAAATTCGGCATGGAAAGCCCCAGCAGGGATACCACGCTGATGGCGTGATCGGTGGGACGGCCCTGGCGCGCGGCGGCAATCACGCCGGCCGGCACGGCCAGCAGGATGCAGACGATGAGCGAAACAAAGGCCAGCTCCAGCGTGGCCGGGTAACGGCTCAGGACGACCTGCAATACCGGCTGCTGGTAGCGCAACGACATGCCCAGATCGCCGTGAAAGACGCCCGCCAGATACCGCGTGTACTGAACGCCGAGCGGGAGATCGAGACCGAGGGCATGGCGCAGCTGCTGGATGTCCTGGGCCCGTGCTCCTTCGCCGAGCATCTGCACCACGGGATTGCCCGGAACGATATGAATCAACAGGAACACCATGGTGATGATGAGCCAGAGGGCAGGAAGCGCCCAGAGCAGGCGCCCAAGGATGCGGCGCGTCATTCGCCGGCCTTCGCCGGGACGGAGATCTGAATCTGGGGGATCTCGGTGACCTTCACGCGCGCCACCCGCCGCCGGTTCATTTCGACGACGGTGAAGCGGTAGCCGCCGGCCTCGAAGCTTTCGCCGCCGCGCGGCAAAAAACCGAGCTGGCTCAGCACGAAGCCCGCCAGCGTCTCGTAGGCGGGATCTTCGGGCAGTTCGATGTTGTATTGGCTGGAGAGATCGCGAACGTTGACGGCGCCGTCGAAAACCATGGCTCCGTCGGGAAGCTTTTGCGGGTGGCGCTCGATGTCGAACTCATCGTGGATTTCGCCGACAAGCTGTTCGAGGATGTCCTCAAGCGTGACCAGTCCCTGAATGCTGCCGAATTCGTCGACCACCATGGCCAGCCCGGCCCGTTTGGCGCGGAATTCGAACAGCAGCTCGCTCGAGGATTTCGATTCCGGGACGATCAGCACCTCGCGCAGCAGTCCCCGTAAATCGAAGGGAGGGGGCATTCGTCCGGCTTCCAGGGCGCGCGCGCGATCGGCAAGCACCCAGATCA
>Ga0307374_10015125_pt1 | contig 10417 bp, 7 predicted proteins | sample OX3MG_FD_202532 | JGI IMG/M metagenome (GOLD analysis project Ga0307374, IMG submission 202532) | Soil microbial communities from Risofladan, Vaasa, Finland - OX-3 | ecosystem: Environmental > Terrestrial > Soil > Coastal area > Acid sulfate soil | place: Finland: Risofladan, Vaasa | collected...
CGCCTCTCCGCGACGTACGTCGCGACGTCCTGGATCCTCGGCCGCGAGGCGGCGTCGCTGCTGCCCCTCGAGGCGCTCTTCGGACCAGGCGGGCGGGCACCGTGGGGCTGGCAGGCGGCGGCCCTCGGCCGATCGCTCGAGGCGGTCGCGCCGTGGCTCGGCCGTGACGGGCGGGTCGTGATCCTCTTCGAGTCCGCCGGACCCGAGGCGCTCGTGGCCGCGGCCCTCGGTGGGGTCAGGGCCGGCTACCGCCTCGTCGCGGCCCGCACGAGCGAACCCGGCGACGAGGTGGGCGGCTCGGTCGAATTCGTTCCGCCCGGTGCGACGCTTGCGCCCGGGCCGCGGACCCGCGCGAACGTCGACCTGCCGCATGTCGCAGGCGGGGCAGGGGATCCGGACGTCGTCCCCGGGCGCGGCCTGTTCTCGCCGCCGGAGCGATTCGATCGGCGCCAGTTCTCGATCCGCGAGGCCGCCACGACCGTCACCGATACCGCGATCGAGATCCTCCAGGCCCGTGGCGAGCCCGCGCGCGGCGAGCGGATCCTCGGCGACGTCCTCGTCGGCCTCGACCGGGCCGGGATGCTCCGTCGGCTCGTCGCCCAGAGCACAGCAAACCCGGCGGACGATGGGACCGACGTGGCCGACCGAACGGACGGCCCCACGAACCGGACGGACCGCACCACCGACCGAACGGACGGCCCCACGGACCGGACGGACGAGTCGACGGACCGCGAAACAGGGGCGCGCCGGGCCGCCGAGTCGCGGAGCGGCGGCTTCGAGCGGCGACGCCTGCCGACCGCCCGTCCCCGCCGCGATGAACGGCGCGAAGCGGCGACGATATCCGGCAACGACCAGGTGGAGGCGGTCCTCACCCTCATCCGCGATGAGCTCTCGCGGCCTGACCAGCGTCGGCTCCGCGAGATCGAGCCCGGCCGCTGGTGGCTCGCCGATCCGGCTGACGTGGCAGGGGCGGCCCTGCCGCTCGCGGATCGCGTCGAGTGGGCCGTCTTCAGCCTCCTCTCCACGGCCGGCCACCTCTCCGAATCCGCCTTCTTCGGCCGCATCGCTGCCCTGTTCAGCGGCCACGACCTGCCCGATGAGGGCCTCGTGCGGGCGTGCCTGGCGTCGTATCGGAGCCTCGCCTCGACGCCCGACCGGCTCGTCACCTCGGACGATCTGCCACGGCGCAGCCGGGAGCATTCCGAGCTCCTCACGATCCTTGCCGAGCTCGGTCATCGGCTCGGCTATCGGGTGTGGCTCGGTGCCCGTGAGCAGAGCCGCCGGGTCGGGGCGAAGTTCGTGCGCGACTGGATGGACGAGCGTGAGCGGAACGCCTACCTGCCGCTCGTGGTCCGCGGTCCGGCCGAGGAGGTCGAGCAGATCGACTGCATCTGGTACGTCCGGTCGCGGGGAGCATTCCTGTTCGAGGTCGAGTGGACTGCCATGCTCGGCGAGCCACTGCTGCGCCGACACGCCCACATCCCGCCGGCCGACACGATGGTCCGCTTCCTCGTCACCGTCCCGGAGCGGACCGAGCTCGTCCGCTACAAGCTCGAGCGGTCGCCCCTGCTGCGCGAGGCGATGGAGGCCGGCAACTGGCATGTCCTCAAGGCGAACCACCTGCGCACATGGTCCGCTCGCGAGTCGCCGACGGTGGCCGACCTCGAACCGCTCCTTGGCCTCGATCCATTCGCCGAACGGAGCGGCGAGCAGCTCCCGCTCTTCGGCGGCCCGCCTTCCGCCTGACGGCCCGCCGTCCGCCTGACAGATCGCCGTCCGCTGGGCGATACTCGCTCCATCCTCGGACGTCCTCGAACGCCCTCGAAGCGGAGACGCATCGTGACCGAACAGCCCGCCCGCCCCGTCGACATCCTGGCCGATCGTTTCTGGGACGCGATCCTCGAGCTCCAGCCGACCACGGCGACGGTCTACGGCGACGAACGGTACGCGGACCGACTCGAAGATCCGAGCGAGGCCGGGCGGTCCCGCGCGGTCGACCTGTGGCGACGGACCAGGCGCGAGATCGCGCCGCTCGAACCCACCGCCGCGACGGTCGAGGATCGGATCACCCTCGACATGATCGGCGTCGTGTGCGACCTCGGCCTCGAGCAGCATGAGCAGCGGACGGACATCCTCGCCACTGTAGACCAGATCAACGGCCCGCAGACGATCCTGCCGGTGATCACCCAGTTCCAGCGGGCGGACACGCCGCAGCGATTCGACGCCTTCGTGGCCCGCCTGCGGTCCTACCCCGCCTTCATCGACGCGCACATCGACCTGCTCAGCGAGGGGCTCGATCGCGGCCTTACCGCCACCCGCATCGCGACGGAGCGGACGATCGCCCAGCTCGAGCGCGTCCTCGCGACGCCGGCCGACGAATCGCCGATCGTCACGCTCGCGCAGGTGGGCTCGGAAGAGGATCGGGCGACGATCGCCGCCATCGTCCGCGACGCGGTCCGACCGGCTGACGCGCGGTTCCTCGAAGCACTGCGCGGTCCGTACCTGGCCGCGACCCGGACGGACCCGGGCCTGTGGTCCGCGCCGAACGGCGACGCTCTCTATCGCACGGCGATGCGGGCCTGGACCACGGTGGCCATGCCGGCCGCGGAGATCCACCGCATCGGGCTCGACGAGATGGAATCGCTCGAGGAGGAGCGCCGCCGCATCTCGCGGGCGGCCGGCTTCGGCGACGACACGGTCGCCTATCGAGCAATGCTCGATGCGGACGTCGCGAACACGCCGCGGACCAAGGAGGAGATGCTCGAGCGGGCGCGCGAGGACATCGACCGTGCGCTCGCCGTCGCGCCGCGCTTCTTCGGCAGGCTGCCCCAGTCCGGCTGCGAGGTACGCCCGGTCGAGGAGTTCAAGGAGGCGGACTCGCCGTTCGCCTACTACTACCCGCCGGCGCTGGACGGTTCGCGGCCGGGCATCTATTACGCGAACGGCTACGACCTGCCGAGCCGCAAGTATTCGAAGCTCGCCACGACGACCTTTCACGAGGCCGTCCCTGGGCACCACTTCCAGATCGCCCTCGAGATGGAGAACCCGCACCTCAACCGGTTCCGCCGCCTCGGCTCGCGGATGGTCGGCGGGGCGTACGTCGAGGGGTGGGCCCTCTACAGCGAGCGGCTGGCCGACGAGATGGGCCTGTTCCGCTCCGAGGCGGAGCGATTCGGGATGCTGGACGCGCAGGCGTGGCGGGCCGCCAGGCTCGTCGTCGATACCGGGATGCACGCGCTGCACTGGACTCGCCGGCAGTCGGTCGACTACCTCCTCGGGGCAGGCCTCTCGATGACCGACGCGACGATCGAGACCGACCGCTACATCGTCTGGCCCGGCCAGGCCCTGACCTACAAGATCGGCCAGCGGGCGATCGAGCAGCTCCGCCGCGAGCTGACCGCGCGCGACGGATCGCGCTTCGACCTGCGGGCCTTCCACGACGAGATCCTCGGCCACGGCTCCCTGCCACTGGCGACCTTGTTGCGGGAGATCCCGACCTGGGTCGCGGCCGCCGCCTGAGACGACGGCCGATCGGACCTCGAGATTCGACGCATTTCCGCTGCGCAGGACCTGCACCACGCGGATTTCGGGTGCTGATGGCGTAAGTGGTACGAATCTCGCGTTGACGGGTCGCATATCCTGTGCCACCATCCGGACTGGCGCGTTCCGCCCAGAGCGACCGGATACGGCGCCGGCGCGGGCCGTGCTGCGCCGAGCCGGCGCGTCCATCGCCGCATCGTGGAGCGATCATGACCGCCGAACCCGCCGCCCGTCCGGTCCCCGCCCTCGACCGATCCCGTCAGCACGCCATGTATGAACGCGCCCGGCGCGTCCTCCCGGGCGGCACGGACTCGAACTTCCGGGCCTGGGGTGAAGACACGATCTACGTCGATCGTGGCAAGGGCGGCCGGGTGTGGGACATCGACGGCAATGAGTACGTCGACCTGCGGATGGGCTACGGCCCGGTCATCCTCGGCCACGGTGACGCACGGGTGGACGACCACGTCAACGAGCGGATGCGCCAGGGCGTGAGCTTCAGCCTGACGAGCGAGGACGAGGTCCGCGCCGTCGAGCTCATCTGCGAGATCACCGGCTGGGTCGAGATGGCGCGCCTCACCGTGTCCGGCACGGAGGCGACGATGCATGCGATGCGGATCGCCCGTGGCTATACCGGCCGGACGAAGATCGTGAAGTTCGAGGGCCAGTACCACGGCGTGCACGACTACGCGATGATCAGCGTGCTGCCCAACGACATGAGCGAGCTCGGCGACCGCGAGAATCCGGTGCGCCTCGCCTGGGGTCGCGGGATCCCGGAGGCGATCGCCCAGACCGTCATCCCGGTCCCGTATAACGACCTCACCACCCTGCGCCGGGTATTCGAACGCGAGGGCGCGGACATCGCTGCGGTCATCATCGAGCCGGTCCTCGGCAACGCGCAGGGGATCCTGCCGCGCGAGGGCTTCCACGAGGGGGTCCGAGCGATCACCCGCGAGTTCGGCTCGCTGCTCATCTTCGACGAGGTGAAGACCGGCTTCCGCCTCGCCCGGGGCGGCGCAGCCGAATACTTCGGCATCACCCCGGACCTGGCGACGTTCGCCAAGGCGATGGGCAACGGCTACCCGGTCGCGGCGTTCGGCGGCTCGGCCGAGGTCATGAGCGTGCTGCCGGACAAGGTGAGCCACGGCGGCACGTATGCCGGCAACCGGGTCGCCGCCGCGGCGGCCGTGGCGACCCTCGGCATCCTGCGCGACGGGTCTGTCGTCGCGGGCATCCACCGCCGCGGCCGCTCGATCCAGGCGGGCATCGACGCGATCCTCGCCCGCCGAGGCATCGCCCACACGTTCACCGGGGTTCCGGCCATGTTCGGGATCATGTTCACCGAGCATGAGGTCCGCGAGTATCGCGATTGGGTCAACACGGATCACGCACTCTACGACGCCGTCGCCGTCGGCATGCACGCCCGCGGGGCCATGCCGGAGCCGGACAGCCGCGAACCGTGGTTCCTCTGCGCCGCCCACGACGACGCCGACGAGGCACGGATCCTCGAAGCGTTCGAGGGTTCGCTCGATGGGGCCCTGGAGGCACGGTCGCACGGTGTCCTTGCCGCTGCCCAGTGACCGCGACCGCCCGGACCGCCCGGACTTGACCCTCGACGGCAACGCCGTCCGATCGGTCGATCGGGCGGCGACGCTCCTCCTCGCCCTCGGCGAGAGTGAAGGGGAGGCCGGGGTCAGCGAGCTCGCGCGGCGGCTCGGTCTGCACAAGTCGACCGCGTCGCGACTCCTCGCCACGCTCGAGCGGCGCGGCCTCGTCGACCAGGACGATGACAGCGGCAGGTACCGCCTCGGCGTCGTCCTCATCCGCCTCGCCGAGCGGGCGGAGCGGACCATCGACCTGCGGGCACTCGCGATGGGTGAGCTGGAGCGCCTGGCCCGCCGTACCGGGGAAACGACCGGTCTCGCCGTGCTCGACGGCGACGGCTGCCGCACGATCGCCCAGGCGAACGGCCCGAACGCGGCGACGGGCGCCGACTGGACCGGCCGGACGAGCCCGCTCCATTGCGCCGCCACCGGCAAGGTGCTCCTGGCGACGCTCGCCGAACGCGAGGTGCTGCGCATCGCGCGGCGCGGCCTGGTCGCACCGACGGAGCGGACGATCACCGCACTCGAACCCCTCCTCGAGGAGCTCGCCCGCGTGCGGCGCCGAGGCTATGCGACGACATTCGGCGAGTTCGAACCCGGACTCAACGCCGTCTCCGCTCCGGTGCTGGACGCCCGCGGGTCGATCGCGGCGGCGGTCGGCATCTGGGGTCCCGCACTCCGCCTCGCCCCGGCTCGCGTGCCGGAGCTCGCCACTCACGTTCGGGAGGCCGCGGCCGCGATATCCGTCCGGCTCGGCGGCGCGGCCGCCTGACGGACGCGCCGCCACGGTAGGCTAGCGCCATGCCGGACTTCACTCGCCCGCCATGGCCCGCCCTCGGGGGATTCGCCACCCGGACGCTCGTCCCGGTCATCGTCGTGGTCGTCGTCGCCTGGGTGTTCCTCTGGCTCGCGGAGCGGTATCTCGGCGGAGTCGTCCGGCGACTCATCCATCGCGAGGCTCGCGAGGGGACCGCCCGCGAGCTCACGCCGCAAGAGGTGGAGCGGCGGATCGACACGGTCGCGACGCTCGCCGTGGCGGTCATCCGGGTTCTCGTCATCACCATCGCGATCATCTCGATCCTCGGCAACTTCGACGTCAACATCGGCCCGGCGATCGCCGGACTCGGGATCGTCGGGATCGCCGTCGGGTTCGGCGCCCAGAGCCTCGTCAAGGATTACTTCAACGGCGTGCTCATCCTCGTCGAGAACCAGTTCGCCCGGGGCGACGTCGTCGAGATCGCCGGGGTGAGCGGGGTCGTGGAGGATTTCACCCTTCGTCGGACGACGCTCCGCGACATCGACGGCGTGGTCCATTCGGTCCCCAACGGCGCGATCACGGTCGCCTCGAACATGACCCGTCTGTGGGCGCGGGTGAACGAGGACATCGTCGTGGCCTATGGGACGGACATCGACCGGGCGACCGAGGTGGTGAACGACGTCGGTCGTGAGATGGCGGCCGATCCCCTGTGGGCCGAACGGGTCCTCGAGCCGCCGCACGTCGAGCGAGTCCAGAGCCTCGGCGAATACGGGATCACCGTCAAGGTGCTCGGCGCGGTCCGCGCCGAGGCTCGCTGGGACGCCGCCGGTGAGCTGCGCAAGCGACTCCTCGTCGCCTTCCGAGCCCACGGCATCGAGATCCCTCGACCGCAGCGTGTCGTGCTCTCGCCCGATCCGACGGGTGCGCCGGCAGGCCCCGGGCGGGCCGGCGATCCGGCGCCCGATCTGCCGGTCGAGCCGGGTGGCGACGCGCCGGCCGGCGACTGACCGGGAGGCTGGAGTGCAGCCCATCGGCCCGCGTAGAATGCGGTTGTCGTCAGGCAGGAGATCGGGCGTGAGCGTCCAGCCATCCATCGCGAAGAACGCTCCCAGGGCGGAGGATTGACGTGTCGTTCCTCTTCCGCCGCAAGGCGCCGCCGCCGCCGCCGGGCGAGGGGACGACGGATCAGACCCGCGCGGTCCACGTCCCCGGCGGGATCGCCTTCGACGGTCTGACCGAGGAGTGGCGGCTCATCGGCATCATGCACGTCGACGGCCGCCTGTCGGACGTCCTGAACAGGCGCGAATCCATCCCCATCGGCGACGTCTCCTGGGCGCCGATCGACGGCTCGGAGGGGTTCTCCCCGGTTCCCGGCCTCAAGAGCGTCGACCCGTACGACCTCATCATCGTGCTCGCCGGCGAGGGCACGCTCCCGCCGTTGTCCGACGCGGAGCGGACGGCGCACAAGATCCACAAGATCGGCTACGACGTCGCGCTCGAGGTCCCGCCCTTCCGCGTCTTCGGGACGGTGTCCCTCCATCCAGGATCGGAACCGGATCGCCTGCTTGACCGGGCGACGGAGATGTTCCTCCCGGTCACCGATGCCCAGGCGTTCCTTGGTGAGCTCCAGGTGGGCGACCCGGCTGTCGACGTCGTCCTCGTCAACCGGTTCTACCTTCGCGGCGTCAACCAGATCGACAAGCGGACCAGGGTCGCGGCGGTGCCGCTGCCGGGCCTGCCGCTCGGTGGGGTCAGCTACTCGGACCGCTCGCGCTGAACCACGGGCCTGCGCGATCCAGCGCCTGGATCCGGACGAAGATCAGGCTCGGACCACTTCCCTCGACCGCCCGAAGAGTGAACGGAGGCTCGCCCTGGCGGCGGCGGGGTCCAGGTCGCTCGCCGGGTTGACGAGACGCGCGGCCAGCTCGCCGAAGTCCTCGCTCACTTTCTCGCGAGGGAAGCGCTCGAAGACCGTCCGTCCTTCGTTCGCGGCGCGCACGAAGAACATCCCGCCGGATCGGATCAGCGCGAGGGCCGGCAATCCGACGGTCCGCTCCATGTCGGCCACCGAGACGCCGCTGTTGGCGCGGTTGACGACCATGGCAAGGCGATCGTGGAAGCCGAGCTCGGTCGCGACGTGGCGGAGCTGGACCGCGGCACGGATCGCCGGCAGGTCCGGGGTGACCGGGACGAGGATCCTGTCGGCGCCCTCGAAGATGGCCTGGTTGAGCGGCGAATAGCTCGGATGCATGTCCACCACCACGTAGTCGAAGCCGCGGCGCGAGGCGGCGATCGCGTCGGCGACTCGCTTCGGCTCGAGGACCTCGGTGTGGAGGGGCGAATCCGCCAGGGAGACCACGCGCATGCCGTTCGCGTGCTCGGCGGCGAGATCGAGGAACGTCTCGGACGCCGATCCGGCTGGCTCGTCGCGCCAGCTGTCGACGACCGTCCGGACGTGCTCGAGCCCGAGCGAGGTCGTCACGTGCCCGGTCACGGTGTCGGCGTCGACGAGGAGGACGCGCTGGCTGCGACCGACCCGCAGTGCGGCGGCGAGGTTCGTCGCGACCGTGGTCTTGCCGACGCCGCCCTTGGGATTGAAGACCGCGATCACCTGCGCCCGACGGACCCAGTTCGCGGCGTCGATCTGGTCGGACTCGATGATCGGGCCACTCCCATCGTCCACGGTCTGGGACCGGATGAGCATCGCCTCGACCCGCCAGCGGAGCGCCTCGACCGAGTACGGCCGAGTGAAGAACTCGTCCGCCACCGCGTCGGCGTTCGGCAGGGCGCTGATGTCGAAGGCGCCCGGGGCGATCACCATGAGGGCCGGGATCGAGCGCCCGGCGTCGTGGAGGCGCGCATAGCAATCGATCGCGGCGTCGAGGTCGCTCTCGCCATCGAGGATGGCGACGCCGATGTCGCGGCGCGAGGCAAGGAGCGACTCAAGGGCGGCGGATCCCTCGACCGGCAGGGCGTCGAAGCCGGCTTCGGTGAGATGGGCGACGACGGCGGAGCGCTCGCCCGATGGCAGGGCGACCGCGATGGCGTGGCGTGACACGGGCGGTCAGCTCTCCGTTTCGGGATCGCGCGCGCTGAGGTTGATGACGCCCTCGCCGCTGCTCGTGACGCGGGCGTGAAAGCCCGGCAGCGCGCTGATCGCATCCTGCAATGGACCGTCGGCGTCGTGGGTAACGGTGAACACGAATTCGCCGTCCGGACCGGACGATACGGCGACCGAACGGACACCGTCGAGCCGGGCGACGTGACGCTTGAAGCTCGCGATGCTCGAGACGCTGACCAGTCCGACCACGACGACCTGGGTCGAGATCGAGGGGACTGCCGCTCGATCGACGGATCGCCCGGGGATGAGGCCCGCCAGGCGGGCGTTGATCGCGTCGCCGTCGAAGGCCGGGAGGTCGTCCGGTTCAACGACGGCGGCATCTCCGGCCGCCGCAGCGGCCTCGGCCTCCGCCGCATCGAGGTCCACGAGAGCGGCTGGCTCGGCAGCGGCTGGCTCGGCAGCGGCGTCGACGATGGCTTCGAGGTCGACGACGGGTGCGTCGAACGGCGGCGGCTCAGGGAGGTTGGCGGCGAGCGCGGCGATGCGACCGGGGTCCTGCTCGGCCCGCAGGCGCTCGAAGAATCGCTCCATGTCCGACTCGAACCGCCCGACCTGGGCGTGGATCCGCTCGACCTCCCGTTCGATCGCCCCGGCGTGCAGCTCGAGGTGGTGCTCGAGCTCCGACTTGCGGGTGGCGATCCGCTGCTCGGTCTCCTCGCGGACGCTGGCGATCTCCGCCTTCGACCAGTCGCGGACGGCGGCGACGTCGTCGTCCGCCCGCTTCCGCAATTCGGATGTCTGGCCTGCCGAACGGCCGTGCAGCTCCTCGATGAACACCTTCGCATCGGCCTGCAGCTGGGTCAGGGTTTCGCTGCGAGCGGACTCGGCGGCAGCCTGCATCGCCTTCGTGAGATCGGCGAGGAAGCGGTTCGAGGGGCGAAGCGCCGCAGGAGCGGACGTCGACGCAGCGGCCCCGAGCGGCGCCCGGGCGATCGGCTCGACGAGTTCGTCGGAGTCGTCCGCCGGCTCGACCATGTCGGCCAACTCGGCTTCCGTCAGGCCCTCCGCCTCGACCGCCTCGTCGACTGACAGTGGGTCGCTGGATGACCGCTCTTCCGAGGTCCAGGGGAGCCGGAAGCCAGCCCGCTGGTCGGTGGTCGCCATGATCGGAGGTCCCCTTCGCGTACCGCAGAGCCGCTGGTCGTCAGTGCGTTGCCGCATCGTAGGCAGGTGAGGCGGTCCGGTGCAGTACGCAAGAGGTACCACCGTTCCGTGCCGGTGGTACGGCCGGGCCTGCTCTCGCCGCGGGGCCGGTGTCGCAGCCGGGCCTGGTCAGCCGTCCGGCGTACCATGGCGCGATGGACCGGATCGTCGTCCCGCTCGAGTCCCTGCGCCCGGCGCGGACCTCGGTCGCGAACGGTCTTCTTCGGACCGCCGGGCAGCCGAGCGGGATCGACG
>Ga0307374_10015128_pt1 | contig 10415 bp, 10 predicted proteins | sample OX3MG_FD_202532 | JGI IMG/M metagenome (GOLD analysis project Ga0307374, IMG submission 202532) | Soil microbial communities from Risofladan, Vaasa, Finland - OX-3 | ecosystem: Environmental > Terrestrial > Soil > Coastal area > Acid sulfate soil | place: Finland: Risofladan, Vaasa | collected...
TTTGAGAAAAATGGTGTCCAACCAATGAAACCAGCATGCTCAAGGAGATCTAACCAAATTTGTCTAGGAAAGTTCACTCAAGACAGTATAACGTGCAAAGCCAGGGTAGAAAGCATTACGATAGTGTGAAAATTGACAGAATTTACTAATAGATGGCAACAGAACAGAAGCAACGAGTCCACATCACAGAAGATCAAGGACGCAGTAAACCCGCAGACTGATCTCAGAAAGAAATTGGTTGAGACAGACAGATCCCTGAACAGCCAGATCTCAAAGCTAGACAAGACTGTTGCAAAAATGACCGAGAAGGAAAAGTCTCTCTTCAACAGGACAACCTTGGCCTTCCAAAGACACGACACCACGCAGGCGCACGCCTACGCGAACGAGCTCACCGAACACAGAAAGGCGATGAAGATGGTCCAGGGTGCCAAATTATCGCTAGAGCAAGTTAAACTCAGGCTGAATACAATAACCGACTTTGGCGACCTTGCAAACGTCATCGCGCCGGTCGGGCAGGTTGTAAGAACTGTGAGAAGGAACCTACAGAGCGTGATGCCGTCAGCAAACGACACTCTCTCCGAGATAAACACGGGCCTAGAAGGCATGATGCAGGAGATCGGCACTGTTCCTGGAATGAGCATGAGCTTCGACACAAACGGCGAAGAAGCGGAGAAGATACTTGCAGAGGCATCTGTAATTGCAGAGACAAAGATGGCAGGAACACTTCCGACTATCCCGGATCTTCCGGACCAGACGCCTAACACAAGCATTTAGAAACCTACCGCACTGAGCTTGCGGTCATGAACCCTGTGTCAATAGAAGTCACTATTGCAGGCGAAAACGGCGAGCTCGATCTATTGAGGATCAGGTCGACTCAGAGACAGGTCCGAAACCTCGTTTCAAAAGGACGCTCTGTACTGGTAAGAGTGAATTCAGGCGGATCTGGAAAAACGCAGCTGGAATATGCGAAAAGATACGCGCGGAATGTTCAAGACGTTAGAAAGGCGATCAGGAAAACAAACTGCCTGCTTCTGATAGCCGCGCTGCGATCAGTAAAAGTCCCGACGCACACCAGCGCGTTTGACGACAAGAGAAAGGCAATTGCCTTCTTGAAAAAGAAAGGAATCCCAAGAGCCGCAGTAGTCTAATCTTCGAAAACTTCTATTCCGTGAGTCTCGCTGACCATGGGAGAAAACTTGCCTCTGAACGTCGTCGCCTGAACGTGCGTCCTGTCTATGTAGTGGTAGTTTCCACCGCGCGGCTTGCCAAAAATGATCTGGTGGTACTTGAAACCGTGAGAATCGAGCCATTTTTCGGTAATCTTTCGGTGTTCTTCTAGCCTCGCAGTGAAAAAACAGATGTAATTTCCTTTTTCGTACCTGGAATTGACCCACTCGCGAGCCCCTGAAATTTCCGAGGCGGTCTTCATCTTCTCAGGAAACTCGTTTGGCACGTGTTCGCAGTTATGAACGACAGCATTGCACGCGAGATAGGTATTATCTGTTGTCCTCACATTATACACTTTGCCCGCGTACGACACTCTCTCAACTTTTCGAACTGGGCACAGGATATAGTCAGGAAATATTTTCATCTTCCTCCTTGGCCCAGACGTAACTATTGATTGCATTCTATACTTGTTATGAAGCGACACCCTTCTACCTTGAATGTAACCAAATTCATCTGTCTGTTTCATCGAAATACATAACGGTATTCCCAACCTTGCACACAATAATTGGAGCTGCAATGCTAGTACCCTTGACACCGTGATCGCAGCGAATCCATTAGGGATGCTTGAACCATCTCCATTCAAATAACCCTCCAAAAATGAACCGAGGAGACTGATATTCTTGTGTAAGAGTATTACTTCAGGGACTGTCTTATTGCAAGCTCCGACTCCACAGTAATGCGAAATCGCTTTGGCAAGCACTCTCGACTGAAGCTGAACCATCGTCACCGATCCTTGTGAGCGTACCAAGGGTGTATACCCGAGGTCCGAAATTGTTTGTTCGAGCCGTTCGACAAGGGGAAGTTCCGTCCTTCCTAGGGAAAATTGGTTCTTTGCTAGGCTATTGTTTCTGCTAGAATCTCTTATCACGCACCCTTCAGCAACGTACAGTCCCAGAAGCCAAGCAGTCTTATCATTGAGCGGAAGCGAAAGTGGCAAACTTTGCGCTTTGCATATATCTGCGCCATGGGGAGTCACAAATTCTCGCAGGTCGATTCTATCTATCTCGATGTTACCCTTAATCCGGGGGAGCAAAAGATAATCTCCGTCGCGTAGCGCGAATTTGACTTTAACGTCAGCCGCCCTCTTCCAAATCGGCCTGTCAAAGAACACTTTCGAACGTGATGTCTTCGAAGTCGCGACAAGAAGTGGATGCTCAGGTGTCATTTCGATTGGTAGCATTCCTTGCGCTTTGATCTGAACCAATTCTCCGTCATATTCTCTTTCGAATCTTTCTTCGATCATGTTGACACCAGTCACGCCGAAAGTCGCGTCGCCAGGTTCTGCCAGAGAAATTATCTTATTTTCACCAAGCAACATGACATCGGGCTTCACGCAAACCACTCCGTCGATGTCCACCATGTAGGCTTTCCTCTGGCGTGCCATTTGTGACGAGAAACATCAATCTACGAAATTTAAGATTATTCAAAAAATTGCATCAACTTTATCTCTGGAAGGATTGAAGTGTATTGCATTGACTCTGAAAGCTGTCACATTCGACATGTGGCTCACACTGATATGGGATACGAAAGAGCTCGAGGAGTACAGGAAATTAAGAAGAATTATCAACTTCCACCGCTTGACGCGGCGCGTGGGGACGAAGGGTTCGACAAGGGAGAAGATTACTTACAACTCGATACGGCTCGCGATGGAAGAGCTTTCAGTCAAGGCGCGCGAGCTCTACAAGAAGGGTCTGGATCTGTCGCAGGAGGATCGCGGGAGGATGCTCTTCGAGCTTCTGGGTCTGAAGTTTGAACGCTCTGAGGCAGAGCGCGTTTACTACGAAGCCGGAAGAACGCTCTCCAATTCCGGCTACTATAAGAAATATCCAAACCTGAACCCGGAGGTCAAACCAGCTCTTGCGAAACTCAAGAAGGAATTTCCGGCAATCAAAATCGGCCTCATATCAAACGCAGCACGGTCATCAAAGACGTACAGGCGAATGTTTCGCTCGTACGGCATATCGTCTTACTTTGATCACCTGACTGTTTCCTCTGAAGTCGGTTTCCTGAAACCAAGGAGAGAGATCTTCGAATCAGCTTTGAAACAACTCGAAGTAGCTCCTGAAGAAGCACTGCACGTCGGCGATCTCTTTGAAGCAGACGTAGCTGGCGCAGCTTCGATCGGGATGAACTCTTTACTCTACACGGGACTGTGGCACAGGTACGCCGAGTACATGAACCCCAGCGAGCACATACCGGTGGGATTCAAGCCCAAAAAAGGGGCTATTGCGAAGGAAATTTCAAAGCTGGAACAAGTCGTGCAGGTAGCAAGAAAACTCTGATCAATCAACAATTGGCATGCTCAGAGTCGAGCGAATCGAAGGTATCGAGCGTATTCGGCTGGTAATAATTTCCTTCAGCCTCTCGTTTGTGTCAGCATTCACAATTGCGATAATGTCATATGTACCGTAACTAGTGTGCACCTCGACGACCTCCGTGATCTGTTTGACCGAGGAGTAGACTTCTGCTTCCTTACCCACGTCCGCGTTGATCAGAATGATCGCCTTAGGCATGCAAGATTCCTTGTTCTTGGAAACCTGCATCGCCGTGTTAATTAGCATTTTCCAAGCGATTGTTGTTCAATAGGAGAATTGCTCTTGCGAACATTCGAAGGTCATTTTTCCTGACTCCATCCGCAATCTCAAAGGAAAAGCACTCTTCCTTTGCCAGCCGCGATAATACGATTTTTAGCATGTCCAGCTGGCGCATCCGTAATGATTGTAGTACATTCTCGCACGAATCTATCGTCCTGCATCCGGTCAGTCCGAGCTCTTGAAATAATTCGAGATCAGTTTTTGTCAATGCAGTTCAAGGTTTGGATAACACTAGTTTTGAAGCTCAAGCTCGAATTTCATCGAGTCCACCAAAAAGTCCACAGATCTTACTTCTGCCAAGCGCTTTACCAGATCTCTTTCTGTCACGAGGCCAGCGATTTGCGAGTCAGCTCCATTGATAACAAGTCCGCCGATGTTGAATATCACCATCCTGGAGGCAAGTAATCTGACGTCGTCCTCTGGGTCCGCAGTGATGACTTCTTTTGTCATGTGTTGCGAGATCTTTTCCCCAAATGGCGACTCTCCAGCGGGGAGCCTCGAGACGAGCCTCAGCATATCCTTGTTTGAGATCATTCCCAAGACGTTGCCGTTCTCCGAAACGACAGGCAGTCTTCTGATTCGCATATCTGACATAAACTTTACCGCGTCTGCCATGGTGGCATCTGGCCCGATCGTAGTAACTTTTCGCGTCATTATTTCTGAGACTTGAACCCCCAACGGCTCGGACCCCGTTCCGAGCAAACCAACGACATCGCGCAGTGTGATTATCCCCTGAACTACTCCCTTTTCGTCTACAACCGGCAGAGCTCCCACGTTGTGTGCGATTAGTTTTTTCACGACGTCTATCAATCCGTCGCCTTTCTCAACAACGATTGGATGGAGTGCCATGATTCTATGGACTGGGATGTCCAGAGATTCAATGATTTTCTTGGACTCAGTCTCATGACCCAGCACCAGAGCAAGAGAGTCGACAATGTCCTGAACAGAGAAAATACCGGCAATCTTTCCATCATCAGTGATGACCGGAATGTGTCTGAAATTCCTCTTTTGCATCAGAACTGCGCCATTGAAAACACTCTGCTTTTGGGTGACGCACACAGTCTGCCTGGAGAATAGCCACCAGAGGTCGCCAGTTCTTTCCGGCATGGTTTACTCCTCTATTGGAAGTTCCTGCGGCGGAATCGGACTCTCTATTTCTTCTTCGAGAGGACGGATGATCGAGTATTCCGAGCTCAAGACGACATTTCTTTGCTGTTCGGGGATTTTAAACACTTGGAAGAACTCGTCAAGTTTCTCTTTTAGCGCTTCCTTGTCTGATTCGTTCAGCTCCCTGTATTCAACCGTGCACGGCCTCGTGTACTTGTTTCGAAAGAAAATTACGCGCATTCGTTTCAGGATCGAGTCGGGTACCAGTCCTTGAAGACTTCGCTCACTCGGAAATCGTAGCGAAACTATCTTGTCATATGCTTCTTTTGAAATCTCACTGTCTAGCAACGCGGCCCTCAAATAATTCAACACGTCAGTTTTTTTTGGCACGAGCCCGAGCTGCGATTCTTGTATCTTTCCTCGGACATATATGGCGCCTCCAACCATTCCGGTCCCAACGAAATTCCCGACGGGTCTCTTCTCATCCGAGAGATTGAGAACAGCAACGACTCCGCCGGCCATATATTCTCCAAGATAATCGTCAGCTGACTCGCCTACTATTAGATATGGTTTCAATCTTTGATATTCGCGCATCTGTATTGCTGCCCTGTTCCCGACCGAGCCGCTAACGAAAATGTCTCCGCCCTGCAGTGCTTGGGCTACGACGTCGCGAGCGCTACCATGAACGATTATCTTCCCGGAATGCATTGTGTCCGCCAGATCGTCACCGACGTTTCCGAAGATTTCGAATACCCCACCGCTATTCAGATTGGCGAGGCAATTCCCCGGTAAGCCGGACAGTTCCACTTTGAACGGAATGTAGTTGCCTTCGCGTTTGGGTGATAGCCCTATTCCAAGGTACCTCTGGCCGCTGAGGTTTGATATCCTGATGCCCATCGCACCTCTCTCGAACGCTGCGTGAATTTCCTGGTTGAGTCTTGGGTAGTCCATTCCGGTTGCATCAATTTCAGGTACGCGCGCCGAGCTTGAAAACGTCTTTTCCGAAAAGGCGTCGCTGTGGGTGCTGACCTTTCTTGTGGTTCCACTTTCGATCAAGCCCCTCTTTAGCGATGCTATAAAGTACGATCCGGGGTCGGGAGTCCATATCGTGGCGTTCTTTGAAATGTTTCTGATCTGGTTTTCCTCGCTCGCAACGTAGTAGCAATTTTCGTCCTCGCCGAGAATCAACGGTCTGAATTTCGATCTATCGGTAAGCGCAACGAGATAAAAGTCGGAATCATCACAGTATCCTGCGACAACAGCAAACGGGCCGTCAAGTTTAGCTCCCCTAAAACTCGATAGGAGTTCCTGCGCACCGGAGGGCGTGTTCCCCTCAAACGGGTTTGTCAGAATTGTGGCGGCGTCTTTGATAGAAAGACCCTCAATGCGAGTCAGGTGAAACAGGAGCTTTGAAATTACTTCACTATCGGTTCCGACGTGGCTCTTGTATCCGTAAGAACTCAGAAACTCCATATTGGCGCCAAACGAGCTGATGTCGCCGTTGTGCACGATCGCGCAGTCAAGAGACGCAAATGGATGCGACCAAATTGGAGAAGAACCAGGAGAGTTCGTGGGCTGGCGCGTGTGTGCTATCCACATGTCAGCCTTTTCGACTTCATGATCAAGGCCGTACAGTCTGGCGACATCCATGGGATAGCCCACTTCCTTGTACACGCTAAGGAATCTGCCGTAAGAAAAAATCCTTCCATCGATTGTTCGCTCGCGGAGCAGGGTAGAATTGATGCTATCGATTTTTCTTTCTAGTTCTAGTTCATGGCCCGAGTAGTTGAAGCGCGCACTCAGAATGCCAAAGTGGGATTTCGATTCCTTGGGCGTCTTTACTTCATAGGAGTTCGGTTTGCCCAGAAGTGTGGACAGTTGTTCCAAGACAGATGTGGCCACTTTCTCATCTTTGACAAATGCCATGACCTTGTACTGGTTTTTCCCGGAATCATCGAATGAAGCGTAACCGGCACCCAGATCGCTCCCGCGGTACTTGATGCACGAAATTGCGGCAACCGCCGTCAGGTTCGAAATTTTTGGGGCGTTTGGCTTCCTTATCACTCCGAACACGCCGCACCCCTCTTTTATTATCGGCTGGCCGAATCTTGTATCGTACTGCCAGAAATTCTGCTCGTCCATTCTAATCTCCGCCTGCCGGCTTCACTGAGATTTCCTTTCGGACGATTGGGCTTAGATTGATTGATCGCAACAGCTCTCTATTTCCTACAAGGGAGGACGAGACGCTGCTGATGCCGGCGGCTCCCGCCAAGAGCTTGATCTCCTTTTCGAGACCCAGCACAAAATTCTCAAGGTGCACTGTAGATTTGGAAGCGTCAAAGATCACTTCCCTGTCTAGCTCCTCGAAGCCAATGGCTGTCAGAGCGGCTCTTCCGAATCCAACAAGATCGGCCCCAAGAGCCAAAAGTTTGAAGATGTCATCAGCACCTCTGACTGAATTTGATTCAGCCGCAATTGCGAGGCCCGACCTTCTTCCTTCGCGCTTTAGAATCTTGTCGAGCTTTACGACTGAAATTTCCAGTGGCGAATCAGAATCGGGAATGTCCTCGTCCAAAAGCACTCCGGAGATAAACTGGTTCAGCTCCTTCGTATTGGCGCTGATCCAATCGAGAGCGAGCGTAGAAGAGGGAATCCTGAGAAAAATAGTTTTTGAGTGCAGCGCTCCATAATCCACAAGCTCCGATGCCCTGATTGCCCTAACTCCACCCAAATCGTTGTTCGAGATCACGCGTTCATAATACCTTGAAGAGCGATCGTCCGATTGGTCTCCGATATCAAATAGCAAGCCCATTGAAACTGCAGTTCTCGCGAATACTCGTTTGACACTGGGAGGCGTATCCTTGGGAAGGTGCGTGAAGAAGAAAGGCGCTGCCAGACGCATCCCGGTTCTCGGAATGTACGAGAAGATCTCGATCTCCTCCCTGTAAGGATCAATGCTCGGTCTGGTTACCTGGGCGCCATCAGACACGAGCCAGTCCGCGATTCTGGCTGGAGATTCCACAAACGGGGCAGAGATTGCTCCCATGCTCGAGATCTCTGCTTCGCCCGGCGACTTTCCAGTGGTGCCGGCCATTTCTCGGAGCATGTTAACTCTTGCCGTGGTCCAGATGTTCGAGGAAAGCTTCTCGGCCGTGTCTGATTCGCTCGAACCATCGTTGCCGAAACCAAGAATTTCAATCGTCTCCGAATTCATCGTTTTATCATAGGATAAGAATTCTCTTCGCCCGACGAGCTGGTTTACATCGGAAAGTCCCATTTCGTGGAGCAAAATCTTTAGCTCTTCAGTCCAGCCGCGGACCAAGTTTGTCAGCCAAATGACGGACTGGTTCAGGGAGAGAATCTTTGGCTGCTTTTCGCTGATCTTGTTCGTCAGAACCGCTGGGCATGCCCCGAGATGGCACTTGTGAACCATTAGGCAGCCAAGAGCGAGTAGAGCGCCGGTTCCCAGGCTCACAATGTCCGCGCCCAGAGCCATTAATTTGAGAGTGTCTTCCGGACAGCTCACCTTTCCCGCTGCTATCACTGTGAAACCGTCGCGAAGGCCCTCACGTCTCAAGATCTTGTCGACCGATGCCGTGGCGAATTCGACCGGGATTCCGACGTTGTTTTTTATGATCGTCGGAGCCGCACCAGTTCCCGCTCCCGATCCGTCGATGATGATCCCAGCCGCACCCATGCGAGCGATCCCGGAAGCGATGTATGGGGTGTAATTTGTTGCGCCGACCTTCACCAAAACGGGCTTTCCGGTCGCTTCCTTTAGCGCCAAGATCCGCTGTCCCAGATCTTCAATGGAATAAATGTCATGGTGCGGTGCAGGGGAGATTGCGTCCTTTCCGGCAGGGATCCTGCGCGCCTCCGATATGAGCTGTGTCACCTTGACTCCTGGCAAGTGTCCGCCGATCCCTGGCTTTGCACCCTGGCCGATCTTTATCACAACTGCCTGACCCAGCGAAAGACTTGCAATGTCAACACCAAACCGGGCGGACGCCCACTGGACGGTTATTCTTTGGCAATCCTTGACCTCGTTCAGGACTCCGCCTTCACCGGTGCCCGCCATTATTTCCGACGCTTCAGCGGCTTTTGCGATTGCGATATTCGGGATGCCGGAGAGAGCTCCGAACGACATGTCGCCCAAATACAGTGGAGCGGACAGGCGCAAATCTGATCCGGTTGTAAATCGTACACTCGTACTAATCGAGGAAAGGTCATCGGGCTTGCCGTTCGAAGATAGTTTCAGTCGCACCTGATCCAGGGCTCTTCCCATACGTTCTGAATCGGGAAGGAGATATTCGTTGGTGGCATGGCCTGTTTGCGCGAGCTGTCTAATGTGAGATATCTTCCACTTTGTCCAGAACTCTTTGTTTCGGGGCGGCGGTATCGGCATGTAAGTTGAGAGTTCGATCTTTTTCTTGCTCGAGGTTTCCAAAGACATTCGAAATCACGAAAGTAGCTTATTGTTCAGACTTTGCCCTAGATATTTTTCTGGCAGAGCAAACCGCGCGCATGTCGAAACGTAGAAGATCTCAAGCGATGAATCCAATTTTAATGCTTCCTGAAGGAACTAGGAATAATTACGGGAAAATGATTCTTAAGAGGAATCAAATATTAGCGGAATTATCTCGGCGGCAAAATTCCAAAAACATCTATTGAAATCCGGGAAAACTAGTAAATCTAGCTCTGATTAGCTCGTTCAAATAAGAAACTGAGTCATTTTTGGGGGTTCAATGCTTATTGAGCTCTGTTTTGGAGAGAACAATTGTAACGAGCTGTTCAGAGCTCCTTCAACTTGAAGGAATGCGCCGTGCAGTTTTTTTGACCATGACCAAGAGTTCATTCCCTGGACTGGCGCTTCGCTGACTTCTTGGAAGTTATTCATTTACCTCCGATCTGTTCGGTCTGTCCTTCAAGTGCGGTGAGAGAAAAGTCGTACATGTAGACAATCGTTAAATATGTGCCACCACATATTACACAGGATAACAGAATGCCAAACATGACGCTCTCCATACCCGAAGAATTGCACAAGAAAATGAAACGTCACACGGAGCTCAAGTGGAGCGATGTTGCGCGCCAAGCCTTCGAAAAGAAGGTCGATGAAGTCGAGTTCATGGAGAAGGTACTGAGCAAGAGCAAACTAGACGAGCGGGATGCCGAACGCATCGGTCATGAAATAAAGTCCAAGATGAGCAAAAGGTTCAGTAGATGAGATTTGTAGTAGACACTAGCAGAATCATCGCCGCTCTCATCAAAGACTCTGCATCCAGAAACATTCATCTCTCTGACAAGTGCGAATTCCTTACCATCAATTTTGCGCAATCCGAGATTGACGAGCATAAACAGGAGATACTAGAGAAGGCACGGATATCCGAATCAGAATTTGGTGAAGTACTCTCATTACTAATGAGTCACCGGTAGAAAGCTTATCTATGTATATGTGCCCATACATGACCATGGGAAGCAAGAATATTT
>Ga0307374_10015129_pt1 | contig 10415 bp, 10 predicted proteins | sample OX3MG_FD_202532 | JGI IMG/M metagenome (GOLD analysis project Ga0307374, IMG submission 202532) | Soil microbial communities from Risofladan, Vaasa, Finland - OX-3 | ecosystem: Environmental > Terrestrial > Soil > Coastal area > Acid sulfate soil | place: Finland: Risofladan, Vaasa | collected...
GGGCGCGATCCGCACGCCGATCAATACGGCGGCCTGGAACACGCCCGAAGCCTACGCCAACTTGATGAAACTGGTGCCCTACCAGCGCATCGGCGAGCCGGACGACATCGCGCGCGCGGCGGTCTGGTTGGCCTCCGACGCCGCCGATTACGTCACCGGCACGACGCTGTTCGTGGACGGCGGCATGACGCTGTTTCCCGGCTTCGCCACCGGCGGTTGAGGCCTCTGTAACGGAGTTCGGCATGGCGGATGCGCACTACGATCTGATCGTCATCGGCAGCGGCCCCGGCGGCGCCTCGCTGGCGCAGCGTCTTGCGCCCACCGGCAAACGCATCCTGATCCTCGAGCGCGGCGACTATCTGCCGCGGTCCATGGACAACTGGGATCCGTACAAGGTCTTCGTGGAAGGTATCTATCAGGCGCCGGAAACCTGGTACGACAAGGATGGCGAGACGTTCCACCCGGGCCTGCACTACTACGTCGGCGGCAACTCGAAGGTCTACGGCGCCGCGCTGTTCCGCCTGCGCGAGCGCGACTTCGAAGAGGTCCGGCACAGCGACGGCGTATCTCCCGCCTGGCCGCTGAAATACGACACATTCGATCCGTATTACACCGAGGCCGAAAAACTTTTTCACGTGCACGGCAAACGCGGTGAGGATCCCAACGAACCGCACACGAGCGAGCCCTATCCGTATCCGGCAATCACGCACGAGCCACGCATCCAGGCCCTGAACGACAGCTTCGCCGCGGACGGATTGCATCCCTTTCACCTGCCGCTCGGCTTCCTGCTCGACGAAAAAGATGGCAAGACCACGCCCACCAGCAGGTGCTTCCGCAACCCCTACTTCGACGGCTTTCCCAGCCCGCTGAACGGCAAGGCCGACTCGCAGGTGATGTGCATCGATCCGATGCTTGCGGCGCACGATAACGTCACGCTGCTCACCAACGCCTACGTGTCGAAGCTGGATACCGACGCGTCGGGCCGCAGCGTTAACGCGGTGCAGGCCGAACGCGGAGGCGCGCAGGAAACCTATTCCGCCGACATCGTGGTCGTCGCCTGCGGCGCCTTGAGTTCTGCCTTGCTGCTGCTGCGTTCGGCCAACGACAAGCATCCGAAAGGTCTGGCGAATGGTTCCGATCAGGTCGGCCGCAACTACATCCGCCACAACCAGTCGATATTGATGGCGCTGCTGCACGAACCCAACGAGACGGTTTTCCAGAAGACCTTGGCGTTGAGCGATTTCTATTTCGGCGCGGACGACTGGAACTATCCGCTCGGCCTGATGCAGATGTGCGCGGTCACGCATGCCGACCAGATCCGCGGCGAAGCGTTGCCATCATGGTTGGAATGGCTGCCGGAGATGCCGTTCGAAAAAATGGCGAAATACTCGATGGATTTTTGGTTGTCCAGCGAGGACCTCCCGCGCCCGGAGAACCGCATTCGCTACGACGGCGAGCGGGTGGTGCTGGAACTCACCGAGAACAACATGGAAGCGCATCATCGCCTGAAGAAAAAGCTGGAAGAGCTGATGAGCCGCAACGGCGCGCACCCGCATCTGCTCGAACGCCACCTCTATTTCGGCAAGAACATCCCCATCGGCGGCACCGCACACCAAGCCGGCACGGCGCGCTTCGGCACCGACCCGGCGACCTCCGTGCTCGATCTCGACTGCAAGGCGCACGAACTTGACAATCTTTACCTGACCGACGCCAGCTTCTTCCCGTCGATCGGGGCCGTAAATCCGACGCTCACCATCATCGCCAACGCGTTGCGCGTCGCCGATCACCTTAAGCAACGGCTCGGAGCCTCCAGCTCGTAAACTGGAACACTCTTCGACGCAAGGAGCGGTACATGACGTGGTTGTCTGTTTTTCTGGTTCCGCTCGTGATCCGCATCTGTCTCGTCGTCTTGTTTCCGTTCAGTGCACTTGACAAGATCCTCGACTGGAACGGCGCGCTGAAGCAGGCTAAATCCAGTTTCCTGCCCACCGCCGCCGCCCCGGTGCTGCTGGTGCTCGCCATCGTTGTCGAACTGGTGACGCCGTTTTGCATTGTGATCGGCTGGTACGATCGGCTTGCCGCTTTCGTCCTCGCAGGCTTCTGCGTCGCGAGCGCGCTGCTCTATCACAATTTTTGGCATTACCCGGACTTCTGGACCCGCGACGACAGCACAGCGCGCAGCCATTTCTGGGATTTTCTGAAGAACTTTGGCCTGGTCGGCGGGCTGTTGCTCGTCACCTTTGGTACTTCGCTGGTTCCCGCCGACTATGTGGCCACACATCCGCTGTCCTCGACGCCGATTTATTCGCAGGACGCGCCGGCCGTACCGGTCGTTCGGCCAAAACAAGGAATGGCCCATCAAACGGAGGCACACCCCCATGAGTAACGATCAGAAATCTTCAAATCACGGCAATAAGCCTATGCTGCCCTACTGGCACATCTGGACCGATGACGACGGCGTCAGCCATCAAAACCAGTGTACGCTGAAGGACTTCGAGCTGAGCGGCGTCGGCGACGCCGCGGTGCAGTGGAACGATCAGCAGGAGCGCGGCGAGGCGACCGTCGTGTTCACGGTGCTGCCGGTCGGCTGGGTCGGCGAGTGGCACGAGAATCCGGCGCCGCAATGGATCCTGCCGCTGTCGGGCCGCTGGTTCGTCGAGAGCATGGACGGCACGCGGGTGGAGCTCGGCGCAGGCGACCTGTCTCGGGGTGAGGACCAGAACTGCGTTGCCGATGAGCAAGGCAACAAGGGTCACCGCTCCGGCACGCTGGGAGACGAGCCGTGCGTACTGCTGTGCGTGCAATGTCACGTGTCGCCAGTGCGCGAAGCCTGCCACATCAAGTGAGGAATGCATCATGGACACCGGTATGGCCAACATCGAAATCATCGACAAGCGCTTCAAGTCCTGCGTGCTGCCGAACGCACCGTTAGAGAAGCTGGGTGAAGGATTCCGTTGGCTGGAAGGCCCGGTCTGGTTCGCCGACCTGCAGTGTCTGCTGGTCAGCGACATCCCCAACAACCGCGTGATGCGCTGGACCGAATCCGGCGGCGTGTCGGTGTTTCGCGAACCCTCGAACTTCGCCAACGGCCACACGCGCGATTGCGAAGGGCGGTTGATCGGCTGTTCGCATCGGGATCGGTGCATCACGCGCACCGAACTCGACGGCCATATCACCGTGCTCGCGGATCGCTATCAGGGCAAGCGCCTGAACTCGCCCAACGATATCGTGGTCAAGAGCGACGGTACGATCTGGTTCAGCGATCCGACCTTCGGTATTACCCGCGATTACGAGGGTGGCAAACAGGAGTCCGAGCTGCCGCCCTACCTGTACCGCTTCGACCCGCGCGATGGCTCGTTGGTCGTCGCTGCCGATGATTTCGATGGTCCCAACGGCCTGTGCTTTTCTCCGGACGAAACGCTACTTTACGTGGCCGAGAGCGGGACGCCGTTCGCGCAGAATCCCGAAAAATACATCCGCGTGTTCGACGTCGCCGCCGACGGCGCGAAACTGAGCAACCCGCGCGTATTCCACAAGGTCGAGCCCGGCATGGCCGACGGATTTCGTTGCGACGAGGAGGGCAACATCTGGAGCAGCGCGGCCGACGGCGTGCACTGCATCGCACCGGACGGCACACTGCTCGGCAAGCTCAAGGTGCCCTTCGTCGTCTCCAACCTGACCTTCGGCGGCCGCAATCGCAGCCGCCTGTTCATCTGCGGTTCGCAGACCTTGTTCGCCCAGTATGTGAACCGGCGCGGTGCAGAACGCCCGTGACCGAGCGCGTGCTGCGGCTGCTGCGCGTCGGCCGCAGCGTCTCCAATCTCGACTGCGCCATCGCCTTCTACAGCGACGCTCTGGACTTTTCCCTCGTCAACGAAACACAGATTGACGATCCCGCCTTAGGTGAATTGATGGGGATTCCCGGCATGCGTGCTCATACGGCCACGCTGAGGCTGGGCCAACAAGAGATTGCGCTTACCGCCTTCGATCCGCCGGGCCGCGCCTATCCGCCGAAGAGCCGCACGACCGATCAGTGGTTCCAGCATCTTGCGATCGTCGTCTCCGACATGGAAGCTGCGTATGCAGGGCTTTGCCGTCATTTCTTCACGGCGATTACCGAAGGAGGTCCGCAACAGCTTCCGCCCAATGCGGGGTCGGTGACGGCTTTCAAGTTTCGCGATCCCGACGGCCATCCGCTCGAATTGCTTCATTTCCCTGCCGGGAGCGGCGATGCTCTCTGGCAGCAAAAACGCGGCGGGCGCGATGTGTTTCTCGGTATCGATCATTCGGCTATAACGGTTGCTGATGCAGCTCAGTCCACCGACTTCTATTCGCGCCTGCTGGGGTTCGGCGTTGCCGCGCGTTCGATCAATTCCGGCACGGAACAGGTGAGTCTCGATCATGCGCCCGATGTGCGCATGAATGTGGTCGCGCTTGAACCGACTGAAGCACAAACGCCGCACGTCGAATTGCTCGGCTATGAACGCCCCGCCGGACGACCCGTTCCGGTCGACGTCAAATCAAACGACATTTTGGCCGACTGGCTGGTTCTGGAAGTGCATGATCTGCCGCGGCTAGTGCAGGTTCTCGAATTCGAAGGTGTCGAATTCGTCTCGCCCGGCATCGTTACACTGGTTAACGGCCTGCGCTCGGCGTTCGTACGCGATCCAACCGGCCACCTGCTGATGTTCAGACAAGCCTGATCTCGAGTTTTGAGTGGATAGCCTGTCAATCATTGCAATCAATCGAATCTGAATGAACTTTCCCACCTTTCGTGGGCGGCTAGATTCCTTAACGCATTTCGTCGCTTCCGTTAATGCCACATTTAGGAAGGCGCACGCAAAATGAACTTGCCCGCGCTCAGCGCAGTCAAACGTTGAACAGATTCCGAATAGGTGCCACTGTGACTTCGAAAGAAATCCTTCACGAAACATCGCCGCATCAGGGCAAAACAGCAACAACTCCTGCGGACAAACCCGATACCCGCCGCAGCAAGCGCGGCAATGCCGATGAACTGCACCCGCGCGCAGGCGGTAAACACTCGCCGCTGACCACCAATCAGGGCGTCCCCATTTCGGACAACCAGAATTCGCTGCGCGCCACGCTACGCGGGCCGACGCTGCTGGAAGATTTCGTGCTGCGCGAAAAGATCACGCACTTCGACCACGAGCGCATCCCTGAGCGCATCGTGCATGCGCGCGCCTCGGCGGCACATGGCTATTTCGAACTGACCAAGTCGCTGAAGAAATATACGACCGCGAAGGTTCTCACCGAGGTCGGCGTGAAGACGCCCGTGTTCACGCGCATCTCCCAAGTCGCCGGCGGCGCCGGCTCGGTAGATACCCCACGCGACGTCCGCGGCTTCGCGGTGAAGTTCTACACCAAGGAAGGTAACTGGGATCTGGTTGGCAACGACATTCCGGTGTTCTTCATTCAGGATGCGATGAAGTTTCCCGATCTGGTGCACGCAGTGAAGATGGAGCCCGACCGAGGATTTCCCCAGGCGGCCAGCGCGCACGACACGTTTTGGGATTACATCTCGCTGACGCCCGAGTCCATGCATACGGTCGTGTGGGCGATGTCTGATCGCGGCATCCCACGTTCGCTGCGCATGGTCGAGGGCTTTGGCATCCATTCCTTCCGTTTGCTCGACGCCAACGGTGTCAGCACTTTCGTCAAGTTCCATTGGCGGCCGAAACTAGGCCTGCAATCGCACGTGTGGGACGAGGCGGTGAAAGTCGCCGGCGCCGATCCCGATTACCTCCGCCGCGACCTGTTCGAGGCGATTCAGGCCGGACATTACCCTGAATGGGATCTCGCCGTGCAGTTGTTCACTGAGGAAGAAGCCGACAAATTCCCGTTCGACCATCTGGACGCGACCAAGCTGATCCCCGAGGAGCTGGTGCCACTGACCGTGATCGGCCGCATGGTGTTGAACCGCTCGCCGGACAACTTTTTTTCCGAGACCGAGCAGGTCGCATACTGTCCGGCCAACGTCGTACCCGGCATCGATTTCAGCAACGATCCGCTGTTGCAGGGACGTCTGTTCTCGTATCTGGACACTCAACTGATCCGCCTCGGTGGCCCCAACTTCCAGCAGATCCCGATCAACGCGCCCAAGTGCCCGTTCGCCAACCTGCAACGCGACGGCCACATGCAGATGCAGGTGCCCAAGGGCCGCGTCAACTACGACCCGAGTTCACTGCAGGATGACACGCCGCGCGAAACACCCGACGGCTTCCACAGCATGGCCGAACGCGCCGACGATGGCGTCAAGGGTCGCCTCCGCGCCGAGAGCTTCGCCGACCACTACAGTCAGGCGCGCCAGTTCTACCGCAGCCAGACCAAGCCCGAACAGGCGCATATCGCCTCGGCGTTCGTGTTCGAGCTCTCAAAGGTGGAAACCGCGCATGTGCGTGAGCGCATCGTCGGCCATCTGCGCCACGTCGATGCGGACTTGGCACAACGCGTTGCCGACGGCCTCGGCATGCGCAATCTGCCCGACGCACCACCCGCGGCGGTCAAGGTCAAGGACATGAAGCCGTCACCCGCGCTGCAACTCATCGGCAAGATGAAGGACACGCTGGAAGGACGTGTGGTTGGCATTCTGGTCGACAACGGCTCCGACGCCGCCGCGGTCACGGCACTGCGCAAGGCCGCCGAAGACGCCGGCGCCATGGTCAAGATCGTCGCGCCCAAACTGGGCGTCGAGCTCGGCGACGGCAAGCATGTGGACGTCGACGGCCAGCTCGCCGGCACGCCGTCGCTCGTATTCGATGCCGTGGTGCTGGTGCTGTCCGACGATGCCGGCACGCAGCTCGCAAAGGATTCCGCGGCGGTGGATTTCGTGCGCGACGCCTACGGTCATCTCAAGGCGATCGCCGCCAACGGCGGGGCGCAGGCCGTGCTGAAAGCCGCGGGAGTCGCCAAGGACTCCGGCATCGTCGCCGCCGACGATATCAGCGGTTTCATCAAGGCGGCGAAAACGCGGCAATGGGCGCGCGAACCCACGTTACGGCAACTGGCCTGAACGCAAGGAAACGCATACTGACCTGAGGTTTACGAAGCGGAGCTTGCGTCGAGGTGCGATTGCAAGTTGAATCTACCCCATCAAGTTCGCCGTCGTTGTATGAAACGGCAACAGAGCTAAGGCTCGCCGTGGGCTTCGAGCCGTGCGTTGAATTCGCCGCCGACCAGGACGGTGAGCACCATCACATAGGTCAGCGTGAGCAACGGCACGACCGCCGACAGCGAGCCGTACAAGGTGGTGTAGGAGTTGGAATAAGCCAGAAATACTGAGAGCCGGCTGGACGCGACCACCCAAAAAAGCACGACCAACCCGGCGCCGATCCGCACCCAGCGCTCCACTACATCACGCCCTGCGGCGTGGCCTCGTTGTTGGAAACAGGATTGGATAGCGGCAGGACGATGGGCTGGGCAACCTGATCGGCATCGCCCTGATCACTTGCTTCAGTGAACGCATCCTCTGGGCCGGAAACGCTCAGCAGGACGGTGGTTTGACGTTGTGCACCACTTCGACGAAGACATCGAGGAAATCGTCGTAGTCCTTGCCGTGGATACTCGGGTGGCGCCTGCCAATATACAGCGGATCGTCCAGCCGGTACTGGTTGTCGGCGTCCAGCAGGATCGGCAAGGTGGTGGCTGGGCCGATACCGGCTCAGGCGGTGTACAACGACAGCTTGCCGATAGGAATGCCCATGCCGCCGGCGCCCGGATCGTCCAGTCCGAGAATGCGTTCACCGTCGCTGACCACGATCACGCGCACCTTATCGAAACGCGGATGCGCCAGCATGGCGCCGATGCGCTCGCGGTGTGGGTAGCCGACGAACAAACCGCGCGGGTAATGCCAGTAATGGCTGAATTGCTGGCAGCCCTGTCCCACCGTCGGCGTGTAGACCAGCGGCAGCATCTCCTCGAGATTGCGTTCGATCAAGGCGTAGAACAGCGTCTCGTTGGCGTTTTGCAGGCTGCGCAGCTACAGATAACTTGTGCAGCGACTGTTTCAGATCGCGTATAGCGTCGAGGCGCCGGTCCAGATGCTCGTCCAAGCTACCTTGGTGCGGGGGCAACAAGCCGTGTAGTGTGAAGGCATCGCGCTCTTCCTCGGAAAACGCCGTGACTTTGTTGAGCAGTTCGACGCTGTCCTTGTCCACGGCCTGTGTTTGCAACCTGTTCTTGTTCATGTGTTCACTTTTGAAATCGGGGTCAACCGTGTGTGAAGAACCCCTGCCAGGTGTGTTGCACCGTCCGCTGATCGTCGGGGAGCTATCGAAACAAATACCAATCAGATTTGGCACGCCCTGTCACGATCATTGACGCAATCCATTCAAGTGACTCAACCCGGTTCTCCTCGGTCCGCAGTCCGTTGTGGTTGGTACAATTTGAAATGAAATCTTGCTCAAACCCCTGTCGTGGGATTGATTATTTCCGCGCAACCCGGTTCCGCCCCGGTGCCGCCTCAGCGGTCGCTTTGTCCGCGATGTTAAAGATGTCCAAACGCAGGTTCAGCCAATGACACCAGACCGATCCTGCAACACCGACTTTTTGCGGCGCTGCATCGTGGTGGCGGCCGTGACGCTAGGCACTCTGACGATCGTCTGGTTTGTATGGGCGACGGCACACGCACTGTTGCTGCTGTTCTCTGCATTTCTGGTTGCCGTGGGATTCGACGGGATGGGCCGGATCGTCCATAAGTTCACCCGGTTGTCGCAACATAAATCGGTCGTTTTGGTCGTGCTTGTCTTAATCGTCGCGTTGGGCATGGTGTTCACTGTCGGCACTCTCAACGTGGTGGCTCAGGCCCCCCAGTTGCGCAAACAGGTTGAACAATCCGTCGATAAAATAGAATCCAGGCTCAAACACTCCCACTTAACGGGGAGCCTGACGAGCGGGTCGTCGGGTGCCGGCGCCAAAACATCTTCAAAATCCAGCTCATTGGGCGAGACGTTGACGGGCGAGCTGTCCGGTGAACTGTCCGGCGCGGCCTCGTTGACGCTGACCACGTTCGGCGACATATTTATCGTCCTGATCATTGGACTGTATTTTGCGTTACTACCTGCACTGCACCAGAGAGTTCTGTTGCAGCTGTTTCCGCCGTCACGCCAGACGCACGTCGCGTACATTACTGGAGAAACCGCGAACGCCCTCCGCCGCTGGCTGGCCGGACGCATCGTCTGCATGATCGTAGTGGGGGTCGGCAGTGCCGTTGGGCTTTGGTTGCTCGGCATCCCGTTCGCGCTACTGTTGGGGCTGATCGCAGGACTGTTGACGTTTATTCCTTATCTGGGCGCTATCATTTCGGCGGTGCCTGCGATACTGGTGGCCTTCCTGCACGGTTATCACGCAGCACTGTACGTCGCCGGGCTTTATTTGGGCTTGCATATCATCGAGGGCTATTTGCTGGGTCCGTTCATCCAAAGGCGCGCCGTGTCCATCGCACCTGGTTTCCTGTTGAGCGCGCAGGTACTCGGCGCCGCCGTAGCCGGCGTGTTTGGCGTTGCGCTTGCTGCGCCGCTGGCGTTGGTGATCGCGGTGATGATACAAATCGGCTATATACACGACATGATGGGGAGAACACCTCATCTGCCGGGTGGAGCTGATGACGCGGATTAGAACCGGTTGTTCTTCCAGTAAAGCGCGCCAGTAAAACTTGCAGACAATCGCCCATCACAGGATAAGGATGCAGCCCGGGTTCGACCGTCGCCGTCGACGGCGTGATCACTCAACGCCGCTTGGCCAGCATGCGTTTGGTGTCGGCGATGGTCTTGGAGGGATTGAAGCCATTGGGGCAGGCGCTGGTGCAATTGAAGATGGTGTGACAGCGGTAGAGGCGAAACGAGTCGTCGAGTGCGTCGAGACGTTCGCCGGTGGCGTCGTCGCGGCTGGCGACCAGCCAACGGTGAGCCTGCAGCAGAACCGCCGGCCCCAGGAATTTGTCGCCGAACGTGGTCAGCGTCAACGAGACCGCGGAAAAGATCCCGGACAGCGCCATGAACGAAATCGCCGCCGCGTCGATACTCAACTGATCGCGGCCCAAGCCGCGCCACACACCACGCAACACCAGCCCATTCGTTCGCCGGAATCTGGCTTGGCCCGCGTGCATTTGACGCTCCCTGTGTCGGACGCTGGTCTTCGGTTTCCATGCCGGTCTTTCGTGCTCGCAACAATCAGCCTTCATAATGCCGCAGCCGCGTAGGATAAGAAACCAGAACTGGCCACCGTTGTCCAGACAGCGAAACGAAGAAAGTAAGAAGAATCAAGCGCGTCCGACCCTGACCTATCCCCACAAATCATCACCCAGTCTCCAGTAAGTTGAAGTAACCGGTCGCGAGCGGCGCGGCCTGATCGAGGCAGCTCCTTGGCAATCGCCCGGCTCGATGTTGGATGATTAAGCG
>Ga0307374_10015130_pt1 | contig 10415 bp, 8 predicted proteins | sample OX3MG_FD_202532 | JGI IMG/M metagenome (GOLD analysis project Ga0307374, IMG submission 202532) | Soil microbial communities from Risofladan, Vaasa, Finland - OX-3 | ecosystem: Environmental > Terrestrial > Soil > Coastal area > Acid sulfate soil | place: Finland: Risofladan, Vaasa | collected...
GCCGAAGGAGGCTGACACGATCATCGCTGCAGACGGCGGTTGGCATAACCCCAGTAGCGCAGACTCATCGGGATAAACAACCGTACGCAGCCGTGTCTTGTTCGACCCGATCCTAGTCGGACACACTAATGCAACACCGCTCTATCCAGGAGAAATGGAATGAAAGCGACCCAGAAACTTCATGAGATCGGCCAGAGTCTCTGGCTAGACAACATCACCCGCTGCTTGCTGTCCAGCGGTACGCTTCAACGCTACATCGAGGAGTTATCGATCACGGGTCTTACCTCGAACCCCACGATCTACGATCACGCCATCAAGAACAGCCACGACTATGACGACGCCATCAGCGAGAAAATGAAAGAAGGCAAATCAGGCGAGGCCCTCTTCTTTGAATTGGCGATCGAAGACCTGCAGCGGGCCGCCGATCTCTTCCGGCCAATCTACGACCGGACAAATGGTGTGGACGGCTGGGTGTCGCTGGAGGTCTCGCCCCTGCTGGCTCGCAATACGGCAGACACCCTCGCAGCTGCCAAGGCTCTCCACGCCGGCGCGGGACGGCCCAATCTCTTCATCAAGATCCCTGGAACCAGCGAGGGTCTCCCAGCGATTGAAGAAGCAATCTTTGCAGGCGTGCCTGTCAACGTAACACTGCTGTTCTCTGGCGAGCAATATATCGCGGCTGCCGAGGCATATCTGCGCGGCATCGAACGGCGCATCTCCGCCGGACTGAATCCCGATGTCGGCTCCGTGGCATCATTGTTCGTCAGCCGTTGGGACGTCGCGGTCGCGGACAAAGCACCAGAGGCACTGCGCAATAAGCTTGGCATCGCTATCGCCGGGGAGGCCTATGAGCGATACCGCGCTTTGCTTGATTCCCGGCGTTGGCAGCGCATCTTGAATGAAGGAACTCGGCCCCAACGCCTTCTCTGGGCCAGCACAGGGACAAAGGATCCCAAGGCGTCTGACATCTTATACGTCGAGGCCCTTGCCTTGCCCTCCACTATCAACACGATGCCCGAAGCCACTCTGAAGGCCCTGTCAGCCCATGGAGAATTCGGTGAAGTTTTACCTTCAAACCCAGGCGAGATACTGGCAGAATTCGCAAAGGCTGGTATTGACAAGGACGCAGTCGCTGCGCAGTTGCTCGGAGAAGGAGTCGTATCGTTCGCCAAATCATGGAAGGATCTGTTGGATTGCATAGCGTCCAAGAGCCAAATACTCAAAGCCGCCTGATTCGCGAAGGGGGATAACGTTCCACACGGGTGGATATTGCAGTGAACCGGCAGGAAGTGGCTATACCGCCTTCGCTCAAACTGGTTCAGATCGTCGATTTCAGCCTGTACATGATCAAGGCGATTCTGAACGAGCGCGGAGACGAGATTGTTGACCTCGCCCGCACAAACCTGTTCCGGGAGGCGATGGATGTGGGCCTTCAGGGAGGCCGATGCACCCAGACCGGACCAGTGCGAACTCGCCGATTCTCAGCCGATATTCTTCCGCACACCCGCCGCTCTCCGCTTCCAGCATGCGATTGCTGCCGTGGCTGATCGCAGTGGCTTTCTTTATGGAGTCACTGGACACCACGATTCTGAATACCGCGGTGCCGACGATTGCGTCGGCGCTCCATGTGGCGCCCCTCAGCATGAAGTCAGTGCTGGCGAGCTACACTCTGAGCCTCGCGGTTTTCATCCCGATCAGCGGCTGGATGGCAGACAGGTTTGGAACGCGTCGGGTATTTGCCTCGGCGATCGGAATCTTCACGCTGGGCTCGTTTCTCTGCGGAATATCGAGCAGCATTCATCTGCTGGTGGCGTGCCGCCTCCTGCAGGGCTGCGGCGGATCCATGATGGTGCCCGTCGGTCGGCTGACCATTGTGCGCACCTTCGACAAGGCCGACCTAGTGCGCGCCATGAGCTTTGTCTCCATTCCCGCCTTGATTGGTCCCATGCTGGGACCCGTCGCCGGCGGACTGATTGTGGGATACCTTCATTGGAGAGTTATCTTTTTTGTGAATATTCCGATAGGGCTGTTCGGTCTGCTCATGGTCTATCTGCATCTTCCTGACTACCGCGAAGAGCATACGAATTCTCTCGATGTGGGCGGTTTGATCCTTTTTGGGGCCGGTATTGCGCTGCTTTCGTATGTGCTTGAAGTCTTTGGCGAACATACGCTGAGCGGACTGGAAATGTTGGCGGGGCTGGCCATTGCATTTTCTCTTCTGGCTGGCTACGGATGGCACGCGACGAGAGCCAAGTTTCCCATGCTGCGCCTAACCCTGTTTCGCATCCGCACCTTTCGCTCGGCAGTGAGCGGCAACTTTCTCACTCGCCTCGGCATTGGCGGCATCCCATTTCTTTTTCCGCTCTTGTATCAGATTGGCCTCGGCCTGACTCCGATTCAATCAGGTCTACTGATGATGCCGCAGGCCATTGCGGCGATGAGCCTGAAGATGACGATGCCCGGAATCCTGGCCAAGTTCGGATACCGGGGTGTGCTGATTTCGAACACGCTGGCCATCGGGCTGCTTGTCTTCGTCTTCTCAACCATCGGGCAGAATACGCCCGTTTGGCTGATCGTTGCGGAGGTGTTCTGCTATGGCTTCTTCACCTCACTGCAATATACGAGCATGAACACACTTGTTTTTGCGGACGTGACTGACGAAGAGGCAAGCAGCGCAAGCTCCATCGTGAGTACGGTGCAGCAACTTTCTATCACATTCGGCATCGCAATTGCGTCACTGCTAACGGTCTTTTTTCTCCCTTCGCGCTTTCAATCGAATCCACTTGAATTCATCGGCGGCGTTCACAAAGCGTTCTACGTTCTTGGCGGAATGACACTCCTCTCCACGATTGTCTTCTTCGAGTTGAAAAAGGGGGACGGAGACGCAGTGAGCGAAGGCAAGACGCTGCACGCCGCATAGACGCCCCACAGGCAAGGGCGCGGGGATGAAAATGGGAGACAGGAGTTTTGCACGTCGGGGAGGTTTTCGCTGGCGCGATTATAGTGAAAGCAGATAGGGTGTACCACGAAGTCGATAATCTTGAGCCGATGCGACCAACAGGATCGAGGTGAAGCGGGCATCGGCGCTGCGCAGAGCCAAGCAGGGTTCAACATCCCCGGTTTCGCCACAGCTCAGATATTCGGCGCTCGCGGCAACGACGGCCGGCCGCCCGTCTACAGAAGAGAGCGCCGAACAGGGAGTATGGTCCAGGGGGTAAAGCAGAACGTGAGAATGGAGGATCCAAATGCCCACTGTTCCCAAAGTTGCAGGCCTAAGTTGGCGGGAGTTGTTTCGCATTGCCTGGCGGGAGGCGGCTAAAACCAACATCGCGAACCGCGCCGCCGAACTGGCATTCTGGTTCCTGCTCGGCTTTTTCCCTATGCTCCTGTCCGTAGTCAGCATGGTTTCGACGCTGAGCTTGGCTTCGAACTCGCAAACCATCCTGATGAAGTACGTAGGTGAAGTTCTACCATCTGCCGCCTCCAACCTCGTACGAGAGACCCTGGTGGAGACAGCCAGCAGCGGGAGAGCCTGGTTCGCTCTGCTCTTCGCGTTATGGTCCTCTTCATCGGCGACCGCGGGGCTTATCGACACTCTCAACGAGATATATGGCGTGAAAGAAAGCCGATCCTGGTGGCAGCGCCGTCTGCTTGCCGTGTGTCTCGCGCTGGCCATGGGTGTACTGCTTACCGCCGCGTTGATGATTGTGGTGTACGGTCAAGCAATCCTGCTCCATGTGCTGAACGTTTCTTCAACCCTCTTCGCCTTGAAGATTGCACAGTGGCCGGCTGCAGCATTTCTGCTCATTCTGGCCCTTCTAGGTCTCTACCGTTTCGCCCCGAACATTCGGCGGCAGAGATTGAAATGGCTGCTTCCTGGGAGTGTCTTTGCGGCAGTCGTGTGGATGGTCGCCTCAATTCTGTTCAAGGTGTACGTCCGTCACTTCAGTCATTTTGGGCTGCTTTACGGTTCGCTCGGCACCCTCATTATCCTGATGTTCTGGTTCTACCTGAGCGGGATCGTGATTCTGGCCGGCGGTGAGATCAATGCCATTCTGGAAGACGCTGCCGCCCAGCGCAAGATTCCCGGAGCGAAAAGGCGCGGACAGCCCTCACTGGGGAAATTGCTGGAGTAACTTAAATCCTATTCGACGAGGCGGACAGGGCGCTTGGATCAAAGCAGTGGCGCCGTTGGGTTGAGGATTTCTTAGCGCATGGCCTCGAATTGGAACCATGTACGCCGCTCCGCCTCGTCGATCCAGGTCCCAATCAGGCTGGTGGCTGCGTATTCGGCGGCACGGGGCCTTCGATGGCGGGTGCGTGACTGGTCAAATTGAGATCAACCTCCTCAATCAAGTTTGACGCGGTGTTGGCCGACACCCACCCATCGTGCATCGCTTGTTCGATCGCGCCCTTCTCTGCGCTGCTGAGCCGTGCCCGCGCTACCCGAAACTCATCGGAAAGGCGGTCCTGGTGATCGCCAAGAATGGAATCGATTGCTGTATTCGCACTTTCCAATCTAGCATCGAGTTCGTTGCGCAGCCGTTGGTGGACCGGGCGGGAGATCAATTGTCTGTTTGCGATATCCTCGAGTTCGGCAATGGCAGACGCAATCGCAACCTGGCGTACCCTGGAGCGTGAATAGTCGTCGTCACTGCTCTCTCCAATTCCAAGCAAGCGAATGAGCGGTTTCAAGGTGATCCCCTGGACAACAATTGTGAAAGCGACGACTCCAAACGTCAGGTTCAAGAGTTGATCTCGATAAGGAAAATGATTCCCGATACTCAGGACCAGCGCCAAGGAAAGGGCCCCCCGCATGCCTCCCCACACCATGACATGTTGCCATCGTAAGGGAATTTTGGTCGAGAAGAGATTGCTGAAGGGAACGAGTCCGTATACGGTAAGCAGCCGCGCCACGAGAACTGCAGCAATCGACAGAACCAACGCCCGCCATATGTGCAACAGACCTCCCAGGCGCACCTGAAGTCCGATGAGCAGAAACAAAACGGAGTTTATGAGGAAAGATGCGTATTCCCAAAACGACCACAGCGCAATGCGCGTGCGCCAACTCATCCCGGTACGCATTCCGAAATTGCCAATCATCAGGCCCGCTACCACTGTGGCTATGACGCCTGACAAGTGCAACGACTGCGCAAGAAGGTAAGAACCGTACGCCAATATGGTTGTGAGCGTGATCTCGACCTCTGGATCGTCGATTCTCTGCGTAAGCCTGCTGAACACAAAGCCCAGCCCCGCTCCCAAAGCTGCGCCACCCGCAACTTCGACCGCAAAATCACGAATACCGGCCAAAATATCCAGACGCGAAGTGGCCACAGCACCAATGAGGATCCCGTACAATACGACCGATGTTCCGTCGTTAAACAGGCTCTCCCCTTCCACCGTGATGGTGAGCCGCTTGTCAATGGACATGTCTTTGAAAATTGAGAGCACCGAGATGGGGTCGGTTGCAGCCACAATCGCGCCAAAAACAAGTGCGACTAGAATGGGAATTCCCAAGACCCAATGGAGAACATAGCCAGAGATCAAAGTTGCCGCGAACACTCCTACAGTCGCAAGCAAACAGATTGGAACAAGGCTTTCCCGCAACTGGCGAAACTGAATCTTCAGGCTACCCTCAAACAAAAGGGCAGGCAGGAAAATGACTAAACTGACATTAGGTGTTAACCAATCAGGAGAATGAGCGAACAGGCCTTGCAGTATCGGCAGATGGAATGATCCGAGGGCCAGTCCTCCCAGAACAAGAGCGACGGTGTAAGGAATCCGCAGGCGCGCAGCTGCTAGAGCAATTGCAGAGGCAGCAAGCAGCATCCATATCAGAAACTCAATCTGCGAACCAACTGTCATCCGTATACTCCAACAAACTTGTTTCCCTCGCCCAACCCACGCGTGCGCGGTTCCTGATTATAGTCGGAGTTGCTGCTCGGAGACTTCAAGCGGGATCCTTGAGCAGATCGCAGAGTTTCGCTCAACACGAACTCTATATGGAAGTAAGCGATCGAAGCAAGCGCAGTGCGTTAGTGGGTGTTCTGGAACCCTGTGTGGTGGCTATAAAATCTCCGGCTTTGATGAAGCAGATTGTCGAGACGCCAACAAACCTGGAAATGAGTGTCTGCCCGGGTGGCACTACTTGCTCTCACAATCGGCCACCTGGTCCGCAAACCTGGTTGCTAAGCACAACTCCACCACAGTTGTGCTTAATGAGCTTGGCTGACGCGAGAATCGCTGGCCGCACTGACCCGCCGATGCGCGCGCATGAGTGCAGAAGCTTTCGCGATCACAGCAGTGTGCTGCGCGAAGGTCTTGTGCCACCAGTTGTCGAAACCGCTAACGGCGAGGTTCATGTTCGGAGGAAACTGTTGGTCGTTCAACCTTTTGCGCGGAGCGGAGAGTCGCTCGCATTGTGGGCTAAATTGCTGGTGCGGATTCACTTTGTTGTTTTCCGATCCGGTAGTACTTGAGCAGGGGCAATCTATTCCAAACAGACGCGTCGTGCGAGAGGCAAATACTCGATCAAGGGTGTACCCGAGCGGTCCTGAATTGAGGCAGAATACCCTGTTTACTTAAGCAATGAGGAAGCGTTCAAGGTCCGCGACGACTACCGAAGACGCACCCGCGCGCTCAGCATGATTCTCTAATCTGGGGTGCCTGACCACCTGTTCAATTGGATACAGTCATTCTCCGCATTACAGTTAGACAATCGCATTGGGCGCTCGTAGCTGTTGCGCCCACTCTGCCTGAGCGCAACCGCGGCAACATTGACTGGGCAAATAGAAAGTGTGAAGTGATCCCTGTGAAACGACCTGACGACAACGCGGCAACATATCTTGTAGGCGGCGGCATCGCTTCTCTTGCCGCTGCAGTTTTCCTCATTCGCGACGGAGATGTGCAAGGGCACACAATCACAATCCTGGAGGAGTCCTCACGGATCGGCGGCAGCCTTGATGCGGCTGGAAACGCAACTGACGGCTACGTGATGCGCGGCGGCCGCATGATTGAGAGCAAATATCTATGCACCTACGACCTCTTTTCATCGATTCCAACTCTCGATGGAACTAGGACGGTGACGCAGGAGATATTTGACTGGAACGAGACGATGAAAACCGCCTCCAAATCCCGCTTGTTTCGGGACGGCCACAGGCTAGACGCTCCGAGGTTTGGTTTGAGCGAGAAGGATATTCTCGACCTCGAGCGTCTGGCGATGGAGCCGGAGGAGTTGCTTGGACGGACCATGATCTCCGACCAGTTTGCGCCGGAGTTCTTTGAGACTGACTTCTGGCACATGTGGTGTACTACCTTCGCATTTCAACCGTGGCATAGCGCAGTTGAGTTCAAACGCTATCTGGTACGCTTCACCCACATGGTGTCCGGTTTCAATACGCTTACCGGCATCATGCGCACTGTGTACAACCAGTACGATTCGATGATCCGCCCTCTTCACAAATGGCTCGATGAGCGCGGTGTGAAGTTCATGCTCAAGACAACAGCCACGGACCTTGTTCTCCTTCAAGACAGGGCCGGCTTTGCTGTCGATAGGATCGTGGTCCAGGAAAACGGCGTTCTCAGAAGCATTCGTGTCACCGAAGATGACAAAGTCATCGTGACCCTCGGGTCCATGACCGAAGGATCGAATCTAGGTTCAATGGACTCGGCCGCCGCCCTACTGGGGAAAACAGATGGTGGTTCCTGGGCTCTTTGGGAGAAAATCGCCGCCGGCCAGACGCAATTCGGGCATCCTTCAAACTTTGCCAATCACGTTGAGCAATCCAAGTGGATGTCCTTTACGACCACGCTTCACGACCCCAAGTTTTTCGAACTCATCCGGGACTTGACGGGCAACGTACCTGGAGAAGGCGGGCTCATTACCTTTCCGGAGTCCAGCTGGCTGGCTTCAATAGTGTTGCCCCATCAGCCGCATTTTATTGGGCAGCCAGAGGGAGTGCAGGTGTTCTGGGGGTATGGGCTGTTTGTTGATATACCGGGAAATTTCGTAAAGAAGCCCATGTCCGCATGCACAGGGCGCGAAATCATGACGGAGATCCTGGGCCATTTGCGCCTTCAAGCGCGCGCCGCCGGAATTCTCGATGCGTGTACCTGCATTCCCTGTATGATGCCCTTCATCACCAGCCAGTTTCTCACTCGGAGCAAGGGCGATCGAGCCTTGATTAGGCCGGACGGTTCAAAGAACCTGGCCTTCGTCGGGCAGTTTTGCGAACTCCCAGATGATGTGGTGTTCACAGTTGAGTACTCCATTCGCTCTGCGCAGATGGCCGTTTACTCGTTACTTGGCTTGGAGCGTGAACCGCCGCCCGTCTACAAGGGACAATTCAATCCCCGCGTTTTGTTAGAGGCCTTTGTTGCCTTGCATGAAATTGGTGCCTAGAAGCGGTCTCATAAATGTCTGAGCATCATGTGAAGGCAGGCGAGATGGACGAAGCCGAGGAAGTTTTCGACGTGGTACTCCCATCGGGTGACGAGGCGGCGGAAGTTGTGCATCCATGCGAAGAGCCGTTCCACTTTCCATCGCCTGCGGTAGCGCCGCAGCTTACGTCCATCTTGAGTCTTTTGTCGGCGACCGCGCCGGTTAGGCGCGATCATTTCGATGTCGTACTCGGTGGCAAGTTTTTGGTCAAGCGGATCCGAGTCGTAGGCTTTGTCACCGATGAGCCTGGCGGGGAGCTGATCGAGGAAGCTGCCGGCAAGAACGTCTTCCACACGCTGGCACTCGGCCGGCGAAGCGCTTTCCACAGATACGGCGAGAGGAAGACTGTTATCAGCGGCGACAGCGACGATCTTCGTGCCCTTCCCACGGCGGGTGGGGCCAACGGCGAAGCCCCCTTTTTGGCGCTCGCGAAAGTAGCATCCACGAACGCTTCTTCCAGATTCAGCTTGCCTTGCTCATGCAGCCGCCTGGCCAGCAGTCTCAACGCCTCTTCCAGCTTACCGCTGCGCACCCACTGCTGGAAGCGGCGATGGCAGGTCTGGAACGGCGGATACTTCTCCGGCAGCTCGCGCCACTGCGCCCCGGTGCCAAGTACCCACAACACACCGTTCAGCACCACCCGCGTGTCATGCCACGGGCGGCCACGGTTATCCGCTCGCCGAGCCTCGCGCAACACAGGTTCAACGATCAACCATTGTTCATCGGTCAATTCCCAGCGTCCTGCCATCCGGCCTTCGCGGGATCACACAGAGCAACTTCAGAATGCACCAGTTTCGCGCCTCAGATGTTTATGAGACTGGTTCTAGTCGAATCGTACCTCGAAATCGAAGCACCACTCCGGGGCCCATCCGACCTTCGCGCGCCAAGTTGTAAAGGTTGGTAGGGGAGCAGGCTAGCAATTTTGCGAGTTCCGGGATCTTTAGCGCATGGTCCATGCTCTCGATGCGGTCCACAATTGAAAGGCGCGGAGATTGTTGTGATGCCGACATCGAGCAGTCCCCAAGATCAGCCGAAGATATGTAAGTTCTTCAGGCAGTCCCAGTAAGACAGCTTTGTTCGTCGAAAAACACCAAAATCGCTGAATTGGAGCGTTTGGGCGGTTTTCAGTTGTTATAAACATCATTGTTCCCACGGCTCACTGCGCCAATGTGCCTAAATATGTTTCCCGAACGCGTCCAGGCGAGGATGTCATGGGGTTTATCTTGTGAGGTGCCGAATGAGATGCCACGAGACCCACAATAACCAGCAAATGCCATACAGGTATGACGCACATAGAAGCACCGCTATGAAGTTTGACTTCGGCATCATGCACATCCAGGCGTCCCGGAAGTGTGAAAAGGCTCGACTGCGGATCTTCTTCCATGCCGGACCCTCTGTCTGTATACAGGTCATCCTGAGAGTGTCGATGTCACGAGGGGCGATGCCAGCGGCATGTTCTGCCACCATAGCCCAACGAGCTACCCTGTTCGGCGTTACATCTTCGATTCCCACTCGACCAAGGTCCTGTCTCAGTGCCGTTCGCTTAATCCGTGCTATTGAGCCGTTTGCTGGCTCTTGTTCTTGACAGAGATACAGGATTGAACGAAGCAGGAGGTTGTCGACGTTGTGATCGTTTCCTTGCATCTCCTCGAATGGCGATCCGTGACCAGGATCATCGCGCGCGGGAGATTTGAACTGGACTCGTCCGTGCTGACTGAAGAGGTACAGGGCAAGGAGGATGCGGTCTCCACGCCGCGCACTGAGGGAATTCAAATCCAATATTGAACGGCGCTCGCTCCAATAATCGGTCTTCAGTAAGGAGTGGCCAAACTCGTTCAACCAATCCACGGAGGTCTGCGTTACTGCTTGAGGGTAGCCGAGCTTGGAGCAGAATTGGGATACGCACCTGTTGGCTAACAGGTGCCAGTTGGCTGACCTGGCCAGCAACAATGCAAGATTCTTCTTCTCCTCTTCC
>Ga0307374_10015132_pt1 | contig 10413 bp, 9 predicted proteins | sample OX3MG_FD_202532 | JGI IMG/M metagenome (GOLD analysis project Ga0307374, IMG submission 202532) | Soil microbial communities from Risofladan, Vaasa, Finland - OX-3 | ecosystem: Environmental > Terrestrial > Soil > Coastal area > Acid sulfate soil | place: Finland: Risofladan, Vaasa | collected...
TCGGGACGCTGACGGAGACGCTGGAGGCGATCGACCTGGCGCGGCGCTACGGATACACGTCGGTGATCTCGCATCGCTCGGGGGAGACCGAGGACACGTTCATCGCCGATCTGGCCGTGGCCACGGGCGTGGGGCAGATCAAGACGGGCTCGGTGAGCCGCACGGACCGCATTGCCAAGTACAACCAGTTGCTGCGGATCGAGGAGGAACTGGGTTCGGGCGCGGCATTCCTGGGGCTGGAGGGGTTGAATTACAACGACTGAGCGCGGCGGCGCGATGGTTCGGCGACGGTGAATAGCGGGGCGAAGCACCATGATTGGCGCTTCGCTTCAGTTTCATTGTGCTTCAGGCGGATGCCAAACACCCTCCTGAAATCACGCTGACTCAAATGGTATCTTTTGTGCTACCATTCATGCGTGATCGACATCCGGCAGTACGTTGACCGGCAGGGCCGCACACCATTTCTGAAATGGCTCGATGCGTTGAGCGACGAGGCGCAGGCACGCGTGGCAACTGCTCTCGAACGTCTTGAGCACGGCAACCTCTCTTCAATCAAGAGCGTTGGGGCGGGTGTCCAGGAGTTGCGGATTGATTTCGGGCCGGGTTATCGCATCTACTTCGGCCGGGATGGAGAGAGGCTCGTCATTCTGGTTGCCGGGGGCAGCAAAAAACGCCAACAAGCTGACATCAAACGGGCCAAAGATCTCTGGCTGGAGTTCAGGTTGCGCAAGCGGGAGGGAACATGGTACTAACGACGAGCTTTAATGAAACTCTGCGAAAGAAGTTGCAAGAGAGCGCCGGTTTTCGCCGCGCGCTGCTCAAGGAAGCCGTCGGCTGCATGATCGCCGGGGACGTCGAGACGGGCAAATCCGTCCTGCGGAAGTACATCAACGGCACCGTTGGATTCATCAAGCTGGGCGCGGACCTGGGCCGCTCGCCCAAGGTGCTGATGCGCATGTTCAGCGCCAAGGGCAACCCGCAGGCGAAGAACCTGTTTGAGATTGTGGCGTATTTGCAGAAGGTCGAGGGGACGAAGCTGGAAGTGGTGGAGCGGGCGGCATGATTTTCAAACAAAGGAAACGAGCACGTCCGATTTCCTGTTCGTCGTCTTGCTGAAAAGCCCGATTTAACTCCCCTCCACCGTGCGCTTCAATTGCCCGCAGGCGGCGTAAATATCGCGGCCGCGCGGCTTGCGCAGGTAGGCGGCAATTCCTTCCTCCAGCAGTTTCTGTCGAAACGTTTCGACGGAGTTGGCAGACGGCATTTCGTAAGCAATGCCTGGGCCGGGATTCCACGCGATCAAATTCACTTTGGCGGGCAGGCCGGTGCGGCGGACTAATCGCGCCACTTCGCGCGCCTGCTCCGGGCGATCCGTTACATCGCCCAGCAGCACGTACTCAAACGTCAGGCGCTCGCGCGGGCGCAACTTGACGGCGCGGACGGCATCCACGATCGCCTCAATGGGCCACTTGCGGTTGACCGGCATCACCTGGCTGCGCACGTCGTTGTTGGGCGCGTTGAGGCTGATGGCAAGCTTGGGGCGGATCTCCGGAGGCTCGAGGGCGAAGCGCTCGATGCCGGGAACAATGCCGGAGGTGGAGACGGTCATGCGCTGCGGGCTGAGACCGGCTTCTTCAACGAGCAGGCGGACGGCAGCCATGAAGTTGTCGTAGTTCAGGAACGGCTCGCCCATGCCCATGAAGACAAGGTTCACGCGGTCGCGGCCGATCTCGACGGCATGGCGATCGAGAACGGCGATGACCTGTCCGGCGATTTCGCCGGCGGTGAGGTTGCGCTGGAGGCCGAGGCGCGCGGTGAGGCAAAACCGGCAATTGACGGCGCAGCCCACCTGGCTGGAGACGCAGATGGTGGCTCGGGACCATGGTTTCGCCTGATCTTCGTCTGAGCCGTCGCCGGCTTCGCCCTCATCGCCTTCGGGCATCCAGACCGCCTCCACCGTGTCGGCGCCGGCTACGCCCTCCACCAGGTAGCGCTCGGTGCCGTCGATGGAGCGGAAGACCTGGGCGATCGGCGGCCGGCCGACCTGCCAACCGGATTCGGCCAGGCGCCGGCGCAGGGGAACGGACAGGGTAGTGATCTGATGAATTTCTGTAACCCGCTGATGGTACAAGGCTTCGGCTATCTGGCGCCCGCGGAAGGATGGCTCGCCCATGCTTTTGAGCAGGTCCTCCAGCTCCGCACGGGTCATGCCAAAGAGTGCCCGGTAGCCAGCCGATTCCTGGCCCAGGCTTACCAGTTTTGCCTGTTCATCTCCCATCGCCTGAGCCCAGAATAGGGCATTCCAGGCAGGGATGCAGCCCGCGCCACCACATTCCTCATCCAACGTTCAGCCGCGGTTCGTCGGGTCCAGTCGCCGAGTTCACCCTTCCTCTTTATTTCATTCAAGCCCTCTGGCCTAGAATTGAGTCTGTACTAGTGATGACCATCGAGCGCAATCTTCGCCGCACCATCCTGTCCAACGGGCTCATTGTGCTCACAGAGCGGATGGAGCATCTTCGCTCGGTGGCGATGGGCGTGTGGATCAAGTCAGGCTCGCGCGGGGAGCCGGCGGAGACCAACGGCATCTCCCACTTTGTCGAGCACATGGTTTTCAAGGGCACCCGCAACCGCTCGGCGCAAATCATCGCGCGCGAGATGGACTCGATCGGCGGCAACCTCGACGCCTTCACCGGCAAGGAGATGATCTGCTTCAACGTGAAGTCGCTGGCCGATCATACCCCCATCGCGCTCGACGTGCTCGCCGACCTGGTGCTCAACCCGGTCTTCGCCTCGCATGACATCGAACGGGAGCGCGGCGTGATCCTTGAAGAGATCAAGATCGACGAGGACAATCCCGACGTGCTGGTGCACGAACTATTCACGCAGAGCTTCTGGAAGGATCACCCGCTGGGCAAGCCGATCCTGGGGACCACAACTACGGTTAAAGGACTGGACCAGCCCAAGCTGCTCGATTACCACGCCGGGCGCTTCCATGCGGGCAACATGGTGTTCTCCGCCGCCGGCAACCTGGAACACGATCAGTTTGTGGAGGACATTGCGGAGAAGTTTTCCGGCATGAGCGCCGGCCAGCCGCTGACCGAACTGCCCGCGCCGCAGTCGAGCGCGCGCATCCTGCTCAAGAACAAGAAGGCGCTGGAGCAGGTGCAGATCTGCCTCGGCGTCCCCGCGCCGCCCATCACCGACGAAAACCGCTACGCCACGCTGATCCTCAACACGGTGCTCGGCGGCGGCATGAGCTCGCGCCTCTTCCAGACCATCCGCGAAGACCGCGGCATGGCCTACTCCGTCTTCTCCGATCTCAGCCCCTATCGCGACACCGGCACCCTCTGCGTCTACGCCGGCACCTCGGTCGGCAAGGCGCTGGAGTGCATCGATCTCATCCTTGTGGAATTCCGCAAACTCAAAGACGATCTGCTGACGGACGAGGAGCTGACGCGGGCCAAGGACCAGCTCAAGGGCAACATCCTGATGGGGCTGGAGAGCTCGAACTCGCGCATGGCCAACCTGGCGCGGCAGGAGATTTACTTCGGGCAGTTCTTCACCGCCGACGAAATCATCGCGCGCATCGAAGCGGTGCAGGCGGCGCAGGTGCAGCAGATGGCGGAACGGCTATTCGATCCGGCAAAGATCGCGGTGACGCTGCTGGGGCGGCTCGACGGGATCAAGCTGAACCGGCAACGTCTCGTATTTTGATACGTGTTTTCCAGGCTTCGGCGCGGCGAATATGGATTCAAGTCTTTTATTAACAAATACTTGATAAACTCTTGAAGTCATTTCATCCCACATTATGGACCAGGGGGGGTAGGGGGGTATGCCCTTTTTGCCTCCCTAAATAAGCAAGGGCGCTCTGGCACAGAAGCGCCCCTCCCTTACAGATTGTCCGAAAAGCGAGAGTTGGGCTGTGCCGAGGGTCACAGGGCTGGGTTTGGGTGGGGAGAGAGCCAGCGCCGGTCGTGATGCCCTGAGGATTTGCCGGCCGCGGCTTTGGTGCGGAGCCAGCTTCCGGAAAAGCTGCGAGATCAGCATTCTCGTATCCCGGCGGAAGATTAGGCGGAGTTGGAAAGCGCCGCTCTCGCATAGTTTGGCAGCCGCCAGAAGCGGCGTAGAATGATTGCGCCTTCGGAATACGCCTGGGCAGGTCCTTCGAATCATCCCCCGCTTAGCGCTTCCCAAGAGTTTCGATGCATCTCCAGGGATGGGTCCGCGATGAAGCTCTTCCTTCGTACCTTGGCACTGGCTCCGGTGATGGCGTGTCTCTTTCCTCCGCTGGCAAAAGCGCAAACGGCCATCGAGATCGGCGGGCAACGCGTGGTCACGCTGCACCGGCCCGTGATCAACAAACGGGTGCCTGAATTCACCAGCGTCGCAGTCGCTCCCGGCCGGGGCATGGAGATTCTTGAGATCACGGCGAATTTCCCCGGCAAAGGAAATATCAACGTCCTCGCCTCGCCGGGCCCGGCTGCGGCGGCCAAAATGATTGCCCAGCACGACGATCCGAACGGCTTGATGAGCCTTGGAATCGGCGCCGCCTTCCTGATTCCTTACCCGAATCGCGTGCGCGGCAAGCTCACCGCCGACAGGCAGTCCATCACAACCGAGTGGCAAGGACACACCCTTACCCTGCCGGTCAGCCCCTGGGGCAAGCCAGACGCCGAGCGCCCTGCTGCCCACGGACTCATCTTCAAGGCCAGGGCCAACGATGTGCAGGTGAAGACGATTCCTGACGGAGATCAGGTGACCGGTGTGATCCATGCCGGCGACTTTGGCGGACATTGGCTCTCAAAGACGGATCTGGAGTTCACGATCCGGCTGACTGGGGATGCGGTCGACATCGTGGTGGATGCGCACAACGTGGGAGACGTAGCTGAACCAATGGCCATTGGCTGGCACCCCGGCTTCACGCTGCCCTCGGGAGACCGCACACAGGTGCGGGTGCAAATCCCGGGCTCAGACGTTGCCGAGGTGGAAAACTACGACAACGAATTCCCCACAGGCAAGATCAAGCCCGTAGATGGAACCAAATATGACTTTCGCGCCCGCGGCGGCGTGCCGCTCGGCAAGAACTCCTATGACGACAACTGGAGCAAGCTTGAGTGGAAGAGTGGTCAAGCAATCGTCCAGGTGATCGATCCGGCCGCGAACTACGGTCTCAAAGTCGAGGCGCTTTCTCCCGCGATCAAGACCATCCAGATGTATGCGCCATCGGCCGTGCAGATGGTTGCCATCGAACCCCAGTTCAATTTTGTCGATCCGTTCGGGAAGGAATGGGGGGCGATGGACACCGGGATGGTGACGCTGGAACCGGGACAAAGCACAACGTGGCATGTGCGGCTGGGGCTGTTCGATCCACGCTCGTTCATCGAATAGCTTGCCAACGCGCAACGCAAGGGCTAATACCCGCAGATGGAGTTTGTGCAAGGACGTGCTGGCGGTGCGAGCTTGGTCCCGTAGAATCGGGGAGATGGCGCAGACAAGTCACGCGCAGCAACTGCTCTCGCTTCTGGCGGGGTCCAGCTTCCGGCTGGGCCAGTTCAAACTGTCCTCCGGCGGCACCAGCGACTACTACATCGATTGCCGCATCACCACGCTCCATGCCGAAGGCGGCCGACTGACGGGCCACGCCATTCTGGACCTGCTCGAGGAGCACGGAATCCCGGTCGATGCCGTGGGCGGACTCACGCTGGGCGCCGATCCCATCGTGTCCAACGTGGCCACGGCGAGCGCGTGCCGGGCGCTCGAGAAGCCCGGTGCACCGCTGATTCACGGTTTCCTGGTGCGCAAGGCGGAGAAGGCGCATGGAACGGGACGACGGATCGAGGGATTCTGCCGGCAAGGCGCGCGGGTGGTGATTGTGGACGACGTTTGCACCACCGGCGCCTCCACCATCGCGGCCTTTGAGGCGGCCCGCGAGGCGGGCATGGTTGTCGCCGCCGCGGTGTGCCTTGTGGAGCGCGAGGAGGCAAACGGACGGCCGGCGGTGGAAGCCGCCGCGCAGGGGGCGCCGTTTCTGCGCCTGTTCACGGCCAACGAAGTGCGGGCGGAGCATGTGAGACAGCGAGGTTAGTGGAGCTAGCGCCCGGAAAGGCGAGCGAGTCCGGCATGGTTCGCGCAACGCATTCCAGGTCAGGATCGGCGCGAAGGCTTGATATAAATCGCCAGGAACGCAGAAAGGGCAGCCCCGTTTGGAGCTGCCCTTTCGCTTTCCCATAAGCACTGAGGTAAAGGCCGCCGCAAGGGCGGGGTTGATCAGTGACCCGGCCGGTGGCGCACCGGCGCGCGCCGTGCCGGACTGGGCTTCTTGGCTTCCCCGGGAATGACCTGCCCGTCGCTGAGCACGATCTCGGCTGCCTGCGACGTGGTAGAGGTTGCCGGTACCTGGCGATAGGTGCTGTAAGTTCCGACCAGTTCGGCCGCACCCGGATTGCTGGTGAAGTCGGACCCAACCGGCGGAATGTCCTTGCAGGAGGCCGGAACCTTCATGTTGACGATGAAGTCCGCCACCTTGGCAGCCTTGGCGTCCTGGGTGACGGCAATCTTGACGGTGGGAACCAGCCCGACGATGGAGACACGGCGGATTCGCGAGCCTTCGCGATCGAGTAGCGCTGTGAGCTTGTCGTCGGGAGTGACGCTGTTGGTGATGAAGTCCTTGCCGGCAGCCGCCTCCTCACCCGTCGGCAGAGCGCCGCACGCCGTGGGCGACTTGAGCGGCTCGGTAAACTCCTCAGGCCGGGGATGCCCGACGGCGGTGATGGCGATTTTGACGCTGGTGGCGTTGGCCTCCAGCACGGTTCCAGGGACCTGAGTCTGCTGTCCCTGCAGCACCGCCCACATGGCGTCCGCATCCGGCTTGGCGCCCATGGCCAGGACGGTTTCCTTGTCGGCCAGAGCCAGCGTCTTGGGATCGGTGGTCTGGAGCAGAGCGTGAATCTGTTCCTGCGGGCTGGGAGCTGGAGTCAGGGTCCAGCCGGAGGGCGGGAAGTTGGAGGCCTGCGCCTGCTGCTTGAGCTGGTCGAGACCATCCAGCTTGCCATGGTACTTCTTGTAGTAGTACTCGAGCTTGGGCTCGATCTTGTCCTTATATGCCTGAGGTGCGAAGTCCCACACGCGGGCATAAAGCCAGCAGGCGATGGGCAGATTCTGGGCCGAACCCGGCATGCTGTAGGCGTCGGCGAGCAGCAGGCTGTCCTGGAGACCCATCGACTTGCTCTGCTGGTCGTTGTACATGTTCAGCTCGTTCGTGTAATGGGCCTGGGCGTCCTTGTAGTCCTTCTTGGAAATGACATCGTCGAGCGCGATGGCGGAGTGGAACACGGGATAGGCGCCGTCAGTGAGCTTCTTCCACTCGTCCTCCGGCGTGGCGGCGGGCTTGGGAACCTGCAGCCCCTTCTGGGCCAGAGCCGCGGCGTCGTCGCAGGTCTGCGCATCGCTGGTATTGCCGCACTGCGCCTTCTTGATGGCCACGGAGTAGGCGATGGCCTCAAAGTTGTTCGGGTCTATCTGGAGAAGACGTGTTGCCGCGCTGAGGGTTCCGTTCTGGTCACCGGAGGCATAGTAGGCCTCCATCATCTGTTGCAGCACCGTCTGCTTGGCCACGCTTTGCGGATACTTTTTGAGGAATTCCTCGCCGGCATCGGCCTTTGCCTTGGGGTTTTGCTGCGTGCTGAACATCTGGTAGGCGTTGTACTCGGCAGGATCCTGGATCGAGAGCGCTTTCTGCCCCTGCTGCCCCTGCTGATCCTGCGCAAGCAAACTGGGCGCGATCACGAGGCCAACGCTCGCAAGCGCCATCACGGACGCGAAGACTAACTTCTTCATTCAGTGCTCCTGGGAAAAATCGAAATCGGAATCAATCGTCAAACATGCGACCAACGGTTCATCAACTGCGGCCCACTGCCCCGCGCAGGATTGTAAGCGTTGCCAAGGCTACCGTTGCGGTGTTGAAAGGATTATAGAAACCCCCGCCTCCCCTGACAAGCAAAGTCGAATATGGAGCCGGAATCCGCCGCCACCCGGCCCAAAGCAGTCACCAGTCGGCATTGTACCCTGTCCATCCGCGTTCACCGCAGATCACCTCTGCGCATGTCCCCCGAATTACCCTGCAGCGCGAGAACGGCTGCCTCCTACGACATGCAAACAGCGCAAACCTTTCGCCGGGCGCCGCGCCCGCCCTACCGGCTTAGACACCGCCGCCCGAAAAACGGTTCCATCCTGTTTGGATGCGCGGCGGCAAACAATGTTCCTGAGGGCGCGGCACCCGGACCCTCTACCGCAGCAGCACCGCCCCGGCGATGGCCGCCGCCAGCGCCAGGGGCATCGCTATCGCGCCCACCTTCAGGAAGCTGCCGAAGCCGACGTGCACACCTTCGCGGCGCAGCGCAATCAACCACAGGATGGTGGCAAGGGAGCCAGTCACAGAGAGGTTCGGCCCCAGGTCCACCGCGATCAGCACGGCATGAGCGACCAGTCCGTGCGCGTTCATCAGCCTTAGCGTGCTGCCAGCGATCAGTCCTAGGGGCAGGTTGTTCACCAGGTTGTTGCCCACGCCCACTACCGCAGCGGCGAGAAAGGCGCCGGCGCCGGCCGGGAGCTGCTCCGCTCGAATCAGCAGGCGCGCGGCAAGCTGCATGGCGCCCACCTGCTCCATGGCCTCCACCAGCACAAACAGGCCGGCCACCAGCGGCAGCACGCTCCAGGCGATATCGCGCGCGATTCGCACCGGATTGGTCCGGGCAGCGATCGTCACCACAGTGGCGACGATCAGGGCCGAGACGCAGGTGGGCAGGCCGAGGTCCTTGCCCAGAGCGGAAGCGGCCAGCAGCACGCCGGCGGTGACGAAGATTCCGGCGAGTACGAACTTGCCCGCGGGAGTGAATTCGGGATGCTCGCGATGGTCGGGAACCGCGCTGCGCAGATCGCGGCGGAAGATCCAGCGGAGCACGAGGTAGGTAACCGCAATGGAGAGCGCCGAGGGCACGCCGAAAGCCGCCATCCAGTGGGCCAATGGCGGCATGTGGCCGCGATAGACCACCAGGTTGGCCGGGTTGGAGATCGGCAGCACGAACGAGGCGGCGTTGGCGATCATGGCGCAGGCAAAGAGATGCGGCAGCGGTTCGGCCCGGGAACGGCGCACGGCGCTGAGCACCGCGGGCGTGAGCACAACGGCCGTGGCGTCGTTCGACATGAAAATGGTGACCACGGTTCCCACGGCATAGATCAGCGTGAAGAGGCGAACGTCGGAGCCGCGCGCGTGCTCTGCGGCCAGCGATGCCACCCAGTCGAAGACGCCGAAGTAGCGCGCCAGTTCCGAAAGCAGCATCATGCCCGTGAGGAAGAGATACACGTCCGTCCCTTCGGCGATGGCGTGACCGGCCAGGCGCAACGGAACCAGCCGCAGGGCGACCAGCAGCACGGCGCCGCCGCCGATCCACCACACCTCCGCGATGCCGCGCGGCCGCACCAGCATGAGCAGAATGCTGGCAAGCACGATGGCCATCAGGAGCAGGTGAGCAGGGGAAATGGCGGGCGAAATGGCGGGCATGGACGGGCTCGTTGCGATGACTGGTGAATGGCGCTGGAGACATTGTCGCGCACTGGCTCCGCCGGCGGGAAGCAGCGCCGGGAACGCCGGTTTGACGCTGCTCCCGAAGGAATGAAAAACTTTCCCCATGCGCTACAGCGGCAGAGTGGAATACGCGGACGCCCGCAAGATGCGAACCCGCAACAAGACTTATTACCGGTTCCTGCATTGGCCCATCTGGATCTGGGTGTTTTTTCTTGCGCCCGGGCCTCTCACGTTTTCGCTGTTTGCGCGCGGGTTCAGCGTGGCAAATTCAATCTGGCTGGGAGTGGTGCTGCTGGGCACCGGAATTGCCGGCTACTTCGGGCAGATGCCGGGAGTGGAGCCGGCGCCCTACATCATCCGCTTTGACGAGGACAAGCACAACCCGCTCTACCGCAAGGTCTGCTACACCTTTGCGTGGAACGCTGTCCTGAATTTCGCCCTGCTGAACCTGGCTGGCCTGGTAGTCGCGGTCATCACCGGGGTGTGGACGATGAAGCAGCTTTACCTGTATGTCTATTTGCCGCTCTGCCTCCTCATCCTCGCCCTGGGCGCGGCGGGACTGCTGCCGCGGGTGGGGCGCTCCACCAAAAACGAGGGCACGGAGCGGCGATACTTCTACGGCTCGGTGTGGGCTGTGACCACGGCGCAGACCCTGCTCCTGGTGCTGTGGAAGGCGATGCCGGATGCGATGGTGCATTCGCGGACGGGCTCGGGCATCGAGCTCACGGTGTACGTTGGCGCACTGTTCGCAATGGCCATGGCGGCGTGGCAGGGCGCGCTGCCGCGGACCCGGCCCATCCTGCCCGGCGAGGCCGTCATCGACTAGTACC
>Ga0307374_10015133_pt1 | contig 10413 bp, 15 predicted proteins | sample OX3MG_FD_202532 | JGI IMG/M metagenome (GOLD analysis project Ga0307374, IMG submission 202532) | Soil microbial communities from Risofladan, Vaasa, Finland - OX-3 | ecosystem: Environmental > Terrestrial > Soil > Coastal area > Acid sulfate soil | place: Finland: Risofladan, Vaasa | collected...
AAGTCCAGGGCTTCTAAACCGCCGGACACCCCTCCGGTGATGTATCCCAGGCCACAGCGGCATCCTGGGAAGAACCAGCGGCGGATTTCTCGCTCAGTCGGTCGCTGCTGCTGGTAGCGTTTCCAGCTCGGGACGGCAGGACACTTCGTGCCATTGGCGGCAATGGGAATGACGCTGATCCCCTGTGTCCAGGCTGCTCTCGCCGTCTGGATGAGGCTTGTCTGACCGGCGTGCAGAGGTGGACTATCGCCCGGAAGACGCTCGCCCTCAGCTGGGAGAGTGCTATCGGGCTCGGCAGGTGAACGAACGGCATCTCTCTGACGCCAGGGGATACGTGTTGCCCACCTCATGCATACACCTCTTTTCTGACAGTGATCGCTGGTCTGGAGCGTGCGAAAAACTGGTGGAACATTGGACCTCCTTTCATGAAGGGAAAGAGTGGGCAGGCAAAGAACGCTCCCCGGAGGAAGCGTTCTTTGTGCGAGAGAAGAGGGAAGCGTACCTGTGAACGTGTTACCGTTCCGGGTCGTCTTCCTGGGCAGTGCCAGAAGCTAGCAACTCAAAGGAAAGGTGTTGCTCTTCTTGCGCGATGGACGCGACGCGCGCGTCAATCCACGCGATCCGGCTTTGTATCCGATAGCGTTCCTGCTCAATCCAGGTGTTGCGTTGCCTGAATTGCCCGCGCCGCTGTCGCCGTACCCTGACGACGATGAGCAGGATGATGATCAGCGGAACCAGTAGCATGGGGTAAATGGCGGCCAGAGCGATGATCCCGATGATGACCGCCAGCGCGATGATGAGGCGCGTGAGAGGCGATGCTGGTCGTGGCAGGGCGTCCCACGCCTGCTGGAGCGCTTGCTCCTCGGCGTCGAGACGCTGCCGTTCCAGGCGCAGGTCAAGCTGCTTGCGCCAGAGATATTCCCGGCGCTGCTGCTCGCTGCGCTCCCGTTGTTGGACACGCTCTTGTGCCTCACGCTCCTGCTCGCGTTGCCATTGCCCGCGCTGCTGACTCAACAGTCGCAGCGGTTCCGGACGCGGGGCTTGCAACGACCCTTGCACCGAGACCCCCGGTATCGCTGGTGGCATCGGGTCCGGCTCTGTCGGCTGCGACGGCCAGGATGCGGGTGAAGTGTTTGGCTGCCTGATGCTGTTATGACGCTGTGCCATGTTATTCCCCCTTCTTCCGATTCTCAATCATTGCTCCGATCTTCTCTATTCCCCAGAAGGCAAAAGAGCCAGACCCAATCAGAGACCACAGGATGATCCCGATGGGTGGGAGAATGGCAATGGTGAGAACGACGCCCGCCAGGATAAACCCCCAGCAGAGCAGGGCGGTACCATTCAGGTTCGATTTCATGGGAAATACCTTTCTCTTGTGCGTAACGCTCGCGGAACGAGAGGTCAGGACACAGGACAGAACCTCCCATGCTCATGTTCAGTGACGAACATGAGAACATGACACAACCAGGTTGTTACTGGATTCTTCTCTGCCTCCTTCCTTCTCTCGCTTGCTTGCAACGCGCTACGAAATGGTGCTACGAATGACAGCACTGGTATCCTGTTGCGACTCCCGGCGAGCAAGCTCAAGCGTGCGAAGTCGAGGGCGGACACTCCCATTCCCCTCATCTCATCTGATCCCCCGGCGAGTATCTCGGCACGGATAGGGATCGCGGAAAGACAGCCCGCATCTTCAGATCTGGCGGACGTACCGCAGGCAGACCTCCGGCAGACAGGCCGGTATCGTTTTTCCGTGAACGACAAAACACATTCGATATTTCACCATATACCAGGAACTGATGTTTGTGTCAATGGGACCATCTCCAGCCCTGTCGATCGCTCGTGCCTGAACGCAGCGACCAAAACAGGGATCACCACAGGCAAATTTTGGCCTGGATCGGCCTGAGATGGCAGTTTGCGTTTCTCTTTTGCGGCTGTCGTGGTCGCACGGTATTTTTGCCTGTTTTACATGATTAGTGATTCAATATATGTTATTGCATTGCTTATGCGGATCGCATTTCGGATGCGGCGGTCGCAGCCGCAGCATGTGGGAGTGAATGAGCGCGAGAAGCGGGTTCATGGTTGTTTTTGGCTGTGGTTATCTTCTGGAAGTATCTCCGCGACGTAGAGATGCTCTGCTATGGGTCATGATGAGCGTTGACAGATGCCTGTTGTGTTCAGCTAGCTTCTTTTTTCGCAGACCCCTATTAAGCCAGTTGGCGCTTTACCGCCTCCTCGTTCCATTCCAGCCCATTGCCGGGACGGTCGGATATCACCGCCTGTCCGTCCCGAATGCGCACCGGGTTCGTCAGAAGGGGGCCAGCATGGTCCAGATATTCAAGCCAGAGACCGGCTGGCGTAACGCCGAGCAGATGGAGGCTGAACTCAGGGAAAGCATAGCTTGACACCGGCAGGCCAGACGCTTCGGCGAGAGCGGCAGCACGCAGCCAGCCACTCACGCCGCCGACCTTCATCACATCAAGCATGGCGTGATCGGAGGCGTGGGCTGCCAGGCTCTTCGCCATCTCATGCGGCCCCCACCAGTTCTCGCCAAGCTGAATCGCTGTCCGCGCAGCCGCCGCGATGCGGGCGTGTCCTTCAAAGTCATCCGCGCGGGTCGGCTCCTCGATCCAGCAGAGGCCCTCCTCATCAAGTACGTGTATCCGGTCGATGGCCTCAGCGACCGAGAGACTCTGATTATAATCGACCATCAGCTTCGTTTCATCGCCAATGGCTCGCCGCACGGCACGAATCGTGGCGAGATCATCTGCCAGACTGCCTCGCCCGATCTTGACCTTGACCGCGGTAAAGCCGAGCGAAAGCCACTCCGCAGCTTCGGCGGCAGCGCCCTCCGGGTTCATCGTCCGCAAGCTGGCATAGGCCGGAATCGACGTTGGCTCGCCGCCCAGCAAGGTGACAAGCGGCACGCCACAAGCTTTGGCGCGCGCATCCCACAGCGCCATATCGATACCCGCGAGCGCCATCCCCAGCAAGCCCTGCGTTCCAAGCAGACGAAAGTGCTGCCGGAGCCGGCGTTCGACTGTAGCAGGGGTTGCCGCCTGCCCTGTGAGAAGTTCCTCGACATTGGCAATGAGTTGAACCAGGGGCTGGAGAACCAGCGGCGTGTAGCAGCGAAGATAGCTTGAGCCGGTGATGCCCCAGGGCAATCGCATCTAAATTTTCAAACGGCTTGTAGAGAGCATCTGCATAGCAGAGATTTGAAAGCTGGCTTGTGCTGGTGCGGCCTGTAGAGCCAGTTCCCAAAATTAGATGCGATTGCCCTGGGTGATGCCCTCTTGAGTCAGGAGATCAATGAGGACCAGCGGTACAGTATTCATGACACCGCTCGCAGTTTCGATAGGACGATCCAGCGCCAGATTGAGTCCACAGGTACGAAGAGCGCGGATGGTGATGAGTCGGGGATGGCTGTCCATGATCTCTGCTCCTTCCAGGAACCGCTCGTTCCTCAGTCCGTCGCGTCCCGGCTCAATCGAGCCGAAAGACCCGGCGAGCGTTTTCTCCCAAACACTTCGTCTCGATCTCTTGAGGCAGGTTCATCGCCTGAACCTGCTGGACACATTGCTTCCAGGACAGTTGTGGAAAGTTGGTGCCGAAGAGGACTTTGTCTTGTCCATACGTTTTGAGATAGTGCCATAGTTGCGGGGGATAGTAGCGTGGCGCGTGAGCAGAGGTATCGATGAAGACATGCTCGTGTTTCCAGGCCAGCCCGATCATTTCGTCCGTCCAGGGATAGCCAATGTGACCGGCAACAATCCGCAATGCGGGGAACGTCAGGGCTACCTCATCAAGATAGGGAATCGGTCGCCCAGGTTCGGACGGCATGAGAGGGCCGGTATGACCGACCTGGGTGCAGAAAGGAATATTCAGTTCGATGCATTTGACGTAAAGAGGAAAATAGTATTTGTCGTTGGGGGGACGATTCCACAGCCAGGGAAGCACACGCACCGCCTTGAAGCCCAGGTCTTTGACGGCACGCTCCACCTCGTGAACGGCCTCGACGGGCTTTTCCAGATTGCCGGCTGCCACGCCGACAAAACGCTCAGGAAACTGGCGAACAAACTCGGCGATGGTATCATTTGTGATGATCCAGGTGCCAGGACGATGCCAGGCACAGAGCAGCACGCGATCCACGCCCGCCTGATCCATCAAGGTGTACAGGGCTCAAGTCCTGGCGCAACAGATGCGCCGAACCCGATTGTTCAAAGAGCCGCACGACTTCTGGAAGCAAGTCGGCTTTGATCGCCGGTTGCGCCCAGGCATCGATGATCTGCCTGTCGGAAGGGTTTGTCATGCCGATAACTCCTTTCAGAAAGGACGAGAGACACGCCGGTATCTTTCACCAGTATAGAAGAAAAAGGGAACACGCGGAATGTTGCTGGCTAACACGTCCTGAGAGGAAAAGAACATCATATTGTGAAAATGAGCCGCCGTACTCCTTCACGATCATTGCTTTCATGCTTATTCCTCACGCAGCGCGGGATCGCCATCAAGCAGCAGCGTGGAACGCTCGCGCAGCAGGCGTTCCGCTCCCTCACCCAGGTGGCGGATGACCTCTCCGGCGGATTGTTGGCGGGTTACCAGTCCCACTGCCTGCCCGGCATAGATAGACACGAGATCGTAGTTCTTGCTGGCAATGGCCGATGCAAGCTGTTGACGCGCTTCGCCGACCTTCTGAAGTACATCGATACGGGCGTGCCACCGGTCGGTAAAGCGATTGCGCAGCGCGCGACCTGGATACTGCGAAGGCCAGACCAATCCTTGCGCCACATCGAAGGCGCGCGTGAGAACAGTATCAGTTTCCTGAGCCTGCACGATACGTTCTCTGGCCTGCTCGGTGTTCTCGCATTCAGGCGAAGCCAGCAAAGCCGTTCCGATCCAGACCCCGGCGGCGCCGGCAGCCAGGACTGTAGCTACACCACGCGGCGTAGCTATGCCGCCCGCGGACAGTACCGGCGTCTGGACCGCGTCCAGCACAACTTGCAGCAGGGGCAGCGCACCCACCTGGCCGGTAACGTGTCCTCCGGCTTGCGCACCCTGCGCCACAATAAGATCGACTCCGGCCAGCTCTGCCTGGATGGCTTCGGCGCGCGTATTGACCTGGGTGGCGAGCAAAATGCCGCGCCGGTGCAGCCGTTCGACATAGGGAGCAGGGGAACCAAACGAAATGGAGAGGAGAAACGGCGCAGCTTCTATCGCCGCGTCAAGCAGGTCAGGGCGCTTTTCGATGGCCCAGGTATGCATACCGATGCCAAAACGTCCCTGGTCTGTTCCACGAGCAATGGCCGCTTCGCTCGCCAGAAAATCAACCGACTCCGTACTGCCAATGCCAAGCATCCCCAGCCCTCCAGCTTGTGAGACGGCGCGGGCCAAGCGTCCGCGCCCGACATAAGCCATCGGCGCGCCGATAATGGGATAGCGCAAGTGCCAGACGGTGGTGAGAGAGGTATGAAGCATGATGGACTCCTTTTGTGAAAAACTCCCAGATATTTGTAGCAGCACGTCCCGGCATGGGAAGATGCTCCTGCTCCTACTCTACCAGGAATAGGAGAAGGCCGTCGCCCAGATTCTTGCGTCAGTTCAGCAGATTCTTGCGCTAGTTGTGAGCATGTTTCGGGGATAGCCCGGTGAGACGCTTGAAGTGCAGCGCCAGGTGGCTTTCATGCGCAAAACCCACCGCATGGGCAATAGTGGCGAGCGACCAGTCCGTGGTGGAGAGCAGGAGCTTTGCCCGCTTAACCCCGCGTCGGATGACGTACTGGTGAGGTGAGAGGCCAGTTGACTCCTTGAAGAGGCGCGCGAAGTGGTAGGGACTCAGGCTGGCTTCCGTGGCGATGGCAGAGAGCGAGAGGTCCTCTGCTAGATGATCTTCGATATAGGTGATGACACGCCTTTTCGTCGTACTGGCAAGCTCACCGGGATGCGGCAGGAGAGGTTGCTTGAGCGATGAGTGATGCCTGAGCAATGCGATCACCAGCATTCGTGAACGACTCAATGGAGAGCTTTCCAAAGGGGCCACCGGAACGCAGTTCTGAGATCAATGACAGCGCAAGAGCTTCAATCTGTGGATCAGCAACGCCGGTCGTCTCGATCAATTCCACCGTATCGGGGTTGATGTCTGCCGAAGCTGCCATCTGACGGATGAGGTTGGAAGAGAGATAGAGGTGAAGATGGCGCACCTCTCCCCGGCGTTCCAGATGCCAGTTGCCTGGTGTGTCGGCAGGCAAAATGACGAGGCCACCGGTCCCGAGATGCCCTTGACGCCCAACAAGCCGTTCTCTGATCTCGGCAGGCGGGCCAAGATTGACGACCAGCACATGACGAGGGATGGCGGGCAAAGCAAAATCATCGAGCGGGTGGATGATCTCGGCAATATCGATGCTATGCCAGCCCTTTCCCCTGCTCGACTGCACCATCTGCTCCGGCGGCACGTCGAACGCTGTCTCCGATACGTCGTCTTCCGCAGGAACCTGTTCCACTCCTTGTCCTCCTTCCGGCTTCAGAAAGCGTGATGAAAAGGTCATGCTCACCCATCTCCTACCGACGGTGCGCCCACTGAGATTAAAGCATATACTCCCTCTAGAGGATGGTCAACACATATTGGCACCTGGGCGTGACGGCCCACCCCGCTTTTCCTGACAAGCGAGAGATTGTCGAGGTTTCTCGAATGCATCAGAGAACCAAACGGTCTATCAGCGTGTGGCTTGCCACCCTGTTTGTCCTCTTTGGTGACGCATAAAATTGTCTGTCGAGAACACAAACTCGCCGACAAATCACACACCTTGATCCATGAAGGATCAGCCTCGCGCATCTGAGCAAAGCTCGCCGGGAGCCTGATCCTTCCTCCTTCCATCATCGCTTCGGTGTCTGTCGCCTCAGGAGAGCAACAGCGCTTATTCCTTCGGAACAGCGATCTCGTGATCCCGAAAGAAGGGACGCCAGGGACCACAGCCGAGCATGAAGGGTTGCATCAGCGCTCGTTCGGCTTGAACCGTGTGCATCAAATCGTGAGCGGCCCACGTCTGAAGCATCGCTGCCAGGGTGACTGTGCCAAGCTGAGGATGCTGTACAGTCCGTTCCAGGTCGTCATCCTTCACATGCTTGAGCAGATCAAGGCTTTCTTGACGATGGCGTGCGAACGCAGCCGCGAGCTGCTCAGGGGTCTGTGCATCAGAGCCTGCGTGCTGTTGGTTTGGATCGAAAGCGTCGAAATCCTGTCCTGCTAAAAAAGCGTGGAAGCGGACAGGAAAGTTCAGGCGCTCCGCGTCCAGTAAATGTTGTAAGCAATTGAGCGCCGACCACTCCCCCGCGGCCGGCGGACGGGTCAGCAGGTCAAGCGGAAGCGTGCTGACCAGCCGATGCCAGCGTTCTGGGGTGGTGGAGAGGACAGCTTGTACATCCTCTACTAAGGTATTCAATGGGAACCTCCTTGTGTCTGATCCGTTGTCCAACGAGGACGGGAACGGCTCTCTGTTCTCAACATGCTTTCCCGCTCACAGGTGCTTTTCAAACCAGTGATGGGCATAAGGCTCGTCGTTGAAGGCTTCTACCTCCTGGTATCCAGCGTGTCGGTACAGCTCGATGGCTTCGATGAGGATGCGGTTCGTTTCCAGGTGTATGACCGTCATTCCCGCTTCCCTGGCCTTGTCCTCCAAAGCCTCGAGCAGACGCCGTCCCAGTCCAAGGCCACGCACTCCTGGGGCGACCCACATACGCTTGAGTTCCCCGACCCTGTTCTCGTGAAATTTTACGGCACCACAGCCGACCGGCTCCTCTCGCAGACGGGCCACGAGCAACAGACCCGCTGGGGGGACCAGTTCGCGCGCATGGGCCGAAATGCCCAGGGTCGGATCGAAACCCGTCTCAAAGCGCTCTCCCAGTTCAGTGAAATACTGTTCAATGCACCATCGGGCATCCTGACTGGCTGGATCAGCGACGGTGATCTGGACCATCGAGGCGATCAGCAGCCGCTCGACCTGGACCATGGCTGCCCCCAGTTGCACGCGCTGGCTCTCGCCCAGTGGCGAGAGCAGGGAACGGGCAAAGGCATCGGCTCGCTGATCCAGCTCGGCTCGCTCACGAAGGCCAGCTTCGGTCAGCTGGACGAGGCGCACTCTTCCATCCTGCTCACTCGTCCTCACCACAAGCAAGCCTTGTTGCTCAAGGGAGCGCAGCAAGCGGCTGACGTAGGCCGAATCGAGTGAGAGCCGACGTCGCAGTTCTCGAATACTCGCCCCCTCTGCTCCGATCTCCCACAAGAGCCGTGCTTCGCCAAGAGGATGGTTTCGGCCCAGGAAGTGATCGGTGAGGACCCCAACGCGCTCGGTCATGATCCGATTGAAGGTTCTAACTTGTTCAACCAATGGCGTATCCATGCGCAACCTCCAGACTTGCTCAAACAGTAACTTCTCATTCTCTGATTATAGTCAGAGAATTTGCTCTGATGCAAGGGATTTCTGAATCTCAGGTATGCAGTGAGCGACAAATCATACCCAGATGAGGGGAATGTTGCAGGTTTTTTGTCCAAACGGATTGCCCTCCGAACCCGCACATCATACGACGAGATGCTGTGCGGCGCAGCAGCATTGCTTCTGCAAAAAGGCTGGAATATTGCGCAGGCATGCCATGCAGCGCATCCAGGCGCTCCTAGATGATAAAATGCTGTCGCGTCGCACGCTCGATCCGCCTGGCGTTGGTTGGCTACGGCTGGATGAGGTGTTGTTCGATGCACTGCGGGTACTGGCGGAACAAGCATAGGTATTTGGGTGAGGGAGGTACAAGTGTGGCGCTTTCAGGTAATGCGAAAGAGGTCTCTCAGGAAGAAAACCACCTCCAAATTGAGCGATAAACTCACTTCACACGCCATGTTGCTGTTTTGTTTTGCGGATAATGGAATTTGTCATAGGCTGTAGCGAACGCTCGTTTAAGGATGACTTATATGCAGTCCCATCTCAATAATCCAGCGATAAGCTTCTTGAACAGGCACATGCATCATTTCCGCTGCTTGCTGGATAGATATCAGACCCTCCTCAAGAGCCTGTACTATCCGACCCCGCATTGATGGGCCGACGTCAATAACTCCCCTTTCGGCATCTGACATCATCGGTGCAAGTCCTAAACGTGCCCGCGCGTGCCTCAAGATATCTGGCTTTTCCTGTGCGTTCTTCACCGCTTCGACGATCTCCCCGTTAAATGCTTCAGGCAAGCCCAGGTTTGTCATGCGATAAGCCGCAGCTTCTTCGCTCACTCCAAACGAAGCTGAGAGCCACACAGCCCACTCCAACGGCAGCGCTTTCGTACCCAGCCGAGCGCGCAGACGCTCTAGCGACGCCACAACACCCTGTTCCGGCATTAATAATCCAGCTGCAAAGGCATTCGCTTCAATCTCCTGCGGCTGCGTGGTAGAGGGCATTTCATCAAGCACCATTTCCCCTTTATGTAAATGGCCGAGAGCAAGGTGACCGAGTTCGTGAGCAATAGTAAATCTCCGCCGGACGCGCGGTTTATCGCTATTAATCAACACATAGGGAGTTTTATCCAGAGGATCGACAGCAGAGCAACCATCCGGGGCATGATAATTCCCAAGTGGAAGACGTGCCACAAGCACCCCTATCTCGTCTGCCAGTACTGCCATATCTGCTATAGGGGAAGCAGCTAACCCATTTTTACTGCGGAAGAGATCGGCTCCCTGATAGCCTCGTTCATATGCCGACACATTCGATGACAATGAAGCAGCTATCGGGAACCATAGTGATGCGTTCGCAGGATTCTGCACATGTTGACGCAACCATCGATCATCGGCGACAACCTGTTCCAAACGACGCTGCATTTCTTCGGCTTTTGGATTAAGAGCGATTCCTTGACGCATAGCAACACGTAAGTGAATTCCCTCTCTTCCGGTGATGTGCGCCACCACGTCGCTGATTGATATTTTATACAATGTCGCAAGACATAGGAGTTCTAACACGCCAACTCCGCGTTTGCCGTGTTCGATCTTTGCAATTGCCGTTGCATCCAATCCGAGCGCGGCAGCAGCATCATCTTGCTTAAATCCAGCGCGTTCACGCGCTTGTCGAAGCCGTTTTCCTAACTCTTCCTGGGTGAGCATAATTCAGTCCTCCATCGCTTGCTGTTTTAGCATCTCTATGCTATAATCGCAGGCGACGCTTTCCCTGGCTGCGTACTCTTTGCTCAAGGGCAAGTGAGCAGAGAGTACTCTGGTAAGATCTTATACCATATTTGCCTGGACTTTCGCAATTCCTGTATGTAAGCGGGCTGCATTCAGGGTAACATTATCGGTTGAGGTCGCTTTAAGGGAATAAACTCAATCGTATTTATTACTATTTTGTTGAAGAGGTTAGAGGGAATATATGATAGCCCCACGGAATGAGGACGAAC
>Ga0307374_10015136_pt1 | contig 10410 bp, 11 predicted proteins | sample OX3MG_FD_202532 | JGI IMG/M metagenome (GOLD analysis project Ga0307374, IMG submission 202532) | Soil microbial communities from Risofladan, Vaasa, Finland - OX-3 | ecosystem: Environmental > Terrestrial > Soil > Coastal area > Acid sulfate soil | place: Finland: Risofladan, Vaasa | collected...
CCGTACCGTCGGATGTCGGTGAGGAATCCCGACGCGCTGAACCGGCGGGCCAGGGCCACCGTGGCACCGACCACCAGCGAAGGACCCCACAGCACCATCAGTGCGTTCCCGTGGAACAGAGGCATGGCGCAGTACGCCACATCGTCGCGCTCGAAGCCGTAGGCCGCCGCCGACCGCACGGCGATGGACGCCAGGCGCCCCTGCGTGCACCGCACCGCCTTGGGCGCCCCGGTGGTGCCCGACGTGAACAGCAACAGGAACAGGTCCGATCCACTGGGGTTGCACGTCGACACCAGCTCGACGACGTCGGTCCCGTGGTGCGGCTGTAGCGCCTGGGCATAGTGGGGACCGTCGACGCGGATGACCTGCTCCGGTGCGAGACCGAAGGCCAGACCGTCGAGCCGCCGACCCCCCTCGGCGTCGGTGACCACGACGCGGCAGTCGGTGCGGAGGATGTCACCGGCCAACGCCTCACCCCTGCGGGTCGGGTTGATGCCGACGACCACCGCACCGGCCAACGCCGCGGCACCCAACCAGAAGACGTACTCGGGGATGTTGCCGAGGAGCACGCCGACATGGAATGGCTCCTTCTGCTCCGAGCCGGACATCGAATGGATCAACGCAGCGCGGTCCGCACTGGCCGCCACCACCTCGCGCCAGCTCCACGCCTGCTCCTCGAATCGGAGGCCCGGGTGGTCGTCGTCGACTCTGGCCACCAGAAGGTCGGCCACGCTGGGGACGGCCTCGGCAGCGACCGTGACCCTGGTCACGGCGACACCTCGACGAAGAGACTCTGTACCGCCCTTCCGATGCGACCCTCCACATCCCACAAGGCGGACTCGGCCGTCCCGATGCCCGGGCGCCCGAACCGGGTGCGGGCGTCGAGGCACACCCACTCCCCGGCCGGGGGGCGGTGGATCGACACGGTGAGATCGGGGTTGATGAAGAGCCCTGATCCGAACTCGAGCTCGCTGGCCACCCCGTTTCCGAAATCAGCCACCGCGGCGGCGCGTTGCCACGGTGTCGGAGCCTCCCCGCTCACCACCGGGCACCGAAGTCGGAACCACACGGTGGCCGGGCCGAGCTGTTCGGAGTGGCCCGTGACCGACCGCATCTCGACACCGTGGTTGTGGAAGGCGCGGTACCCCTCATGCACCATGGCACGTGGCACTCCCTGGTCCGGCGGGATCGGGCTCTCGTCCTCGGGAGTGGAGGGAGCGACGGCGTGTTGTGCCGATGCCACCCGGATGCGCAGGGCGCGTGACCATGCCACGGCGACCCCGTCGGCTTCGACCACGGTGTCGATGAGCTGGACCTTGCGACCGGGGCGGACCACCGTGCTGGACACGGAGAGGGGCGAGACCGGCACCGGACGGAGCAGATCGAGGGTGATGCGGACCAGCTGGAGGCCGTCGTCGCCGGCCTCCTTCTCCGCGGCGCGAGCCACCAGGGCGGCCACCGGCCCGCCGTGGAGCGAGTCCGGCGACCACGGTCCCCGGGCCAGCTCGGTCGGGACGAAGTATCCATCCTCGGGAAGGAAGAGTCCGCCGGAGTCGTCACGTCGGTCGGTGGAGTCACCCATGATGGCCGACGCTACCCAGAGTCGAGGCCCTCCGTGCCCGTTCCCCGCCCCAGGCCGCGGCTACGCGGTGCCGTTCACCGGACTCGGTGCCGGGGACTGGGCGGCTCCGACGACCTCCGAGCGCCCCCCGGGGTCGACCGCCAGGGGCCCGCCGGCCACGGGCGTCATCCACACGTGGAGCATGGGTTCGGTCAGCTTGTTGACCGTTCCGGTCGGGCACGTTCCCGACGCCGCGGTGTTACCGGCGACCGAGCCACCGGAAAAGCAGAGATCGCTGTGTTCGTGCCAGATGGTCAGGCAGCCACCGGGCTGCGGTGGCGCGGCGGATGAACCCGGGGTCATGAGGTACATGGCGGCCAGCAGCACCGCGCCGTGGCGGGTGTTGGCGTAGACCAGCGACGGGATGGCATTCGGGTCGAGGGGAGCCGAGCTGCGCAGTACCGACGGATTGACGTAGTGGACGATCCGGGCTCCGGTCGGGGTGACCGGCACGTAGCCGGCAGTCTGGGCCGCCGCCAAGCTCCGGTACGGTGCCGCCGAAGCGACCGTGGCATCGACCAGGGCCACCGCGGCGTTCGACTGTGCGGTGGTCGGTGTCTTCGTGCACGAGGAGGGCACCATCTCCATGCCCGCCGGCATGGTTCCGGACGGCTGCGGCCACGTGATGGCCCCGGCCGCCGACTTCGTCGGCAGCGACAGCGTCGTTGCTGCGGGCGATCCCATCGACATGCCCATGGGACCCGATGGGGAAGCCGAGCCGGAGGTGCCGGAGGGCCCCACCGATCCGTGTCGGGCCACGGACCCGGCAGACGCCTGGCCGGAGCCCGCCACGGCGACGGCACCGAGCAGCGCGAACAGCGCCAAGGCCAGCGCGCCCGCCCACCGGAGTCCTCCAGTCGGTACCCGACGATCGGCGGACTCGGGTGCCAGCAGTACCAGCGCCACTCCGAGCTCGATGGCCGAGGTGAGGACGCCGACGATGTCCGCTGTCTCCCAGTGCTCCACCAGATAGAGGACATAGCCTGCCGCGGTGCCGGCCAGCATGGCCGACGAAACGATCCGCCATCCTCGGCCGCCCAGCACGGTCCAGACGGCCGCCGCGAGGAAGCCGACCGAGTCCACGATGAACAGGAGCGCGGTGACCCGGGAGTCGGCCCAATGCGTCGGGACGATGGCAGCGTGCACCACGGCGCCGATTCCCAGGCCGAAGAGGGCGAGATGGCCTGCAGCCGGCAACCGGTCGTAGCGGCGCTGCAGACCGACTGCCCAGGCGTGCCCCCGGGCAGCCATGGCCCGGCACCCGTTGATCGTCGCCCAGCAGACCAGCGGAAACACCACCAGGGCGATGAGGCCCGGGAGGTGCTCGGGTGGGATGGTGAACAGTCCGTGGCTACCGGTCATGTGCATGTGGGCTCCTCGTTTCCCGCCCTGTTCCGAGCGGCACAACCATCGTGGGGCCCTCTGATGAGGGAAGTTTGAGGAGTCGGTGATCGTCCGACCAACCCTCCCCTGCGGGAGCCGACCCGGCGCGGCGTCGGCGACCACCCGGGTTCGGCGGTGGAGGGGATGGTCAGCACCGCCTACCATCAGGGCGACACGTGCATCCAGATGCACCCCTGTGGGATCGCACAGCGGCCCACCGAGCAACCGGGAGAACCATGGGATCAGGCAAAGCAGCGATCGACATCGACCGATCGGCGGACGACGTGTGGGCCGTGGTGGGCGACTTCGGCGGGATCGCCGGGTGGATGCCCGGCATGGAGTCGTGCCGGGTGGAGGGCGAGAACCGGATCCTCGAGACCATGGGCATGACCATCACCGAACGGCTGGTCTCGATTGACGACGCCGGACGGGCGCTGACCTATGCCATTGCCGACGGGGCGCCGGTCGAGAGCCACGAGGCAGTGATCACGGTGAACCCGTCGGGAAACGGGAGCCACGTGACCTGGGTGGTCGAGGCCACACCCGACGAGATGGCCGACCTGATGGCCACCATCTACCAGCAGGCCCTTGACGCGTTGAAGGCCCACCTCGAGGCATGAGCGGTCCGGCCACTCGCTCGACGATCGCGCCCACCGGGCGGTGGTCGTTCGACGTCCGGACCCGGTCGGCGGCGCCGGTCGACGTCGTCTGGCCCCTGATCGGCGAGGCCCGGCGGTGGAAGGAGTGGTCGTTCCTCGACCGCAGCGACCTGGTGCAGACGGGTGAGCCGGCACCGGACGGCGTCGGGGCGGTGCGCCGGTTCACCCGCTTCGGGATCGGTTCCCGGGAGGAGGTGGTGCTCTGGGATCCGCCCCATCACCTCGGCTACGTGATCGTGAAGGGATTTCCGGTTCGCCACTACCGGGCCGACGTCACGTTCACACCGGACGGATCGGGCACGATGATCGACTGGTCGGCCACGTTCGACACCGTCATCCCCTGGTCTGGCCCTGCGATGGTGACCCTTCTCCGGACGACCATCCACCGGTTTGCCATCGGAGCGGCCCGCTACGCCGAACGGATCCACGGCGGGAGCGCCTGAGTCGCCATGATGCCCGACGCGCAGTTCATGGCGTTCATTCCGGTACGCGATCTCGCCGTGGCACGGACCTTCTACCAGTCGACCCTCGGACTGGCGGTACTCGAGGAGTCGCCCTACGCCATCGTGGTGGACGCCAGAGGTACGATGCTCCGCCTGACCCGGGTCAACGACCTCCGGGTCCAGCCGTTCACCATCGCCGGCTGGCAGGTCCCCGACATCCGCGCCGCCATCGACGAGTTGTCGGGCCTCGATGTGACGTTCATCCGCTTCGAAGGAATGGATCAGGATGCGCGAGGAATCTGGACGACGCCCGGTGGCGATCACGTGGCCTGGTTCACCGACCCCGACGGCAACACCCTGTCCCTCACCACGTTCGCCGGCGTCTGAATGAGCCGCCGGCCTCGCGCTCGGTGAGCTTTCGGAGTCGGTAGACGATGACGTTGGGCACCCCGACCGTCGGGGCCAGTTCGTCCGGAAACTGCTGAAGCGCTGTGCTCGACGGCTGGGGCTCGGCAATCCGTTCGATGGCGAACCCGGCGTCGGCGACGGCGTCGACGATGCCCGACAGTGGGCGCCTCCAGAAGTGCTGGGTCACCTCCACGTGGGCCTTGTTCCACGTGTCCGAGACCAGTTCGGTGGCGAAGTAGCCACCGTCCTGCCCGGGTAGAGGTGGTGCGAAGGGGTGGTCGGAGGAGATGACCGCCCACCCACCCGGGCGAAGGGCGGCGGCAAATGAGCCGAGGGGGACGCGCCAGTCCTCCAGATAGTGAAGGGCCAGCGAACAGGTGACACCGTCGTACGACCGGGGTTCGAGGTCGAGCGGATCGGCCAGGTCGCCGACGAAGAGGCGAACCCTCTCCCCACAGCGACGCTTCGACTGGTCCACCATCGCCGGGCTCAGGTCGAACCCGACCACATCTGCCCCCTGCTCCACGAGCCATTCGCACTGGGCTCCCGATCCGCATGCGGCGTCGAGGACCCTCAACCCCGAGAGTGGCCGGGGTACCAGTGCACGAAACGCAGGCCGTTCGAGGTGCCCATTGAAGGGCCCGTCATCGGTCGTTGCTGACCAGACCGCAGCCAGGCGGTCGTAGGCGTCCCGGGTGAGTTCGGTGTGCTCGGACTGGTTGCTGGGTCGCTCCGTGGGCACGGCGTAGTGTCTATCGCCTTCGGGTAGTCACCGGCGTCTCCACCGTGAGACCCCCGGGCTCACGATCGACCCCGGCCGACGAGAAGGGCGAAACTGCGCCAACGCCACAGACAGTGGACGTCGGCGAGGCCGGCATGTCGCATCCACATTGCCTGGGTTTCGGCATCGACCAGCCGGTCTTCGGGATCATCGGCGCTGCGCCCGATTGCTCGGAGGAATTCGGCGTGCAGCTCGGGAGTGGTGGAGGCAGTGACTTCGAGGTTGGCGAACAGGCCGCCCGAGGGAAGCTGGCTGGCGATCTCCTCGAACAACCGTCTCTTACGATCATGCTCGAGGTGGTGGACGGCAAGACCTGAAACGATCAGGTCGAAGGGTCCCAACGGCTCGATCGAATCGGTGAGGTCCCACGGGCGCACCTCGACTCGGTGGTCGGCATGGAACCGCTCCCTCGCCCGTTCCAACATGGGCGGCGAACGGTCGACAGCCACGGCACGCTTGAGTGTTGGACGGGCCTCGAGCGCCAGAGCCGTCAGCCGTCCGTCACCACAGCCCAGATCGAGCAGGGTGAGGGGCTCGGAAGGCAGGATCTGGCACAGCGCCCTCTCGCCGGCGATCCGAGGAGGGAGCGTGCCGATCCGATCGAGGTACTGCGCCGCGTGGCCTGGGTCGTTCCAGCCCGAGGTGTCGTTACCGGCCTCCGAAGGGATCACCGACCGGCGCGTTGGAGGCGACGGGCTCGGGTCTCGACCTCGTGCTTCGCCCGCGCCACATCGACGGTGAGGCATTGGCCGTCTGCGACGACCTGAGAACCGGCCACCCACACATCGGTCACCAGGCGGCTCGAGGCCGACCACACCAGGTGCTCGATCAACTGGGAGTCGTCGAGCAGCGGTACGAAGGCGGGGTCATCGAGGTGGACTGCGATCATGTCGGCCTTGGCCCCCGGAGCCAGCACCCCGAGGTCGGGGCGATCGATGGCGCGGCCAGCACCCCGGGTGGCCAGGTCGAGCGCCGTGGCAGCCGGAAGGGCTCCGGCATCCTTCTCGCGGAGCCGAGCCACCAACGCCGCAAACCGCATCTCCTCCCAGAGGTCGAGGTCGTTGTTGGATGCCGGACCGTCGGTCCCCAAGCCCACACGAATGCCACGGCCCAAGAGCTCCGCCACCGGGGCGACACCCGAGGCCAACTTGGCATTGCTCTGGGGGCAGTGGGCCACGGCCACGTCGAACTGGCGGTAGATGTCCAGATCGTCGGCCGACAGCCAGATGCTGTGGGCGGCCAGCACCCGTCCGTCGAGGACGCCGTGCTCCGCCAGCACCGAGGGGGTCGAGCCGCGGTGCTCGGCCACGAACCTGGCGCACTCGTCCTCGGTCTCGGCCAGATGGATATGGAACAGCGCGTCGAGCCCGCGCGCCGCGGTGGCGATGTCGGCCAACACCGGAAGCGGCACGGTGTACGCGGCGTGAGGGGCGAACCCGACCTCGATGCGACCACCATCGCCGTGCCTCCGAGCGTGGAAGTCCTCGATCTCCGCGGTGCGTGTAGACCACCATCGATCGCCGCCCTCGAGGCCAGGGAGCTGGAGCACCCCGGGGGTCACCACGGCCCGCGAGCCGGCAGCAAGCACCGCGTCGGCCAAGGCATCCTCGAAGAAGTAGGCCTCGCATGTCGTGGTGACGCCGAAGCACAGCAACTCGGCGGCGGCCAGGGTCATCCCCCAGTAGACGTCGGACTCGGTGAGGTGCGCTTCCCGGGGCCACAGCACCTCCTCGAGCCATTGGTGCAACGACAGGTTCTCCCCCGACCCCCGGAACAAGGTCATCGGCGAGTGGCAGTGGACGTTGACCAGACCAGGTAGGAGTGCTCCGTGCACCCGCACCTCGCGAACCGGTGGGTCGCCGGTCGGTGATTCGATCGGGCCAACGTGGACGACGGTGTCGCCGGACACGTCGACCACCCCGGGGCGGAACACCTCCCCCGGGCGGTCACAAGGCACGACAGCCTCGGCCCGATAGCGGATCACCGGCCCCGGGTCGACGTGCGGCCCGGTCACCAGACGGCCGTCACGAGGAGCCGGTCAGGGCATTGCCGCCGCCGGCCGACTCGTCAGCCTCGATGGCGGCCAGCTCCTCGATGCGTGCCACATGCCGGCCACCCTCGAACTCGGTGGCCAGAAACACATCCACGATGTCGAGCGCCAGCTCGGTGGCCACGACCCGTGCGCCGAGCGACAGCACGTTGGCGTCATTGTGTCGGCGGGCCAACCGCGAGGTGTACTCGTCGTGACACAGCGCCGCCCGGGCCCCGTGGACCTTGTTGGCCGCGATGGCCTCGCCCTGCCCGCTCCCGCCGATCACAATGCCCAGGTCGCCGTGGCCACGCACCACCCGGCGGGCCACATCGGCGCAGATCGGGGGGTAGTCGACCGGCTCCTCGGAGTAGGTCCCGATGTCTTCCACCGCGTGGCCTCGACCACTCACGTGTCGCGCCACGGCCGCCTTCAGGACGTATCCGGCATGGTCGGAACCGATCACCAAGCGCATAGGAACACCCTACGCATCGCTCCACGAGAACTGGGCCACGCGGTCGGGCCGGACATAGCCGGCGTCGACGAACCACCGCGCGGCACGGATCAGGGCCTCCGCCGCCGGCCGCGACGTGTACCCGAGTTCCGACCGGGCTCGCCGGTCGTCGAACGACATGTGGGTAGTCGACATCTTGGCCGCTTCGAGGGGAATCGTCGGGGCCCGGCCGAACAGCCGTCCCTCCACCAGCTCGGAGATATGAGCCGCCACCAGGGCGAAGCTGCCCGGAAACTGACGGGCGGGAGCGGTCATGCCGGTCACCTGGGCCAGCGTGGTCAGCACCTCCCGCAGCAAGAGGTTCTCACCGCCGAGGATGTAGCTTCGGCCGGCCTCCCCCCGCTCCGCGGCCAGTACGTGGCCATGGGCGACGTCCTCCACATCGACGATGTTCAACGTGGTGTCGACGTATCCCGGAAACCGACCGTTGAGGATCTCGAGCACGGTCCGGCCCGTCGGCGTGGGTCCCCGGTCACGCGGGCCCACCGGTGTCGTCGGCTGCACCAGTACGACGGCCAGACCCTCGGCCCCGGCCCGCAGGACCTCGTGTTCGGCCACATACTTCGACTGCTTGTAGCCGCCGAACAGATGGTCGATGTGGGCGAATGATGTCTCGTCCACCGGATCCACGGTGGTCGCCCCGTGCAGTCCGAGGGTGCCCACCGTCGATGTGTAGACGACCCGCTCGCACCCGGCCGCACGGGCGGCAGCCAGCACCTGCCGGGTGCCGTTGACGTTGATGTCGTAGAAATCGAGCGGGTTCGCCGACCAGAATCGATACAGCGCGGCCACGTGGAAGATCAGTCGGCATCCGTCGGTGGCCTTGGCCACCGCGTCGGCATCGCGGAGATCACCCCTCACCACCTCGACATCCACACCCTCGAGGTTGTGCACGTCGCCCGCCGGTTCGACCAGCGCGACCACGTGCACGCCTCGGTCGCACAGCTCTCGAGCCACCGACGAGCCGATGAACCCCGCCGCTCCGGTGACCAGTACCCGGTCCCCCTCAGCCATGGTGAGACCGTTCGAGTGGATCACGACTCGGAGACGCCGGTCTCGACCCCGAGTGGTGTCCGGCGGCGGCCCCGCCTCAAGGTGTTCCGAGCCATCGAGGTGCCCACCTCGACCAACAGTCCCGAGCTGCGATGGGCATCACCCAAGACGTCGTCGAGCGCCGACACGAAGGCGTCGATCTCTTCGTCACCGATGATGAGTGGGGGGAGCAACTTGATGATGTTCACGTTGTCGGCCGCCACCTGGGTCAGGATCCGGTGACGGTGGAACAGGGGATACACGATCAGCTGTGAGAACAAGCCCTTGCGAGCCAGTTCCATCACCCGGAAGCGAGCTCGCGACGCCCGCGACTCGGGGGGGCCGAAGACCAGCCCGATCATCAGCCCCATGCCTCGGACCTCGTGCAGCAGCTCGTACTTGTCCACCAGTGGCTGCAGCGCCGCCATCAGTCGCGCCCCGTTCCGGGCCGCCCGGGCCACGATGTCCTCGTCATCGATCACCTGCAACGTGGCCAGTGCCGCCACCATGGCCAACTGGTTCTTCGAGAATGTCGAGGAGTGCACCACCGCCCGGTCCATCGAGCTGTACACGCCGTCGAACACGCGGGACGTCGTGAGGACCGCACCCACCGGGACGTAGCCGCCGGACAGCGCCTTGGACACCGTGATGATGTCAGGGTGCAGGTCCCAGTGCTGGTGGCAGAAGAGGCGTCCGGTCCGGCCCATGCCGGTCTGCACCTCGTCGATCACCAGGAGGGTGCCGTGGCGGCGGCACAAGGCCTCCACCTCCGCCCAGTACCCGGGGGGGGCCATGTAGACGCCCTTGCCCTGGATCGGCTCCACCACAAAGGCGGCCACGTCCCCTCGTCGGAGGGACCGGCCCAATGTCTCGATGTCCCCGAACGGGATCTGCTCGCACTCGGGAAGCAAGGGACCGAATCCCTCGCGGAACTCCTTGCCGCCGTTGAGCGACAAGGCTCCGTTGGTCAGCCCGTGAAAACCGTGGTCACAGTAGAGCATCCGGTTCCGTCCGGTGGAACAGCGGGCGAACTTGATGGCGGTCTCCACCGATTCGGCTCCCGAGTTGGTGAAGAAGGCCCGCTCGATGCCGCCGGGCGCCCGTTCCACCAGAGCCTTGGCCAACAGGCCGGGCAGCAGCGCGCAGTCCATCTGCACCAGATTGGGGAGGTCGGCATCGATGGCCTGGTGCAGGGCGTCCTTGATCACCGGATGGTTGCGTCCCAGGGCGAACACCCCGAAACCGGACAGGAAGTCGAGGTACCGGTCGCCCCCGTCGTCGATGAGATAGGAACCGTCAGCACCGACATAGGTGCGATCGAATCCCAGCGTCGCCAGCACCTTGACCAGCTGTGGGTTCATGAACTGCGAATGGAGTTCGAAGCTCTCTCCCCGGTGCTCTGCCAGCAGGGCGGCAAGGTCGAACGCCACGGTCATTCTCCGATCAGGTCGGCGGGGTGCCGACATGGTAGTGGGCGCCGTCGGAGGAACCCCAAACCCTTCCTCGGTCTTCTCCGGCGTGGACACGGACGGTCAGGAGT
>Ga0307374_10015137_pt1 | contig 10409 bp, 11 predicted proteins | sample OX3MG_FD_202532 | JGI IMG/M metagenome (GOLD analysis project Ga0307374, IMG submission 202532) | Soil microbial communities from Risofladan, Vaasa, Finland - OX-3 | ecosystem: Environmental > Terrestrial > Soil > Coastal area > Acid sulfate soil | place: Finland: Risofladan, Vaasa | collected...
CATTCCACTGTCTACCACCTGGGTGCAGGAGCGGCAGCAGGGCACCTATGCGCGTTTGCGCAGCATGGGCTTGAGCGCAAAAGACCTGTTGTTGGGAAAATTACTGCCGTATCTCGGCATCAACCTACTGCAAGTGGCGCTCATGCTTGTGGTCGGTATCTTGGCGGTGCCCTGGTTTGGCGGCCAGAGGTTGACGCTGGGGCATGCGCCATTGGCGCTGACTCTTATGGCGCTGGCGCTGAGCTTTGCATCGGTGGCCTATGCACTGCTGATTGCGAATCTGGTGTCCACCGGCGAACAAGCCACGATTTTCACCGGTGTGGCCAACCTGCTGATGGCGGCGGTCGGCGGTATCATGGTGCCGCGTTTCCTGATGCCACCGGTGATGCAGGCATTGAGCCAGTTTTCACCCATGGCTTGGGGACTGGAGGGCTTTCTCGATGTGTTCCTGCGACAAGGCGGACTCGAGGCGGTGGCGCCGCAAGCCTTGCGGCTATTTGGCTTCGGTCTTGCCTGCCTGGCGCTGGCGGGTCTGCGTCTTGCCAAGCAACGAGGAAAGGCATGATGGACAGGGAACAGCTCAAACTCGAACTCAAGCAAATGATCATCAAGGAATGCGAGAAGCATTTGCGCCCGGAGCAGATTCCGGATGACGCCATACTCATCGGCAGCCAGGGCAGTCTGGCTCTGGATTCCCTGGATGCCTTGCAGATCGCGCTGGCGGTCAAGCAGCACTACGGCAAACGCATTGATGGCAGCAATCAGACACGGGCGGCCTTGACCTCCGTTAACAGCTTGGCGGATTTCATCCTCTCGGACGCTGCGCCCTGATACCCGCATGGCTGGCGCTTACATTCGGGGTGTGGGTTTGAGTTGCGCGCTGGGTGAGGACTCGGAAAGCTGCGTGTCCGCCATGCAGCGCATGCAGGTGCAGCCTGTGCGATTGCGGCTGGATGAATTCGACGAGCCCCTGCTGATGCCGTATTACCGGATTCCGGATCGTTCGGAGTTGTTTGATGCCGGGCGCTTCGAGCGTCTGCTGCCCCCGGTGGCGCGCGCCGCGGTGGCACAGGCCGGACTGACAACTGCGGAAATCCGCCGGCTGCCGATGTTTATCGGCTCTTCGTGTTTTTCCATCGGCCTGTCGGAATCGCGTTACGCAACGGCATTGGCGCAGCAACCGGAGACCGCGATACCGATGCCCTTGTGCGGCTATCAGGATATCGCCGTGATCCTGCAACGCACACTCGCCTGCAAAGGCGATACTTACACCTACAACACCGCCTGCACTTCATCAGCCAATGCACTCTTGGCTGCGCTGCGCATGATTGAATTGGGCTGGTACCGGCATGCCTTGGTGGTTGGTGCGGAACTGGCCAATCGCACCACGCTGGCGGGTTTCTCGGGTTTGCAGATCGTGGCAGAAACGCTGCGGCCTTTTGATGTGGCACGCAAAGGCCTGTTGATGGGAGAAGGCATCGGTGCGGTGCTGCTATCAGCGGAAACCGATTCCGCAAGCCGCCTGCGGGTAATCGGCGGCGCCAGCAATTGCGACACTTGGAGCGTCACCACTGCCAACCCCGACGGCAATTCCGTAGCCAAGGTGCTCAATCAAGTCTTGCATCAGACGCGTGTGCAACCGCAACAAGTGCGCGGCATCAAGGCTCACGGCACCGCCACACCCACCGGGGATGCGGCGGAAGCTCGTGGATTGCAGCAGGTATTCGCCAGCCTGCCGCCGGTGTCGGCACTCAAACCTCACCTCGGACATACGCTGGGCGCCTGTTGCGTAAACGAATTGATTTTGTATGCTGGCGCATTGTTGCGTGGCTTCCTGCCCGCCACCTCCGGATTTGAAACACCCGATGCGGCGCTCGGCCTATATCCACTCAAGACAATGGATTCGGCGCCGGACGGTTACTATCTGCTCAATCATTTCGGTTTCGGGGGCAACAATACCGTGCTGGCGCTGGAAAAAACCGCGCCGTGATCAAAATAGTATCAGCGAGTCATTACTTGCAACCGGTGAATGACGATGCAGCGCTGACGTCGCTGGAATCCAGCTTGAAGGATTTGTGCCGTGAGCCGTTCCGGCGCATCGATCGCTTCATCCAACTGGCGCTGCTGGGTTCGGCAAACTGCGCGGCCGGCCGGAAGCTGCGGCCGGACTGCGGGATTTATCTCGGCTCTGGTCTCGGGCCCATCGGTAACAACATCGTGACCCAGGAGCAATTGATACGCGATGCGGAAATTCCCAAGCCCTTCAATTTCATCAATACCCTGGGCAGCAGCGCCGGCTTTTACGTGGCCAGAAACCTGGGCTTGCAGGGTCAGAACTTTTTCATCTCGCGGCGCGGCGCCAGCCTGCAAGCGGTGCTGAGCGCGGCGATGGCGGACATGCTCCTCGGTTTCGTCACTCAGGCATTGGTGGGGGTGGTGGAGGAAGTCGCGCTACCGCTCGACGCGCACCGCCTGCGCCAGCACTTATCCCAAGATATACTGCTGGCCGAAGGCAGCCATTGGCTGCTGTTGCAGTCGGGCGCAGGTGACTCCCGATCGCTGGACCTGCAACGTTTCGCGGAATTTACCGCACTGGAGGATTTCCTGGAATCGGCCTGGCACACAGGCGACCGGCTGTGTTGCGCCACCAGCATGGACAATCGCGTGGCTGACACCTTGCGGCAGGGTTTTGCTGCGGGAACCTTGCTTGATCCGGATGGTGCATTTCACGACAGCCTGGAAGCGGCGTGGCTTGCGGCATTTGCCGCCGGCAGTGAGCCGGGAAACTTATTTCTCGTGGACGGGCATCGGCAACGCGGCTGGTCCTTATTTCACCTCGGCGCGTAGCCGTTTATAGATGCACGCTTCGCGCTCCGCGCAATCCAGCAATTGATCGGCCAGCAGGCCGTAGTCCATCGGCATGCGGCCCTTGCACATTTTCGCGGCGTGCAGCGCAAAGCGCCGCCATTCATCACCTACCGCGGTTAATTCATCCGCGATGGCCGCGAGTTCGGGCTTGCCCAGCACGCCGGCGGCTTCCTGAAGAAAGGATGCATACAGGAAACGGAACCCGGCACCACCAGTACCGATTTCTTCCTGCATGCGCACCATGTGGCCCAGCAGCAGCTTGTTGTGATGCTGTGCGCGCGACTTCAGATTACGTATTTTGCGGGCTACCATGCGAATACCGTGCACCCCCAATATCGGCACCGGCACGTACAGCATCATGCCGGTGGTGTAGAGAATCGCCTTGCGGATGGCGCGCGGCAGATCCAGTTTTGGTGGAATGCATTGCGGATAGTAAAGCAAGCCCTTGGGCGCCAACACACCGCGCGTAAATCGGGCCTTGCGCAGAGAACCTGCGTCGCATTCAACCAGGATATCGATCACCGGATCGCTGATCAGGTAATTATTGCCGTGTTTTCCGTACACCACCAGGTTGTGGGCGTTGAAATGAAAGCGCATGTCCGGCGGAAAATAGGACAACCAGTACGCCGACGTTTGTATGCCGACCACACGCCCCTGGGACAGATATTGATCGAGCGCTAGCATTCCGTCTGCCGGTTGCTTGAAGGTCTCAAAGTGCATCTTGATGCCGAGGCGCCGGGTCAGACCACGAATAATGCTGCCGGGCGGCATGCGGTAAGCGAACAGCGGCAAACCGCCGAATTTTATGAATGGCAGGTAGGCGAATCCCAAGCCGGCGGCGATGCCAAAAGCCATTGGCTCGGAGATCGCTACGTTTTGGTGGCGCAGCAGGGATGCGATTACGCCGCTTTCGCAATGCGCACTTTGCTGGTGATCGAATGGAATCTCGACATCCAGCGCGACTGACGCGGCGTTCACGGCTGCTCCGGGAGCACGTCGAGGTGGGCCGGCGCTAGCCCCAACGCCTCGGCGTAATGCTGTCTGCATTGGTCGGAAAGCTTTTCGAACACCCCGGGCCTGAGATGGCGGCGCACTCGCCATTTGAAGAAACCGGTGCTTTGAGCCAGGAGCACAAGATCCATGCGCTGGCGGTACATGTGATACTCGAGCGCTGAACCAACGCCCTGGCGGGCGCGCTGCCAGGCGGCGGCGGCGCGGCGTTGGAATTCCGCTATCGCCTGATCCAGAACGATTTCCTCGGCTTCCCAACCATTACAGGGCGTCGGCGCATAGCGGCCCTGTTCATCCAACGCGTACAGCACCTTGCTGTGGCCCATGAACGCCTTGGCATTCTGCTGCGGAACCTCGTTTTTTTTCATTTTGCCTCAGGGCTGAGTCTTGCCATCCGGACCACAAACACTGAGATGCATCCAGGCCGTGCTGAAACGGCCGCTCTCCGGGATGTAGCACAGCAGACGATGGCCCGGTTTCAATCGGCCGGAATGGAACAGTTCCTCAAGCAGGACATAGATGGAGGCCGCGCCGATATTGCCCTTGGAATACAGGTTGGTGAACCAGCGTTCGAACGGCACATCGAAACCGGCCTTGCACATATGTTCGTGGACTTTCTCACGGAAATAATGCGAAGAATAGTGCGGCAGGAAGAAGTCAACGTCCCCGGGTTTCAGGCCCTTCAGTTGCGGTATTTCCCGCAGCGGCCGCTCGACGGTGTAGGTCATGACATGCTCATTGAGCTGCTTGACGTCCTGCTTGAGCGTGAATATGGAACGCTCCGCCCATTCCGAGGGGTCGTACTCCGGCCAGCCCTTCAGTCTTCCGTCCTCCAGTTTTTCCGCACCGCCATACATACAGGCCGGTTGTTCGTTGGCGTAGGAGCGTTCGACTATCCAATCAATCCGCAGCGACAATCCCTGGGTGGCGGGTTGCGGTTCGACCAGAGCGGCGCCCGCACCGTCGGACAGCATCCAGCGTATGAAATCCTTCTGAAATGCCATCACCGCCTGCTTTTCAAGCGCTTCGATCTGAGCGTCGCTCTCGGCCTGGAAATTCCTGGCATGCATTACCGCCGAAGGCATTTCCGAGCCGGCACTCACTGCATGCCGGAACTCCCCGCCGGCTACGCCGAGCATGGCGTATTTGAGCGCCGTGGTACTGCTGATGCACACGCCCGAGGTGGCCACGGTTTCGCAGGGCGGAATGCCGAGTTCGCCATGCACCATGCTAGTGTGGCTGGGCACCAGTTGATCGGCAAAGGTGGTTCCGCAGGCGAGCAGATCAATCTGCTCCAGCTTGAAATCCCCGCACACCAGCCCGCGCACGGCGGCGGCGGTCAGTTGAGCGTTGCTGTGGGTGGCTTCGCCGGTCGCGGGATTAATGGCGTAGTAGCGTGTCTTGATGCCGTTTGAGCGCAGGATGATGCGCCGTGCGCGCGATGGACGGCCGCTGATCATGCCCAGGACCGATTCCATTTCATCGTTGCTGATGGGTGCATTGGGCAGGAATGCGGAAAGATTGGTGATGTATGCCTTGCCTGTCATGGTCCTGTTCCAATTTCGTCGCCCGAGGGTTCACTGAAATAAGCCGTCTGTGCGGCAATGCGTTTGCGCAGCAGGGGCGCCGCCAAGGTTTTGAGCAAAGCGCTTAAGGGCAGCACCGTGACCAGCAGCGCGACCAGAAACACAAAATAGATGGCGACCACGGGGCGGCGGGTCCAGGCGCCCTGACGACCCAGCGCGCGCAGCAGTGCGCCCCAGACGAGGAAGCTGCGCCGCGCCGCGTGTTCGGTGGCAATCAGGCGCGTATTCACCTTCACCGCGCCGAGGCCACGCAGCAGACTCGCATCGAGCGGACGACCCTCGCTGAGTACGCGCGCGATGCGCTCTCCGAAACGACGGCAGCCAAGAATCTGCTCCGGTTTGACACCGGCGCGGGGGATCAATCCGCCGAAAAGCGGGCCTTTGTTGCCGGTCAGCACCCAGATCGGCGTGGCCAGAAAACTGCCGACGCTGCCGGCTTCATCCACCAGCACCACGTTGCCGACCAGGCGCGCGCCGCACATGGCCAGCAGTTTCTTGGTTTGTTCCTGAGCCATGAGCCACATATCCCGGCAGGCAATTACGGTGACTACCGGCGCGCCCTTCAGCAGCGTCCGTGCCGCCGGGCTTTTCAGGAACGCGGTGGCGGGCAGAGACGGTGACAGGAACCAGACCTGATAACCGAGGATGATCAAATCGAAGCGCTGGCGTTCATCCAGACCCAAGGGCTCAAGCTCGGGGGGGTCGAGGTAAATGGCTTCCGGGAAAGTGTCGAAGAAACGTATGAATGGCCAGGGAAACGGGTAGCTGATCTTGGGCCGCAAGACCAGCTGGTGCAGTTCAATGTCATCGGCTTCGGCCAATGGCGCGCTCAGATATCGGAGTACGTCGCTTAGCTGGCCGCTCTGGGAATAGTGGACGACTAGAACCTTTTTTTTCATCCTCTGCCGCTGTTGTTGAGCGCCTTGCATGCCGACCCCTGGTACTTGTTATTTCAACGTTTGAAGATCAGGCTGGTATTAATGCCGCCGAAGGCGAAGTTGTTGCTCATGACATGTTGCACCTCAAGGCTGCGCCCATTGCCGGTCAGGTATTCGAGTTGGGCGCAGGCCGGATCCAAATTATCCAGGTTGATGGTGGGGGCGAACCAGTTATCCCGCATCATCTCGATGCTGAGCCAGGCTTCCAGGGATCCGCAGGCGCCCAGCGCGTGACCAAAATAACTCTTGAGTGAGCTGATGGGAATGGACTCGCCGAACACCTCGCGAGTCGCGAAGGACTCGGCGATATCACCGCGATCCGTGGCGGTGCCGTGAGCGTTGACGTAACCGATAGCCGCCGGTGGCAAGCTTGCGTCTTGCAAAGCCAGCCGCATGACAATGGCCATGGTCTCCGCCTGTGGCTGAGTGATGTGGGACGCGTCGGTATTGCAGCCAAACCCGATTACTTCCGCGTAGATGCGCGCGCCACGCTGCCGGGCATGTTCCCGTTCCTCGAGGATCAGGGTGGCGGCACCCTCGCCCACCACCAGCCCATCGCGGTCGCGGTCGAAGGGTCGGGGTGTTGTATGGGGTGCATGGTTGCGGGTGCTGGTGGCGAACAACGTATCAAACACGGCGGATGGCCCTATGCTCAACTCCTCGGCGCCGCCGGCGATCATCACCGTCTGTTGACCATGTTTAATAGCCTCATATCCAAAACCAATGCCCTGGCTACCGGAAGTGCAGGCGCTGCTGGATGGAATAATGCGGCCGGTGATGCCGAAAAACAGACTGATATTCACTGCGCCGGTGTGGCTCATCATCTGCACATAGGTGCTGGAAGTGATGCCATGCACTTTGCCGGTGGTAGCCATGCGGCCGAACGCCACCACCGCTTCCGCGCTGCCAGAGCATGCGCCATAGGCGATGCCGGTCTGACCGGACTTGAGCACCGGATGATTGAGCAGGCCCGCGTCTTCCAGCGCCAGTTCCGTGGCGCGGGTGGACATTAGCGCCACCGGCCCCATGCTGCGCATCGTCTTGCGGTTGTAATGCGGTGGTAGTTCAAAGGCCGCAACCGGGGCGGCCAGGCGGGTATTGAGATCCTCGTAGCGATCCCAGTCTTGCATGTGTTGCACACCGGAACGGTGCGCGCGCAAGTTGGCGCCGATGGTTTTCCAGTCGTGACCGAGTGCCGTCAACCCGCCCATGCCGGTCACCACTACGCGACACGTCACAGTATGCCCCCATTGACGGAAAATACCTGGCGGGTAATGTACGCAGCACCCTCGGAAAACAGGAACCCGACCAGCGCCGCCACTTCCTCGGGTTTGCCCACGCGCCCCATGGGAATCTGTTTGAGCATCTCTTCCAGCGGCACACCGTCAAGCATATCGGTCTCGATCAGGCCCGGGGCCACACAGTTCACGGTGATGTAACGGCTGGCCAGCTCCACCGCCAGGGCTTTGCTGGCACCGATGATTCCAGCCTTGGCAGCGCTGTAATTCACCTGACCGCGGTTACCCATCATGCCTGAGAGGGATGCGAGCGTAACAATGCGCCCGCCCTGGCGCATGCGCACCATGGGCATGATGAGTGGCCGCAGCACGTTGTAAAAGCCGCCCAGATTGGTGTTAATGACGCGCCCCCAGTCTTCCGGCGACATGGCCGGAAACACATTGTCGGCGGCGATGCCGGCATTACACACCGCGCCCCAATAAGCACCCTGAGCGGTCATATCCTTTTCCAGCGCCAGTCCCGCTTGAGCGCGATCTGCGATATCGAAAGCCAGGGTGGTGGCCTTGCCGCCGAAGTCGCGTATCTGCGCGGCGACGACTTCGGCCTTTTCCAAGCTGCGGTGGCAATGCACGGTAACGGCGAACCCGGCTTTCGCCAGTTCCAGAGCGATGGCCCGGCCGATGCCGCGGCTCGCGCCGGTTACCAGAACCCGTTTGGCGGTACTCACCGGCTCACTTCTCCCTCGGTCTGAAACACGGTGACGGTGGCGTTCACCAGCACTTCGCCGGCGCTGACAATGCTGCACTCGTAGGCTCCCAGGCCGGAAGCATCCAGATACAGCCGTTGGGCGTGTATCTCCAGCAGCGAACCCTCTGGAAAACACGGCACCACGGGCGCATAGCGGCGCGTGCCCAAGAGATAACCTACCTGCGGCGACCGGTTTTCCCGGCGCGCCTCCAGACCCGCGTGCAGACCGATGGTCTGGGCCATCAATTCAATACCGACCCAACTGGGTACGCCGGATTGTTCCGCGGAGAAAAACGGGTGCGCGCGGAGCATGCGGGCCGCGGCAATCACACCCTCGGCGGTTTCCGCCAGTATCTTGTCCACCAGAATGGCGCTGCCGCTAAGGGGCAGCAATTCTGCGACTGCTGGCAATGACCCCTGCATGTTTCAAGTCCCCAATATCAATGTGGTGTTGCTGCCACCGAAGGCGAAGGAATTGCTCGCCACGACATGGCAATCGCGCGGCGTATCATCCTGCCTGCACAGGCTGAGCGGAGCAAGTGCGGGATCCCGCTCACCATCCCAGACATGCGGCGGCAAATGCGTGCGGGCCGCATTGTCGGTCAGCAGCAGCCAACAAAAGGCCATCTCGGTGGCGCCGGCGGCGCCCAACATGTGGCCCACCAGCGGTTTGGTGGAGCTGCAGGGCAACTCCAAACCGAACACCCGCGCCACGGCATGGCTTTCCATGAAATCGTTTTGAATCGTGCCGGTACCGTGTAGGTTGAGGTAATCCACCGCACCGGCATCAAGCTCCGCATCCGTGAGCGCGGCGCGCATGGCGATTTCCGCGCCCCGGCCTTCCGGGTCCGGCCCGGAGATGTGATACGCGTCGGAGGATTCTCCAACACCCAGCAGGCACACCGGCCCCGGCTCCCGCGACATGATGAACAGCGCCGCACCTTCCCCCAGGGTGATGCCGTCACGGTTACGGCTCATGGGATTGCACACATCGCGTGCCATCGATTCCAGCGCCGTAAAGCCATTGAGCGTGAGCCGGCACAGGGAATCCACGCCGCCCACAAGGACCGCGTCACACACGTTCAGGTGCAGCAAGCGGCGCGCAGAGGCGAACGCCTTGGCGCTGGAGGTGCAGGCGGTTGAAACCGTCCAGCTCGGGCCGGTGATTGCGAGCGCGCGCTGAAGATATTCCGAGGGACTGCTGATCTCCTGCTGCCGATAATCAAACGCGCGCGGGAATACGCCGGTTTGATTGCGCACACGCACCGCCTGTTCGCCTTCCAGAATACCGGAGGTGCTGGTACCGAGCACGACGGCCACACGCGCCGCTCCGAAACGATCTAGCAGCATGTCAATCTGCGGGCGAATCTGTTCCACGGCCGCCTGTAACAGGCGGTTATTGCGGCTATTGTATTTGGCGTATGTCGGTGGGATGGCCGGCAACTCCTCCTGAACCGCCGCGACCCGCAGCCTGCGCCCCGGCACCAAATCGTCGCACGCCACAATGCCGCCGGAGGAATCCGAGTACAGGCCAGCATGAACCTTCTGCGCGCCGCTACCCAGCGCATTGATGAGGCCGAGCGCGTGCAGATAGGTGCGCATCAGGGTTGCAACGCTGCTTGACCGGCTAGAGGTTGCATCAACACCGACAAATTTGCCGACGGAATGTCGAAGCGGATGACGGCCTGCGTTAACGGCGCGGCGCTCATCTCGATACGGACGACCAGATGACCCCGCTGGAAAAATTCCCGCAGTCGCTTGCCGTCAGTGGCGGTTGTTTGCGTGAGCGTCAAACCCTGCAATGCCGGTTGTAACGTCCGCTGGTCGGCCGCGACCATTTCCAGCACCGCGATCAGGAGGTCGGCGCGCTGCGATCCATCGGCAGGTGCGCTGCGCAGATTGTCGCCGTCATAGCTGACCGTGAACAGACTGGGACCAAACAGGCTGCTGCCCGCCAGCCGGATTACATGTGAATCGATATGCAACTGGCCGATGAACATCTGCCGTTTACCGTTGTGGT
>Ga0307374_10015138_pt1 | contig 10409 bp, 8 predicted proteins | sample OX3MG_FD_202532 | JGI IMG/M metagenome (GOLD analysis project Ga0307374, IMG submission 202532) | Soil microbial communities from Risofladan, Vaasa, Finland - OX-3 | ecosystem: Environmental > Terrestrial > Soil > Coastal area > Acid sulfate soil | place: Finland: Risofladan, Vaasa | collected...
ACCCAGCAGGCGGTCTCGTACATCGAGCAGGGGCGCGGCATCCCGCGCGTCACGACGATGCTGCGCGTCGCCCGCGCGCTCGGGACGACGATCGAGGAGCTGTTCCCGATGGAGGGCGCACCTCGGCCGGACCCCTGACGGGCTCGCGGGCGCGTGGTCGCCGCGACGTAGGTGTGCGGTGCCGTGCCGTCGTCAGCTGTCGCATGGCGTCCCCGTAGGGTGGGGCGTGGCACGTACACACTCGGGGAGGCCAGATGAGCGACGCACCGGAGCGCACCGACGAGCAGTGGCGAGCGAGCCTCACACCTGAGCAGTACGAGGTGCTCCGGCACTCGGCGACGGAGCGGCCGTTCACCGGCGAGTACGTCGATCACCACGACGACGGCACCTACGGTTGTGCGGCGTGCGGTGCCGCGCTCTTCTCCTCCGACGCGAAGTTCGACTCGGGCTCGGGATGGCCGAGCTTCACCGAGCCCGCCGTCTCGGACGCCGTCGAGCTCCGCGAGGACCGAAGCCACGGCATGGTACGCGTCGAGGCGCTCTGCCGAGCGTGCGGTTCGCACCTCGGCCACGTGTTCGACGATGGTCCGGGGGCCGGGGTCAAGCGCTACTGCATAAATTCGCTTGCGCTCGGGTTCGACGCGGGGAGTGCCGCCCGCGCGTGCGACTAGCGGGTGCTCGGGCGGAACCGCGCGTCGCGTGACGAGGGGTCAGCTGCGGCCGCGCCTCGTCTTCTCTGCGAGGCCCGCGAGGTAGGCGTTGTACGCGTCGAGCTCGGAGTCGGCGCCCGCGAGTGTCTCGGCGGACCTGAGCCCGGTGTCACGAGCCGGGGCGCTCGCGGACCTGTCCGGTGCCTCGTCCCCCGCCGGCTCGTTCGGGCCGCACGCCCTGTCCGTCGGACGGGCGTCACGTGCCGCTGCCGCGCGATCAGCCGCGACGTCGTGGACGAGACGCCACCACATCACGATCGCGTAAGCGCCGAAGAAGGGCCACTCGAACGTGTACGCCCAGCTGAGACCATTACCTGCGAGCGCGCGGTGGAGCTGCCACCAGCCCGCCCAGGCGAACAGCGGGAGCGCGACGACGAGCGCGGCGTGCATCCCGATCGCCCGCGCCGAGAGCCACGTACCGCGCACGGCACGACGCTACGGCGACGGGCGCCCCCGTGCAGCGCGCCTGCACGAGGGGCGGCGCCCGCGGGCGGAGAACAGCCCGTAGCGACGCTCGTCGGCCGTGAGTCCGTCCGACGCCCTGCTCGATCTCGGCGCGGCTTTCGGCGCGGCGTGGGGTGTGCGGCCACGGGTGAGCTCGAGCAGGCCGGCGCATCGCCGATCGTCGAGAACGTCGCGGCCCTGCGGCCCGAGCTCGCCCCTCGCCGACGCGGGGGTCGCGATCTCGCGGCCGCCTCCGTGCCCGGAGAGGCCCGCGCGCGGCGCCGATATGGGGCATGCTCGACGCGGGGACATCGAGAGCGAGACCGGAGAGACGCCGACATGATCATCGTGAAGATCGAACGCTGGCCCGATCAGGTCGATCCCGACGACCCCCAGGAGAAGCACCGGCCGCACACCGACATCGCGCGGGCCGTCATCCGCAACGACCGATCTGGCACCCACGAGAACGGGAACTACGGCGTCGAGCTCTACGATCCACCCGCGTACAACCCGTGGGCCGGCGTCACCCTGGAGACCGAGGTGCGCGGCTTCCCGCGCCGCGAGCTCGGCGCCTGGGATCTGCTGTATCGCGCTCTTCACCAGCTCGTCGGGGAGCGCAACGCCGCGGGCGAAGAAGGCTAGGGGCGACGCGGACCGCAGCGCCTCAGGGTCATCCGCGACCGAACGCGTCGGCGTCGCGCAGCACGTCGATGAGGCCGGCAGGATAGATCGTCTCGACCGTCGAGGCGAGCTCGTCCTCTGACCACCAGCGGTGACCCGTCACCACGCGCCGCTCGTCGTCGGTCCAGGCGCTGTCGTCGACGACGTGCGACTCGATCCGCACGAGGAAGAAGACGTCGTCCTGCTCGTAATGGACGCCCTCGAAGTCGAACGACGCGTGGCGGCCGTGGACCGGAGCTCCGAGCGCCGAGATCTCGAGCCCGGTCTCCTCCCGTGCCTCGCGCCGCGCCGCGTCCTCGACGCTCTCGCCGTCCTCGGCGCCTCCTCCAGGGGTGAACCACCAGGTGCCGTCCTCTGGTCGAGACGGGTCCGAGCAGGAGAAGAGGAGGAGCCGTTCGCGCGAGTCGACGAGGAGCAGCCGGCCGGCGGTCCGGACCCGCGTCTCGCGTACCGTGTCGCCCACGCGAGCATCCTCGCGTACCGGCTCGGCGGCTCGCGCGCCGGGCGCACTGGTAGTCTCTGGCGGCTGACCGCAGAACGCTGCAGGAGAGCCCCTTGGGGCGCCGAAGGAGCAACCTCCCCGGAAACTCTCAGGCACAGGGACTGCAGCGCGAGGTCGCCTCTGGAGAGCAGCGCACCTCTGGCCACCCCCCGAGGGAGGCCACGGTCGCTCACCGAAGGACCAAGCCGGCACGGCGCCGGCGAAGCTCTCAGGTGCAAGGACAGAGGGGGACGGGCGCACGACGCGCACCTCGACGACGTCGCCCTCGCGCGTGGCTACCCGTGCGCGAGGCGACCCCGAACCCCGAAGGGAACCCCATGACCCTGCGCCGTCTGAGTGAGCTCGTCGACCCAGGAGCGTTCGAGCGCCGCCACGTCGGCCCCGACGCGGACGCCCAGCTCGAGATGCTCGAGACGCTCGGGCTCGCGAGCCTCGACGACCTGATCGAGCGTGTCGTTCCGGACGCGATCCGTACATCCCGCCCGCTCGCGCTTCCGGCGCCGACCGACGAGCAGGGCGTGCTCGACGAGCTGCGCGACCTCGCGGCGCGCAACTCGACGTGGACCTCGCTCATTGGCATGGGCTACGGCGCGAGCGTGACCCCGCCGGTCCTCCTGCGCAATGTCCTCGAAGACCCGGGCTGGTACACGGCGTACACGCCGTACCAGCCGGAGATCAGCCAGGGCCGGCTCGAGGCGCTGCTCAACTTCCAGACCGTCGTCGCCGACCTCACCGCGCTCGACGTCGCGAACGCGTCGCTGCTCGACGAGGCGACGGCGTGCGCCGAGGCGATGGCGATGTGCCACGCCGCGGCGAAGGGCCGCGGAGCCTTCGTCGTCGACGAGGGCTGCCACCCCCAGACGGTCGAGGTCCTCACGACGCGGGCCTCCGCTCGCGGTGTCGAGCTCGTCGTCTGCGACCCGGCTCAACTCGCCGCGTCCGGCGTCGATTCGCCATGCGGCGTGCTCGTCCAGTACCCGTCGACGACAGGTGAGGTGCGAGATCTCGCGGCGGTCTGCGAATCCGCGCACGCCACGGGTGCCCTCGTCGTCGTCGCCGCCGACCTGCTCGCGCTCACCCTTCTCACCCCGCCGGGCGACGCCGGCGCGGACATCGCGGTGGGGAGCGCGCAGCGCTTCGGTGTCCCGCTGTGGTTTGGGGGCCCGCACGCCGCGTACATCGCGACCCGCTCGGCGCACCAGCGCCTGCTTCCCGGGCGGATCGTCGGCGTGTCGGTCGACGCCGAGGGTCGCCCGGCACTTCGTCTCGCGCTCCAGGCGCGCGAGCAGCACATACGGCGAGAGCGCGCGACGAGCAACATCTGCACGTCCCAGGCGCTGCTGGCGGTCGTCGCCGGGCTTTACGCCGTCTACCACGGAGCCGAGGGGCTACGGGCGATCGCGGAGCGAGTGCACCGCCTCACGGTCGTGCTCGCCGAAGGGCTGCGGCGAGGCGGCTTCGAGATCGAGACGGCGCGCTACGTCGACACGATCGCCGTCCGTACGGGCGCTCGCACCGCGCAGGTCCACGCGAGCTGCGCGCTCCGGCACGTCAACCTGCGCGATCTCGGGCCGGACGCGGTCGGCATCGCCCTCGACGAGCGCACTACTCCGGCGATCGTCGAGTCGGTCCTCGCGGCATTCGGTGTCGAGGCGACAGTCGCGGAGCTCGACGCGATCGCGACGAGCCCGCTCGCGCCGGAGTACCTTCGCCAGAGCCCGTACCTCACCCATCCCGTGTTCTCCCTCTACCGCTCGGAGACCGAGATGCTGCGTTACGTTCGGGCGCTCGCAGCGAAGGATCTCGCGCTCGACCGCACGATGATCCCGCTCGGCTCGTGCACGATGAAGCTCAACGCGGTCGCCGAGATGGCAGCCGTGAGCTGGCCGGGATTCGCCGACGTCCACCCGTTCGCGCCGCTCGAGCAGGCGGCGGGGTACACGGCGCTCGTCGGCGACCTCGAGGCGTGGCTCGCCGAGATCTCCGGCTACGACGCGGTGTGCGTCCAGCCGAACGCCGGATCCCAAGGTGAGCTAGCGGGCCTGCTCGCGATCCGGGGCTACCACCGCCACCGCGGCGACCAAGATCGGACCGTCTGTCTGATACCGACGTCCGCCCACGGGACGAATGCCGCGAGCGCGGTCATGGCGGGACTCCGGGTCGTCGCCGTCGCGTGCGACGCGCACGGCAACGTCGATCTCGCGGACCTCGACGCGAAGCTCGCGGCGCACGGCCCCGAGCTCGCGGCGATCATGCTCACGTACCCCTCGACGCACGGCGTCTACGAGGAGACCGTCGGCGACATCTGCGCCCGCGTGCACGCGGCCGGCGGCCAGGTCTACATCGACGGGGCGAACCTCAACGCGCTCGTCGGGGTCGCGCGCCTCGGCGACATCGGCGGCGACGTCTCGCACTTCAACCTACACAAGACGTTCTGCATCCCCCACGGCGGCGGGGGCCCCGGGGTCGGACCGGTCGGCGTCCGCGGACACCTCGCACCCTTCCTCCCGGGCAGCACTGTCGTACCCGGGGCCCGACCCGGCGCGACCGGCGGGGCGGTGTCCGCGGCGCCGTTCGGATCGGCGGGCGTGCTCCCGATCTCCTGGGCCTACATGCGCCTGATGGGCGGACACGGCCTCACGACAGCGACGGCCGTCGCCGTACTCGCGGCGAACTACGTCGCGGCGCGACTCGCTGCGCACTTCCCGGTGCTCTACACCGGGCGCGGGGGCCTTGTCGCCCACGAGTGCATCCTCGACGTGCGCGAGATCGCCGCCGAGACGGCGATCACCGCCGAGGACATCGCGAAGCGACTCGCCGACTACGGCTTCCACGCGCCGACGATGTCGTTCCCCGTGCCCGGCACGCTCATGGTCGAGCCGACGGAGTCCGAGTCGAAAGCCGAGCTCGACCGCTTCTGCGACGCGATGATCGCGATACGGCGCGAGATCGACTGCGTCGCGTCGGGCGGGCTCCCTGCGGTCGACAGCCCGCTACGTCGCGCGCCGCACACCGCGTGGGCGGTCACGTCGAGCACGTGGGACCGCCCCTACAGCCGGGAGGTCGCCGCGTTCCCCGCGCCGGGCTCCGCGCCGCGCAAGTACTGGCCGCCCGTCGCCCGCGTCGACAACGCGTACGGCGACCGCCACGTGTTCTGCTCGTGCCCGCCGATCGCAGAGCTCGGAGAGCGGGGGCTCGACGCTCCGGCGCCGTGACGGCGGGCGCACGACCCGATGATCGTTCTGACCAGCCCGATGGCGGTGGCAGCGGCCGAGGGTGCTTGACTTCATGGCGGAGGGCTCCCCGGCACCGGGAAGCCCGACCCGTAGTGATCGGACTCGAGGAGGCGGACATGGCGACCGATTCACCGATGCAGCTCGGGATGGTCGGGCTCGGACGGATGGGAGCGAACCTCGTCCGTCGGCTCATGCACGACGGCCACGAGTGCGTCGTGTTCGACCTCGACACGAACGCCGTGAAGGCGCTCGAGGCCGACGGCGCGATCGGCGCGACCTCGATGGACGACTTCGTCGCGAAGCTCTCGGCGCCGCGTGCCGCGTGGGTGATGGTGCCCGCGGGGGTCCCGACGCAGAAGACGATCGACGGGCTCGCCGCGCACATGTCGCCCGGTGACGCGATCATCGACGGCGGGAACTCGTACTACCGCGACGACATCCGGCGTGCTGCCGCTCTCTCGGCCCAGGGCCTGCACCTCGTCGACTGCGGGACGAGCGGCGGCGTGTGGGGTCTCGAGCGCGGATACTGCCTGATGATCGGGGGCGAGACCGAGGTCGTCGAGCGGCTCCGGCCGATCTTCGCGACGATCGCGCCGGGGGTGGAGTCGGCGCCGCGCACGCCCGGGCGAACGGGAGAGCCCGACGAGGCGGAGCTCGGCTACCTGCACTGCGGGCCGAACGGCGCCGGCCACTTCGTGAAGATGGTCCACAATGGCATCGAGTACGGCCTCATGGCAGCGTTCGCGGAAGGTTTCAACGTGCTGCGCAACGCGAACGTGGGTCTCCACAGCCGCGACGGCGACGCGGAGACGGCGCCGCTCGAGGAGCCCCAGTACTACCAGTACGACATCGACACCACAGCCGTCGCCGAGGTCTGGCGGCGCGGCAGCGTCGTCGGCTCATGGCTCCTCGACCTCACGGCGGCGGCTCTCCACGACTCGCCGGACCTCTCGGAGTTCTCCGGCCGCGTCTCGGACTCGGGCGAGGGCCGCTGGACTGCCGTCGCAGCCATCGACGAGGGTGTGCCGACCCCCGTGCTCACGAGCGCGCTCTACTCGAGGTTCGCCTCGCGGGGCCTCGACGACTTCGCGAACAAGGTGCTCTCCGCGATGCGCAAGCAGTTCGGTGGCCACGACGAGAAGCGGAGCTGAGCGAGCGGCGCCGTCGCGCGCCGACGACCTAGACGCCCGTCGCACCGCCGCGGCAGTAGCCGGGGAAGCCTGCTCCCGGCGCCGTCGCGAAGCGCCATCCGTGGTACGAGGCCGCGAGCACCTCCGCGCGGAGCTCGAGCACGCTCGACAGCGCGTATCGCACCGCGTCGTCCGCGCACATCGCGCGACGAACCTGTGTGAGGCGCGCGTCACCGGGGAGGCCCATCACACGCGGCGCCGCTGCGGCGAACGCGTCCCAGGCGTCTGCGTTCAGCCTCCCGTCGGGGCAGAGCGACGGGACGGGGACGGTGTACCCGGCGTAACGGACCGGGGCCGAGCACTCGGCGAGCACGGGCCGGCTCGTCGCGGGGAGGAGCACCATGTGCGCGGGAGGGTGAGCCGCGACGGCCGGGATCGGACCGCCGGGGCTCGCGACGCGAGCGACGGCGGCGTAGGGGATGGTGACCGACGGGGTGCCGGCAGCGTAGGGGGCGACCTGGTAGTCCTGGAACGTGAGCCGCAGCCCCCAGGGCGTCAGCGCCCACGCGGAGAAGTTGGTGGCTCTCGGCGACGTCCCGGGGTCGAGCATCGAGGGGACCGTGAGGGTCCCGAGCGTGCGCGTGAGCTCGCTCCGGCTCGAGCGGGAGAGGACCTCGAGCCAGGCCGCGCCCGGCGCGAAGAGATCCGCGAGCCGAATCGGGCGTCCGGTCGCGGTGTCGAAGTCGAATGTCGTGATCGTCGCGAAGCCGTGCGCCGCGTCCGCCACGTATCCCTCGGACTCGAGAGTGAGGGCCACGAGGCCGGGCGCGAGAAGGTCCGTTGTCACGGTGCCGCCGAACGTCGACATCGCGCCGCTACCCGCCGGGCCGCCGGGCGACGCAGGGTACCGCGTCACCTGGCGCTCGAAGCCCGCCGCGAGGCGAGCCGCAGTGCGCTCGATCACGGCGTCGACCCGCTTCTCGCCCGGTGTGAGTTCGCCGACGACGCGGGGGTAAGGGAGGTCGACGCGGTAGGGGGACGGGAGGCCGTGACGGGCCGTGATCCTCGCGAGCGCGACCTCCGGCGCCAGAGGTGTCACCGGAGGTGGCGCGTGCGCGATCGGTAGCGGCGCGTGCGCGACGCGCCGGCCCGGCGGTGTGGCCACGCGAGGAGCGGCGAGAGCGGCGCTCTCGAGGCCGAGGGCGGCGACCGAGACCGCGACGAGAGCGCACCACCTCAGCGCGGACAAGGCGGCTGTGGGCAGGGCGGCTGTGGGCAGGGCGGCTGTGGGCAGGGCGGCTGTGGGCAGGGCGGCTGTGGGCAGGGCGGCTGTGGGCAGGGCGACAGCTCTCGATGGCCGCGGCACCGCGCGCGGGCAGGGTCGCCCAGTGCGGCGCGGCTCCCACCGGCGCAACGTCCGGCCGGCCCGCGCTCTCGAGTCGACCGCCATTGCCTCGCCTCTCGGATCGTCTCGACGCGCGCCGAGCCGAGACGAGCTGCGGCCGCCGACACTCTCGCGAGCACCTGAGCTCGCGCCGGAGATGGTAGCCGCGGGCGTCGGGACTTGATCGGCACCGCCCGGCGGGATCCTCGGCCGTAGGCTCGGGTGCATATGGGGGCTTCCCGCTGCTCGTCGTGAGCGTCCTCGCTGCTATCGGGATCGGGATCGGGGTCGGCGTCGAGGCGGCAGTCGGCCCCACTCTTTACGGGCCCCCCGGCGCGGGCTTCTCCGCGGCGTTCCCCGGCCCCGTGATCGCCGGACGCGTCGCGGCGCAGCCCGGGGACCCCGCGTCGGGACGCGGGCTCCTTTCCTACCCCCGCGCACGGAGCTCGGCAGGGGTCCTCGCGTACACATACCGCTCGGACCGGGGCGCGAAACGGCCGGCGCGCCGAGCTCCGGGCACGTGCAGAGCGGGAACGCCGCGACGTCCGGCGCGAGGATGGTGCCGGTGGGCGCCGTGTGGGAGATCGACGAGCTCGAGCACGCGGGCGGCGAGCATCTCGTAGCGGACTTCGTCGCCGGATTCGACGACAAGCAGGGCCATCCCGACGCGGACGAGGACCTCGGCGTGCTCGGCTCCTTCGGCCTCGGCGCGAACTCGACCGTCGTCGACTTCGGCGCGGGGACGGGCCAGTTCGCGCTGCCCGCGGCCCGCCGGTTCGCCACGGTCGTAGCGGTCGACGTCTCGCCGGCGATGCACGCGGCGTTGCAGGCGCGCGCACGCCAGCAGGGGCTCGACAACCTCCATCCCGTGCTCGCCGGCTTTCTCAGCTACGAGCACGCCGGCCCACCCGCCGACGGCGCCTACACCCGCCACGCTCTCCATCAGCTCCCCGACTTCTGGAAGGCAGTCGCGCTCCACCGGATCGCGGCAATCGTGCGGCCGGGAGGCGTCCTTCGTCTTCGGGACCTCGTGTATGACTTCACGCCCGGCGAAGCCGGCGACGTGTTCGCCCGGTGGCTCGACGGCGCGTCCACGGACAGCGCGCACGGCTACACGCGCGAGGACTACGTCGAGCACATCCGCACCGAGCACAGCACGTTCCGCTGGCTCCTCGAGCCGATGCTCGACGTCGCCGGCTTCGACATCGTCGACGCCGAGTTCCCGGGGCCGACCTACGGTGCCTACACCTGCGTCAGGCGCTGACCGCTCGGCGGGTCACCTCGTCGGGTCAGATGTTGGTCTCGTCCCCGGGGACGCGCGGCATCACGGGCGAGCCGCCGGTACCGCCGGGCTCGAGCTCGTGGCAGCCGAGCGTGTACGACGCCATCGAGAGCGAACCCATGGCGTAGCCGTCGACGAGCACGTGTGCGGTGCCGTTCGCGGCGGACGCGAGGCCTGCAAGGTAGAGCAGGGGGATGAAATGGTCCGGCGTCGGGGCCGCCATCGCGAAGTCGTCGTGGTCGTGGAGGCGCGCGAGCTCGCCGGGCACGCTCGTCATGATGCCGGCGGCGTCGTCGTCGAAGCTGCGTGCCCAGTCGAATCCGGAATCGGGACGGCTCCAGTCGATCCGGCGGAGATTGTGGACGACGTTCCCGCTCCCGAGGACGAGCACCCCGCTGTCGCGCAACGGCGCGAGCCTCGCGCCGAGCTCTAGGTGGTACTCGAAGGGCTGCGCTGCGTTGATCGAGAGCTGCACGACGGGGACGTCGGCATCGGGGAACGCGTGGACGAGGACGGACCAGGTGCCGTGGTCGATGCCCCAGCTGTCGGCGTCGCTGCCTATCCACGTCGGCTTGACGACCTCCGCGATCTCCTCGGCGAGCTCGGGGTCCCCGGGGGCCGGGTACTCGACCGCGAACAGCTCCGGCGGGAACCCGTAGAAGTCGTGGATCGTCTTCGGTCGCGCCATCGCCGTGACCGCCGACGCGTTGATGTACCAGTGCGCCGAGACGACAAGGATCGCGCGCGGGCGCGGCACCGCCGCTCCGAACGCTCTCCACGCCTCGGTGTAGCGGTTGTGGTCGAGCGCGTTCATCGGCGTGCCGTGGCCGATGAACGCGGCGGGCATGGGACCGGCGGCCCGACGCTCGTCTGGTGCCGGTCCACCTTCGTCGCGAGTCGCCATCGTGGGGATAGTACGGCCCAGCGGCGGCGGCGTGCCGAGCGTCGCTGGCGGTCCCGCCCGCCCGGCCGGGCGGGTACGCCGCGTGGTGGACACGTGCGCCGTCGACCGTACGTGGAGGTCTTCGCGCGCCGTAGAA
>Ga0307374_10015139_pt1 | contig 10409 bp, 6 predicted proteins | sample OX3MG_FD_202532 | JGI IMG/M metagenome (GOLD analysis project Ga0307374, IMG submission 202532) | Soil microbial communities from Risofladan, Vaasa, Finland - OX-3 | ecosystem: Environmental > Terrestrial > Soil > Coastal area > Acid sulfate soil | place: Finland: Risofladan, Vaasa | collected...
ACGCCGGAGGCGGAGCGGGCGGAAATCCTTGCGGCGCTCGAAAGCGTGGATTACGTGACAGTTTTTGACGATCTTACGCCGCAGGCGCTGATCGCCCGGTTGCTGCCTGACGTGCTCGTAAAGGGTGCCGACTGGGGCGCCAACGAGATCGTTGGCCGCGAGGAAGTGGAAGCGGCGGGCGGGCAGGTGATTTCCATTCCGGTGGCCGACGGCTTTTCCACGTCGGCGCTGATCCAGGCTGTGCTCCGTACGGATTAAGAACGGAACATGCAACGACCGTCTTTGATGCAATCCACAGCATCTCTTCTTCAACCTGTTTTTGATCAGCCGCCGTTTCAGGCGGTACGGTCGAAGTGTGCGTCAGCCCAGGGAGCCGAAATTTTTCTTGCCGGGCTCACGCAACCCGCAAAGGCCGTGGTTCTGGCGGGGCTGGCCCACGAGCTGGCGCGGCCTTTGATAGTCTTCACGGCAGATCCGGACGCCTTGCGCGAATCCACAGCTACGTTTCTCGACTGGCTGGAACCCGGGTCCGGCTCCAGCGTGTCCGTGCTGCCCTTCTTTGATGTTTCTCCTTACGAAAGCCGGTCGCCGCACGCGGAAATTGCGGAGCGTCGCGCGATCACCTTATGGCGCATGGCGCAGGGGCGGGCGCGCATCGTACTGGCGGCTGCGCCAGCGGCGTGCGAACGCTTTCGCGAGCGCGTTTACTACCGCTCGCTTGCTCTCGAACTGAAGACGGGCGACGAGATAAACCTCGAAGATCTTGCCGAGCACCTGGCCGGGGTGGGCTACGAGGCGCAGGAGCCGGTGGACGGCGTGGGATTTTATTCCGTGCGCGGCGGGATTGTGGATGTGTACCCGCCGGAGGCTGAATGGCCGGTTCGCATCGAATTTTACGGCGATCAAATCGAATCTTTGCGGCAATTTGACCCCGGCACTCAGCGCTCGCGAGGCGCCGTGGCTTCCGTCCTTCTACTGCCACTCAGCGAAAACCGGCGGTCATCGCGGTTTTTTTCCGCGCTCGTGCGCGCCCTGGCGGAGCGGTCCGGACGGAAGTTTGATTCCGGGCGCCCGCCGGAGTGGGCGGCGGAGAGATCGGCGGCCTTTCCTGGCTGGGAATTTTTTGCGCCGGTTGTCGAGCCGCATCCTTCCACTCTTTTTGGTCTGCTGGACCGGCCTGTGGTGGTATGGGATGAGCCGGGGGATTCCAGGGGGCAGATTGACGATGCAAGGAATGCATGGGCGGCGGCCTTCGAAGAGACGCGTGACGTCGTGCCGCCGTTCCCGCTTCCGGGTGATCTTTTACTTGACCAGGATAGATTTCGGGAAGCCACTGAGCCTCTGACGAGAATCAATCTTGCGGAGCTTGACATCGAATCTACACCAGAGGACAGAGATGCTGATGGAAGTTTCATTCTGCGCGCTCAACCAACGCCAAAATTTCACGGCGGGGTGAAGAACTGGATTGAGGACTTGCGCGCCCGCCGGGAACGGGCCGAACGGGTGGTTATCGCGCTTTCAAGCGCCGGCAAGATCGAGCGGCTTTCGGAAACACTCAAAGAGTACGAAATCCCCTTCACTATGCATATTCAGGATGCCGCCCAGGGGCTTCCAACGCAGGACGGCCAATCTGCCACGGAGGCGGGGCTGGTTATCGTGCGCGGCAACGTGTCCGAAGGGGTAGTTTTTCCCGACGCGTGTCTCACGGTGCTCGGTGAAAATGACCTTTTTGGCGGCTTCGAGTGGGGTGCACCCGCGCGGCGCGAGAAGTCCGCCATCCAGCGCTTCATCTCCGACTTGAGCGATTTGAAGGCCGGAGATTACGTGGTCCATGTGGATCATGGAATCGGCATCTATCAAGGCTTGCGGCAGATCGAAGTCGAAGGCAAGCCGCGTGACTTCATGTTGCTCACCTATCAGGATGACGCGAAACTGTATGTGCCAACCGAGCGTCTCGACCTGGTGGATAAATACCTTTCTGGCACGGGCGAAGAGGGCGCCAAACCGTCACTCGATCGCCTGGGAGGCGCGACCTGGGCTCGAACGAAGAGTCGCGTAAAGCGCGCCCTTCGCGACATGACCGCCGAGCTGCTGAAGCTCTATGCGGAGCGGAAAATGCAAGACGGCGTGGCGTTCGGCGCCGATACGCCGTGGCAGAAGGAATTTGAAGATGCGTTTGAGTACGAAGAGACGCCGGGCCAGTTGAAAACACTCGCCGAGATCAAAGCCGATCTCGAAAGTCCACAGCCGATGGACCGCTTGTTGTGTGGCGACGTTGGCTACGGCAAAACGGAACTTGCGATGCGCGCGGCGTTCAAGGCCGTGCAGGACGGCAAACAAGTGGCCGTGCTGGTGCCAACCACGGTCCTCGCTTTTCAGCACTTCACGACGTTCCGCCAGCGCATGGCGTCCTTTCCGGTGCGGGTGGAGATGATCAGCCGGTTTCGCTCGCCCGCTGAGCAGAAGAAAATTGTAGCGGACGCAGCGGACGGCAAGGTGGACATCCTCATCGGCACGCACCGGCTGCTTTCGAAAGACGTCGAATTCAGGGATCTCGGCTTGCTCGTGGTGGACGAAGAGCAGCGCTTCGGCGTGGCGGCGAAAGAGAGGTTGAAGGGGCTGCGAGCGGGCGTGGACGTGCTCACGATGTCCGCCACGCCCATTCCTCGCACCTTGCACATGTCGCTCGGCGGGCTGCGCGACCTATCCGTGATTGAAACGCCGCCGCGAGGCCGCCTGGCGATTCAGACGACGGTTGCTCCGTTTAATCAGCGGCTCATTCAGGCGGCGATACTGCACGAAATGGAGCGCGAGGGCCAGGTCTACTTTGTTCACAACCGGGTCGAATCCATCTTCAGAATCGCCGCCACGTTGCAGCAACTAGCCCCCACGGCGCGGTTGGGCGTGGGGCACGGCCAGATGGGGGAACGAGACCTTGAACGCGTCATGATGAAATTCGTCCGGCACGAATACGACGTACTGATCTCGACCGCCATCATCGAGAACGGACTGGACATTCCCCGCGCAAACACGATCATCATCAACCATGCGGAACGCTTTGGACTTTCGGAGCTCTACCAGCTCCGCGGGCGCGTGGGGCGTTCAGACCGCCGGGCTTACGCCTACCTGTTGATCCCTGCCGAGGACACACTCACGCCACTCGTGCGGCGGCGTCTGGCAGCGCTCAAAGAGTTTTCCGATCTCGGGGCGGGCTTCCGTCTGGCGGCGCTGGACCTGGAGCTGCGCGGCGCCGGCAACGTTTTGGGGGCAGAACAATCCGGCCACTTGAATGCCATTGGCTTGGACCTTTATCTGAAGATGCTCGAACAGACGGTGGAAGAACTCAAAGGTTTGCCCTCAAAGCCCGAAGTTCGCGCCACGCTGAACCTGGGGCTTGAGATCAAGATTCCTGATGCCTACATCGCCGATGAGGGGCAGCGGCTGCGAATGTACAAGCGCATTTCCAGCATCGCTGCTCCGGAAGAACGCGCGGAGATGGAGGCCGAACTTGCGGACCGCTACGGGCCGCCCCCGGTCCAGGTCTTGACGCTGCTCGATTACGCCCTCGTCAAATCGCGCGCTGAACAACTGTTCGTGCAGGCGGTTGACCGCAAGCAGGACGATTTATGGATCAGGTTCCATCCAGAGACTCAAATTCGGCCGGAAAGCCTGACCCGGTTTGTCCGGCGGCGGCGGGACGCCAGCTTACGTCCAGACGGGACGCTTCGATTTCGCATGCAGCAGCCGGATGGCGGCCCTCTGCCTGAGTTGACGCGCGCCTTGCAGGAACTAGTGAGTTCAGCGCCTTGACAACTGACGGTTGGTCAGGTACTTTGAGAGTGAATTGATGCTTAATTTCCTGCATTCGGGATTCATCAACCGCTACCTTTCTGAATTTTGCCCTCAAGGCATTTCAATCCATCGAGGGTGGAGGTGTCGCGGAGCAGTCCGCGGAGTATGAAAAGCAGCGTCCAAGTTATGACAGGAGTCGCGGAGCTGTTTGGAGCGTTTGATGAGAATCTGAAGTTGCTTGAGAAATGGTTTCAGGTTTCAACCCATCTGAGCAACGGCTCGTTAGAAATTGAAGGCGCCGAGGGAAACGTGGCGCGTGTACAGCGCCTGGTGAGGGATTACAGCGACCTGGTTGAGAGCGGTTCGCACTTTGAGCCTGGGGACGTGCAGTCCTTCCTGCGCATCCTGTCTGAGGACCCCGGAGCAAGCTTCCGCAGCCTGGCGGAAGCGGGGCGGCCTCGGACGCTCGGCAAAAAGTCAGTATCCCCGAAAAGCCTTAACCAGCGGCGTTACGTGGACGCCATCGAGCGGCACGACATGGTCTTTGGCATCGGGCCTTCGGGCACGGGCAAAACGTATCTTGCCGTCGCCATGGCGGTGGATTCGCTGCTGTCTAAAGAGGTCAGCCGCATCATTCTGGCCCGTCCGGCGGTGGAAGCCGGAGAACGGCTTGGTTTTCTGCCCGGCACTTTGCAGGAAAAGATCAACCCTTATCTGCGCCCGCTCTATGACGCGCTCTATGACGTGCTCGATCCGGACCGCGTCGAGCGCTATGTTGAGAAGAACGTCATCGAGATTGCCCCCATCGCCTTCATGCGCGGGCGCACGCTGAACGATGCATTCGTTATTCTGGACGAAGCCCAGAACACCACGAGCGAACAGATGAAGATGTTTCTCACGCGCCTCGGGTTCAATTCTAAGGCGGTCATCACGGGCGACGTCACACAAATTGATCTTCCGAACGGGCGCCGGTCAGGACTGGTAGAGGCTATGAAAGTGGTGGGACGGGTCGAAGGCATCAGTTTTGTTTATTTCAACGAACGGGACGTGGTGCGGCACAGCCTGGTGCAGCAAATCATTCGCGCCTACGAAGAATACGACCGGTCGCGCAGTGCGAACGGCAGCCCACGGAACGGATCAAAAGAGGCAGCGCGCCCCGGCGAGGAAGGGTAGCGAAGCGATTTCCAGTTTTGGAAACCCGGCTGGTTTATATTGCGGCGGCGCTTTCTGATCACCTCGCATATCAGGAAAAGCAGGAAAACTGCGAGCCACGCACCTGCCCGGTTCAAAAACCAAGCTTCCAAGATATGGCGGCGTCTTCATCGATATTCAATCGGCAGCGCCGGGTTCCTGTCCGCACAGTAAGCTGCCGGGCGTTTATGCTGAAGGTGGCGCGTGAACTACACCTTGCCGGGCGGCGATTTGACGTTACACTGGTGGATGATCACGAAACCGAGCGGCTGAACCGGATTTTCCGGAAGAAGACTGCGCCCACCGACGTGTTGTCCTTTCCCTGGAACGATGGCGCAGAAGCTGCACCGCCTGCGATGGCGGCGAAGGAGTTCGCTGGGTTCCTGGGCGACATTGTGATTTCGGTAGAGACCGCCCGGCGCAACGCCCGGCGGGAAAAGCACTCGCTCGAAACCGAAATTCTGCAACTGATCCTTCACGGGCTTTTGCATCTGCTTGGTTACGATCACGAAACTGACGACGGAGAGATGAACCGGTTGGAACTCGAACTGCGCCGCCGTTTGGGCATTGAAGGCGAGCGATCTCCTGCGGGCTCTCGCCTTTCGCGGCGCGCGCCTCAAGCTCACGTGGAATCCATCTGCTGAAAGACTCTATGCCGGAAATCAAGCCTTTCAAGTGCGGTTTTGTGGCCATTGTAGGCCGGCCTAACGCGGGCAAGAGCACGCTTGTGAATACGCTCGTGGCGGAAAAAGTTTCCATTGTCACGCCGGCTCCGCAAACCACGCGCAATCGCATCCTGGGCGTGGTCAACCGCCCCGGCGCTCAGGTGATTCTTGTGGATACGCCGGGAGTTCAAAGGCCGCTCTACCGCCTCAACCAGCAAATGATGGAATTCGTCCGCCAGTCTTTGGAAGCGCGGGATTTGGTGCTGCTCATGGTGGACGCCTCGGCCGATTTCGGCAAGGGAGACGAGTTCGTGGTCGAACTGCTGAAACAATATCGCGTGCGAGCGCTGCTGGCGCTGAGCAAAATCGATGCCATTCGCAAGGCCCGGCTGCTGCCACTGATGGATCGTTATGCAAAGCTTTACGACTTTGAGGAGATCTTCCCCATCTCGGGGCTAAAGGGAGACGGCCTGGAGGAACTCACGGAAGCGCTCATTCGCCGCCTGCCTGAATCCGAACCCCTTTTCCCGCCGGATTATTACACCGACCAGCCGGAGCGGTTCCTGGCCGCAGAGCTGATCCGGGAAAAGGTCATTCTGCAAACGCAACAGGAACTGCCCTACGTGACCGCGGTCTTGATCGAAGGATTTGAAGAGTCGGAGCGGCTCACACGGATCCGGGCTACGATCGTCGTGGAGAAAGAATCCCAAAAGCCGATTGTGATTGGGGCAGAGGGCGCCAAGATCAAGCAGATTGGCATCGACGCCCGAAGGGACTTGGAGCGGATTTTCCCGCCCCAGGTATTTTTGGAACTCTACGTTCGCGTCGAGCCGCAATGGCGCAATAACCCCGCCGCCGTGGCCGCGCTGGACTACCGGGGCGCCGCCGCAGGCTCGTAAGCTTTGGTCATTCGCTGCTCGTGATGCCGAGCGACTTCATTTTGCGGTAAAGGTGGCTGCGCTCAAGCCCCAGGACCTCCGCCGTACGGCTAACATTTCCCTGATTTTCCTCTAGTTTTCGCAGGATGTAGTCGCGTTCGTAGGACGAACGCGCTTCATGCAGGCTTGAAAACCCACCTGCCGCTCTGCGCTCCCGCGAGCCTTTTTCGTGTTCGGAGTGAAGCTGGATTTCCGGGGGCAGATGGCGGCGTTCAATGCGGGTCCCCGGCACCATAATCACCAGACGCTCAACCAGATTCCGCAGCTCGCGGACGTTGCCCGGCCAGCGGTAGCGGAGTAGGCTCTCCATCGCCGGCTCGGAAAACTGTTTGGGCCGGTGCCCGTACGTCTGCGTGAATTCCCTGAGGAAGTAACCGGCGAGCGCCGCAATATCCTCGGCGTGATCGCGCAGCGCGGGGACGTAGAAGGGAATCACATTGAGGCGGTAAAATAGATCCTCTCGGAAGTTCCCCTTCTGAATTTCTTCCTGAAGGTCCTTGTTGGTGGCTGTAATCACCCGCACGTCCACGCGCAAATCAGCGCCTGATCCAACCGGTGCAAAACGCTGCTCTTCTAGTACCCGGAGCACCTTGGCTTGCGTCCTCAGGCTCATATCGCCGACCTCGTCGAGAAACAGCGTGCCGGTGTCCGCCTGCTCAAACTTTCCGGTCTTGTCTTCCACGGCGCCTGTGAAAGAGCCTTTGACGTGGCCGAAGAGCTCGCTTTCGATCAGTTCTTCGGGAATAGCGGCGCAATTGACCTCGATGAAAGCTTTGCTGGCACGAGACCCGGCTTGGTGCAGTGCCCGTGCAACCAGTTCCTTGCCCACGCCGCTTTCCCCGTAAATCAGCACGCGGCCGCTGGTGGGCGCAGCCAGGGCGATCTGCTGACGCAACGCTTTCATCGGCACACTGTCGCCCAGGATGTGAGTTTTACCCCGCAGTTCCTCCTGCAGGTGCCGGTTTTCCGCGGTCAAGTTCAGTTGCTCAATGGCGTGGTGCAGCGTGAGCAGGGTTTTATCGATGGAGAGCGGCTTTTCGATGAAGTCGAAGGCGCCGAGCTTGGTGGCGCGCACGGCGGTCTCGATAGTTCCGTGGCCGGAAATCATTATGACCACGGGAGGTTTTTCCATCGCCTGAATTTTCTCGAGCGTCTGTAGACCGTCGATGCCGGGCAGCCAGATATCCAGTATCACAAGGTCGAACCGTTTCCGCGCGAGCAACTCCAGGCATTCCTCACCCCGCGCCACCGCTTCCACACGGTAGCCTTCATCATCGAGAACGTCACCCAGCGATTTGCGGATTCCGGACTCATCGTCCACGATTAGAACCGAGTATTTTGCTGCCATCCTGATCCTGAAGGCGCGGCACAGGCCGCACGCGCGGCTCAACTCCAGTTTACGGCGGCCGAGCACTCAACGGGCAATTCAATTACAAACTGTGTTCCCGATGGCCAGTTTTCCTCCACCCGGATGCTGCCGTTATGCTCGGAGACGATGCGGCTAACAATGGCCAGCCCCAGGCCAGTGCCGCGCTGTTTGGTGGAGAAGTACGGCAGAAACAGCCTCTCCTTGGCTTCCGGAGAAATGCCGGGGCCGCTGTCGGCGACGACGAGTGAGACCACTTCACGGTCCGGGTCCAGGCGAGTGCGCACCCAGATCTGTTTCACCGTGGAGCTATCCAGCGCTTCGGCAGCGTTATCGACCAAGTTCACGACCGCGCGTTTCATCTGCTCCGGGTCGGCGTGGACCATAGGCAGGTGAGCGGCCAAGTCACGGTAAACCGTGATGCCGCCGAGCCGCCCGTCGAAAACGCCGAGCGCGTTTTCGATGATGTGGTTGAGGTCCGAAGGAATGGGCTGGCAGGCCGGAAAGCGGGCAAAACTGGAGAACTCGTCAACCAGGGCTTTGAGCGTCGCCACTTCGCGTTTAATGAGGCCTGCGCTCTCCGCCACCGCGGGAAGCAGGCGAGGCGGGAGAGCCTCCGAACCGGATCTCTCAATGAGGCGCTGGATGCGGTCTGCAGAGAGGCGAATGGGAGTGAGAGGATTCTTGATTTCGTGCGCGATGCGCTGTGCCACCTCACTCCAGGCCGCGCTGCGCTGCGCCTTGACAAGATCAGTCAAATCCTCGATGACCATGACGAAGCCCACGGCGCCGTGCTGCGCCGAGACGGCGGAAAGCGTGAGCCCGGCGAAGGCGCGGCGGTCCCCGAGAGCGAGCGTCATCTGCCGGTTCACCACGCCCTGGCGCCGGGCGCGGCGGAAGAGGAGGGAGATTTCGCGCGCTTCCTCAGGCGCGAACAGATCCGCAAGATGACGCGCGGATTTGACGTCCACGCCGCCGAACATGCGCTCCACGGTGGTGTTGACGCGCGTGATCTCCTCTTGCGGATTAAATGAGATCACGCCGGTAGGCACGTTTTCGAGGATCGCCTCCATCGTATTGCTGTGCTCTTCAAGCTCGCGATTGGCGTTCTGAAGATCCAGAGCTGCCCTTTCAATGGCATCGCGGCTTTCCTGAAGCTGAAGCGTCATTCTATTGAAAAGGCGGATCAGGCTGCCCAATTCTCCATCCGCGCGCGCGGATATCCGCCAGCCGAGATTGCCTTTTGACACTTCGTCCGTAGCCTCAGCTAGTGCTTGCACGGGCACCGTCACCTGCTTGGAAAAAAACATGGCGAACCATGTGGCGGCAAAAAGAATCAGCAGGGTAAGCAACAGCAGAATAAGGAGGTAAAGACGCTTTAGCGCCTTCTTTTCGCGGCTCAGCTCGTCGTAGCGCTGAGCTTCCTGCTGGATCTGGCGGGCGATGTGCTCGATGTTGAGCGGCAGCCTGCGCGCCGCGATCAGCGTTCCCAAGTTCTTACCCGCGCCGTCCATGACGGGTTGGGCGGCTAAGAAATACTCGGATTGGGCTAAGCGCAGGCTTGCCGTAATTCCTGCCGGCGGAATCGCTCCGGAAGCCGCGGCGGGGAAAATCTTCAGGACTCTGGGCAAAGACGGGTCAGGCTCGCCGGCCCTCGCCACCAAACGGCCTGCCGGATCAAGACAAAGAACGGACTGCAATTTCAAATCCCCGGCCTGGCGCTCAAGGAGCCGGGTGAGGGCCGGGGTGTTGAGTTCCGCCAGCCGTTGATCAACCCGTTCGAGCGCCGCCAGATGTTCAGCGCTTTCGAGCGCTGCCTGCTGGGATTCAAGCGAAAGCTGCGCGGTAATCGCGCTGGCGTCGCGGCGCACCGTGTCAAAGGGAATGCCGAACCAATTATCAATGCTGCGGTTGATGAGGCCATAAGCGAACAAAAACATGAAACAGACGGGTGCCAGGGAAAGACCCAGAAACGCCGCTACCATCTTCGTTTTGAAATGCGAGCCAAGCTGATTCTGCCGGCGTTCGGCGTTCAACTTCAGCAGAATGCGTGTGAGGATGAGGCCGAAAATCACGAAGGCGATAAATACGAAGGCAGAAACGGCGGCAAGCAGGAAAGTCGCCGTGGCGCTCCTTGGATGAATAAAGCTGAGGTTGAGCGAGGCCTGGCTCCATCCGACCAGAAACAGCACCGGCACGAGGATTGATAGGAGAATCAGGAAGGTGCGATGCGGCCTGGGAGTCTTTTCGTCCATGCGTGCGCTTCAGACTGACTAATACAAACGCATTTGTTGATGTGACGCCACTCTGGTGCGCCGGTGTCCCCACCAGCGAAAAACCGGCGATGACGACATCGCCGCACCAGCAGACATCACGCCACTTAATGCGTTTGTATTAGATCGAGAGCATTCTACCCGCCGGGACACTCGCGGTTGGCGAATCCGGCTCCGGCAAGAA
>Ga0307374_10015140_pt1 | contig 10408 bp, 12 predicted proteins | sample OX3MG_FD_202532 | JGI IMG/M metagenome (GOLD analysis project Ga0307374, IMG submission 202532) | Soil microbial communities from Risofladan, Vaasa, Finland - OX-3 | ecosystem: Environmental > Terrestrial > Soil > Coastal area > Acid sulfate soil | place: Finland: Risofladan, Vaasa | collected...
CACAAGCGGATTCAAATGAGGTTAAGATACGCCGAGCTGCAAACATGAAATCAGTAAAAACTAACGGCGTCAAAACATTCGCTGAAGGTTTCGTGAAGGCGATTTTCACTCCTGAGAGTTTAAAGTCGAGACCAGACAAAGTGGAAGCCATCAGCCGACTGATCGAATCCAACTCTGAAATGGGAATCTGTGGGACGCTACTTGCGCTAGCCGCACGAACTGATACGGCGGACTCGCTTGATCTTATCAAAGTTCCGACACTTATCTTGGTGGGTGAGCAAGACAAAATCACTCCACCCAAGCTGTCAGAACTCATGGATTCTAAGATCTCCAGTTCGGAGATTCATGTTATCCCAAATGCCGCGCACATGAGTAACATTGAGAGCACTGTGGAATTCAACAGGTATCTGTCAGAATTTCTCTCTCGATGAAAGGAGTTCTAAGATTTAGTTTTCTTTTTGTTCTCGAAATACGTCTTCATTGGGCTCCAATAAGCAGTGTGCCAACCTTTGTCATAGTCTCTCGCCATTTCCTTGGATGGAATCTTGGACTGCATTAGTGTTAGTTTGGTTCCCTTGGTTGTTGGTTTTAGGGAAATCTCAAGAATCGATGAAGGCGTTGATTTGTCTTGCCAATCAGTCGTCCTCCATTCTTGGATTAGTTTCTTCCCTTTCACAATCTTGAGGTTTTTGCCAGTTATGTATTTGTCCCAGGCAGTGAATCTGACCCCAACTTTTGCACTCACCTTCGCTTTCGCACCAGTCACTTCGGAGTGAATCTTCGATGAGGTTAGTGCTCTAAATACTTCGAGTGGAGTCGCGTTTGGTATGAGCACAACCTGCTTGATTGTCGATGTTTGTTTTGGCATAGCATGCACTCAGTCTGTGCGTATTAAAATCTAATTCAGAAAGGTCAGCATTCAGAGGATTTCCATACTGATATAAGTAGAAAGTTGAATCAATGATGGAAGACAAATGTCCACCGAAACTAACGATCATCTTTCAGTTAAAGCAAAGATCGAAGATTGGTTGGATGCGGAAGGAATATCCTTCGATCAAATCCAGGATCTGAACTCGTTTTTTCACATAGTAGCCAATCTCAAGAACGTTCCCATTCACATCAACGAATCTAAAGTGAGAAGGGGAGTCCTTGTCTTACAGGGGATCTTGGAGCTAAGTGAAGATCAGCTTTACAAGATTGGAAAGTTCAGTCCAGAAGACGGTGAATCTCTTTTTCAATCCTTGTTTGCTACACTTGACAAGAGCGAGTATCTTTTCCTGCTTCAAAAAGACTTTGCTGTGCAAAACTGGCTGAAGGTACAAAGAACATTGTACACAGAGGATCTGACTAGGACCAATCTCTTGACTGAGATGAAAGATCTAAACATGAAATTGGTGAATGCCAATTACATCGTAAACGAGGCACTGAAAAGATTGGCGCCTCTCTCAGACGCAGAGTCATACAAGTGATTTCTTCACTTTGATTTGTTTCTGACCCTTCTCCCAAACCACTTCACCCTTACGAGTAATTTGCAGGATTCTAGTGAGCGGGATTTCTGAAAGCTCCTCTTTTGTCATGAAATCTTTGAGCGAATCAGTTTTGATTTTGTCTTTGTCTCGATAGCTCACCGTAAAAAGTTCCGCACGGTCCTTGTGCATCGCGTAGCTCAGAGTTTCTTGGAGGCTACCCTTCTTTCCCATGATCAGTTACCGAAGAAGATGAGCTTCTTTCACAACCCTCTTGATAGCATTCTAGAGGCTTTTTCTGAAGGACCGTATTGAATTAGGTTCAGATTATCGATCAAATTAATACTCAACGCGCAAAGGCAGTGATAGAAACTTGTGCCTCGCGTCTTTGTCCTGGCCACGTATTCGTTATCATAAATTGCCTGATTGCATAGATGGCATAACTTCCCAAAACCGTTGGATTTTCGAGAATCGACCCTAATGACATTAATTGGCAAATCAGATCAACGAGACACCATTACTTGTGTTGGAGGCAGATATAAAGCAAATGTGCGAACTTCTCATGGGACCAATTTCATTTGGCAACCACGGTAATATTTTGCGAAAGTGTCTGTCCACCAATAATAGTCTGGGCTGTAATCGTGTAGCTATTACCGGAGACAATTCCATAAAGCTGCGGAACTTGCAACACATACACTTCTGTCTGGTTATCCGCAACGCCATGCGACTGGGCCAATTCAATGTTTTCAATAAAATATGTAACGGCAGTCGAGTTGGTATTGCTTCCAGTGCTTGTGTTGGTCAATGTGATGGACAGTGTTGCATTTACATCCGAAGCTGCTGCCGTTAGGTTTGCAGAATCAATTTTGAAACTTGCGCAGGTGATTCCAGGAAGCGTGCATGATATGGTAACTGGTACCGTTGGTGGTGGAGACGTGATCAGTGTGCCAGCGAGTTCGACGCCCACTATTGCTGCAACAACTATTAGCAAGAGCCCAAAAATTATCGATTTGTTCTTCATAAATCATTCAGGACAAAGACTTGAGTAAATGAAGCTGCGCGTGTAAGAGAATCGAAAAACCTCTTGAACAGTCAAAATACTATAGTTATATATTATGGGCGACGCAGTTGTGTATTTAGGCCATGTGCGGAATCATTGCTTACTCTGGGGAGAGGCAAGCATCACCTATTTTGCTTGAAGGATTGAAGCAGCTAGAGTATAGAGGCTACGATTCTGCTGGAATGCTGACAATTGACTCGAATTCTGAATTCGAGTTGAAAAAAGATGTAGGTAAAGTCCTGGAAATCAATCAGAAGGTCAACTTTCTCGACCTTGAAGGAATGATGGGTATTGCACATACTCGCTGGGCTACTCACGGTGGCGTGACCCGCGCAAATGCCCATCCTCACGTTTCGAACAACGGGAGAATCGGGGTAATTCACAACGGCATTGTTGAGAATTACAAAGAGCTGAAAGCAAAGCTAGTCTCAGAAGGGTTCACTTTTTACAGCGAGACAGATACTGAAATCGTTCCAAATCTGGTTGAGTACTGGATGCGTGTACGTGGACTTGATTTCCTACACGCAGTCTTGAATACATTCCGATCACTTGAAGGAAATTTCGCCCTAGTCGTAATCGACAAGGACTCGAAAATGATCATAGGCGCAAAGAACGGCTCACCTCTTGTCCTGGGTGTGGGGAAAAATAAGGAAGAGTTTTTCCTTGCGAGCGATATTCCCGCTTTCTTGGAGCACACGAAGGATGTCGTGTATCTTTACGACGGCGACACTGTGATTGTGTTTCCGCCAACTACTCAGAGTAAGCGGCATTATGAGATTTTAGATTATCGTACCGGTACACTTGTTGAACGACCAGTCCAGAGCGTTTCATGGGACATCGAACACGCCGCAAAGGGGGAGTTTGACCATTTCATGCTGAAGGAGATTTCGGAGCAGGTCGAAACTATTCAGAAGGCTTCCTCGCAAGACAGAGAAGTAATCGAAGACATCACTCAAAGAATCAGAAAGGCAAAGGGCGTTTTCCTGATCGGTTGCGGTTCGTCCTACCACGCGTGCCTCTCTGCGAGCTATCTGTTTTCCAAGTTAGCCTCGTTCCACATAAACACCGTACTCGCTAGTGAATTTTCGGCATACGAGAATTTCTTGAAGGAGGAGACTCTCGTCATTGCAGTGACGCAGAGCGGCGAGACCATAGATGTGCTTGACGCGATAAAGACAGCGAAGCAAAAGGGGTGCAAGATAATTTCAATTGTTAACGTGATGGGTTCTTCGGCAACCCAATTCGCTGATGCTTCGTTATTCCTAAATGTTGGACCAGAAGTCTCTGTTCTTTCAACGAAGACCTACACCGCTCAGCTTGCAGTGCTTTCATTGCTTGCGTACTCACTTGCCGGCAAATATGATGAGGGTGAGAGGGAGCTAAAGTACCTCTGGAACGTTGTATACAACCTCACTGCCGCAACTATGAGAAATAGAATCAAGGAACTCGCCGACAAATTATCAACGAGCAATCACATCTTTGTCTTGGGCAGAGGCGCTCTGTTTGCGACAGCACTTGAAGCTGCACTAAAGATCAAAGAAGTTTCCTACATACACGCGGAAGCTTTCGCAGGAGGAGAGTTGAAGCATGGCCCGATTTCCCTGATTGGAAAGGGGACTCCTTGCATAGTGTTTGTGTCAAAAGATACCGAGAACAATATTTTATCGAATGCGATGGAGGTAAAAAGCCGTGGGGGCTATCTCATCGGTGTAGGACCTACGCCCATAGATACTTTTGATTTCTTCATCAAAGTTCCTGAAAGTGACGAACTGAACCCGATTTGCCAGATTATTCCTATCCAGATCCTCGCATACCAGCTCGCAGTGATATTGGGACATGATCCAGACAGGCCGAGAAATCTGGCAAAGAGCGTAACTGTTCGCTAGAGAAAATGAATCCGACTGCGAGTGAGATTAGAGAATTCTAGCTTAGTTTCATGAGTTATTGACTATCGGTCGCCGGAGAAATTGAAACCGCTGTTCCGAAGGCAATGATTTCATTCACCGTGAGCCAACAACATTACTCGGTCTTGTTAGTGGAACTTGCTCGCTCTCCTTGGTACTGACCAGAATACTGGGAAATGAACTCCCTGTCCGATTTCAGAATTATTATCTGACCTATCCTGGCGAACCTCTGAATGCGCGCAGGTCTGTGACAGACGAGCATCACCTTCGGTTGCCCAGAGTACCCTGGATCAAACAGTGCCGTCCTTACGTCCAGCCCGTTTCTCAATAAGGTAGATCTTGGAAGCAGGATTCCGATTGCGTCTTTTGGTATAGTCGTAATCTCATTGAGATCTACAAAGTAAGCTCCAGTTTCATTCAATTCAAAATAGTCGTTTACCAGGGGAACATCTTCAAGTGTGGAATTCTCTCCCTTCTTAATTCCAAGACTAAACTTGTTCTTTGGAAAGGAATGAATCTTGCTTACGGAGACATCGTATCCCGCTGGCTGCTTCTGCTCGCCAGAGTCAGCTTGAATGACTTTTTGGATTAGCGGAGATATCTCTTCTCCAGATAAAATTCTAGGCAAGTTTCTTCGGCCGCTATGGGAAATTTCACTCCCATAAGCGTTTCAGAATAGACGAGTCTATCTTCTGCGTTCAGACATCAAGCGATAGACTTCTGGTATCGCCATAGAATATCCGACGTGAATACAGTCCTTTTTCTCGTCGAACATGCAAATTAGATCCTTGCCATGTACTTGGACTTCGACTATTCTTTGAATTTTGTTGTCCTTGATCATGATCGAGTTGCCTTCGAGTCCTATTTTTTCCATAAATGGAGCTGTCAGTGACAAATTTTCGTCCGCCTCGACCTTCTCAATTATGATGTCATTGACGTATTTCGAGAAACTCTTTGTCAGCTTCTCGGACTTCACCTTCTGATTATATCTCTGCTTTGCCTTGTCATGGGCTTGCTGAGTGATTGTAACTACGCTGAATCCTTCCTTGGGCATGGTCAGTCACTTACAGTAACATTACAGAACATCTTATATCCTTTTCCCTTTGGTTTATCTGACAATTCTTCGAAGTCATATTAGGATCTCCTCAAATGTCGCTTAGCAAGAGATTCTTTGACTTATGGATCGTTCAGAAACTGTGACTATTGAAGAGGATGGTCTGATTTTTGGTTAAGAAAACTATAGCATATCATGATTGTTCTGATCAGTAGAACGAAGCTCTCCAGCCGCAAGTAAAGTGAAGACCCGTGGAAATATCGCCTCAGAAGATTCTTGTCGCGCGGCCTTGATCCATCTCGTACAGGTGATCTGCGCCCTTGGAATCTTCGGCGTGCTGCGTCGAAAAGATTACATCAATCATTGACTTGCGAGTAAATTCCCGGTAGTCATTGATGAACTCTGTCCTATTATCTATGTTTCCGAAAGCTTCGTCGATTAGTATCACTTTTGGAATAGCAAGTAAAGCTGTAGCAAGAGAAACGCGTTCCTTCATTCCCAAACTAAGCTTCGAAACGCTGCCATTGTAATCGATGCCGAACTTTTTTCTGATCTCCATGACTGAATCATTCTCAACATGTTTCTTTCGAAGTTTTGCCCCCCAGACTAGATGCTTGTCAACTTGAAAATTTGGGATGCATGAATCCGGTGTTACTAATACGACTTGCTTTTCCTCCACGCAGACATCAGTTATTATCTCAGAATTGATTTTGACATATCCTTCATCTGGTTTGTAAACGCCAGCAATTATATTCAGCAGTGATGTCTTTCCGGAACCGTTCTTTCCAACTAAGCAGATGAAATTTTCATCTTTCAGCTCAGAGTCTAGAAAGAAATTTCCCAATTGTTTCTTTACTTTGACCTCTATCAAAAGTTCGTACGCCTAGAGTAATAAATCGAGTCCTGCAGAGTTTATAGGCATTTTCTCTTTTTCACAACATGGGTTCTGATTGCTCTGCCTAAGCAACAGAATTCCGTTGCATAGTCCTTATTAGTTGCTTAACGCTACGCACTTGGCCTAGCTTTAGGTCGTTTAGAAATGAACTGGCTGCGAGTAATCTCGTACACTGTTTTGATTCTGTTGCTGATTCCTGTTCTGGTGTTGCTGTATGAAGGTTTTGGTCCAATGCGCGCAATTTCTGGATACAGCTATGGAGTTTTTAGATCCATTGCGCTTACACTGCTGGGCTCCGCAATTGCTGTTATGGTCGCAGTAGTTCTCTATACCCCTCTTGCTTATTACTTTGCAAGAAATGAGAGCGGCGTAACGCAGAGCATTGCCGACATACCTGCCTCGATTCCTCACCCGATTGTTGGAATCGCACTTCTAATCTTGGCAAGTCCACTTACTCCACTGGGACAATTTCTAGTCTCCATCGGTTTTGATTTGTTCAATACTTTGTTGGGATACGTAATCTGCCTTGTAATTGTCATAGCCCCAATTTACATCAAGGCTATGATGCCGTTCTTCGAATCGATGAATAGATCTCATGAAAATTTCGCTTCGGGCCTCGGGGCGTCTCAGCTGCGAAGATTCGTTTCCGTTGTTCTGCCGAATTCTGGAAAGGGGATACTATCTGCTTCTTTGATTTCCATGAGTAGGGGCATGAGTGAATATGGCTCTATCGCCATAATTGCTTATCAGCTCCTGAGCAGACCGTTCTATGGAGTGAGTCCCATCGCCGTTTACATTGTTACAGAATACCAAAGTGGTGCTCTGAATGCCGCGGTAACTTCTTCTGCGGTAATGATCGTTATTTCATTCGTGATTATGGTTGCCTTCAGATTTGTCCAGCGCCCGATTACTAGAATTTGACGTACAATGCTTTTTTACTTCGATGAAGTTCGGGAATTCGGTCGACCAGTTAGATGAAAGGTGGCCTATTCAACCAAAAGCAGTTGAAGATACTAAAGCTCCGCGCAAAAGGTTTCACTCAGCTCGAAACCGCAAAAGAGCTCGGGACGACTAGGGCGAATGTCTCCATGATTGAATGGCGCGCAAGGAAGAAATTGGATAAAGCGCGAGAGACGATTCAGGCCTACGAAGCTTTGCAATCTTCCCACACGGTCCTTGTCGAGAAAGGAACCAAGCTTGCCGAAGTCCCGCTATTAGTTTTGCATGAAGGAGACAAGCGTCACATTCACATCAAGAGCGACATTGTAGAAATCGTGCGACTAGTAAAGGCTCTAAGACCAAACCCCGTACGCGACGGAAAAACTATCCGTGGGCTGGAATTCAAGATCAACGAACGTGGTAAGCTGCTAATCTCAAGCTAAGACTTGCTCCAACGCTTCGACCATTCAGCGAACTTGGCTAGAAGGTTTTGCAAATCTTCTCCCTTGGGAGTGAGTGAGTATTCGACCCGCGGTGGAGTCTCTGGAACAACTTTCCTCTGGATAATTCTTTGCTTCTCTAGTTGTGTAAGACGCTCCGAAAGACTGGTCGCGCTGATTCCTTCGATTCTTCTCTTCAATTCGTTGAACCTCGCGGGTTGCGACAAACCCAGTGCATGAATTACTGGAAGAGTCCACACTTTGGTCAGTTCATTCCATTGGCTGTGGATGATCTTGCACTCATCGATTACTTCTTGATCAAGCTGTTGCGATGTGCTCAAGTTGTCTTAACCTACTTAGCGCCTCACGACTACCAAGTATTTATTCGTGACTATGCCACTAGACTCTTCAGTGAAATTTTGAATGATGAAATCTTGTGAAATATCGTTCTCTGATGAAGAAGTTGATTACCTCGAACAGAATAGGTTAGCGAGGGTAGCAACTTCATCAAGAAGTAATCAGCCGCATGTTGTACCCGTTACATATGAATTCGATGGTAATTTCTTCTATTTTGGCGGCTGGAACTTGGACAAGAGTCTAAAGTTTCGGAATATTCAGAATAACAATCATGTTGCTCTAGTAATCGATGATCTTGCGACAATCAAACCCTGGCGGCCTCGTGGTATTGAGGTAAGAGGAATAGCCGAAGTCCAAGAGAACAATGACGGGCAGTATGTCAAAATCACTCCCACGCATAAGATTAGTTGGGGACTCTTAGCACAAAAGTGATGAACAATGGTCAGTGCAACTGAATTACAGGATCAGCTCGTTCAGTCAATCGAGAAACTCAACGAAAGCGTTGTGAGCATAGAAAGCACTAGGCTGGCGAGAAATTTCAGATTTGGAGTCGTTCCATCGGAAGGCCAAGGTTCAGGAATAATTATTGATTCACGTGGGTATGTTATCACAAATAACCACGTGGTCGACGGAGCTTCGATGGTTCAAATTCATTTGAAGGATGGGAGGAGCTTCCAAGGTCAAGTCATTGGATACGATCCCGCGACTGATATTGCTGTAATCAAGGCAAAGACTGATGAAATGCTGCCTGTTGCAACCCTAGGAGACTCTGATACTTTGAAAATGGGGCAGTTTGCACTTGCCATAGGCAATGCGCTTGGACTACCAGGTGGTTCTACAGCCTCGTTGGGTCTCATAGGAGCGTTAGGGCGCCCGCTTCCCTGGGCTGAATTCATCTTCGAAGGCTTGATACAGACTGATGCAGCAATCAACCCGGGCAATTCTGGCGGGCCGCTCGCGGACATCAACGGCAATGTTATTGGAATTAACACAGCTATGATCCCTTACGCACATGGTGTGGGTTTTGCCATTCCTATCAATGCTGTCAAGAGAGTCGTCGAACAAATCTTTACAAATGGTAGGGTGGTCAGACCTTGGCTTGGAATCTCTGGACTTAACCTAACTCCACAGATTGCGAGACGCTATAATCAGCAGGCAGAGAGTGGAGTCTTGATTGCGGAACTTTTGCGTGATGGTCCGGCGTACGAATCTGGATTGAGGTCTGGAGATATCATAGTTCGAGTGGGAGATCATGAAATAAAGCAAATGAAGGATCTGCTGATTGCTCTATCGAAACTCGACGTGGGAAGCAATATCTCACTCCACTTTGTTCGCATGGGAAGAAGGAATGAAGCTTCTTTGCGGCTGGTTGAGATTCCACCACAGATGCAAAATTACCTGAGAGGCAACTAGATCTTAAAACATTCTCGAAAAAACGGCGACATACTTAATTACTGTAAACTTACTGTAAATCTACAGCACTTTTAGCTAATTCGAGGGAAGTTGTTTTTGCGATGGCGGGCCGCCGTCACCACCGTTTTTCAAAAAGAATGATAGGTGGTATTATATTCGTCCTTACGAGTTTCATTGGAGGATTTCTTGCCAGCGTAGGAGCGAATCTGTACTCTTACGTCGAAGGTATCTTTGTCCGACCCGGGAATCCCGTCACGTTGCCCCAAATTGGATTCCTGCTGATAGGAGTAGCCGGTTTAGTGCTCATATTTTCCGATCTTGCGAACGTCCAGAAGACGCCTGGCCGAAGGAAAAGAAACTAGTTTACGTGTCACATTATATTTCCAAGCCAGTCTGAGTTTTAGCTGGTTGTACTGCTCGTCGCGGTTGCTGTCGTCGCAAGAGAGGTACCTCCCGCGATGACTATGGTCTGCGCGAGTTTGTCGCTCGAAGTTATGCTGATCAAGTACCCTCTGCCCGGAACAATTTGCTGAACTGGTTGTCTGTTTGCTCCCTGAACAATCCCGATTGCTATTGGATTGGAATACTTGAAAGTAACACTAGCACTTGGAGGTAGTGTGTAACCTCCGCTAGAAATAGCGTGTGTAAGTGCACTTTGGCTATAGGTTGTGATGGGGATCATCGAAGTGTTTCTGTAAATTACAAAGAATTCAGAAATTGATGCGATTGATGGCAACGTTGATTTTAATCCACCCTGCAGCGAAATTAATGAGGTAACCGCTGCCAAAGTAAAGTCGAGCGAAACATTGCCCGTGTTTGCAACCGTGATGGAGAGGCTCGTGGGTGTGAGCGTCGCTCCTGTTATCTCGAACTTTGGTTG
>Ga0307374_10015141_pt1 | contig 10407 bp, 9 predicted proteins | sample OX3MG_FD_202532 | JGI IMG/M metagenome (GOLD analysis project Ga0307374, IMG submission 202532) | Soil microbial communities from Risofladan, Vaasa, Finland - OX-3 | ecosystem: Environmental > Terrestrial > Soil > Coastal area > Acid sulfate soil | place: Finland: Risofladan, Vaasa | collected...
CCACGGCGGAGATTGACGTGCGCGCCGCCGACCCGGCGGGCGTCGCGGCGATCCACGAGGCGCTACAACGGGTGGCGTCCGACATCGAACGCCACGTCCCCGACACGGAGGTGAGCCTGACGGGCGGGATGCGCCACCAGCCGTTCACGCAGAGCGAACAGAGCGCGCGGGTCTTCGCGCTGGCCCAGGCGGAGGCGGCGACGCAGGGGTTGACACTGCGTGGCGAGCCGACCGGAGGCGCGTCGGACGGCAACACTGCCGCCGCGCTGGGCGTCGCCACGCTGGATGGCCTCGGCCCGGCGGGTGGCCTCGCCCACAATCCCGGCGAGTTCATCACCGTCGCCAGCGTCGCCCCCCGCATCGCCCTGCTGGCCGGGCTGCTCCGCCGCCTCGATGTCGGCGAATAGCACGGACGCGCCCGCGTTCTGCCGTACCGCCGGACTCCGATCCGGCGAGTATTCTGGCGTCCCGCCGGTCTCTCGACCGGCGCGTGTCGGATGAGCCGCAACCCCGGCGCCTGGTTATCTTCGCGCCGACTCCTGAACGGGGAGACGCGCCGGCTCGGAGTCCGGCGGTACGGGGGTCACGCGCCGGGCTGGAGCCCAGCGGTACGCCAGAAGGCAGAAGACAGACGTCCGCTACGCTGGCCAATGCGCGGCGCATGGCCAGCATACAAACGCACAGTGTATCCCGCCAGTTCACTCCGCACGGGCGACATTGTAAGCGCCAATGAAAGGACAACCGACGATCATGACAGATACAGATGCGACATCCACCACCCCCAGCGCCACGCCACCCGCTGTCGGCGCGCCCGCGCCCGACTTCACACTGCCTGCCAGCGACGGCTCGCAGTTGCATCTGGCCGACCTGCGGGGCCAGCCGATCTTGCTCTACTTCTATCCAAAGGACGACACCCCTGGCTGTACGTCCGAGGCGTGCGGCTTCCGCGACAACTGGCAGGCGTTGCAGGCGCGGGGAATAGTCGTGCTGGGAGTCAGCCGCGACAGCGTCAAGTCGCATCAGAAGTTCGCGGCGAAGCACGGGCTGCCGTTCACGCTGCTGGCCGATGAGGATGGCCGTGTCGCGCAGCTCTACGGCGTCTGGGTGGAGAAGAGTATGTATGGCAAACGGTATATGACGATGACGCGCGCCAGCTTCTACATCCGCCCCAACGGCACGATTGGCCACATCTGGCCACAGGTCAAACCGGAAGGCCACGCCACTGAGGTGTTGGACGTGATCACAGCGGATCGCGCGATCCAGGCCGACTAGCAGAAACAAGTTGGCGCCCCGAGCAGTAGGCCCGGAGCGCCAACTTGTTTAGTATGTGGGGTGACTGACGGGGATCGAACCCGCGACCCTCAGAACCACAATCTGATGCTCTGCCGATTGAGCTACAGTCACCATAGGAGTGTGTGGATGCGAACGAGAAACGTCACACATCACGCCCACAGTATAGCCCGCCATTGCTGGCGATGTCAAGTTTTCACGCCAAAATGAGGTGGCGACTTGAGGGAATAGGGCAGCGCGCGCCACACCGCTATGCGGCTGGCGTCGCCGTCGCGGACGACCCGCTCGCGTTCATCGCCGCAGTAGTGTAGCCTGGGCGCCTGAAGATACGCCGAGAGTTGGCTGAGAGCGGCGCACACTTGGCGACGGCTGCGCTTGACGCCCGCCGCGCCCATATGCCATACTGCCATCCATGCGAGCCAGTCGCATCTCGTCCGCAGAAAGGGCCGCGCCCACTGGTCCTCGAACTATGAGGTTGTCTGAACCTTCTTTGCCTGTCGCGGCGGACACCAGGCGCACGATGAGGAGGTTCCCGTGTTTCCGTCTACCCCGCGTACCCCTGGCGCCCGCGACGCTGGCGATTCCTTCGCCACCCTCAGCCAACTCAAAACCCAGGCCAAAGCCTTGCTGAAGGCGTTCCGCGCCGACGACCCACAGGCGCGAGCGCGCATCGCCGCCCAGCTCCCGCGCTTCATGCAGCCCACATCCACGGCCCACCCCACCCGCCGCTTCGCCTTGTCCGACGCCTTGCACGTCATCGCCCGCGAACAAGGCTTTCGCAGTTGGCCCCGGCTCAAGGCTCAGGCCGAAGCGCAGGCGCTGGGCGCGCCCATGCCTGCGTCGAGTGGCTCCGGCGAGGCCATACGCATGACGCCTGGGCAGCCCGCTCGTACACCGGGCGCCAGTGAACGCGCGGCGCAGTTCGTCGAACTCGCGCGCGGAGGCCAGATCGTGTTGCTTGCACGGCTCGTGACCAGCACGCCACGATACGAGACGCTGGCGATCCGCGATCTCATCGTGGCGCGTGGCGAGCAAGCCATCGTGGTGGACGCCCTGCTGACTGGCCTGCGCCACGACGACTCCCGCATCCGCTTTGACTGCGCCCATGCGCTCGACCACTACGCCGACGACCGTTGCTCCGGACCGTTGCGGCTGCTGCTGGCCGATCCCGTCCCGCGAGTGCGGCGGATGGCGCTCCACTCGCTCAGTTGCGACGCCTGCAAGGTGGCTCCGTTGCCAATGGGCGCCGACACGGATGACGCCGAGGACCACGACCTGGTGGCCCTGGTCGTCGCGCACGCGCTGGGCGACCCCAGCGTCAACGTGCGCCGCCACGCCACGATTGCGTTGGGCGCCTGCTGCGGCGATCCCCGTGCGTTGGGCGCCCTGGAGACGTTGCTGGTGACTGAGCGCGACCCGGCCATTCTGCGCAACGCGCGCTGGGCGCTGCGCAGACCGAAGGACGCGACGCCGACGCAACGCTCGTAGGCGCCAAGCGGCAAGCTACCCATCGTGGCTCCCCCCGCCGACGCGCGCATCGGCGGGGGGAGCCACGTCTGGCCCGAATTGGCGATGTAAACGACAAACCCATACCCTTGTGCTATACTCGACGTAGCGGATGACGCGCGTTCGCGTTGGTCGCCCTCATGTGAGGGCAGGTAAACAGAGAAACAGATGGGCCAGAAGGGCGGGACGCGCATGAGCCAAACCGGGGACGCCAACCATCCGCAGCGTCATCCACCCGCTCAGACACATCGCCCACATCGTCATCGTAATACACCAACATCAGCGACAGACCACAGGCAAGCAGCGCTCTGGGCAACGACGCCACTCGATGCAGCCTCTCCACACCACACCGCGCTGGCGGACGAGGAAGACGCCATTTTGTTCAGTGGTCTACACGAGGCGTATGGCTATTGCTCCAACTTTGCCGCGTACCCGATAACGCTGGGCGGCAAGACCTGGCCGACGGTCGAACACTACTTCCAGGCGCAAAAATTCGTCGGCACGGAACACGAAGAGGCGATCCGGCTGGTCAGCTCGCCGATGGTGGCGGCGCGCATGGGGCGTTCGCGCAAGCGACCCCTGCGCGCCGATTGGGAGCGCGTCAAAGACGACGTGATGTATCTGGCCGTCCACGCCAAGTTTGCGCAGCATGAAGAATTGCGGCGCGCCCTGCTGGCGACCGGCGAGGCGCGCATCGTGGAGCATCGCGCCCGCGACGCCTATTGGGGCGACGGGCCAGACGGCTCCGGCAAGAACATGCTCGGCCTGCTGCTGATGCGTGTGCGCGGGGAACTGCGCGACGACCCACTCGCGGCGCACAGCGACGATAGCGACGCTTGAAACGCTTGGCGCGTAGAGCGCGTCCTGATAGATGAGAGATGTTCGTAACGAGCAGACTGTCATTGGACGCCCGACTTGCTATAGTGGACTGATAGTCCTATGCTCGTCACAAAGGAGCGCATCCGGCGATAGTTGTAGTGGGGGCATGGTAGGTCTGAGAACAAACCCAACACCAAAAGCACAGAGAGCGGCGCCAGTATCACGACGCGACGAGTAAGGGAGGCGGTATGGGGCGCGAGAAAACGACCTCGAAGCGATTTGTGAGGAACCCGTTGAGGAACACCAAGCAACAAGCCGCTCAGCGGGCGACGTTGGCGAGTATGTCGTCGTTGGCCCCACAGCAGCGCGACACGCCCCATCAGGGTCCAGCGGATTACGTGGGCTACGCAGGCTATGAGAGCTACGGAGAGCATGAACAGTCTATGGATGACGCTGCTCATACGGATGAGGATAGCGGCCTACAAGACACCCCCTATGGGACGAAGGATGTGGGCGACCTGACCCACGAACGCGCACGCGAACTGATCGTCGCGCAGACCACCCAGTTGCTGCCGCCCGCCGAGGCGAACGCGCTGGCCGACCACCTGCTCATCTGCGACGCCTGCTATCGCTTCGCGCAGGATGTCGCGGCGCAACGCCGCAACGCCCACGCCAGCCAGTGACGTAGTGGGATGCGACGCTGAGGCGCGACGCATCCCAGCGTCGCTCAGCGTCGAACATCGAACCACTGAGCTTCCTGCTGTGGAATAGCAAAGGTCGGTGTATCAGTCGCGCACTATTGGCGTAGATGTGATATACTGTGATCGTGGGTAGTGGCGCCCGACCCAAACGGGGTCTGACAGGCATATTCACGTAGACACGGCGGGGCGCGCCCCGCCAGCAGGAGTTTCCAAGTCCCATGAAAACCGGCATCCATCCCAATTATATGACCGCGACCGTCGTCTGCGCGTGTGGTAACACCTTTACCGTCGGCAGCACGAAGTCCCAGTTGCGGGTTGATGTGTGTTCCAAGTGCCACCCCTTCTTCACCGGCCAGCAGCGTATCCTCGATACCGCCGGTCGCGTGGAGCGGTTCCGTCGGCGCTTCAACATCGCCGAAGAGCCTCAAGCGTAGGCGCCCTTCCATACGCCTGGATATGCGACGCATTCCAGCGTACAGCATAAACTCGCATCAGCATACCCAGATGAGCGCGGACGAAATTTCGTCCGCGCTCATGTTCTATCCGCCACAGATGTGATAGAATAGATTGCGCGGGCGCCTGCGCAATTGCGCGTAGCGCACCCTGCTGATTCTGTTCCCCTGGCTAACAAACGTGCGGTGAGCGACGGCGCGAGCAAAGCGACCGCCATCACCGTCTACGCCGTGTGTGGAATCGCTACCGGAGAGATGGCGCTGATGTCTCAGCAACAAGAAAGAGGCAGCCGATGAAGGGAGCCACGCGACCTCGCACCGTTCTGTTTCTGATCTCCGATACTGGGGCCGGGCATCGCAGCGCCGCCAACGCCATTCATCACGCCATGCGCCTGGTGGAGCAGCAACTCGCCGCGTCCCAGCGGAGCGCGGGCGACCTGACACGCGCGCCTCGCCCCGGCGCCCACGACCCCAACTGGCGTGTTGTGCTGGTGGATGTCTTCGCCGAGTGTGGGCGTTTCCCCTTGAGCAAAGGGGTCTTTCTCTACGGCCCGGCGATCACCTATAGCCCACGTCTCTACTCGCAACTCTTCCGCATGACCAATAGCGTCAACCGCTTCAACGCCGCCTGGCGCCTCTCGCAACCGTTTATCCGCCAGGGACTGACCCAACTGATCGAACGCACGCGCCCCGATGTCATCGTCTCCGTCCACCCATTGCTCAACCACATCACCCTCCAGGTGCTACGCGATCTGGACCTGCGTATCCCCTTCCTCACCGTGATCACCGATCTCTTCAGCATTCACTGTTCGTGGATCGCCCCCGGCGTGACGGCGTGCATTACGCCGACGGAGGAGGTGCGGCAGTTCGCCATCAACGGTGGCGTGTCGCCGCGTCGTGTGCGCCTGTTGGGCATGCCGATCGATCCCAAGTTTGCCATGCCGCCGACGAACACGCTGGCGGAACGCAAGACTGCGCTGGGCCTCGATCCGGCGCTACCCGTCGTCTTGCTGGTGGGCGGCGGCGATGGCGCCGGTGGCCTGGCCCGCGCCGCCGCCGCGCTCAGTAGCGAACGCCTCAACGCCCAGTTGGTGATCGTCACTGGGCGCAACAAGCAGCTCTATGGCGAGTTACAACGCCAGCGTGCGAACTTTCTCATGCCGACGCAGGTGTTGGGCTTTGTCAGCAACATGCCGGAGCTGATGCGCGCCGCCGATGTGATCATCACCAAAGCCGGACCCGGCACACTCAGCGAGGCGATGGCGTGCGAACTGCCCATCATCCTGACGGGCGCCGTGCCGGGCCAGGAAGAGGGCAACGTAAACTTCGTGATCGAGAACAACATGGGCCTGCTGGCGACGACACCCAACCGTATCGTCACTGCGTTGCGTAGTTTGCTCGATCCCACGAATCCGCAGTTGGCGCAGATGCGCGACAACGTGCGGCGGCTGAGCAAGCCGCGCGCCTCGTTTGATATTGCCCGCCTCATCCTCTCCTATGTGCCACCGGCGGGCGCGCCCTCGCTGTGGGAGAGCGCCCGCCGCCCCACGCGCGGTCGCCTGACCCGCGCGCTGCTCAGTCGGCGCCGCTGGGCCATCCGCTCGACCCGCCGCCTGATGCGCGGGCGCGGCAGTGGCGCGCGTGAGGCGCGCCTGCTGCGCATACGTATTCCCGGATGGGGGCGCACGCACGGGCAAGCGCGGCGAGCGCCCGGCGTGCGAAGTCTGGCGGGCGCTCGCGCCTTGCTGCTAAGGGGGACCAGTTTTGGCAAAGTTCAACTATGGCGGCCAGGCCGTGATCGAGGGCGTGATGATGCGCGGACGTTCCTCGGCGGCGGTGGCGATCCGACGTGAGGATGGCGGCATCTTGCTGCATGAAGAAGACCTGCGCCAGCAGTTCTACACCAGCCCGATCACCCGCTGGCCGTTTGTGCGCGGGTTGGTGTTGCTCTGGGATATGCTGATCCTGGGGTCACGCATCATGATGTTCTCCGGCAATGTCGCTATGGGCGCCCAGTCCACCGGAGGCTCACCAGCGTCATCCGTGTCGTCATCCGCGTCGTCATCCGCGTCGCTATCCACTTCGCCCGTTCGCCCTGCGCAGGCGCCCCAGCCGCCCGCCGACACGCATCCGCAGCCGACATCCGGCGCCGTAGCAGTGACGACGGCGCCGATCACAACAACCACGACGGCCACGTTGCCAGGCGTGCGGAGCGTGATCACGGAGTCGCACGAGCCGCTGGCAGGTGGCGGGCGGTTGGTGGTCACGCTGCTGCTCTCGCTGGGCTTCACTATCGGCCTGTTCTTTCTGCTGCCGGTGGGGCTGGTGGCGTTGGCGCGTCCGCTGGTGGGGGTGGGCTGGCTCAGCCTGACGCTCGAAGGCGTGATCCGGCTGGCGCTGCTGATCGGCTACATGGCGGTGATCGGGCGCTTCGCGGAAATCCAGCGCGTGTTTCAATATCATGGGGCCGAGCATAAAGCGATCAATTGCTACGAGGCGGGCGATCCGCTGGATGTGACGCATGTGCGACGAGCCTCGCGCGTACACACGCGCTGTGGCACGGGGTTCCTGCTGATCGTGGTGGTCGTCTCAATCTTCGTCTTCGCGCTGATCGGCAATCCACCGCTGGCCGTGCGCATCATCTCACGCGTCGTGCTTGTGCCGGTCATCGCCGCCATCGCCTACGAGTTGATGCGGCTGGGCGCGACGTATTACCGATTCCGTGTGGTACGCTGGCTGATGGCGCCGAGTCTGGCGCTGCAAGGGCTAACCACGCGCGAGCCGGATGACGGGCAAATGGAATGCGCGATCGCCGCTTTGGATCGTGTCTTGCTTGACGACACAGCGCAGGCGCCCGTGCGCGTCGCCTGAAGGGTACACATCACACGGAGGTTGTTTGCGCATGTCCACCGATTCCACAGAAGTCCGACAAGTCGAGCCGGTTGATCCGATACCCGCGCCCCCACCGGAGTATCCCGCCGTCGCGGCGGCGGCGGCGCAGGGGAAATCCGTGCTACGGGAGGAGGCGCGCATCGAACTGGCCGAGGCCGCCGCCGCGGCGACAGCCGACGCCGCCAACGCGCCGGTTCCCCCATCGCCAGGCAGCGCACACCTGGAGGGGCGGAGTCTCCTCAAGTGGGTATGGAGCGGCATAGGCCGTCTCTTCTATCGCAGTTGGACGCGCGTGGCCGTTCGTGTCTTCCCGGAGGATTCGCGCCGCGCCGCCCTTGCCACGCGCAGCGGTATCCCCCTTCCCGACCGCCTCAATCTCAGTTGGATCACCCCAAGCCTCGCCGTCGGTGGTCGCATCCGCCCGGCGGACATCGCCCGGCTGCGCAGAATCGGCGTGACGGCAGTGGTAGATACCCGCGCGGAACACAAGGACGACGAAGCCGCGCTGACCGCGCATGGCGTCAAACTGCTCTACCTGCCCACACCCGACACCTATCCCCTCACCCTGGAACAGCTACGCGAGGGGGCGCAGTGGATCAACGAGCAGGTGGACAACAAACAGCGCGTGCTGGTCCACTGCGAACATGGCGTCGGGCGCAGCGTGTTGATGGCGGCGGCGGCGCTGGTGGGCAGCGGTATCCCCCCACAGGCGGCGGTGGACCTCGTGCAGGAGAAACGCTGGCAGGCGGCGCCCAATCGCCGCCAACTCGTGCGCCTGCAAGAGTTCGCGCACACACTGGACGGCAAGTAGTTGATGGATGATTTCGCATGCTGATGACGCTGACCTGCCAGGCGCCCAACGCGCCTGATGTGGGCTATCTGCTGGGCAAGCATCCCGATTCGGTCTTCTCGCGCCCCTTCTCAGCGGGGACTGCCTGGGTATTTTACCCGGAGGTGACGGAGCGGCAGGTGACGGTAGCGCTGCTGACCGAGATCGACCCGATTGGGTTGGTGCGGGGACCGGCGGCGCTGACGCAGCTCGACCAGTACGTGAACGATCGCCCGTATGTGGCGACCAGCCTGACGAGCGTCGCGCTGCGCACGGCGTTTGGCTCGGCGCTGGCCGGGCGCTGCGACGCGCGGCCTGACCTGCTCGATACGCGCTTCCACTGGGAGGTGGCGCTGCCCGCCGTGGCGTGCGACGCCGGGGCCGAGTTCATCACACGCATCTTCGCGCCGCTGGGCTACTCTGTGGCGACGACGCGCCTGCCACTCGATGCGCGCTTCCCCGACTGGGGCGACGCCAACCTCTATCGCGTCACGCTGACCGGCGCCCAGACCACGCAGGCGCTGCTCAGCCACCTCTACGTGTTACTGCCCGTGCTGGACAACGCCAAGCACTACTATGTGGACACGCAAGAGGCCGAGAAGCTGTTGGCGCATGGCGGCGCATGGCTCGCCGCCCACCCCGAACGCGACCTGATCACCCGCCGCTACCTGCGCTACAAACGCCCGCTGATCCAGCAGGCCAACGACGCGCTGGCGCGCCTGATCGCCGAAGTCGAGGTTGATGTGTCTGGCGCCCTTGGCGTCGGCGATGACACTGACGCCGCTGATGCAATCGCCAGCCTCGACCCAAGTGGCCTCGATCAAGTCAACGCTGCGGCAGCCTACGTGACGCCCGACGCCGTGACATCTGGCGCGCCATCCACTGCGGCGGCGGAAGCCGCTACGCCAACGTCGGCCCAGGCGACATCTGTAACTGCGGCGCCCGACGCGACGCCAGCCGACGCGACGCCAGCCGACGCGACGCCAGCCAGTGCGCCAGGCGCGCCCGCACTCGACGAGGAGGTGACGCCGAAGTTGACGCTGCACCAGCAGCGCTTGCAGGCGGTGATGGCGGCGGTCCGCGCGGTGGGGGCGCGGTCGCTGGCCGACCTGGGCTGCGGCGAGGGGCAGTTGCTGGCGCTGGCGCTGGCCGACCGCAGCCTGACGCGCATCTTTGGCATGGATGTCTCGTCGGCGGCGCTGGCCCGCGCCCGGCGTCGCTTGCATTGGGAGACGCTACCCCAGGCGCAACGGCAGCGCATCGAGCTTGCGCTGGGGTCGCTGCTCTATCGCGATCAGCGGCTGGCGGGCTTCGACGCCGCCGCGCTGGTCGAGGTGATCGAGCATCTCGATCCGCCACGCCTGCGCGCGATGGAGCAGGTGGTGTTTGGCCATGCGCGCCCAGGCCGGGTGATCATCACCACGCCCAACCGCGAATACAACGTTCACTGGACGCAGGCGGGCGCGGAAGAGCGACTGCGCCACGGCGACCACCGCTTCGAGTGGACGCGCGCCGAGTGCCAGGCGTGGGTAGAGCGCGTCGCCAGCGCCTACGGCTATCGCGGCGTCCAGCAGGAGCTTGGCGACGGCGACCCCGACCGCCCGGAGATCGGTTCCCCTTCGCAGCTCGTCATCTTCGATCTCGCCACGCCGGACTGATCCGAGCCATGCTGATCTGAGTGGTACGGTTTGCGCTAGGGAGATGTGTGATGGGGGACGTGACACGCGCCGGTCGGGAGACCGGCGGTACGGCAGAAACGGGCGGTACGTCAGAACAGCGGCGGACAACCGAGCGGCGTGATACGACGCCGGATGCGCCGGATAGCCCCTGGCGGACAGTAGACACGCGGGAGATGTACCGCAACCGCTGGCTGCATGTCACCGAGTATCAGGTGATCCGCCCGGACGGCCAGCAGGGT
>Ga0307374_10015145_pt1 | contig 10405 bp, 6 predicted proteins | sample OX3MG_FD_202532 | JGI IMG/M metagenome (GOLD analysis project Ga0307374, IMG submission 202532) | Soil microbial communities from Risofladan, Vaasa, Finland - OX-3 | ecosystem: Environmental > Terrestrial > Soil > Coastal area > Acid sulfate soil | place: Finland: Risofladan, Vaasa | collected...
AGGGCCATTGCACGACCATCAAGCAGGCAAAGGAAATGGTGGAGCAGCAGGACCCGGTCGTCTGGGACATCCTGGAAGAGGTGATTCGCGAGCATCCGGTGATGCTCAACCGCGCTCCGACGCTGCACCGCCTGGGCATTCAGGCGTTCGAACCGGTGCTGGTCGAAGGCAAGGCGATTCGCATCCATCCACTGGTCTGCACGGCGTTCAATGCGGACTTTGACGGCGACCAGATGGCCGTGCACATTCCTCTTTCTCCCGAGGCGCAGGTGGAAGCCTCGGTCCTGATGCTTTCGGCAAACAACATTCTGTCGCCGGCCAACGGCCTGCCTCTGGCCGTTCCGACGCAGGACATGGTTCTAGGCATCTACTATCTGACCAAGGCCAAGCCCGGCGCCAAGGGCGAGGGCCGCGCTTTCGGCCTGACCGAGGAAGTGGTTCTGGCACTGGAATCGGGCGAAGTGGAATTGCTCACGCCGATTCGTCTCCGCTACGACGGGGAAGCAATCGACCTGGCCGCCGCCTACGACGATCAGGACGTGCCGCATGCCGAACCCGTCATCCTGAAGCGCCAGTTCATCAACACCACCGTCGGCCGCGTGATCTTCAACGATCACCTACCCAAGGAAATGCCGTTCATCAACGGCTTGATCAAGAAAAAAGGCGTGCAGCAGCTCTGCTATTACTGCTATCTGCGTTTCGGTTTGAAGCGCACCGTGCAGATGCTGGATGAATTGAAGGAGCTGGGCTTCCTGTACGCCACTAAGTCCGGCATCTCCATCGGCATCGACGATATGGTCATCCCCGGCGACAAATTCTCGCTGGTCGAAAATACCGAGAAGGAAGTCGTCAAGGTGCAGCAGCAATACCTGGACGGCGCGATTACCAACGGAGAACGCTACAACAAGGTGGTCGCCATCTGGAGCGACATCACCGAAAAAGTGGCCGAGCAGATGTTCAAGGCCATGGAGCAGCAGGACAAGGAAGGCATCATCAACCCGATTTACGTGATGGCCGATTCCGGCGCGCGCGGTTCCAAGCAGCAGATTCGCCAGCTTTCCGGCATGCGCGGCCTGATGGCCAAGCCCTCGGGCGAAGTCATCGAAACGCCGATCACTTCGAACTTCCGCGAAGGCCTTACCGTGCTGCAGTACTTCATCTCGACGCACGGCGCCCGCAAGGGACTGGCCGACACGGCGCTGAAGACGGCCGATTCCGGCTACCTCACGCGGCGCCTGGTGGACGTGGCTCAGGACGTCATCATCAGCGAGATCGATTGCGGCACCGCCGACGGCATCTACGTCGAGCCCATCACCGAAGCCGGCGTCGAAGTCGAACCGCTGCGCGACCGCGTGGTTGGCCGCGTGTCGCTCGACAAAATCCGCGACTACGAAGGCAACGTCATCGTCGAGATCAACCAGGAAATCAGCGAAGAGCTGGCCAACGCCATTCAGGCCGCCGGCATCGAGCGCGTCAAGATTCGCTCCGTGCTGACCTGCGAAACCCGCCGCGGGGCCTGCGCCCGCTGCTACGGACGCAACCTGGCCACCGGCCGCACGGTCGAGATGGGCGAGGCGGTCGGCGTCATCGCCGCGCAGTCCATCGGCGAGCCGGGCACGCAGCTCACCATGCGCACATTCCACATCGGAGGAACGGCGACCCGCATCACCGAACAATCCAAACTCGAAGCGCGCAACAGCGGCTTTGTCCGCTTCATCGACCTGAACGTCGTGCGCGGCCGCGGCGAGCACCTGATCTCCATGAACCGCAGCGGTTTGATTGCCATCGTGGACGAAAAGGGCCGCGAAAAAGAGCGCTATCACGTGGTCTACGGCGCGCGGCTGCTGGTCGAGGAAAATCAGCCGGTCAAGCTTGGCGAACTCCTGGCCGAATGGGACCCCTACACCTTCTCGATTCTGACCGAGGCCGGAGGAACCATTCAGTTCAAGGACCTGCAGCCAGGCATTACCATCGAGGAGCAGGTGGACGAAGTCACCGGCCTCTCGCAGCTGGTCGTCACGCTGCCGCCGGGCGATGAAAAACACGCGCCGACGATTCTGGTTCGCGACTCCGCCGGAAAAACCCGCAAGAAGTACCTGATGCCGTCGCGCGCCCACTTGATGGTGCAGGATGGCGACGAAGTGCAACCGGGCGACGTGCTGGCGAAAATCCCGCGTGAAACCACCAAGACCAAGGACATCACCGGAGGCCTGCCGCGCGTCGTCGAACTGTTCGAAACGCGCAAGCCTCGCGACCCCGCCGTCATCAGCGAAATCGACGGCGTCGTGAAGTACGGCGAGATCAGCAAGGGATTGCGCAAGATCTACGTCGAAAGCGAAGACGGAAAGACGCAGAAGGAATACTCGATCATCCGCGGCGTGCACATCAACGTGCAGGAAGGCGAACACGTCAAGGCGGGCGAGCCGCTGATCGACGGCCCGCTCAACCCGCATGACTTGCTGGCCGTCCTGGGCGAAAAGTACACGCAGGCATACCTGGTGAATTCGATCCAGGAGGTCTACCGCCTGCAGGGCGTCAATATCAACGACAAGCACATCGAAACGATCGTTCGCCAGATGATGCGCTGGGTGAAGGTGGAAGACGTCGGCGACACGGCGTTCCTGCTCGAGGAGCAAGTGGACAAGTTCCGCTTCCGCGAGGAGAACGACCGCATCATCAGCGACGGCGGGCGTCCCGCCACCGGGCGGCCCTTGCTGCTCGGCATCACCAAGGCGTCGCTGTCCACCGATTCGTTCATCTCCGCGGCCAGTTTCCAGGAGACCACGCGCGTGCTCACCGAAGCCGCAGTTGCCGGCAAGGTGGATTACCTCCGCGGCCTCAAGGAAAACGTCATCATGGGCCGCTTGATCCCCGCGGGTACCGGTCTGGAACGGTACCGCAACATCGAACTGCTTACCGAAGTGCCTCCGATGCCCGTACCGGAGGTCATCATGCCTCCCGCCGACCTGTCGGCCGAAGAGGCCGCGGCGCTGGACTTCCTGCGCAAGGATGCTGACAGCCTGGCGGAAGGTTCGGACTAGTCAAAACGCAACTAGAAGGACACTGCGAGGGGCGGCCCAATGTATCGGGCTGCCCCCTCGCTTTACTAGGCGCTTCTATAAGGTCCAGGTGGCACACAGGCCACCAGTCACGTTCCACCCGCTCCCACACACCCGCCTTCCACTGTTATCCAATTCGCTATGCGCCTCTTGCGCCCTGATTGCCCTTGCGCGGCGTATCCTCCATAATTTTTCAGCAAGGTACCCTCCAAGGTCTCCCCCGCTGACCTGAGGCGCCTGCCAATCAAAAGTGCCGATGACAAACTTTTCCAAACCTCCCGCGGAAGTTCCTGCTGAATCGACTTCGGCCCGCATAGAGCGCGACCAGCTCAGTCGGCGCGAGCGCGGAGTCTTGCGAACGGCCCTTCTGATTCTTGGCGCGCTTGCCGTAGGGTTTGCGATTACTTCCTGGGACAGCATTCGCGCCATGTCTGGCCACCTGGAGGCTCTGCCGGTTGGGCTGGTGATTCTGGTGGGCCTGTTTGTCGCCTACGCGTGGAGCAAAACGAATGAGATTGCGGAGTTGCGGGGCCTGGTGCGCGGCATCGAACACCGCACGGGCACCCAGCAGAACACCGAGCAGCTGGATCAGCTCTTTTCGATGATTTCCAAATCGCAGCAGGGCTATCGCGATCTGATTGATACCTTCGAGGATCTTTTGTTCTCCATTTCCCTCGACGGCGTGATTCTTACCGCAAATCGAAGCTTCGCCGACTTGGTCAATCTTTCCTTCGCCGACGTAATCGGCCGCTCGATGGATGAATTTTTCGAGCTACCCGATTCCGGCGACCGGGGCGTTCTGCGGCAATGGCTTCCGAACTTCATCGAGCGGCGCAGTTGGAATGGCGTCGTCCGCGCCCGGGTGAAACAGACAGGCGAAATTCATTATTTCGGTTGTGTTCTGCATGCCATCGTACGGGGCGGTGCCGTGCACGGAATCAGCGGCTTCGCCCGGGATATTACGCGGGAGCGCGAGAGCGAAACGCGCTTCACTGAGCTGTTTCAGACCTTGCGGGAGGGCGTTTATCTGGCCTCCGAGGACGATCGCATCACGGAAATCAACCCGGCGCTGGCGCAAATGCTGGGCTTTGAGAGCAAAGATGAAATCGTGAACGCCGAACTTTCTTCCCTGTACAGGAATGCGGCGGACCGCTCGGACGAGCGCGCCCGGCTGAGCGAGTTCGGATTCCTGCACGCGCACGAAATCACAATGAAGCATCGTCGGGACGGCCGCGATGTTGTGGCCGTGCATACCACCGCCATCATCCGCGATCCGGCCGGCAAATTTGTGCGCTACCAGGGAACCTTCGTGGATGTTACCGAGCAGCGCCAGATGGAACGCCTCCTGCACCGCGAACAGGAATTTGCGCGTCGCCTGATGGACAGCTTCCCCGATCTGGTTGTCGCTCTCGATAAGCAGGCTCGGTACACGTTTGCCAGCCCCCAGATATATCAGGTTCTTGGATATCTTCCCGAGGAATTGATCGGAGAACGCATGGGAGGCCGCACGGACCCACAGGACCGCACCGCGCTGCTCGATCTGTTCGACGATCTGATTTCCAACCGGCTCTCCGAGGGCCAGATCGATTACCGCACGCAGCACAAGAACGGCGAATGGCGGTTGTTCCGCGCCTCCGCCCGGCCGCTGCATGACGAAACGGGATGCACAACGGGCGTCATTGCTTCCGCGCGGGATATTACCGACCAGCAGCGCCTCCAACAGCAATTGATTCAGTCCGAGCGTCTCGCGGCCATGGGGCAAATGATCGCCGGAGTCGCGCATGAACTGAACAATCCGCTTACCGCCATCCTGGGCGTTACCGAATTGCTGCGAGACCAGTCCTCCGATGAAGCGGTCCGTCGCCGGTTGGAGTTGGCGCATCGCCAGGCGCGCCGCGCTGCCCACATCGTCCAGAGCCTGCTTGTTTTTTCGCGCCCTTCGACCCCGACCAGCACGCTGCTGCACCTAGCCGATCTGCTGCAGCGCACTCTGCAACTCCACGAGCATTCCCTGCGCGCCAACCAGGTCCATGTTGATTTTATCGCACGTCCCGATCTTCCAACCGTGCAGGGGGATTCCAATCAGCTCACGCAGGTGTTTCTGAACCTGATCGTGAACGCGGAGCAGGCCATCCGCGAAGTTCGCGAGCAGGGCACGCTGCGGATTCGTCTGGGAGTGGTGGGCGAACGCGTGCTCATCACTTTTCAGGACGACGGCATGGGGATCCGGCGTGAAACACTGCCGCGTATTTTCGATCCGTTCTTCACCACGAAGCGTCCCGGCCGTGGCACCGGCCTCGGCCTCAGCATTTGCATGGCGATTGTTCGCGAACATAACGGTGATATTTCCGCGCAATCCCTGTCGGATGGCGGATCGGTCTTCACCGTGTCGCTGCCGATCTGCACGCAAACACCGGCGCTGTCCGCGCCTGTTTCCGCTCCGGCCATTGCCGAGCAGAGAAGCGCATCAACCGCCACGCTCCTCGCCGGCAGGAAAATTCTGGTCGTGGATGATGAGGAAAGCATTCTGGAACTGGTGAGCGACAGCATGAGCGCCCAGGGGTGTGATGTGGACCGCGCGGCGTCTCCGGAAAGTGCTCTGGCCCTGGCCGGCCAAAACGCGTACGACGTGATCCTGTGCGATTTAAATCTGAAATCCGAAGCCGGCCACCATATTTCCGGGTACGACCTTCACGAACGCATCTGCCAAAGTCTGGCCGTGCGCTCGGTTGCGCAACCGCCTTTTGTATTCATGACGGGCGACCTCGTCCCATCCTCGATCGGCGAGCAGGCCGGCCGCGACGGCAATTTTTATCTCCAGAAACCCTTCCGCATGGCCGAACTGTTTTCCCTCTTGAACGAACTGCTGTCTCCCCCAAGCGTCGTCCAGCGGCACAGCAATACAATTTCTTGAATTTTCGGGTTCACCGGTTTTACCAGACCCGTCGAAAAATACCCGCAAGCGCTTCCCCCGTTGCGATTCACTGAAATTCAGTTAGACTATTTTTGCTGTAATACCTGAGAAAAATAATTGCCTCCAAGGAGGAGACAGTGGCCAAGGGATACTGGATTACGTTCTATCAATCGGTTGAAAACTCGGCGGCGCTTGCCGAATACGCCAAGCTTGCGGGACCCGCGATCCAAGCCGGCGGCGGAAAATTTTTAGCCCGCGGTGTGCCGGCGAAGGCCTTTGAGGCCGGCAAGACCCAGCGAACGGTGATGATCGAATTTCCCAGCGTGCAGGCCGCGGTTGCCACCTTTGAGGGCGAAGGCTACCAGGCCGCGTTGCGCGCATTGAGCGGCGGCGCGGTGCGCGACATTCGCATCGTGGAAGGCGTGGCATAGTCCGGCGCGCGCAGGCAGGCGGAATGCGATCGGGCATCTCGAATTTTATTTCGCATGCTTCTTTCCTGCCGCATCGATCCCGAAATCCCAGACGTAGCCGCTCACGCCCTGGTTCGTCATTTCGACGAAGGCGTATTCGCCGGGTTCAAGCCGCTGTTCCATGGTGTAGCGGAAGACGCCGCGCGCGGGCGTCCAGGTCTGAAAATCGATATCGGTTGCCTTGTGAACCTGCTCGCCCGATATGTAGGTGCTGATGCTGTCCAGCATGCGGCGGTTTCCCTTGACGTGCGCGCGGAGCAGGCGGAAGCGCGGCTGACGATCGTCGGCAGGGCGCATGAAAAATTCGGGTTCGGCCGTGGTGAGCCGCAAGGCCGCGTGCGCTCCCGGGATTTGCATCGTCTGCTTGCTCGGAATAAATGGCACGCCGCTTAGGATTCGTTCCACTTCCCGGGTGGTGGATTGTTTCACATCCGCCTGACTCTGCTTCATCGTAAAAATGAGTTTGTCGTTTTCGATGGCATACAGCCCGACACCGTCCGGCAGAAACACTCCGGGCTTGATTTCCAGGCTGCGGTCCACGTCAATATCCTTGATTCGCTCGGCCAGGTCGGAGGCGCGGATTTCCGCCTTCAGTTTGGCGTCGCGGGAGGCCTGTTCGGCCTCAGCCTTGTGCGTGGCGTCCCAGTTCACCAACTTGGCGGGAATTTCTTCCCAATCCGAGCGTTCCACGCTCCAGTAGCGCACGCGGTCTCCCTTGATCGAGTACTCGCGCGCCAATTGAAAGGTTCCATCCGTCAGGATCAGTTTCTTGCCCTTGGGCAGGGCGTCTCGAATACCCCCTGCTGCCTCAGCGGGTTTCGCCGTCGCTCCCGGCGTGGGGGAATCCGTCTCCTGCTGCGCCTGTGGCGCAGGGACGGCCGGGGCGGCGTAAATACCTGGAGCAAAGGCCGCTACACCCGCCAATGCTACCGTCAATACACCTGTCAATACAGCTGCGATTCTGATTTGGGGTTTCATGGTTCGATGGCGCCGCCAATCTTTCGCTCTGATCCCGGCGGGAAGCTTCGTTGCCTGCGCTTCCCCTCGACCGGTCAGGTTCTGCCCGTTGGCACCAGCATAGCTCTGCAGCATGGTTCCTGCAACGGTGGCAAAGCATCACTTACGCATGACGGGTGTGAGACGCGGTGGTATCGCAGGATACTGAATTGTTGAGAAATGATTCGAAAGATCCCGTGGAGCGGGAAATTAGTGCTCGCAGCGGGGAAAAAGGGCAGCCAGAACGCTCAAATCTGCATTTGTAAAAAGCCAGCGTTCCGCATGCTCTCCGGCGGCTTCGGCGGCGCGCACGATCGAACCCAGATGTTTGCTGCGGGCCACGCTGTGAAGGTGTTCGATGCAAATTCCCGTGAGGCGGGAGATTTCATCCTCGGTGAAGATTTTCTGGCTTGATTTGACGGTGACCATGACCTGCTTGGCACTCCTCACTGGTTGCGTGCCCACTTCTGGTTCTGGAAGACCAGAAATATCACTCCAATACGCACATTTCTCGAGCAATTTCAGTTCCGTTTTCGCTGGTTCAATAGCTGCAAACCTATAAAATCTGCAAGCAGATAGAAGCAAAGGTCTTAATGCGAGAAAAGGTTCTCGGCCCGCGCGCCGCTGTGCGGACGCTTGCCGACCGGACTTGGAAAAAATGCACTTTTTTGTATTGAACTACGAAAATTTGTGCGATTTCACCACAACTTCTATTTGCTTGCTGTGCCTCACGTCATGCGCCGCAAGCGTGCTGAACCAATCGTAATAATTAAGGCTGCCTAGTAGCGGATGCTGCACGCGATAGTTTCGGAGGTTGCTTTCGCGGCCCGCTTCCAGCACGGACAGAGTTCGCCGCCTTTGCACGGCTAGTCGTGCCAGCATCACTTCGCGATCGTCGAGCAGCATCGTATCCAGGGGGATGGGTGTGTGCACGTGTATTCCCCGCCAGCCCACCAATGTCACGGGAATATGAAATCGTTTCAGCAGCGGCACAGGGACCGGCGGCTTGCGGGTGATCTTCGCGGCGGCACCGGCCATCAGCGTTTCCACCATGGTCACGTGCGCAACCACTTCCGCGGGCGACCACGCCCCGGCCTGCGGCGGGGTTCTCCAGTGTCGGTCGGGAACTTTCCGCGCCGCCGTTTCGAATTGGTGTCTTGTCCGGCGAAGTTTTTCGTACAGGGGCCTGAGGTTCATGATCCGATGATTTCTGTTTTACCGCATTATTTTAGAGGTTCGCGCCCCCGGCCTGCTCGAACGCATGTGCCAGGTGCAGCACGCGGTGCTCATCAAAAGCCGGGCCGTAGATTTGCATGCCCACGGGCAATCCCGCGGAGGTCTTGCCGCTCGGCACGGAAATACCCGGTACGCCCGCGAGCGAACCTGTAACTGTATATATATCAGCAAGATACATTTGCAGGGGGTTGGACGTGCGCTCCCCAAACCGGAACGGCAGCACCGGGGAAGTGGGCGTAACGATGACATCCGCTTTTTCAAATGCCTCGCGAAAATCCCGGGCGATCAGCGCGCGGACCTTCTGCCCCTTTAGGTAATACGCGTCGTAATAGCCGGCCGAGAGAACGTAGGTGCCCAGGATAATGCGCCGTTTCACTTCCGAGCCGAACAGGCGTCCCCGCGTCTTCTGGTACATCTCAATCAGGGTTGCTCCCGGCACGCGCGGGCCATATCGCACGCCATCGTACCGGGCAAGATTCGAACTGGCCTCTGCCGTTGCAATGATGTAATACGCCGCGATGGCGTAATCGGTGTTTGGCATGCGGATTGAGACGCGTCGGCAGCCGAGTTTTTCGAGCAGGTGAATTCCGGCTTCGATCTTCTGGCGCACTTCCGGGTCGATCCCTTCGCCGAAATAATCGTCGGGAATGCCGATGCGCAGGCCGTGCAGAGGCTTGTCCAGCCCGAGCGAGTAATCGGGGACATCCGCAGGAGAGGAAGTCGAATCGCGAGGATCGCGTCCGGAAATCACGGACATCACGCTGGCTGCATCGCGAACCGTATGCGCAAACGGACCAATGCGGTCCAGCGAAGAAGCGTAAGCGAGCAGGCCGTAGCGTGAGACGCGCCCATAGCTCGGATTGAGCGCCGGAACGCCGCAAAACGAGCCGGGCTGCCGGATCGACCCCCCCGTGTCGGTTCCCAGCGAAACGACGGCGAGATCGGCGGCCACCGCTGCGGCCGAACCTCCACTGGAGCCACCGGGCACATAATCGGTGTTGACCGGATTGCGCACCGGGCCGTAGGCGGAGTTTTCGGTGGAGCTTCCCATGGCGAACTCGTCGCAATTTGTTTTGCCGAGGATGATCGCTCCGGCCTGCTCCAGCAGCGTGATCGCCGTAGCGTCATAGGGAGGCTTGTAACCTTCCAGGATGCGCGAAGCGCAAGTCGTGGCGGTGCCATGCGTGCTGATGACGTCCTTCACCGCTACAGGCACCCCCGCCAGGGCGGGAACCGAGTCCCCGGCTGCGATGGCGGCGTCGATGCGGTCCGCCTGGGCGTATGCGCGTCCGGGTGAGAGCGCGAGATAAACATTCAGTTCCGGATTTTTTCGCTCGATGCGCGCGTAAAATTCATTCACCAGTTCGCGCGCGGAGATTTGCTTGGAGTCCAGCGCTGCGCGGACCTGCGAAATCGTCCATGAGGTCGGGGCGCTCACTTTTCGATAACCCGGGGCACGCGGAAATAGGGCGCGGAGGGGTCAGGCGCACCTTCGAGCACTTCCGTGATGATGTCGGCGCGTACGACAACGTCCTCGCGCAGGGCCGAATCATCGCTTGCTGCCGCAACCACCTGCGTCAGGGGCTCGACATTCGATGTATCGACCTTGTTCAGCTTGTCGATATACGTGAGGATATCGTCCAGCTGGCCGCGGTACATCTCGACCTCGCCGTCAGCCAGCTCCAGGTTTGCCAGAGCCGCCACTTTCAACACATCTTCCCTGCTGATTT
>Ga0307374_10015147_pt1 | contig 10404 bp, 7 predicted proteins | sample OX3MG_FD_202532 | JGI IMG/M metagenome (GOLD analysis project Ga0307374, IMG submission 202532) | Soil microbial communities from Risofladan, Vaasa, Finland - OX-3 | ecosystem: Environmental > Terrestrial > Soil > Coastal area > Acid sulfate soil | place: Finland: Risofladan, Vaasa | collected...
GCAACACGGAGCGACTTAGAGAAAAAACAAATCAAACAACGCTGAACACACTGGAGAGAAAAAACTGATGAGGTCGGAATTCCGGCTTCCACCTCAGATCAAGTGAGATCCGTGCATAATTTAGGTAACATCCTGCCCGAGCAAACAATCGGGCGAGGCCTTCGGCTCATGTTCCGTGACCTGCCGACGAGCTACACGGAGCGCGTGGACATTATCGGCAACAAAGCATTCCTAGACTTTGTGGACGATTTGGAGAAGCTGGAAGAATTGAAACTGGATACGTTCGAGCTTGGCAAGGACAAGCTGCATATCATCACGATCCTGCCACTCGAAGGCCGCAAGGAATTCGATATCGGTTTACCCGTACTCACGCCATCTCTTGTGCGGAAGAAAAGTCTGGCCGAAGAGATTGCTGGACTGGAAGTGCTCGGTTTCCAGTCAATCGTCCTGCCAAAAAGTGAAGATGACCCGCGCTCGAAGACTTTCACGTATGAAGGCTACGACATCATTACGCTCAAGAAGGAATTCGAGCGGGAATATACGATCCCCGAACCGCAGACTTCTCAAGAAGTAATTGGGTACTACGCGCGCCGGATTGCAGAGGCGGTAAAGCTCCCAGCGCAGTTTGCAGCGCTTGCTCCCAAGGTTCGAGAGTTTTTCGAGCAGAAAGCGTTCGGGCACCCCGTTGACCTGAATGATCCGGCCATCGTGAAGGCAATGAGCACTCCCGTCGCGCACTACGTGTGTGTGGACGTTTTTAAGAAGGCTTTGCAAGCGCTGACAATCGAGGAACAAAAGCCGCAGCTTCTCGAACCCGCGCGGTTGCTTTCTGCCTGCCAGCCGTTTCCGTGGTCACGACCCGTGTGGGAGGGCGAGAAATGCATTTTCAATTTAGTGCCGTGTGACAACGACTTCGAGCGCGAATTTGCTAAGTTCTTGGACAACGCGAAGGACGTGAAGGCATTCGCAAAACTGCCGCGCGCGTTCGGTTTCACCATCGAATACACGGATACCTCCATGAACCTCCGAAACTACGAGCCGGACTTTGTCGCTATCGACAAATCGGGAACTCATTGGCTACTCGAAACGAAGGGTCAAGAGAACGTGGACGTTCTGCGAAAGGACGTAGCAGCGATGCGGTGGTGCGAAACCGCTTCTATCCTCACAAAAACAAGCTGGAAATACATCAAAGTGCCGCAGAAAGAATTCCAAGCTCTGCAACCGGCCCGCCTCAGCGATCTTGTCGCCTTGCAGGTCTCCGCGTTCTCTTAAGACTTGAGATTTAATCCCGCCTGCGGCCCTTGCCGAACCGGATTCATTCGCTGGAGGGCGAAGTACTACGAAAACATTTCCTATTGACAGACCTACATGTGAAGTATACAAGTTGTTCACTTTTGCTCACGGGGGTGTGCGATGCACCGTTTTGAGGGGAGACAAACTTCCACTTGTTTCGCGTGGCTCAAGGAAGCAGTCAAGATCGTTGCTATAGTTTTGTTCATCGTTCCCTCGTGCGCCGCGCAAATCACCAACGTGACTAACGATCAATCGACTCCAATACCTGGAGCCGGGCACGACTACATCAAAATGCTGTCAGAAACCGTGAACCCCTCGAATGGATCGGTGAGTCTGCGGATTCAAACGCCCGCGCCGAAGGGCCGGTTGCTGACTATCCCATTCGGCTTTGATCATGACACGAATGGCATTCATCATCTTGCGACCGACCCAAACGGCTCACCAATATGGGCGATTGATTCCACGCCGTACTCAAGGGGCGGCTGGTCATATTTAATTCCTCTTGTAACATACGTCTTGGGTACTAAAGTCGTAGACAGCGGCTTAGGTGGAGAGTCATCTTCCTGTTCATATTACTCGGGTTTCGTTTATAAGGACCCCGACGGGGCGTCGCACGCGCTTGGTATTGCTGCCGCCCAGCCATACACTCCAGGTGCCTGTCTCTTTCCACTAGGTGGTATACCAAATGCAGGTGACGACTACTACCGCGCCTCGACCCCCACCGGTTGGGGAACGCCTAGCGCAACAGTAGCCTCCGCCGACGGTACCGTTTATAGCTTCGTGTGCACACCGTGCAGTCCAAACGATACTGGAGACGCAATGGCCACGGTTCGGATTGAGGATCGCAACGGAAACATAGCAACAAGTACGAGCAACAATTCCTCAGGCGCGTACACTCTTACGGACACTCTGAAGCGCCCATTAATTTCAACTTCCAGTTTTGCTTCGGGCACCGGCGATACGATTCACCTCTCGGGATTGGCGAATCCTTACGTCGTAACTTGGAAGACTGAAACGTCAAACTTCACTATTCCAATCAATTATCTCGATGGAAATTGTCCGGTACCTGCCAATACCGACCGGCGCACGGTTGTCAGCAGCATCACACTTCCGAACACCCAAGCGTACACATTCTTGTACGGAACGGATGATCCTAGCAACTCGAACCCCTATGGCCTGCTCAGCGAGATTATTTACCCCTCAGGGGGCTGGGTGAAGTACGGATACGGAATAAACTCACAGTCTGACGCTTTTCAAACCACCATATCGTCGAGCAATGGGCAAAGTCCTTGTATTTTTCTCTACGGCACACCGGTAGTAACCAAGAGGACAGTAAGTTTTGACGGCAGCCATGTGGCCCTACAACAAACCTTTGCGTACTCAACGTCTTGGAACTCGACGATGTGGACAACGAAGACAAGCACTGTCACCACCAACGACATGGTTTCAGGGCAGACCTTCGTAACCAACTACGTCTATTCTTATGTGAGCGTTCCGGACCCCCCATATATTAGTGCCAGTGGAGGAAGTCAGGTTCCGGTTGAATCCACAATTACGTACAAGGATGGAAGCGGACACCCTTTACAAACGGTCACCAAAACGTGGCAAGACCAGTACCTGCTCACGCAGGAAAAGATTACGCCTGCTGGCATGAGCTCGAGTTCCATTGTCGATTATTCATATGGCTCGGGCGGGCAAGTCACAAAGAAGACGGAATACGATTACGGGCAAAGTTCCCCTACGAGGGTCACCACGCTGACTTATGAAACTTTCCCGAGCACTCCAATCTACACGCAGGGGCCTTCAATTTTCGACCGCCCTTGTCAGATCGTCATCTCTGATGGCAATAACAACCGCATGGCCGAGACCGACTTCTTGTATGACGGTGGAACAACGCTCTGCGGCGCTCCCGGAACTTCGTCCGCTACCTCTGCGTCAACTCCCTCAGGCACTCACGACGAGACAAACTATGGCTCCAGTTCGACGAATCCGAGGGGAAATGCCACCACCAAAACCGCTCTGTGCCTGCAGAGCTGCGCCAATGCCGTTACGACCTTTGCCTACGACGAAACGGGCCAAGTTCTGTCCACTGTGGACCCGTGCGGCAACAGCACGTGCTCCGACATGACGGGCACGACTCACACCACAACGTATTCGTACACAGACAGTTACAGTTCGTGCGGCGGAAACGCGCCTCCGTCGGGAAATACGAATGCTTATCTCACGCAGATCAAGAACCCATTGGGCCAGATTGAGACTTATTGTTACGGCTACAACGATGGTCAATTGAGAGGAGCAACCGACCCGAACAACCAAACTACAACCTATCAATATGTTGACAGCCTGGCGAGATTGACCGAGACCGACTACCCCCCGGGTGGCGGGAAGACGCTCGTCTCCTACAATGACGCAGCGCCGACTCCGAGCGTGACAATATCGAGAGAGATCACTTCCGGTCAGTACGTGATCAGCACGAGTGTGATGAATGGCGTAGGGTTGGTCACCGAAACGAAATTCACTTCCGACCCGTCCGGCACGGACTACACGGCGACGACCTATGACGGGCTGGGACAGCCATACACCGTCACGAATCCATATCGCAGCACGAGCGATCCCACATACGGACTGACGACGTACACCTACGACGCGCTGGGCCGTACGACGCAAATCACGCATCCCGATGGTTCCAAGATTTCAACATCGTACACAGGCAGGGCCGCTGACGGGACCGATGAGGGAAACGGAACAAAAGGCGTCCAGAGAATTTCTCAAACGGATGGATTGGGTAGAATGGTTTCTGTTTGCGAGGTTAGCAGCGCCACTCAATTAGGCAGTTCAGGAACTCCTGTTGCCTGCGGGCAAGACATTGGCGCAACAGGTTTCCTGACGACGTATCAGTATGACGCGCTCGATAATTTGCTTCAGGTCAATCAGGGCAGCTTGGGTGCGCGGACATTCGCCTACAACTCGCTTTCAGAACTGACCACCGCCACGCACCCGGAAGCTGGTCTGACAACGTACACCTACGACGCGGACGGCAACCTAAGTTCGCGAACGCAGCCGGAGCCGAATCAAACCGATCCGGCTACGACGGTCACGACGACTTACCTCTACGACGCGTTGAATCGCATGACCGCGAAGCAATACTCCGATTCCACCGACAACGTTGATTACAATTATGATGAAACCAGTCCGTGGGGATTTGCGCTGACAAACACCGTTGGCCGACTGACGACGGAGTATGACCTACACACAGGAAGCGTTTTCAGCTATGACCCGATGGGCCGAATCCTTCAGAATCACCAATGCACGCCGCAAAATTGCGGCACGGGGGATTTCCCGATCTCTTACACCTATGACTTGCTGGGCGACATAACGAGTTCGACCGACGGGCAACTCAACCTATTCACCAATACGTATGATGCCGCCGGGCAGCTCACTTCGTTGACGAGCAGCTATGCGGATGCCAACCATCCGGGGACGCTGTTTTCCAGCGCGATTTACAATGCGCCGGGCGAGTTGACCTCGGCGCATCTGGGCAATGGCATCACCGAGACGCAGGCGTACAATTCTCGTCTGCGGATGACATCTCTCGCGGCGGGATCGGTTTATACTCTCAACATGACGAGCTACGCACCCAACGGCGATATTCTGGGGGTGAATGACAGCGCCAACGGGACCTGGACGTACAGCTATGATGATTTCAACCGGCTGATTGGCAGCTCCTGCACTTCGCATTGCCCCGACGGGCAGAACACGCAAGGGTTCAGTTACGGCTATGACCGCTACGCCAATCGCTGGAAGCAAACGGTGACGGCGGGAAGCGGCGGGACTTCGAGTCTGAGCTTTACCGGGAATAACAATCATATCGATGGCTATTCGTATGACGCAGCGGGGAATTTAATGTATGACGGCTCGCACACCTACTATTACGACGCGGAGCATCATCTGGTGCAGGTGGACGGATCGGCGGGCTATTGCCAGAGCGGGACAGGCACGGTGGGGGGCTGTTACATTTATGATGCGGAAGGGCGACGAGTGCGGAGGGCGCTTACGCAGTTTGGGGACACGGATGATTATCTGTACGACTTGAGCGGACACTTCATCGCGCAGGTGAGCGGAACGGGATGGTGGGTTCGGGACGAGATTTACGCGGGCGGGAAACACGTGGCGACGTATGAGAATGACCTGTCCACGCCGACGACGTTTTTCGGTCATAACGACTGGCTGGGGACGGAGCGAGTGCAGACGGGAGTGAACGGGGCGGCGTGCGAGACGGTCACCAGCCTGGCGTTCGGCGACGGGCTAACGACCAGCGGGAGTTGCGATCCGAGCGTGCTGCGCTTTACGGGCAAACAACGGGACTGGGAATCGAATCTCGATTACTTTGGGGCTAGGTACTTCGGGTCATCGCTCGGTAGGTTCATGTCCCCTGATTCGCCGTCGTACTCGAATCACAAAGACCCACAGAGCTGGAACCTCTACGCCTACTCACTCAACAATCCGGTATCGTTTCGAGACGCCGATGGGCATAAGATCGACTGCGCAAATAGCACCCAACAGTGCCAAGCAGATGCCGCCGCTGCGACGGCGAACGCTCAAGCAGCGGCGCGCGTCACCACGCAGACAACAACAACTCAGCATAGTTTCTTGGGAATTTTTCACTGGACGACGACCGAAACCCAGATAGCAATTAAAGGTGACATCAGCAGCTTCCGTGCGCTGAGTCCCAACGCTTCCAGGCTCGCGGACCTAGTTACGAGCAAGGACACGGTTACCGTCAGTTACGATCAGTACGCCAGAGCCTCTTTCTGGGCAAACGGTATCAAGTTAAATGGGGGGTCCACGAGCTACACTCCAGCCGAGGGATATGCCGCACAGGCGTTTATCGATCCTACTCGAACGCCGGGTGCGGTTTACGACCCTGACGCGGTAGCCCAGGGCATCCCCCAAGCAAACACTGCCGAGGAATTCGGCCATGAGGTCCTCGGTCATATCTGGGGCGAGCTGTTCGGTGGGGCACCAGCAGGTACCCGAGCGAACATGCGCGATTCAATTATCGGCGAAGATGCTGTCCGCGCCCTGGACCCCACGCACGGTCAAAAGGGGATCGAGTCTCACCACAACTACAACGAGATGCCTCCCGATCCCAAACCTCAACAATAGTGGCTGGAAACTTGGGGAGGCTGGCGGTGTCTAAACAAATGGAGTCTGAATACATGAGCAAATTAGTGAAGATTCTACTAATCGCGAATCTCTGTCTCTGGATCTATTTTGGGATCGCCTTTGCTCAGGCATCGTACCCTTTCCGCCCCGATCCCTTGGGCCATCCAGCGGGGACCGGTTACACGTTCTGGGGCCACTCAATCGCCGTCGTGGAATCCGGTTTCGTACACCCTTTCTTCAGAGTTGTCTTTTACGTTGAGTCCCCTTCTTTCTTGCTAGCCACGCTCGTGGCACGGCTGTTCTCACCGCATCTGCTCCTTAACGGGTTCTTTGCCGGAATCTCTGGAAAAGGCTGGTTGCTGTTGGCGATTATGTTGCTCTCTTTCTTCCAGTGGTACTTCGTTGGGTGGGTGGTTCAGAACCTCTGGCGCAGGTGGTCCGCGCGGCCAGTCCGGCCCACTTGGGAACATTAAGGGAGCAAAATCTGTCATCGCGATCCCGTTTTCGGGACTCCGACAATTTGCAAGGGCAAGACAAGCCATAGCTTACAAGATTGACACAGCTAACTACGAACCAGAAGGTCGGGAGTTCGAATCTCTCCGGGCGCGCCACTTCATTTTCGTTTCAACGACTTCCGCGAGAATGCGATCCGATCCGACCTTCTGCTTTTGTGACAGAGGGTTCGGGGGACGGGATAACATCTTGTTTCCACCTTCTTCTGTTGATTCAATTGTTTGCGTCAGCCAAATTCATGGTGTTTCCGTCGAGAATTGTGCGCTGTCGTAGAAGCGTAATAGACGCGAGGAACTCGAAGAAGATGCCGGCGTCCATCCCATCGACCAAACCCATTGGTGTCCGCGATCACGCGTAGTGCCCGCGATGGCTAGCGATACGGGCAGAACTTCCCAGAACCAGGTTTCTGGATAGCTGTCCGTGTTTGGCGGAGGTGTAGGAGGAACTTTCTTCCAAGCGCTCGGGTTACGGGGTTCGGCCAGTGTTCAAGGGCTGCCACCAAAATAGAGTGGCAAGCAGCCCTATGGTGCCCGGATAGGGGGGCAAAACGAGGGGTAAAAATCGAAATCGAAAATTCCCATCCAGACCATAAGCGAACGTAGCGTCGGCGTGTCGGCTTGGGGGCTCGACGATTTTGAACTCGCGGATAAGAACGAGACTCTCGTAACTTTTGAGCCGCAAGATTCTTACTACCGCCTGGACCGTCCTGGAGAAGCCAACCTGTGGCATGTTGCTATTTACGTATTCCCGACGAGGTCAGTTCCTCCGGTTCGATATGAACGTGGCCAGTCGATTATGCATTTTATGCTCTCGTTTCCGAGAATCGCTGGTGTTCCGGGCACAGTTGTCTCGGGCGCAACGCGTTTCTTGCATGGACGAGGGACGCAATCGCTTGGCGGGGTTTGTCCTGTCGAGATTTTCGCGTTCCACACGATCATGTATATGTTAGTAACACAGGTACGTGCAGTACGTGCAGTTATGGATTGAATATAGTAGTCTCTGGGAAGATTTGTTTCTACTACAGATTGGATGGGGTCCAGCCCATGAATGCCGAACGGCTAAACGCAATTTCTCCTCGAATGAGGAAGCTCAATGTCCGCTAATGGCACACTTGCTGCGGGCTCATCCGAGACTGCGTGTGTGAGGTGCGGGCTGCGAGCCCCTACCAAATGGGTCGAATTCCGGCAGAACATTGGAATGGTCGTTACGAGGCGCACGGCGAAGGTATCGGGATATATGTGCCGTCGCTGCCTCCGAGCTTACTTTAAGTCCTATACGCTTACGACGCTATTTCTCGGATGGTGGGGCGTAATGTCGTTCTTGGTCACTCCGGTTTTTCTATTCAATAACCTCGTCCAGTTCTCGAAGTCTCGTAATCTGCCTCAACCATCCCCAGTCGTAGCCAACGTCCCGATCGATTCGTCACCTGCCCGAATCGCAGTTGGGGCGGGGAGCCTCAAGTTCAAACTAATTTATGGTGTCATCATTTGGGCTGCCGTTCTTGCTTTCGCTGCCGAACAGAGCGTGGAGTTTGTCGAGAAGCATGCTCCTTCCCTTAATGCGAAATTGCACCGTGGCGCAATTACGGATGCCTCGGACGCTGAGTACGTCGGGTTAAAAATCGGGGAAGATATCGTTGCGCTTGAAGCTCCGATCAAGAGCAAAGACTGGTCAACAATTCGGACGGAATATCTGGCAAGAAAGCCTTACCTGGATGACCTTGAAACCAAGAATGCCAAGGTGCAATCCGCCGGGGCGTCTGAGCGTGTCAATGGAGTCGCCGCGAATGACGCTTGTGAACAACTGGCGCTAGACCAGTACTTTCCTTCGATAAATGAGTATACGAATGCTTCTGTACAACTCTTCTCACTCCTGAAGTCGACCACGACACCGACTCAGGCAATAGATCCACTGGTGGACCGACAAGACGCCGCCCGTAAGCGAATGTCCGCGTATTTTTCTGAAGAGAAAGCCAAGGGGTGTGAAAAATAGACGAAGACCTTCTGAGCTTTTGCTTGCCGACCGAAGTCTATTTGTTAGGCTCCCATCGCATCCATTCTCAAACCAAATAACTCGATATATAGTGCGCCTGACTTTTTGAAGGACAAATTGGCCAGACCGAAAACAAAAGAGGAAGCGCTGCAGCAAATGCGGCTCATGTGGATTGCCATCGTGGTTTCCATATTGCTCTATGTTTATATCGGAGACACGATGCCGGGGTTTGAATGGCTCAATTTTCGCAATGCCGGGAAAATATTTGTCATTGCAGCAGTGCTTAATCTCCTTTACTTCTTCTGGTTCCGAACGAAACGATACCGCGTCGCGGTCGATCTCGCTAAAGAACATCCCGAAGATTTTCGTGCAGTGAAACGCTGGATGAATTATTGGGTCATTCTTCTGTCTGTTGCCGACTCTGAAGCGCTCCTTGCGTTTTGTTTTCGCATGGGAAACAAGACTCTGCAACAGAGCCTACCACTCTATGGAGTCGGCTTTCTCCTAACTCTCTCACTATGGCCACGACCGATTTGGGCATCGACAAGAATCGCCGACAAATAGTGCGCTCCTGCCTTGGTAGCGTCTCAGTTTGAATTCGCGGGATGTGGTGCTATGGGATCATTTTGGAGCTTACGAGAAATCGTCCTTCTGGCAAACTAAAGGTTATTTGGATAGGACACAAAACGAGAATCATGTACATCGAACGCAAGGCCGGCAATCTCACCGGCCCCGCCAGAATTGGACGTGTGACTTACTCCAAAACGGGCGCAACGATCTATTATCGCGGCAAGGAGTTCAGAAGCCTTAAGGACGCAGGATTCAAGGCCAACTATTACGACGTAGACCCCGAAGGTTTCAGGCGCGAGAGTAATCGCATGTACCATCAATGGTTCCGCTTGCTCGGAATGTCGAGACGCTCCTTCCCACCGCGAGAGGGTCGTTTCGCATCGTGAACCTTCGCAACGCGAGAAATCTAATACCGGAACCTTCGGTACAACTTCGGGACATTTGGGAGGCGGGAATTTCGTTGATTGAGCTTTGCAAGCAGAGGTCAAGCCCGCCTAGGCAACTCTCCTTTGCCAGCTTCAAATGCACCCGTTATTTGCGCAGCTGTTCAATCGCGTGTACGTGAGTAGCTGCATACGTCTTGTGTGTTGTTCGAGCTGGGTGTCTAATGTTGCCGGAGGATCTATGGACATTTTGGTGGCGTTGCAGCAGGAAGAAGCAAAGCTACAGCAACAGTTAAAAGGGATACAGGGAGCCATCACAGCTCTGAATGGTGCACATCACGCTCCGCCTCGGACACAGGTGGTCAGTCACAAAGGAGTCCATCGTAAGCGAACGATGTCTGCGGCGGCGAGAGCGAAGATTTCGAAGGCAACAAAAGAGCGGTGGGCAAAGTTCAGGGCTGAAAAGGCTAAGAAAGGGAAGTAGTCG
>Ga0307374_10015149_pt1 | contig 10403 bp, 11 predicted proteins | sample OX3MG_FD_202532 | JGI IMG/M metagenome (GOLD analysis project Ga0307374, IMG submission 202532) | Soil microbial communities from Risofladan, Vaasa, Finland - OX-3 | ecosystem: Environmental > Terrestrial > Soil > Coastal area > Acid sulfate soil | place: Finland: Risofladan, Vaasa | collected...
AGCAGGGCCGGGTCCTCGCGCCGGTAGGCCCACGGTCGCCAGAACGCCTCCTTCCGAAAGCCCGGGTGTTTGGCGGCACACCAGACGATCCGGCTCTCCAGGCGGCCCATGTCGATATGCCAACCAACGCCGCGCAATTCGACCGGGTGGCTCATGGAGGCCTCGGCACTGAAGCCGCGCTCGAACCCGGCCTCCACCACCCGCCATCCCGCCGCGGCATCTTCACCGTGGTAGGCGATTTCCTCGTCGAACCCCCCCGTGGTCTCCAGCGCTTCGCGCCGGAAGAAGAGGTTGCAGCCTTCGAAGAAGGGCGAGGGCTTCTCAATAACCCGCCAGATGTACCAGTCGCTGGGATTGATGTCCGAACCGGGAGGCAGGTGGGTCCGCCCCTGGATCACGCCCGCCCGGGGCTGTGCCACCAACGCGCCCAACCCGGCCTCAAGCCAACCGGTCGAAGGATCGCAGTCGTCGTCCAGGAAGGCGAGGAACGGCGCGTCGGTGCTGCGCCACCCGAGGTTGCGGGCGACGGCCGGCCCGCTGTTCGTCGGAGTACGCAGGGCGCGCAAGCGGTAGGGGAGCTCGGCGGCGAGCTTCTCCACCACACCGACCGTGTCGGCGCGGGAGCAGTCGTCCACGACCACGACCTCGAAGCGCGACGGATCGAGCGTCTGATCGGCCAGCGCGGTGAGGAGCGGCGTGAGCAGCTCACCGCGCTCGTAGGTCGGTATGACGACGGTGATGTCGGGCGCCGCCGTCACAGCGGTCCCCAGTAGAGCCGTTCGAGCAGGGGCCCCATCGCCTCGTCCCAGTCGAACTGGCGCGCGAATTCCCGGCACCGCGCCGCCGTCTTGGGGTCCTGCGAGAGTGCGAAGCCCTTTTCCAGCGCGGCCGCCAGTGAGGCAGCGTCGTTCGGCACGGCCACCGCTCCCGTCTCGGGTGTGACCAGCTGGGGCGGGGCGGCGTCGTCGCACACCACGATCGGCGTGCCCGAGGCCAATGTCTCTATCAGCACCATGCCGAAGGAATCGCCGACGGACGGCAGAGCGGACAGCCAGGCCGTCGCGTAGCGGGCCGACAGGCCCTTGGGGTCGCCCAGCGGCAGCATCGTCACCTGCGCCCGCACGCGGTCAGTGGCCTTCGCCAGCATGTGGTCGACGTTGCCCGGTCCGCTCAACCACAGCTGCAGGTCGGGCCGGGCGCCCATGAGGAGCTCGGCCGCCTCCAACAGGAGTCCGAGACCCTTGCGCGGTTCGTCGAGCGCCCCGGAGAACAGGATGGTAGGGCGCTCCTCGCGCGCCTCGGCCGGGGTGAACTCGCTCAGGCGCACGCCGCCCGGGATCAACTCGCCGCCCCGGCCCCACTCGTCCATCAACACCTGGCGCGTGTAGTTGGACATGCAGCCGTAGACGTCGACCTCGGACACGAGACGGCAGCGGAGCGGCCCGTCGAAGCGCGTATCGAAGTACCACTTGTAGGGGTTGCCCAACTCTTCGTACACCACGCGGTGGCCGGTCAGGCGCCGGGTGCGGATGGCGCCGAGGGCGTCGTAGGGCATCATGGAATGCACCGCGTCGAAGCGGCCGAGCAGGAGGCTCGGCACAATCCGGCTGCCGAACCACCGCTCGTGACGTACGGCGTTCGTGAACAGGCGGCGGAACTTCACAGTGGTCACCCCGTCCTGGGTGGACCGCCCCGCTTCGGACCCGGACGTGAGGATGGTCACCTGGTGACCGCGCGCCGCCATGGTCCGAGCCGTCTCGACAATGATGCGCTCAGCCCCGCGCCGCACCTCGGGCCATGAGTACGGGTGCGTCACGGCCAACTTCACGAGCAGTCACGCTACAACGACCACGTTCGGACCCAAATCCTTCCGCCATTCCGCCTCTTGCAGAAGGATCGGCGCGCACGGACATCCTGATTCCGTACCAGAGGGTTGTCGAGCACCCGAGCCGACCACGGCGATTCTGGGTTGCCCGAGCCCTCCCGAACCTGATGTCGGGGTGGCCAGGGTCCTGAGTGGACCACACTGTGTCAGGCGCTGATACAACGAGGGCGTCAATTGACAACTGCGCGAGGAGCACGACGTGGGTGAACTGAAAGGCAAGCGTGTCCTGGTGACCGGCGCCACGGGGTTCCTCGGCTCGCACGTGGTCACGCGCCTCGTGGCAGAAGACGCCGAGGTGTTCGGCGTCAGTTCGTCTGTGTCGTCGGTAGCGCCCGAGCGTCTCGACGGCGTGCTCGACCACATGGTGCTGCTGGAGGCCAACCTGCGCGACGCCTCGTCGCTCACAGAGGTGGTCCGGGTGGCCCGCCCTGAGCTCGTCATCCACCAGGCGGCCTTCACCCACGTCGGCAAGTCGTTCACTCGGATTGACGAGAACATACAGACGAACATTCAAGGGACGGCGAACCTCCTCCTGGCCCTCGACGGCAAGTACGAGCGGTTTGTCAACATCGGCAGCGGCGACGTCTACGGCGACGCACCGGTGCCCTTCACCGAGGATGGTCCGGTCCGACCCGCCAGCCCCTATGCGGTGTCCAAGTACGCGGCGGAGCGGTTCTGCCGCATGTTCCACGTGGCCTACGGGTGGCCCATCGTGTGCCTGCGCCCCTTCAACGTCTACGGACCACAGCAGAGTCCCGACCGGATCATTCCTGAGCTGATCATTTCGGCCCTGCGCGGGCGCGACCTCAAGATGACGGAGGGCAAGCAGTCCAGGGAGTTCATGTACGTCGACGACGTGGCCGATCTCTTCGTGCGGGCCCTGACCCAGCCGGGCATAGACGGCGAGGTGATCAACGTGAGCCGGGGGGAGGAGGTCACCATTCGCGAGGTGGCCGAGACCGTGCTGGAGCTCATGGGCAATCCGGTCCGCGCGCTCTTCGGCGCACTGGACTACCGCCCCACCGAAATCTGGAGGATGTTCGGTGACAACACCAAGGCCCGTGAGCTCTTGGACTGGACGCCCGCCACCACCCTCACAGACGGCCTCCAACGGACGATTGCGTGGTACCGCTCCCAGCAGCGTGCCTAAGGGTCTGCCGCAAGTCAGATCGCGCGATCACGCGACTGCTGCGTGACGAGCCGACCCGGCCCGTACTGCGATGACGCCCTCCTTGCGTCGACGGTTCCTCGGCACCGGCCGCGAGAGCAACGGTCTCCCCGACGCCACCCAGGCGGCGTCGGCCGCCTGACCCCTCGCGCTGAGGACTTGCGCTGCGTTCACATCCGCGTGTTCGGTGTGCCCGCAACGCCGACAGGCGAAGTGGCTCTGGTGGCGGTTGGCCGATTCTGTGTGCCCGCAGGCGGCGCATTCCCTCGAGGTGTTCTTGGGGTTGACCTTCCAGACCCTGCGTCCAGCCTCTTCCGCTCTGACGCAGATCCAGTAGGCCAACCGCCCGAGGGCCGCCTCTTGGAGGCTCCGATTGAGGCCCTTCTTGGCTGCCACTCCTTTCCCGGGGCGTTCTGGTGTCCCCCTGGCCGACCTGGTCATGGCCGTCAGGTTGAGATCCTCGAGGACGATGACCCCGTAACGCAGGACGATGTCGCGCGCGCAGTGGCGGGCCCAGTTCTCGGTGCGCCGCCGCGCCGTCGCGTGGACCTTGGCCAAGGCCCGGTTGCAGCGCGTCCACTCGACGGAGCGCTCGGGAAGTCGGGCCCGTTGGCGCCCGATGTCAGCGATGGCCTCGCGTGCCTCGCCGAGGAACTTCGGCATGACGAGCAGCGTCCCGTCGGGCAGGGCAGCGGTCACGGTGACGCCCCGGTCGACCCCGCCCACCTGGTCGCTGGCCGAGAGGGGTTCGGCCTTGACCCCACGGAACCCGACAGTGGCCCGCCACGAACCCGAGGCGGTCCGGGTGATCGTCAGGATGCGGGGCTCGCCCCCTCGCTCCAGCAGACGCCACAGTTGGCGGGCGGCGTTCCCGGTGAGGGCGATCTCACCGACCCCCTTCACGTAGAGGCCCGGGTGAGGGCCGCCCAACCCCCGCAGCGCCCAGTTGACCGGCTCGTCGTAGAAGACGGTGCGCAGGCGCCGGCGGGACTTGAACCGTGGGTAGCCCGGGGTCTCACTCGCGGCGCGGCGGGCGAAGAAGGCGCTGAAGGCCTCGTCGACCCTCGAGATCGCTCCTCTGATGGGCCCGTTGCCAAAGCGCACCACATCGGGGCGGCAGCGACGGACATCGGGTATCTCGTTGAACTGGTCGAAGCGCGACACCGAGACCCCGGCCCTGGCCCAGGCGCCCCGGCGGTGCTCGAGAGCGGCGTTGTAGGTCTCGACCGACAGGGCAACCAGCTGGCTGAGCGCCCGGGCCTTCACGCGCCCCGGGGACAAGGAGATCTCCGCCTTGCGGCAGACGGTCTCGTCGGTGCCGTCGACCACCAGCTTGGCCGAACCCACTCGTAGTGCCTTTCGATCCGAGGCGATCATGAATCCCATCCTGACGAACGGGTGTATCAGTCCCCCTCCGATCTCGATGACCCTCGACTGAATCGAATCGGGCACAGCGCGCGTTCAGTCTTGCGGCGCGCCCTAACTACTAAGGCCCAGCCCTCGTTGTCCGGCCGGGGTGTCGACTCTGCTGAGCGGCGCGTGTGTGCCCAGTTGAGACTCATCGCACACGATGTTCCACATCAGGGTCACCCCCGAATGACCACGTAAGCCGCGCGGCGGGAGCACTACACTCTGATCCCGTGACTCCGAAGGGGGAAGGGGTGATGCCCTCGGAGGGTTCGCTGGGTTTGCGCGTTCCGCCGCCACCCGCCGTTTCGGTCGTGATCCCGACCTATGAGCGACAAGACCGCATTCCCGACCTGTTGACGGAACTGGCGAAGCAGACGTTGGGGAGCAAGCATTTTGAGGTCATCGTCGTCGACGACTGCTCGTCATCCGACATCGTCGGACTCGTCGAGCAGCTTGCAGGGGATCTTCCCTACCGCGTCCGGGCGCTCCGCACCCCCTATAACGACGGGCCGGCCGCCGCGCGCAATCTCGGTTGGAAGGGGGCCACGGCGGATCTGGTGGCCTTCGTGGACGACGACTGCATGCCCGACCCGGGCTGGCTCGAGGCCGGTGTGTCTGCTCTCAAACGCGATCCCACCGTTGGCGTCGTACAGGGTCGCACTTGTGCGCCCGAAGGCGTGGATGTGGCAACCCTTCCCGACTGGTCGCTTTGGAGAGTGGTGGACGAGTCCACTCCATTCTTCGAAGGGTGCAACCTCTTCTTCCGTCGGTGTGCCCTGGAGGTCACTGGCGGATTCGATGAGGACATCCACTTCTACGGCGAGGACACAGCGGCCGGCTGGAGGGTCCTGGACGCCGGTTGGAACCGGGCCTTCGCGTCAGACGCCGTGGTCACCCATGAGATCCAGCCGCGCGGGTGGCGGTGGCATATCCGCAACGGCCTGACCGAGCAGCACATCGTGCAGGTGGCGGCGCAGCACCGGGGGTTCCGAAACGAGGGCTTCTGGCGGCCGTGGGCCTTCCGACGAGAGGACGCAGCCTTCGTACTCGCCCTGCTCGGTGTGACCCTGGGCCTGCGCTTTCGACCGGCGCTCGTTCTTGCCGCGCCATACCTGTGGTGGCGAGTCCCCCCGATCGGTCACGCCAACTTCCTCCGGCTCTGCCTCGAAATCCCTGCGGTCGATGCGGCCCGCATGGTTGGACAGGTCCGGGGGGCCGTCTCGAACAGAGTGCTCGTTATTTGAGAAAGCCGGCTCCTCCCGGCCCGGCGTTTCGGTCAGCTCAACGGCCAGCGGCTCATCTATTTGGCCAAGAAGATGAGTGCGACTGATCCGTACTGGGCTACTGACATCGTGATATCATGATGTCATGGCGAAGCAGACGACCGTGCGCCTGCCCGAGGACCTGGCCGATGCGGCCGAGGCGGTGGCGCGCGTCAAAGGCACAAGCGTGAACGCACTCATCATTGAGTCGCTTTCGGCGGAAATCGCCCGAGTGCGGGCTGACAAGGAGTTCACCACTCGAGCCAATCGGCTCCTCAAGCGAGACAAGGAATTGCTGGACCGGCTCGCCCATTGACCCGGTTCATCTCACTCCCTGAGTTTTTCTGGCTTGCCGAACAGGTCACCGGGATAGATGCCGAGGTCCTGGCCAACTCCGGCAGCATTAACCTCGCCGATTCGGCACTGCACGCTCCCCAAGCCAGCTTCGCTGATCAGGACTTCTATCCCGACCTCATCGACAAGGCCGCCGTGCTCACCTCTGGCGTGGAATCATCCGCTGCCGGACGGAAATAAGAGAGCCAGTTGGGCATGTCTGGTGATGTTTCTCGAGCTCAACGATGTGGTCTGGGATCCCGATCCACCTGACGTTGATGAGGCAGAGCAAGTCATCCTCGCGGTGGCCGCACACGAGGTTGACGAAGCATGGTTTGCGGTTTGGCTTCGCCGACGAACCCGTCCTATTGAGCTGTGACTCTCGGCCGGATGAACGGTGACGCTTTCAAGAAGTGATCCAACAGAAGTCGTCCGGGTGGAACCGGACAGACGAAACGGACCTCAGTCCCAGACGTGCCAGGGTGCCTGACCGCTGGTCCACAGGTCGTCGAGCAGGCTGCGCTCCCGGGGCGTGTCGACGCACTGCCAGAAGCCGTGGTGCTCGAAGGCGGCCAGCTCGCCGTCGGACGCCAGCCCGTGAAGGGGCTCCCGCTCGAGCATGTAGTCGTGGTCGGCGGGGAAGTAGCGGTCGATGGCCTCGCGCTCGAACACCATGAACCCGCCGTTGATGGAGCCGGTGCTCGTCTGCGGCTTCTCGACGAAGTCGCGAGCCAGCCCGTTGCTGTCGACGACCAGCTCGCCGAAGCGGCTGGGGGGTTGCACGGCGGTGATGGTGGCGAGCTTCCCCTTCTCGCGGTGGAAGGCCAGCAACTTGGTGATGTCGACCGGCCCAACTCCGTCGCCGTAGGTCACCATGAGCGACCCCGAGTCGATTTGCTGCGCGGCCAGGCGCACACGGGTGCCGGTCAGCGAGTCGACGCCCGTGTCGACACAGGTGACGCGCCAGCCGTCGTCGGGTTGGGCGTGCAGGTACTGCAGGCCTTCGGCGCTGCCGAACTCGATAGTGAAGTCGCGGGTGAGAGCCTCGTACTGGAGGAAGAAGCGCCGGATCTCCTCACCGAGCCAGCCGAGGGCCAGCACGAAGTCGGTGTGGCCGTAAGCCGCGTAAATCTTCATGATGTGCCAGAGGATCGGCCGGTTGCCGATGGGCACCAGCGGTTTGGGCAGCGATGCGTTGTATTCGGCAATCCGTGTGCCGCGCCCGCCGCAGAGGATGATGGTGGGAACGCTGTCAGCCATGCTTGAGCGCCCAGTCGTAGCCGATGCGGTCGCTGAAGGGGTCCATCCGCTCTATCTCGCCGGGGGAGTGGTGCACGGTGGAGCAGTTTGCGACCAGCGCGGTGCTCGACCCCTCACCCTTGAAGCCGTTCCAGACCAGAGGGGGGATGGTGACCAGCACGTAGTTCAGCTCTCCCACGTGCAGCTCCACTAGGTTTCCCCGTGTCGACGAACCCTCGCGGTCGTCGTAGCAGACGAGTTTGATCATCCCCACCGGCACGGCGTAGTTGAGGGTCATCTCCTTGTGCAGGTGCCACGCCTTGATGGCGCCGGGGTACACGGTGGAGAAATAGATCTCGCCGAAGCGTTCGAAGCAGTCGCTGTCGTCACGCAGCATGTGGAAGACCGCCCCACGCTCGTCCGGGATGCGGCGCAGGGGCGTGATGGTCATGCCGTCAATATCGGTCACCGGTCTCCATACGTCGCTCGGGGGCGCTGTCGGCGGCGATATTAGGGCAAGCCCGCTCAAGATATGATCCCCGCCGTGCCCAGGGGCCCAGCTGAGAGCCTTCCGGGCCGCGTCACAGGCCTGCCCCGGTGACAGGAACGCGATCGGGCGAGGTGCTCGAGCGCCTCGGGCGACGCCTGCAGACCGCGCTGTGGCCCGAGTCCCGTGCCGCGCTCCACACGCCGGGATTGCGCAACCCTCCCCCTCCCCGCGAGTTCGCGCGATTCGGCGACAACTCCTGGATCGTCCCGCCGGCCCGGATTCAGGGTGCCGAGCACATCGACATCGGTGCCGGCGTCGTCCTCATGGAGCACATGGAGATCAGGGCGCAGGCACCCGTCTCCCTCGGGAACGGGACGCGCTTCGCCCGTTTCTGCACCATCTGGTCGACCGAGGGCGTCTTCATCGGCGAGGAGGTCCTGACGTCGGACTACGTGGCCGTGATCGACTGCTGGAGGCAACCGTTCGCAACCGCAACGGCTAGGACAACCACAACCGGCCACTCAATACCGTCCCCGCGAGCGGCGGCACCGGTCGTGATTGAGGACGGGGCCTACCTCGGCTGCAGCTGCATCATCGGCCCGGGCGTCACGGTGGGGCGCGGCGCCTATGTCGGCGAAGGTGCCGTCGTGTACGACGACGTCCCGGCCCACTCGGTCGTCTACGGGAACCCCGAGCGCGTCACGCGGAGCTGGACGCCCGCCGGTGGCTGGGAAGGCGACATGTTCGGGGTGTCCGCCTAGTGCCCGGGACCCCGCTCAGCGACCGCGCCGCCGCGCTGCGGCGACGGCTGCGCGACCTGCAGCGGTCGCGGCTCGTCGCCACCCGTACGGTGCACGACGTCACACCTCCACCGCCGGCTGCTTTCCGCTCCTTCGGGGAGAACTCCTGGATCGTCCCCCCGGCTCGCGTCAGCACACCGGGCTGCATCTCCATCGGCAAGAACGTCACCATCCTGGAGCACGCCTGGCTCTCGGTCGTCCCGTCGGTTGAAGGGGTTACCCCTTCCCTCATCATCGGCGACGGCTGCTCCATCGGGCGCCTGGTGCACATCGCCTGCGTGGGCGAGGTGGTCCTTGAAGACGAGGTGCAGACATCGGACCGGGTCTTCATCGGCGACACCTACCACCAGTACACCGAGCCCGACTTGTCCGTGGTGCGCCAGCCGATGGCCTACCCTCGCCCGGTGCGCATCGGCCGGGGCTCTTTTCTCGGCATCGGTTCCATCGTGTTGCAGGGAGTGACCTTGGGAGAGCAGAGCTACGTGGCGGCGGGAGCCGTCGTGACCACCGACGTGCCGCCGCGCACGCTGGTAGTAGGGAACCCGGCGCGCCCGGCGCGGCACTACGACGAGGCGAAGGGTGAGTGGGTGTCGCTATGAGACCAGCCGTAATGGAGTTCGCCCGCGACGTGGCCGAGAACTTCCCGATCGTGTCCCCCCTTGTGGAGATGGGGGCGCGCGCCGCGGAGGGCCAGGAGGACGTCAACGACATGCGCCCCATCTTCAAGGCGGCGCAGCACATCGGCTGTGACATTCAGCCCGGGCTGGGGGTCGACCAGATAGAGGACATCCACCACCTGTCGTTCGCCGACGAGTCGATCGGTACCGTGGTCGCGCTCGAGACCCTGGAGCACGTGGCCGATCCCATCCGGGCTGTCGAGGAGATGTACCGCGTGCTCCGGCCCGGCGGGGTCCTCGCCATCTCCTCCCTCATGTTCTTCCCCATTCACGCGCACCCCTGGGACTACTGGCGCTTCACCCCCGAGGCCTTCGAGCTGCTCCTCAAGCCGTTCGAGTCGCGCCTCGTCGTTGCGCAGGGGTACTCGGAGCTGCCCGAGGGCATCTTCGGCGTCGGCGTGAAAGGCCCCGATCCCGACCTGACGGTGGCGCGCCTGCCGCGCACGCAGCACATTGCCGAAACGTGGGGCAAGGACCTGCCCGTCGACTTCGGGCCCATAAAGATGACCGTGCGGGACCTGTGGGGCTACACGCTGAAGTACTCGGCCCAGTCGGCTCGGAGGAAATTGTCCCGCCTGACCACCAGAAAGGCCGCCGCCGGCCGCGACCGGGTGTGAACTGGCATCCGACCTCTGGCTCGCCCGAGCTCGCACCCGATTGACCAGCGACACGTCGAGAAGTCGCCCGCTGGCCCTATGGCAAACTGACGCGGTGAACGGGGACGTTGCTGGTCGAAGAGGGGTTGACCGTGCCTGAAACCCAGGTGAACTCCCAACGCAACGTCCTGGAGGTCGGGCCCCAGCCGACGAGATTGCTCCCGTGGTTCAGGGAGTTCTGGGCCTACCGGGAGGTCCTCGGCATCCTGGCCCGCAAGGACTTCCAGACCAAGTACAAGCGGGCTTCGTTCGGCATCGTCTGGGCGGTGCTGCTGCCGATGATTCAGGCGGCCGTCTTCGTGGTCATCTTCAGCCGGGTGGGGCAGTTCAACCACCTGAGCTTCAACTACTCGGCGTACGTGCTGGCGGGAGTTCTGTCGTGGTCGTATTTCGGCACGTCCGGCTTGGCCGCCTCCACCGCCATCGTCGACGGTTCCTCGCTCACCGACAAGGTGTGGTTCCCCCGCTCGCTCCTGGCCCTGG
>Ga0307374_10015150_pt1 | contig 10403 bp, 6 predicted proteins | sample OX3MG_FD_202532 | JGI IMG/M metagenome (GOLD analysis project Ga0307374, IMG submission 202532) | Soil microbial communities from Risofladan, Vaasa, Finland - OX-3 | ecosystem: Environmental > Terrestrial > Soil > Coastal area > Acid sulfate soil | place: Finland: Risofladan, Vaasa | collected...
TGGCGCAGTTGCGGGGCGAGCCGGTGGCGAGTGTCGGGACCACGACTGCACGGCCGATGTTCCACCCCGTGCCACTGGCACACCTGGCGGGGCGGGGATTCACGCCGGAGCGGCGCACGGCGCTGGACGCGGAACACCAGGCGCTCGGCGCCGTGTGGATGCCGGCGGCCAATTGGCGCCGTCCGGAGTATTACGCGATCGCCGGCCAATCGCGCGCCCAGGCCATCGGCGCAGAAGTGCGCGCGGTGCGCACCCGCGTGGGCCTGATCGACGTCGGTACGCTCGGCAAGATCGAAGCACACGGCCCGCTCGCCGCACAATTCCTGGAGCGAATTTATACGACGCGGTTCGCCAACCTGAAAGAGGGTATGACACGCTACGGTCTGATGCTCGATGAGGCGGGGACCATCATCGATGACGGCGTGATCGCTCGTCTACGTGCCGAGCTGTTTTACTTCACGACGACCACGGGCAACTCAGGCACGCTGTTCAATGAGTTTGGGCGCCTGTCCACCTTGTGGAACCTGCCGGTGGGTCTGGTCAATCTGACCGGCCACTATGCGGCGTTCAATTTGGCGGGGCCGCTCTCACGTGTGGTGCTGCGCGAGCACACCAGCCTCGATCTGACCGATGCGGCATTTCCCTATCTCGCCGTCCGTCAGGCGGAGGTGGCTGGTGCGCCGTGCAGAATCATGCGGGTCGGCTTCGTCGGGGAACTGGGATACGAGATACATCTGCCCTCGAGCGGCGGCGCCCATGTCTGGCGCGCGCTGATGTCCAGCGGCGAGCGCTTTGGTATTCAGCCGTTCGGCGTGGAGGCCCAGCGCCTGCTCAGGCTCGAGAAGGGACACATCATCGTCGGCCAGGACACCGACGGCCTGACCAACGCGCTGGAGATCGATGCGCCGTGGGCGCTAAAGATGGACAAGCCGTTTTTCATCGGCCAGCGCAGTCTGCGCATCCTCGAGGGCATCCCGCGGCGGCAAACCCTGATCGGGTTCACGCTACCGCCGCAGACACCGGTCCTGCCCAAGGAAGGGCATCTGATTTTCGATGGCACGGCCATCGCGGGGCGGGTGACGAGCGTGGGTTTTTCGCCGACGCTGGAATGCTGCATCGGCATGGCGCTAGTGGCCCCCCAGCTTGCCGGCCGCAAGCAGCTGCGTATTCGCGTGGATCGGGCGGTGGAAATCGAGGCAGAGGTCACGCGGCCGCCGTTCTACGACCCGCGCGGCGAGCGCCAACGGGTGGTCGATCCGGTGCAACAGGGGGTCGATCCGGCATGAGTGCGGCGCATCAACCATCGGTCCCGCCGACGCGATGCTGGCCGCTCGGCGGGGAATCCGTGCGGATCAATACAGCGCTACGCTATGATGATTATTCGTCGCGGGCGCGCTTCGGCTGCAAAGGGCCGCAAGCCGAGGCTTGGCTGTCCGATCAGGGCTTCAGCGTGCCCCCGCAACCCAATACTGCGGCGGTTGATGGCGGCGGTGTGCTGGTTGCCAGGCTCGCGATGACAGAGTTCCTCATCGAGGAGGTAGACGGGGGCACCGAGCGGGTCGCGCGCGCGGCAACACAGATTCCGATGGCGGCGCCTGTCGCCGGAGTGTATGCCATAGCGCGGCAGGATGTGGTCATCGGCATCGATGGAACCGGTAGCGGTGCGCTGTTGCGTCAGATTTGTAGTATCGACTTCACGGCGTTGCTGGAGCACAGCCGGGTCGACGGGGGGCCTGTGGCGCTGACGTCGATGGTCGGGGTCAGTGTCGTGGCATGGCCACGGCGTACATCGAACGGAGCCTCCCTGACGCTGTGGCTGGACCCGAGTTTTGGACACTACTTCTGTTCGACCTTGATTGAGGTTGGTAGCGGAATCGGCGGCACCTTCAGCGTCCCCGCGGGTTATTCAAAGGAGGGCATGGTTCATGGCGCGTGATCCCAAGCACGATATTCTCTTTCAGCCCATCAAGATCGGGCCAAAGACCTTGCGTAACCGCTTCTACCAGGTGCCCCACTGTATCGGCGCCGGCTCCGACCGCCCCGGCTTTCAGGCGGCGCACCGCTCCCTCAAGGCCGAGGGCGGCTGGGCGGGCATCAACACTGAATATTGCTCCATCCATCCCGAATCCGACGATACCCATCGGCTGTCGGCGCGCATCTGGGATGCCGGTGACGTGCGCAATCTGCGCGCCATGACCGATCACATTCATGCGTTCGGCTCCCTGGCTGGAGTCGAAATGTGGTACGGGTCGGCGCACGCGCCCAACATGGAATCGCGTGCCACACCGCGCGGTCCGAGCCAGTTTGCCTCGGAATTCGAGACGCTGACCTACTGCAAGGAGATGGACCTCGACGACATCGCGATGGTCCAGCAATATTACGTGGATGCGGCGCTGCGTTCGCGTGATGCGGGCTTCGATGTAGTGTACGTGTATGGCGCACATTCGTACCTGCCGCTGCAGTTCCTGTCACCGTACTACAACAAGCGGCGCGACGGCTACGGCGGGTCCCTCGAGAACCGCGCGCGCTTTTGGCTCGAGACCCTGGAGAAAGTGCGCCGCGCGGTCGGCCAGGATTGCGCGATAGCGACGCGCTTTTCGGTTGATACGCTCTACGGGGATGCCGGCGTGGAAGTGGAACGCGACGGAGTGAAGTTCGCGACGCTGGCCGATCCCCTGGTCGATCTGTGGGACATCGATGTCGGTGACATCGCCGAATGGGGCGAGGACGCGGGTCCGTCGCGTTTCTATCAGCAGGGTCACCAGGTGCCGTGGACGAAAATCATCAAGCAGGTCGTCAAGAAGCCCGTGCTGGGCGTCGGCCGCTTTACCGATCCGGAGAAGATGACGGAGATCGTCACCAAGGGCTTCGCCGACATCATCGGCGCTGCCCGGCCGTCGATTTCCGATCCATGGTTGCCCAGGAAAATCGAAGAAGGGCGCTATGACGATATTCGCGTCTGCATCGGCTGTAATGTTTGCATATCGCGCTGGGAGATTGGCGGACCGCCGATGATCTGCACCCAGAACGCCACTGCCGGCGAGGAATATCGCCGCGGCTGGCATCCGGAGCGCTTTCCGAAGCGGACCTCCGAGGATTCAATTCTGGTGGTCGGCGCGGGGCCCTCGGGTGCGGAATGCGCGCGCGTGCTGATGGAGCGCGGCTATGTCGTACACCTGTACGACACGGCCGCGAAGATCGGCGGCCACATGAACACGGTGGCGACGCTTCCCGGGCTGGGTGAATGGGGCTATCACCGCGATTACCGTGAACTGCAGATCAACAAGCTGGTCAAGAAGAACAAGCAATCACAGGTGATGCTGAACCAGAAGCCACTGACCGCCGCTGCGGCGCTCGCTTATGGCGCCGAGAAAATCGTGATTGCGACCGGTTCGAGCTGGAATACGGACGGGACCAATTGCCTGACTCACGACCCGCTCGAGGGCGCTGACGCCGGCAGGCCTGATCAGCTCACCCCGGAGCAGGTGCTGGAGGGCGGCAAGCCGATCGGCAAGCGCGTGGTGATCCTCAACGCGGATACGTATTTCATGGCCCCGAGCCTGGCGGAAAAGCTCGCGCTGGCAGGACATGAGGTGACGATCGTAACGGGAGTGGAGCTGGCCCATTACATGCATTTCACGCTCGAGTACCCCAACATGATGCGGCGCCTGCACGAATTGCAGGTCAAGGTGGTCGGGCATACGTTCTGCTCACGCATCGAGCCCGGCCGCCTGGAGGTCTACGATATCTACGGAGAGGGTTCGCGTCGTAGCTTCCGCGGTGCCGGCGCGCTTCCGCGCGACGCCAACAAGACGCAGCGATGGCTGCAGTTCGAGTCGCTGGTGCTGGTCACCGGCAGGCATTCCGATGACAGCCTATACCGCGAACTGAAGGATCTCAAACCCAAGTGGGCGACCAATGGGGTCAAAGCGGTCTATGTGATCGGAGACGCGGAAGCGCCGCGGCTGATTGCCGATGCGACCTTTACTGGGCACCGCCTGGCGCGCGAAATCGAGGAGGCGAACGCGCAGTTTCCCAAACCCTACAAGCGCGAGGTCGCCGTCTGGGGTGTGGCGCACCTGCCGGATGGTAATCCGAAGCTCGAATATCAGACCTGATCTCAAAGCAGCGATGGCCGGAACCGGTGCGCTCACGCGGATACTGTTCGAGGACTTCTCGGCCTCGGCAGTCTGGCTGTTCTACGCGATCGCCTGGACCGCGATCGCCGCGTTCGCCTTCGGGGTATACGTACAGGTCAGAAAGTACCGGCGCGGTGCCGCCGCGCAGATCGGCGGGAGCCTGTCGGGGCGCTTCCAGGCGATGGTCGGGCTGGTTCTCAGCCATCGCACGGTCGGGCGGCGCGACCGGCCTGCCGGCGTCGCCCACTGGTTGATCTTCTACGGCTTCGTGCTGCTGTTTCTCGGCACCTCGACCATCACGCTCGATCACGACATCACCGGACCGCTGTTCGGAGTGCATTTCTGGCGGGGAGACTTCTATCTGTGGTTCAAGCTGGTGCTCAACGTGGCCGGCGTGGCGCTGGTGTTCGGTCTGCTCTACATGATGTATCGGCGCGGATGGCTGCGACTGCCGAAGCTGGACTACGCGCGGCCGGACCGCTCGGCGGCAGACCCGGACTTCGATCGCAGCGGCTACCGGCGCGAGGATTGGGCCTTTCTGTGGACGTTGCTGTTGATCGCCGTGACCGGCTACGTGTTGAGCGCGCTGCGCCTGGTCTGGCTCGCCGACCGGCCAACGGTCTGGGACTATCGCTGGTGGTCGCCGGTGGCCGCGGCGCTCGCCGGACTGATGCGCAGCTGCGGCCTGACGGCCGGCGCGGCGGGGTTGGGGCGGGATATTCTGTGGTGGTTTCACGGCATGCTGGCGTTGCTGTTCATCGCCTTGATTCCCGTGACCAAGGTCAAACACATGTTCACGGCTGCCGGCTCGCTGATGCTGCGCGATCCCGAGGCTGCACAGCGCCTGCCGAGAGTACCCGCCGAGCAGCAGCACGCCGGCGCCCGTTTTATCACCGACTTCAACTGGAAGCAGTTGCTGAGCCTCGATGCCTGTACCAAGTGCGGCCGCTGCCATGAGGCCTGTCCGGCGCGTGCCGTGGGCGCGCCACTGTCGCCACGCGACGTGATCCTGTCGCTGCGCGAATTTGCCAATCGGACCCTTTCCTCCGCGCAGATTCCAGCCGAGGCGGAGCTCGATGTGCATGGAAAAGGGCCGGGGCAAGTGGCCATGGAGACGCTGTGGGCGTGCCGCACCTGCATGGCCTGCGTCGAGGTCTGTCCGGTGGCGATCGAGCACGTACCGATCATCGTGCAGCTGAGGCGCAAACTGGTCGAGGAGGGCCAGATGGATCCGCAGCTGCGCAAGACGTTGCAGACCATTCACAAGACCGGCAACTCCTTCGGGGAATCCAAGCGCAAACGCGCCGCGTGGACCAAGCCGCTGCCGTTCGCGGTCAAGGACGCGCGCAAGGAACCGGTGGACGTGCTGTGGTTCGTGGGCGATTACGCATCCTTCGATCCGCGCAACCAGAAGGTCAGCGCGCAGTTCGCATCGATGCTGCATGACGCCGGGATCGATTTCGGAATCCTCTACGAGGGTGAATCGAACGCGGGCAACGACGTGCGCCGGGTGGGCGAGGAGGGCCTGTATGAGGTGCTGGCCGAATCCAATATCAAGACGATGTCCGCGGCGCGCTTCAACTCGATCGTGACCACCGACCCGCACTCGTACAATACGATTCGCAACGAATATCCCGAGTTCGGCGGCAAGTACGTGATCCAGCACTATACGACGCTGCTGCTGAAGCTGTTGCGGGAGAATCGACTCGAGCCCGCTCGGCGCTTGAGCTACCGGGTGACGTTTCACGACCCCTGCCATCTGGGACGCTTCAATCACGGCTACGAGGCGCCGCGCGACATCCTGCGCCTGCTCGGATGCGAGCTGATCGAGATGGGCCGCTCGCGCGCCAATTCCTTCTGCTGTGGCGCCGGCGGCGGGCGTATCTGGATCGCCGATCCGGTCGGTGCCGATAAGCCTGCTCACAACCGCATGCGCGAGGCTGCTCAGATTCCCGGATTGGAGGTGTATGTGGTGAGCTGCCCGAAGGATCTGACCATGTTCGAGGACGCTCTGAAGGCGACCGGTAACGAAGGGAGATTCGTGGTCAAAGAACTCATTGAGCTCGTCGGTGAGGCGCTCGAGCAGGAAACCATCGGACCCGACGCGACCGTGCGCACGCCGATTGCTGCGCCGCCGGCGTCACCGCCGTCGCGGCCGTCCAACGAACTGAGTCAATCCGCATGAAGATTCTGGTGGCGATCAAGCAGGTTGCGACGCTCGACGAGGACTTCGAGATTCGAGCCGACGGCAAGGATGTCGAGCGCGATTTCCTGGTGCTGGATATGAATGAGTGGGACGACTTCTCGCTCGAAGAGGCGATGCGGATCAAGGAGGCCTCCGCGGATGAGGTCGAGGTGACAGCTGTCTGCATCGGTGCGGAGCAGGTGGACGATGTGCTGCGCCGCGGCCTCGCCAAGGGCGCGGATCGTGCCCTGCGTGTGTGGGACCCGGCCATCGAGGGCTCCGACCCGATTGCGATTGCGCGCATCCTCGCTGCGGTGGTCAGGCGCGAGGCGCCCGACATGCTGTTCACCGGCGTGCAGTCTTCCGATCACGCCTTTGCCGCCACCGGTATTGCCACCGCGGCACTGCTGGCCTGGCCGCATGCCGCGGTGGTGACGAGGCTGGATTACACCTGCGGCGCAAACAGCGCCTTCCTGCAACGTGAACTCGAGGGCGGGTTGCTGCATGAGATGCAGATCGACTGCCCGGCGGTGGTGACAATTCAACTCGGCATCAATACACCGCGCTACGCGTCGCTGCGGGCAATCAAGCAGGCGGCAGCCAAGCCGATCGAGCTGCTATCGCTCGAGGCGCTGGGGTTGAGCGCCGCGCATGTCGGCCCTTCCGGTTCGTTGTCGCAGGTGCGGCGCATGTACGTGCCGGAGAAGAGCCGTGCGAAGATGGTCGAGGGCAGCGTTACCGAGCAGGCGGCGGCGCTGGCGGCCATCATCAGGGAGCGAACCGGGGGAGCAGCTTGAGCGGCGTATTGATCATCGCGGAGCTGCGGCACGGCGAACTTCGGCCCGTAACACTGGAACTCGTCACCGCAGCGCAGGCCGCCCGCCGGGCACCTTCGGATACCGTGACGGTGGCGTTGATCACGGACGAGCCTGAGCGCATGGTGCCGCAGGTGAGCGCGGCGGGAGTCGACGAAGTCGTGCTGGTCAAGGTTGCAGCGCACGAATTCGATCCCGATATGCTCGAGGCTGCCGTCCAGGCATTGATCGAGGTGCGCGGGCCCTCCGTGGTGCTGGTACCGCACAGTATTGATTCATTCGGCTATGCGGCCGCGCTGGCGGCGCGTAACGACTACGGCTTTGCGACCGACGTGTTCCGGATCGAGTACCAGCAGGATGAGCTGGTGGCCACGCGCGGGGGATACGGCCAGAAGGTCAATGTCGAGCTGGAATTTCCCGGAAAGCGCGTGGTGCTACTGACCGTGCGCAGCAGTACGTTCAAGCCCCCGGAGCAGGCTGCCTCTCCGGCGGTGGTGAACGCCGCCGCGCCGCCGGCGCGCTCACGTCTGCGCGGCCTGAAGTTCATAGACGTTGCTGCGACCGATGACGTGGACATGGCCGCTGCCGCATTCATCCTGGCCATCGGGCGTGGCATCGGTGAACAGGCCAATGTCGAGAAATTTCAGCAGCTCGCCGATGCGATCGGTGCGACCCTGGGCTGCTCCAGGCCCGTTGCTGATGCGGGCTGGTTGCCGAAGAGCCGGCAGGTGGGACAATCCGGCAAGACGGCCAGTGCCTGCAAGCTGTACGTGGCCATGGGGATCTCCGGTGCCATTCAGCATCTGGCCGGAATGAAGCACGTGAGTACCATCGTGGCCGTCAATACCGATGCGAACGCCGCCATCTTCAGCAGTGCGCATGTCGGGATTGTTGCCGACATATTTGAGCTTGCAGACGCATTGCGCGAGCAATTCTGACGGGAGCTGATGCAGTGGCCACGACTTCTGATACCGTCGCGACAAACGCTATCGCATCCGCGGCGGCGCCGGGCGTGACGGTGGAGCTCACCGACGCCGCAGCCAATGGGTCCGCCGAGACGCTCCAGCGCCGTATCAATTGGACCGGCGCGTTCTGGGTCGCGAGCGGCGTGCCCCCGCTGGTGCTGTTCTCCATTGGAGCCGTCGCCGCTGTGGTTGGCAACGTGTCGTGGATCATCTGGATTGCCTCGGTGTTGATGGGATTTACGCAATCCTTCACCTACGCCGAAATCGCGGGACTTTTTCCAAACAAATCGGGCGGTGCCTCCATCTATGGCGCCATAGCCTGGTTTCGCTACAGCAAGTGGCTGGCGCCGATCTCTGTATGGTGCAATTGGTTCGCCTGGTCGCCGGTACAGGCGATCGGCTCGGGGCTCGCGGCTGACTACATTCTGAACGGCTTGTTTGCACCGAACTCGGTCATCAACACCTGGCACCTGACGCTGCTCAACCTCGGGTTCATCGAGAATGGTCTGAGCTTGCGCATAAACGCCACTTTCCTGCTGGGCGCGGCGATCCTGGCAACGGTCAAGGCCATCCAGGATGGGGGCATCCTGCGCTCGGCCAACGCCACCAAGATCCTGGGGATCTCGGCGATGATTCCGCTGGTGCTGATCGGCATCGTGCCGATCATGACGGGGGATGTGGTCAGGGCGAATTTCTTTCCGTTCGTGCCGCTGGTCCACGCCGCGTCCGGCATCGTCAGTAACGGTAGCTGGAACAGGGCAGGTTGGACCGTCATTGCCGGCGGCATGTTCCTCGCGGCCTGGTCGACCTACGGCTTCGAGACAGCGGTGTGCTACACCAGCGAGCTCAAAAATCCGAAGACCGATACGTTCAAGGCCATCTTCTATTCAGGTCTGTTGTGCGTGCTGGTGTTCGCGTTGGTGCCGTTCGCGTTCCAAGGCTTCCTCGGGGTCGGCCATCTGATCACGCCGCCGGTACTGGACGCGCAGCACCAAGTGATCGCACCGGCCGTGTATGACGGCATGCTGGCGCCCGGTGTCTACAGCGGCGCGGGTGTCGGCGAGGTTATGTCGAGGATGGTGCACGCGGGCCGAATCGGCGGCGCCTTCGTGGTGGTGGCGCTGGTGCTGGCGTTGGTGCTGGCGCTGATGACGTCGATGGGCGGCTCATCGCGCACCCTCTATCAGGCCTCGGTGGAGGGCTGGTTGCCGAAATATCTCGGGAAGCTCAACCGCCACTCTGCGCCCAGCAACGCCATGTGGACCGATCTGTGCTTCAACATGATATTGCTGCTGATGTCGGACTACGTGTTTGTGCTGGCGGCCTCCAACTGCGGCTATCTGATCTTCAGCTTCATGAACCTGAATGCCGGTTGGATCCACCGCATGGATCGGCCGCAACAGGAGCGGCCGTGGCGCGCTCCGACCATCGTGCTGGGCGTCGGTGCGGTGCTGGGGTTCGTCAATATTGCCTTTATGGGCATGGGCTCCGACGTGTTCGGTGCGGGCACGCTGCTCACCGGCCTGATCTTTGCCGCATTGATCCTGCCGGTGTTTTTCTATCGACACTATATCCAGGACAAGGGTGTGTTCCCGCGCGCCATGCTCGAGCATCTCGAGCTGGATGCGGATGCGAAACCGATCCGGCGTGCGGGAATTCTGCCCTACGTGACACTGGTTGCGGCGGTGGTGGTGCTGTACGTGACGCATCGGTTGGCTGTCTATTAGCCTATTAGAGGAGATGAGCATGGCACTGACCTGGCGCTATTCCGCCCTTGCCGATCGGCACCGCGCACTCGGATCAAAGCTCGAGGACTGGAACGGAATGGGGTCGGCGTGGACATATTCCCACGACGTCAACGACGACTACGTCGCCATCCGCACCCGCGCCGGCCTCATGGACGTCTCGGGGCTGAAGAAACTTCACCTGGTAGGCCCGCACGCATCGGCGATCCTGCACCATGCGACCACCCGGGACGTTACCAAGATCTATCCGGGCAAGTCCGCTTACGCCTGCATGCTCAACGAGGCCGGACACTTCATCGAGGACTGCATCCTGTACCGCACCGGCCCGAATAGCTGGATGGTGGTGCACGGTAGCGGAGCAGGTCATGAGACTCTGGCCAGCGCCGTGCTCGGTCGTAACGCCGCACTCATCGTCGACGAGGATCTGCACGATCTGTCGCTGCAGGGACCGGCGGCGGTCGAGCTGCTGGCCAAGCACGTGCCCGGTATCCGCGAATTAAAGTATTTTCACCATCGTGCCACGACCCTGTTCGGGCGGCCGGTGTTGATTTCCC
>Ga0307374_10015151_pt1 | contig 10402 bp, 9 predicted proteins | sample OX3MG_FD_202532 | JGI IMG/M metagenome (GOLD analysis project Ga0307374, IMG submission 202532) | Soil microbial communities from Risofladan, Vaasa, Finland - OX-3 | ecosystem: Environmental > Terrestrial > Soil > Coastal area > Acid sulfate soil | place: Finland: Risofladan, Vaasa | collected...
GCATCAACATGGACATGACGAACGATGCGGTGCAGCATCACGTCTCTGAATTGTTTGGGGATGAAGACTGGAAAAGCCAAACATTCAATTCCCAACATGGCATGGCGAAAGAAAAGAGCGTCCTCAAATACTTCTGTGATCGCCTATCGGCTCAGTATGTGTTGCCATTTCGGATTCGCTACGATGCCCAGGAAGATCGGGTGGCGGGTAGCAGGACAAAATACTACCTGATTCATGCGAGCAACAGTCTAAAAGCCGTCCTTCTGATGAAGGAGGTTATGTGGCCTCTGGGCGACGAAGAAGGAACATTTGATTTCTCGGGGAATTCGCAAGGCGTATTGATTTCTCAAACACCTCACCTGGAAGAATTGCAGAGCATCCTGCTCCTGGAGTTTGCGGGTCAGCAGGTGGCGTTCGACGATATACGCGGGAAGACATGGAATCTTCCTTTTATCGAAAAGCATTATCGGTCCGTGCTTCAGGAATTGCGATCATCTGGAACCGTCGAGGTCACGCCGGTCACGTCGAGAGGTACAGGGCTGAGCAGACGCGATCTTGTACGATTTCCAAAGGAGTAGCTATGAGTGTGCAAAGCGCAATCGAATGGACGGATGCAACTTGGAACCCGGTACGCGGTTGCACCAAAGTTAGCTCTGGCTGCAAGTTCTGTTATGCGGAAAGGTTCGCAGAACGATTTCGCGGCGTGCCGGGACATCCGTTTGAGCAGGGGTTCGATCTGCGCCTTGTTCCCGAAAAGCTTGCTGATCCCTTGCGCTGGCAATCGCCGAAAATGATCTTCGTAAACTCCATGAGCGATTTGTTCCACGAGGGAGTTCCAGATGAATACATTGAAGCCGTGGCGCAGGTCATGGTTCAAGCGAATTGGCATACATTTCAGGTCTTGACGAAACGGTCGATGCGTATGCGTGATTTGCTGAGAACGAAGTTAAAGTTCGCGCGGAAGCAGCAAAATATCTGGTGGGGTGTAAGCGTAGAGAACAGAAAGCACGGCGTTCCTCGGATCGCGCATCTGCGGCAGAGCGACGCCGTGGTTAAATTTCTGTCGGTTGAACCGCTTCTGGAGGATATTGGCGAGGTTAACCTAGATGGAATTGACTGGATGATTGTTGGCGGGGAGAGCGGTCCCGGAGCGCGCCCCATCGACATTCGTTGGGTACGCTCATTGCGTAAGCAATGCCGACATTCCGGTGTAAAGTTTTTCTTCAAGCAATGGGGCGGAGTCAGAAAACATCTGACGGGCCGATTACTTGACGGTCGCACCTATGATGAATTTCCAGATCGTCCCAGTGAAGAAGTTCCAGACAATGTTCAACGGGTACGGCTCGTCTCTTCCGTTCAGGAAATATCCAGTCAATTCGTGCCTGTGACGGCTCTTGCTGGCGGCTGATTTCCTCAAGGGTAATTAAAGCAAGCATATCCTCCAGGAATTCGGAGGGGGGTTAGCTATTCCCCGATGTGCGTGTGGACAAGACGCGCCGCTGCTGGATCGTACACAAATTGCGTGATCGTTCCATCCTTGATGCGCTCGACTAATTCATCCACAACAAAGTGCGGCACAAGAAACCACTCGCGGGGTTTCACCGGATTGCCGAAGCGGTCTTGGATTTCAACATCCAACTGTGCGCTAGAAAATACGCGATGAATGATGTTTTCGAGCTTTACACGATTGACATTGTAGAGATGATACGTCGCAACCACTTCTACGTCAGCCATCAGAAAGGTTGGGTCCAGGCTCGCGTTCACAATTCGCGTTTCAACCTTTCCTCCTGTCACGCCGATTTTATGCAGAACCTTACGATTGGCTGCAACTATCGGATTGTCTGACTTGCTTCGTAGAACGTAGATGGTCCCGCTGGCGAGGTCGTCTGCGTCGTGTTCATCTGCGAACAAAGGCCCAGCGTTAGGGTTTGTAATGATGCGACCTGCGTTTTCTTTATCGGGATAAAGCGATCGTTGGAAAGATCGCGCCAGCAAATTGCTTTCGGTTCCGTTGTCATAGATGACTCGCAATCTGCTGTCACGGCGGTCATATTCTGTTTTGAAATCTTCGCCAACCTCGGCGACGTATGCGATCTGGCCGCCGACAATGAAGAATTGTCCCGGCTGTATCTCAGACAGCTTGATTTCGTCCATTCTGTCCACAGGAAGAGCCTGGCGAATGCCTGATTTCAGCTCTCTCTGTACGCGCTCGAAGAGCGGCTTGAACGAATCAAAATCCTCGCAGACGGTACGATTGGCAATTTCCTCTGCGGCGCGCTTTTCAGAGCTTGCGCGGACGTGCCGCAATTCGGTGATACCGCTGTCCCCCGCCGCACCCGCGAGTTCCGCCATAAGCTCGTCTTCGTCGATAATCTCCGTGGGCGTTGCGGCAATCTTCGCGCCGGAAAGCAATCCCTGACGGTCAAGCGGCGCAAGCAAGGTGCGGCACCCCTCAAGCGCGCGCAGACGGTCCAGGCGCACGGCATACAGACGCTCGAAAATGTCACGATCCTCCCCGTGTTGCGGGGCGCGTCCATGCTTTTCAGCGAAACGGTGTATCTCCTCGAAGCCCGCGATAATGCGCTCTTCGCGGGGCGGGCGTCCACCCTTCTTTTCCGGCTCCGCAAATTCTGCGAGTTCTGCGGCGAGTTCATCGAGATTCGGGTCACTCATAGCGACCTTCCTTCTTGTAACGCATGAAAGCGGCGGCTCCTTCGGCCATGCGCTTTTCCCATGCGTCCTGCGAATCGAGCGCCGGGAGCCGCCCGCGCTCCTTCTTGAACCGGAAGGCACGCACGGCAAGGTCTTTCGCCTCATCCGGCGTCAGACTTGTACGCTTGGCGGAGATTGCCGCCTTAATCTGCTTCAGGCTGTCCTCGGTCATGGCCTTCGCCAGAATTGCATAAGCCTCGCTGAATGGATTGATATGGTCGATCAGGTCGATGTCGAGTTCGCGCACATCCATCGCATACCGGCGTACCCCGTCGATCAAAGCTGTGTTGGCCGACGGCTCCCCATTGCCCCCTACTCCACCACTGGTAGCAAGCTGCTTGGCCTTTTGCGTGATGTTGAGGGCGGCAATGGCGTGCTGGCGCACGGCCTCCTGGTCTTCTTCATCAAGCTCCGGGTACTTGTCCTTGATGATTTTCCCCATACGCGCGACTGTGAGTTCTTCGGGCACCAATTCCTCATCGAACAGGCCGCGCTCAAGGGCAGTCTTGTCCTGGACGAAAGTTGCAATCACTTCGTTCAAATCTTCCTTGCAAATCCGTGCGGCTTGATCGCTCTTAGGTTCGGCAAGCCCCTTAATCTCAATCTGAATTTGCCCTGTTTCCGAGTTGAAGCCGACATTGTTCCCGTTCGGATCGTAGCCGCCCGCGCCGTAATCATAGCCCGCAACAGGCCCGTTCTCCGGGTGCTTCGGTCTGAACTCGAAGCGCGGCGCAAGAACCTGTTCCATCAGCAGGCTTGCGGCAATGGCCTTGAGCGTGTCGTTCACGGCCTCGGTCACAGCCTGCTCGGAAGCATCCGGCTCGGCAATCAGATTGGTAAAGCGCGCGCGGGTCTTTCCCGGCGCGTCACGGGTAGCGCGTCCAATGATCTGTATTACTTCCGTCAGACTGGCCCGGTAGCCCACGGTGAGCGCATGTTCGCACCAAATCCAGTCAAAGCCCTCTTTTGCCATGCCAAGGGCAATGATGATGTCCACATAGTCACGGTTATTCTTCTGCGCCGGGTCTTTCAACGCAGTGGTCACTCTATCGCGGCGGTTGGAGTCGTCATCCACCAGGTCGGCGATACGCAAGATGCGACCATCGGGGGCTTTGACAAGCTGAAATCCCGATGTGGCGTCGATCCCTTGCCATTCGCCCAGCGCCTCGATGATGTGCTCCACCTCCCGCATCTTGTCCTTCGTGCTTTCGCGCGAATTAACATTGGGAATGTGGATGATGGTCTTCTCGGTCGGGTCAAGGACATTCAAAATGTCGTCAACGTAAGAGCCGGAATAGAAGAAATAACCGATGTCGAGCTGCTTGAGATATTGATAGCCGTTGAGCTGTTCGTAATAGGTGTAGGTAACAGACTCAAACTTGGCTTCGTCCTGCGGAGCAAGCACGGCCTCCGCATCTCCCCGGAAGTATGAGCCGGTCATGGCGACGATATGCACGCGGTCGCGGGCTATGAACTGGCCTAGGTGCGCACCCAGCTTATTGTCGGGGCTGGCGGAAACATGGTGAAACTCGTCCACGGCAATCAGCCGGTCATCGAACTTCTCGATGCCGAACTGATCGACAGCGAAGCGAAACGTCGCATGGGTGCAAACCAGCACCTTGTCGTTGCTCTCAAGGAACGCGCCGACGGCGTTCACCTTGCCGCCGTTGTCGCCGCCGGGGGCGTTGCACAGGTTCCATTTGGGCGGGACGCGCCAGTCAGCCCAAAAGCCGAACTGTGACAGTGGCTCATCGTGAAAGCTGGCACCGATGGCCTTTTCCGGCACAACGATAATCGCCTGTTTCAATCCCTGATTTTGCAGCTTGTCGAGCGCGATAAACATGAGCGCGCGGCTCTTGCCGGACGCGGGCGGCGACTTGATAAGCAAATACTGTTCCCCGCGCTTTTCGTATGCGCGCTCCTGCATGGGCCGCATACCAAGCGCATTCGCTTTTGTCGAACTGCCGTTATGCGCGTAGGTAACGGAAATGGAAGGGACGGCTTTGATGTCGGTCATCTGTCTTCGCTCTGATTTCCCGATTCTGTCATTGCGGAATTTTCTTCAGGGGTGGGAAGGTAGGTTACTCCTATTTCTTCTCCACGCAGGATAGCTTCGATCAATAAATGTTTCGGATAAGGGCCGACAGCGCCTCGCTTCTCTTGCTTATCAAAGAGAACCAGCCTCCATACAACCGGGGGACCTTTAGTCAGGTTATCTCCAAAATCTATAAACACGCGGGCTTTGGCTTCTGACCAGTTGTGCATGAGCCGACTATTTCCGTACCACGCAAATGCGTATGCGAGAGGGTTCGTTTGAATGGGAGCACTCCCCAGACCTATCCGAAAATAGCCCAGATCGAGATCATTTCTCAGGCCATCAACTATCCAGATCATGTTTCCGTAGAAATGCTCTCTGGCCGCCATTTCTTCTGGCGGCATTTGGGAATGTTGAAACTCCATGACCAGACCGTGAGATGTTTTCACATCAGCGATGTGCGTTTCGCCCGTTTCTGGATTAACAGCGGATATTTCTTGCCACTCTTTGGGGAAATTGTCCTTCCATGCACGGTGCCACTCCGTTTCATTCTCCCACCACGGATCGCAAACCTGCCTTGACTTGTGTGCCCAATGCCATACTTTCACTCTGCCGCATTTGGAAATGACTTCTTCGCCACAATGAGGACAATGCCCGTGGAGTTTGGGCTGTGGATCGGTTTTTTCATTATCGACTAGAGCAAATCTCATACCGAACCATCTTGCTTCCGCTTCGCCGTGGCGGGCGATTGAGCGGCCATCTTGGTGTAAAGCTCGAACAGCTTTTCCAGCCGCTCGGTGTCGTTCTTGAATCGGCGACCAATGTAAATGCGTTCCAGCACTTCGTCGTTGCGCTCATGTGCCTGGCGCAAATTCTCCGGCATGGTGTCGGGATCGTAGAGGTCTGCAATCGTCGCCGGAAAATGATGCTCGCGTGCAAGCAAAATATCCTCGGCACAGCGCGTAAGGTCGGCCCTATTTTTGTCTGTCAACGTCGGTACTGGAAAGGTGTTCCAACCGAGTGTATTGGAATAGCGGTATCGTGTTTCCAGCTTGCCGCAGACTGTCGCAATCCAGATTAAGTGAAGGCGTGAAGCGATTAGCGCCATGTTCCAGAGTGGTGCGTCGTATATGACAGAAGCGAGATTTGAAACTACCGTCGAATAGCTGGTGATCTCACAAGGTAGATACTGACGCCGTTCCGAGGAAACATTTGGAATCGCTATTGCGGCCTTACTACTATGTGGCGCAAACACGAAGCGATAGGGCGTTGAGGCATTTTCGTTGGCCTGTATTCCGTTGCTGGCTGCCCGCATTTGTCTAACTTTTTCAAACCGAGAACGAAATTCGCCTATCTTCTTGGCCTCTTCAAGTTCTGCATCCTCAACCCAGATACACCAACGACCGCCTCCGTTGATGAGTTCTTTCGACCCAACATAACGCTTTATGAAGTGCGCGATGGCAGGATGAACCATTATTAGCCTGTCTTTTTCGTCTGTGGACAGCATTAAGTGTCCGCCGTCGGTTGGCTTGTTACCTGATTGCATGTTGCCAATATCAGATAACGCCTTCGTTCTCTTTGTAACAATCACCGTGTCTGTTGCGACAAGATATGGGCTAATGTTCGCCACACTGCGAACGATCCCGTCATCAAACAGCCGTCTTTCGCTCGTTGGCGTCGAAGAAAGACCAAGAATTACGCATGAGACAGTGGCCTTATTACTTGCTAGGTTGCTCCAAAGAAAAGATGTGTGAGCAAAATGAATGATGTTGTTCTCTCGGAAAACGAGCGGCCACAGCATTGCTACTTGTTCGCCCTGGGTGATTGAATTTGTAGCCACAAATGCACTCGACGAACCCGTGAGCCTATTAAACTGAGCGGCTTTGAGGACAAACGCCGCAACGTAGTCCAAGTCCTTGTAGGTCTTTAGCAGAGACGCAAAAATGCGCGCCATATCCGCTTTCTGGTCTGCTGTCTGGTTCACACTCCCTTGATATGGGGGATTGGCGCAAATGTATGTTTCGCCTCCAACATTCTCAAAGTCGATCTGCGCCTGGTCGAGCGGCGTATTGAATAAATCATCGCCTTGCATCTTCACGCCGGTCCCGGTCGGTGGGCAGATGCCTAGCCAATCAAGCCGTAACGCGTTGCCGCATGTGATCCAATTCTCGGAACGGAGCGGCAGAAACTCGGCAAGCGCAAGTTTCTGGCCGCGATAGAGTACGTCGCATTGGTACTCGGCAATCACAAGCGCGAGTCGCGCAATTTCTGCCGGGAAGTCGCGTAGCTCTATGCCGCGAAAATTCGTCAGCGGGATTTCGCTGCGAATCTCCGGCTCGCCGCGCCGCTTGTTGATGTCGGCCTCGATCTCCCGCATAGCCTTGTATGCGATCACAAGGAAATTGCCGGAGCCGCAGGCCGGGTCGAAGACGCGGATTTTCGCCATGCGTTTGCGAAGATTGAGCAAGGTGCGCGGATTGTCGCCTGCCTCGGCGAGCTTCGCACGCAGGTCGTCCAGGAAAACGGGTTGAGGACTTTCAGAATGTTTGGCACGCTGGTGTAGTGCATACCGAGCGCTCCGCGCTCCTCGTCCTCGGCAACGGCCTGAATCATCGACCCGAAGATGTCAGGGTTAATCTTCGTCCAGTCGAGATTGCCGATGTGAAGCAAATACGAGCGCGCGATTTTGCTAAAGCGCGGCACGTCCATGTTGCCGGAGAATAAGCCGCCGTTCACATACGGAAATGAATGGGACCACCGGGGCAAACCTTGGTGGTCGCGGTCCCCGAGCTTCGTGTTCATGGCGTGGAACAGCGTCTCAATCACCTGATGAGTGTTGGAAGAGTCCTTTGCGCTCATCTGCGCGATAGTGTCGGTGAACAGGCCCTTGCCGATAAAAATGTCCGTATCTTCCGCGAAAAAGCAGAAGATGAGCCGCGCCATAAGGTGATTCATGTCATGGCGGCGCGCTGTTGTGCCCCATTCGGGATTGTCTTTCAGCAATTCGACATAAAGCCTGTTGAGGCGGCTGGTAGCGCGAATGTCGAACGAGTTTTCGCTGATTTGGCGGACGGTCGAGATGCCCGCAAGCGGCAGGAAGAATCCGAAATGATCGGGAAAGTCCTTGTATGGACAGGCGACAGGCGCATCGTCGGAAGCAAGATTCTCGGCTTCCAGCGTTTGCCCGTCTGTCGCCAGAACGAACTTGGCTTTGGCTCGCGTAGTCGAGGGGCTTTCCCGAAGCGCCGTGAGGGTCTTCGTAACCTCACCTTCCGCGCATACCTTGATATGGATATTGTTGGTCTGTAGAATCCCGCCAAGGTCGGACTTGTTCGACGCGCCCGCCCGCAACCTCTTGATCGTCGTCTCCTTGTTGCCGAAGGCTTCAAGGAAGGCATACGGGAAATTCACGGGATCAAACGGCTGTTCCGCCAACTGCGAAATAGCTTCTTCGATTTCAACAGCGTTCAACGGGTCAAACCTTCCTCGGACTTATTCTGCTGTTTTGGCAGGCCCAGCGCGAAGCCAAACTCTTTCGTATGTCAAGGATACTGACCGCTCCGCCTCCCTGTCGAAGCACAAACCAAGCGTAGCCTACGAAGATGCTTTTGTAATGGAAGCCATTACAATGTAATATACAGTTATGGCTACTGCTACTGCAAGGAAATCGAAGGTCTACACGATCAGCTTGCCGCCGGAACTCGCGCAGAGGGCTGAGGCACTGGCGCAGCGAGACAGCCGCACCATGAGCGAACTATTCCGCGAAGCCTTCCGCACCTACTCCGCGCAGCAGGCGCGGCGGACACTGGACGAGTTGGGCGAGTACGCGGCGGGCCGCAACCCCAAGGGCTACACCGAAGCCGATGTGCCCCGGCTCATTAAAGAAGTGCGTACCGAGAAGCCGCGCCGCCGCAAGATACGGTCTAACGGGTGATCGTCGTCGTAGACACAAACGTCTGGATTTCCGCGCTTCAGTTTGCGAAAGGTCGCGGCACGCCGACGCTGGCGCTTGAAAAAGCGATGAGCGAAGACGTGATTGCCACATGCGATGAGGAGATTGTGCGCGTCCTGACGGAGAAGTTCTCCTGGGAACAACACCGGGCAACATCGGCGCTGCAAGCGATTCTGGCGCGTGGTATCCGCGTGAAGATTCGAGGCACGGTAAAGGTCTGTCGTGATCCCAACGACGATATGTTTGTGGAGTGCGCCGCTCTTGCGAAAGCTAATTTGCTGGTTGCAGGAGACAAGGATTTGCTGACTCTCGGCGCGTACAAGGAACGCGCATTGTTACGCCCTCAGAGTATCTGAGAGCCGGATAAAAGCATCCGGCCACTGCTCAAAGATGAGCATGGCCGTAGACCGCTGGAGCAATATTCATCGCAACGGCTGCGGGGATGCCGCCGACAGCGGCATCCCCGACATTTTCGGTCGTCTCGTTCTCTTCCTCAAACGTGTTGCCGAGAATCAGGTCCACGGCTCTCTGCGCGTTGGCGGCGGCATGAACGATGAGGCGGTTATCCTCTTCCAGCTTTTCAATCCAGTTCTGAATGTATGCGGTCGTGTTGCGGTCGGTGTGCTCGTTAGCGATACAGGCGATAGCGCAAAGGAAAGCGGCACCCATCTCGGCAACCAATTCTTCTTTGCTGTAAAGCTCATCTCCGAAACGGTCGCCAAAGGTGCGATTGAGGCGGCTTTCGTGTCCGGTGCTGTGAATCAGCTCATGGAATAAGGTGCTGTAATAGTGCGGCGCATCCACGAAGCGGGAGCGGGCGGGCATGTGGACGGAATCGGTAGAGGGCCGATAATAAGCGCGGTACTCGGTGGGGCTGTCGAGATGAAGTGCGGGACGGCTCTCCCATCCAGTAACGATGCTTTCGCAAACCTCGTCCTCGTCGATCTCCGGCGCGATGGCGGGCTGCGAGATTTCAGGAAGCGTGAGGCCGTCGCACTGCTCCACGTTGAAAACCGTGTAGTGGCAGAGAACGAAAGGAACGCGCTCATCCTCGCCCGTGCCTTCCTCGTCTTTCTTGGCATGTTCGGGAAGCTGCTTGTAAAAGATAATCGGCGTTCCATGTTCGCCCTTGCGGACGATGCCTTTCAATGCCTGGGCCTGCTTGAAGGTAAGCCAAAACGGGGAGCTGTACTCGTTGGACCAAAGCAACAGGACATTGATGCCGCGATAGGGCTTGCCGGTGTAGAAGTTGCGCGGAAACGGGCCGCCTACGTAGCGTGGCGTCTTCCACGGCTTCTCCCACGGAATCACGCCAGCTTTGAGGCTGGAAATGATGCGGTCGGTAACGGTCTGGTAGATGCTGGGCCTGCTGGCTGCGTTGCGATGGTTGCGGTATGCCATGACGTTTGCTCTCCTGTGCTGCCCGCGCGGGGCGAGATTCTGAAGGAGGGCATTTCGCCTTTGGCTCTCAACCAAATTTCTTTTGTTGAGTGCCCCCGCTTCATGTCTTGTGCGGCGGGCAGAGGCGAGGCGGGTTCGGTCAAGGGCGGGCGCAGTTTGCCCGTTTATGGAGCGTCAGCGAACACCCTTGACGGGTTCCGACCGGCTCTGCCATAAAGCCGCATGAAGCGGGGGCACTTGATAAAAGAAGAAATTTCGGTCTACTTCCGCATTGCATTTCAGGGCCGGGCGTTGCGGGGCAG
>Ga0307374_10015154_pt1 | contig 10400 bp, 8 predicted proteins | sample OX3MG_FD_202532 | JGI IMG/M metagenome (GOLD analysis project Ga0307374, IMG submission 202532) | Soil microbial communities from Risofladan, Vaasa, Finland - OX-3 | ecosystem: Environmental > Terrestrial > Soil > Coastal area > Acid sulfate soil | place: Finland: Risofladan, Vaasa | collected...
CGGGCGCGGGCCTCGGCCTTGGCCAGGGCCTGCTCGATTTCATGCGCGCCCATTTTCTGCAGCCGCGGCTCGATGGTGGGGTGATCCAGGCTGCCCTTGACCCAGAAGCCGATGGCGGGCCGGCCCAGCTCGTCCACCCACCACTCCGGCAGCGGCGCGTCGTAGTGCGAGAGCCGGGTCAAGACCTCCATGTCCACGGTTTCCTTGGCGAAATCGGCCGTGCCCTGGGCGAAGGCGGCGAGCTGCGGGCTGTCCACGTGAAAAAAGCGCGTGCGCACCAGCCCGTCGTGCACGCTGTACTGCCCGCCGATGCGGTTGAAATCGAAGGTGTCGGGGTAGGCGGTCGCGGTGGAGAGCACGGAGAAGCTGTTCATCTTGTGCATATAGACGTAGGGCAGGAAGGCCACCTCCATGAACTTGCTCGACTCCACGATGGACTGCAAATTGTCGAAGTGCCCCGGGCCCAGGCCCAGGCGCACCTCCCCGCTGGCGGTGTTGAGCCGGGGCGTCACGCCGCTCAAGTCCCAGACCACCGAGGCGTTCTTGAACCAAAAATCCTTGTCCCGGACTTCCGAAACCGTGATGCGCCCGGAGGTGGCCGGGAAGCGGCGCGGGATATGATACTTGAAAAAGGCCACCCAATGGTGCGCGGGAGACGGCGGAGCTGCCTTGGAGCGCTCGCGCCGGAGCTTGGAAAAGTAGGCGGCGACGTCGACGGCGAGCTTCTGGGCGTTGCCCCAGCGCAGCGGTCCAAACCACGCCCGCAGATAGATGCGGTCCGGCTGCGCCATGTTTTGGATGCTGCCGCTGGCAATCGCGCGGGTCCCTTCCCAATCGAAAGCCAGCCGCCGGACCGCGAGCCGGTTGCGGGCCAGGCTCGCCTGCAGGGACGCGCCGGTCAAGGAATGGCCCAGGGCGCGCAGGGAGCCCCGCTCGGCCGAGAGCGAGAACGCCGCGAAATTCTTCGTGGCGGAGACCGAGATCAGGCCGGCTGAAATGGAGAGGGGCTTGAAGTTCGCCGAGAAATTTTCCAGCCGCATGTCCGCCTGGTCCGCGCGCAGGTGGTTCCAGGGGCCGCTGATGCGCGCGTCGGCCTGCATCTGGCCGCGGATTTGATCGCGGGAAATGCCCGAAGCCAGGAACGAGAAGTTCTGCAGGGGCGCGGAGGAGACGCGGACCTGGGCCTGCAGGCTAAAGGGCGCGGAGGAGAAGTCGACCGTGCCCGAGGCCTGGGTGGAGAAGGCCTGGGCGGTCATGTCCAGTTCGGGCACGCGCATCAAGCGCGCCGAGGGGAACTCCAGCGCGAAGCTCCAGCGGCTCTGCGGCCACGGGAATGTCGCGGGCCGGCCGGTCTGGGCCGAGAGCCAGGACTGGCTCAAGGCCGGGGCGAGAAAATTTCCCCGGACGGAAGGATGCAGGAAATCGCGCAAGGACAGGGTGCCGTTGAAGACCGCGCCGTCGACCTTGACCGAGGCCGCGTAGGCGTTCGCCGTGGCCGAGGCGAGATGGAGCCCGGCCAGGGAGGCGGTTCCCGCGAGCGCGCAGTCGGCCGTGATTTTGCGGTTCTTGAACTGGAAGGAGTTGGCAAACGACGCCGTGAAGGGGAAAGGCGTTCGGGCGTCCGGCTTTCTAATCGTCATGTCCAGGTCGCTGAAAGTGATGGTGCGCTTACGGTAGCGGTCGTCGATGATGACGTCCGCGTTATGGATGACGGTTTTCTCCGCGTAGAGCGAGATCGGCATGGAGAAAAAAAGCGGGTTGGGCGCGCGCGCCGCGGCCGTGGAATGGAAAATGTCCGAGAAGCTCCAGCTCCCGTCTTTCTCGCGCACCAGGCGGATGACGGGATGGAAGATGCGGATGGTCTTTATTTCCAGGCGGCGGCGCAACAGCGGCAGCAGCTTGATGGTCACGATCGCGCTCTCGCCGTCCAAGAGGTCGCCCTCGCCGGGAAGCTCGTTGGCGATTTTTACGGTGGAAATCTTGATGCCCTGGGGCGCGATGACCACCCGGCCGATGGAGGCCGGGCGGTGCAGGGTGTCCTCCAGGCGCTGGGCCAGCATCGCCCGGACCTGGGAGGAGCCCGCCACGCGGGGAAAGACTACGTAGGCCGTGGCCGCGAGCAGCAGGAGCAGGGCCAGGAAGATGAGGCCCAGGCCGTTGGCCAGCAGGATGGCGACGCGCCAGGCGAAACGAAAATTTCGTCTCTCGCCGGGCTCCCGCATGATGGGGATTTTAGCTATTTTCGCAGCGCTAGTTGGAGCGCTCCGGCGGCGACCAGCGGCATCCAGAGGTTGTCGTTGAACCAGGACGTGACCGGGGCGTACTCGACCAAAGTGGCCGCGGCAGCGGCTAAAAGCGAAGGCGCCCAGTCCAGACCCAGGAACAGGCCCACGCCCAGGCAGGCGGCCAGGCAAGAGAGGCTTCCCTCCAGGGTCTTGCCCGGGCCGATGGAGTGCCGACCCAGGGCCTTGCCCCCCAGCGCCGCGGCCGCGTCGCCCAAGGCCGCGCAACCGAGCGCGAAGGCCACGGCCTTGGGATTTTTTCCGAAGACGACGAAGAGCAGAAAGCTTCCCATGGTCGTGTGGAAGAGCCCGCTGATGCGGTTTTTTTCCTCGGGACGGGCGATGCCGGAAAAGGGGCCCAGGATGAGGCGGTTCCACGCCGGGAAAAAGAGCCGCGCGGCCTCGGCCGCGCCGACCGCCAGCGTCCAGAGCGCCATACAGAAAATCGTGCGCTTCAAGCCGAGCGCGCGGTAGAGGACGTAATAGAGCAGCGACAGGACGTGGAAGATTTTGCGCGGCAGCTCGCGCAGGACCGCGGCGGTTCTCATGCGCGCAGCGCCCTACAGACCCGGCGCCCCAGCGCCGCGGCGCCGAGCCAGAAGCGCGCTTCCCATGACCAGGACGAACGCACGGCCGCGAGGAAAAACACCGAGCGCGGGAACAGGGCCCCGGCCAGGCCCAGGATGACCAGGCCGTTGGCCGCGGCGATGGCGGAGAGCGAAAAGACCACGCCGCCCGCGGCTTTCAAGTCCGGCTGGGACAAGTCCCAGACGTATTCCAAAGTCTTGGTGAGGTGGAAGGCCAGGGTGAGGCCCAAGAACGCCAGAAAGGGCGCGGCGGGAAGGCCGGGCTTAAAGGCGAGCGCGACGCGCCAGGCCAGCAGGCCCGCGGCGGTGTAGACCGGCAGGCAGTAGGGCGCCAGGGCGATGAGCGCGTTGCTCTTGTCCAAATCGACGTGGCCGGAGCGCCGGCCGACGTGGAAGGAAAAGATGCTGGCCCCGGAGAGCCACGCGGCCAGCGCGTGGGAGAGCTCGTGGCCGAAGATGTAGACGCGCCGCTGGGCCGCGTCGAAGGTCCGCGCGGCCCAGCTTTGGGGCGGAAAAAAGCGCGCCGCGAGCCAGGCCAGGGCCGCGAGCGCGAAGCCCGCGAAGAACGGCATGGCGCCGGAGCGGCCGGCGGCCAGGAAGAGGGATTTAAGCGCCAGGGTCAGAAGCGCCGCGGCGAAGGGCGCCAGGGCGGCTCCGATGATCCAGGGGACCACCGGCTACTCCAGCATGTAGTCTTTGTAGGGGATTTTTTCCGCTTGGAGCTGCTTTTCCCAAAGCGCCTTGGCCTTGGGCATCTCCCGGCGGCACAGCTTGGTCCAGCGGTTTTCCGGCGGGGAGAAAAGCTCCGCTCCCGTTTCAAACCAGACGTAGGCGTACTTGAGCGAGCTCTCGGCCACGGCTTGGTCGTGCCGGATTTGCGCGAGCGCTATTTTCTGCTTGAGCTCGTCGGCGCCGAGGCTTCCGGCGCGGTACTGCTTTTGCAGCGCGGCCTCCTCCCGGGCCAGCTCTCCGTCGTAGTAGGATTTCTTAAGCGCGGGGTTTTGGGCCCAGAGCAAATATTTCTCGCCCTCTTGGTAGGCCGCGCGCGCGCGCAGGTCCAAGTCGACGCGGACCAGGGCGTAGACCGCGGCAAGGCAGAGCAGAACCGCGGCCGCGGCGCGCAGCGGCCGGCTCATGCCCCGGTCTGGGCGCCCAGGACCTTGCGCACGGCTTCGGCCAGGACCGCGGTGCGCAGGGGCTTTTGCAGGAAATCCTTGACCGCGGGCTCGCGGCGCAGGTCGGCTTGGCGCTCGGGGTCCAAGTGCTGGCCGGTCACGGCGATTATGGGGATGCCGCCGTGGCCGGATTCGCGCAGGGCGCGGACCACGGCGTGGCCGTCCATGCTGGGCAGCAAAAAATCGAGCAGGATTAAATCGGGCTTCAAGGCCTGCGCCTTGGTGAGCGCCTCCTGGCCGTCGACGGCCCGGTCGGTCCGGAAGCCTTCCTTGCGGACCACGTGTTCCATCAAGTCGATGATGCTTTCGTCGTCGTCAACGATGAGCACCAGCTTCTCGGCGGCTTTCGGGGCGGCGTCTTCGCTCATACTGTGGCTCCTTCGGATGGTCTAGGGATTAAACAATAAGCGCGGCGGCCGTTCAATAGGGACGGCGGCCGGGCCGCGCCCCGGGCTCAGCGCGCGGGCTTGGGCGGCAGGATCTTGGCGAAGAAAAACTCGTCCAAGGGCGCGCGGCTGAAGGAATAAGGCAGAAATCCGTAGACGCTCGAGTAGAACCCCGCTTCGCCGTCTGGGCTGCTCATCAGGCGCAGGGGCAGGGGATTTTCCCAGTTGATCTGCTTGGCGTCAACGAGGAAGCGTCGGCCGGGGATGAGCTCATTCGTATTGACTTGGCTCCAGACCACCGTGTCGCCGGGCCGGACCTCGTTCCAGCCGCCGCGCAGGGCGTCAAGTTCCTGCCCGCCGTTCTGCTCGACGTAGTACTGCAGGCCCCAATGCGACGTGGTCCACAGCCGCCCGTTTTTTCCCGCGAGTTGCGCGGCCACCAGCGCCGCCTGGCTCTGCGCGCCGGCATAGCAGGAGTCCACCCAGGCCAGGCCCAAGCTCAGGGCGAGCGTGGCCGCCAAGCTCAGGCCGTAGAGGACGGCCAGAGCCTTTTGCTCCAATCGCCGCTCCAATATCCCGGCCCAGGCGAAGATGAGCGGCGGGACCAGCAACGCCGTGACCCGCGCCATCACCGACCAGTACACGAAGGCCTCCATCAGGAAGACGGCCCCGGCCCAGGAGGTCCACAGCGCCCAGCCGGCGGATTTGTCCTCGGCCGAAAGCAGCGCGGCTAGACCGTAAAGCGCGGCAAAGGCCATGACGACTCCGGTTCCCCGATCCAGAAGCCGAGGCGCGGGCCTGGCCGCGTCCCAGAGAGGGAGAAAGAGAAAGGCCGCGGCGACCACGGCCGCCGCCAGTGTTTTCCAGCGCGGCTTGCCCGCGAACAAAGGCCAGAGCGCCGCGGCCGCGCAGCAGCCGCCCACGCCGGCCAGGGCCGCGCGCCACCGCTTCATCCACGGCGCGGCGGAGAGGCTTTGCGCGGTGGTGCGCCACGCCGAGGAGAACGCCCCGCCGCCGTGGAGCAAATTGAGGGCGAGGTAAAGTCCTACGGGCGCCAGCGCCGCCGTCGCGAGCGCGGCGGTTTTTTTCAGCGGCTCGCGGCGCCAAAGCGCATAGGCCGCGGCGGGAACCAGGAACACCACGGCGAGATATTTGCAGAGCAGCGCCAGGGCCAGGGCGCCGACGGCCAGGCTTTTCCAGGATGGGCTTTTGTCATCCACGCCGCGGACCCAGGCGTAGAGGCCGAAGAACCCGAAGGCCGCCGCGGCTTTGTCGGGGTAGAGCAGGTTTAAGCCCACGAAATATCCCGGCGAGGCCAGCGCGAGCAAAGTGGGCAAGAGCGGCTTTTTAAGAAAGCGGCCGGCCAGGAGAAAGAGCGAGCCCGCGGCCAAAAAATCGAGCGGCAGGAAAAAAAGCCGCATGGGAAAGGGGCGGCCGCCCGTGCATTTCAAGGACAGGGCCAGCATATAAAGGAAGAGCGGCGGGGTGTTGTTGAGCCGCGACATGGGCACGGTCTCTCCGTACCAGTTGTAGGAAAAGGCCAGCGGGTGAAAGGGGTCCTTGAGGATGTGCAGGGCCGGCGCTAGAAACAACGGCTCGTCCATGTGGAAGGCCTTGCCCATGAACGGGACGAAGGCGAAGGCGACGAAGGCGAGAACAATGACCAAGCCCAGCGCGGTTGGGCTTACCTCTTGGCGTTCCAGGATTCGCTCCGGTATTTTTCGGCCAACGCGCGCCCGGTCCAGACCCAGGAGGAGGGCAGCTCGGGGACGAGCGGCCGATTCCAAAGCGGGCCCAGGGCCTGGGCGACAAGGGCTTCGAGATCCTGCCGGGGCGCGGAGAAAAATTCCTGGCGCAGCGAGGCCTGGTAGAGCCCGCGGCCGCGCCGCTTGCACAGGGCCCCGCCCAAAACTTTGCGGCCCGCCTGGTCGACCAAATCGGCGGGGGACGGCGCGGCAAAGCAGGCTTTTTGCAGCGGGAACTCGGGGGCTTGGCCCTCCCAGAGGGCGGCTGGTCCGCCCGCTAGGCGCAGCGCCTTGGCCAGGGCCGCGTGCAGGCTCTGGTAGACGGCCAACGGGGAGGACAATCGATCCCAGGGGAAAACCAGCGAGAAGGTCACGTCCCCGTCGTGAAAGACCACGCCCCCGCCGGTCGGGCGGCGCACCGGCGGTCGGGGCAAAAATCCCCGCGCCGCGGAGAGCTGCACCGCGTGCGCGCGCTGCTGCCCGTAGCCGAAGGTTATCGCGGGTCCGTCCCAGCGGTAGAAGCGCAGCACCGCGTCGTGGGGCGCGGACAAGTCGAGCACGGCCTCGTCCAGGCCCATTTGTCCCGGAGCGTCCAGGATGGGCCCGGTCAGAGACGGGCTAAGAGCAGGCGCAGACGAAGTTGCGGTCGCCATAGGCGTTGTCGATGCGGGCCACGGCCGGCCAGAATTTGTGCTCTTTAAGCCAGGCCGCCGGGTAGGCCGCCTGCTCGCGGGAATAAGGATGCGTCCAGTCCGGCGCCGTGACCGCCAGCGCTGTGTGCGGCGCGTTCTTCAAGGGGTTGTCCGTCTTGCCCAGGCGGCCGTCCTCGACGGCGCGGATTTCCTCGCGAATCAGGATCATGGCCTCGCAGAAGCGGTCGAGCTCGGCCTTGGACTCGCTCTCGGTGGGCTCGACCATCATCGTGCCCGGCACCGGCCAGGACACCGTGGGCGCGTGGAAGCCGTAGTCCATCAGGCGCTTGGCCACGTCCTCGACCGACACGTCGGCGGTGTCCTTGAAGCGGCGCAAATCCAGAATGCACTCGTGCGCGATGAGTCCGCGGCGGCCGCGGAACAAGACCGGGTAGCTGCCTTCCAGCTTCTTGGCGATGTAGTTGGCGTTCAAGATGGCGGCCTGCGACGCGCGCAAAAGTCCCTCGGCGCCCATCTGGGCGATGTAGGCCCAGGGGATGGGCAAAATCATGGCCGAGCCCCACGGCGCGGCGGCCACCGGGCCGTTGACGACCGCGGCCGCGCCGTTGGCGGCGGCGCCCGCTGCGGCGGGATTGCCGGGCAGGTGCGGGGCCAGGTGCTTGGCCGCGGCGATGGGGCCCATGCCCGGCCCGCCGCCGCCGTGCGGGATGCAGAAGGTCTTGTGCAGATTTAAATGGCAGACGTCCGCGCCCAGTTCCGCCGGGCGGCACAGGCCCACCATAGCGTTCATGTTGGCGCCGTCCAAATAGACTTGCCCGCCCGCGGCGTGGACCACCGCGCAGGCGTCCTTGATGCCTTCCTCGAACACGCCGTGCGTCGAGGGGTAGGTGACCATCAAGGCGCATAAGTTGCGCGTGTGCTCCACGGCCTTGGTCTTCAAGTCGCTCAAGTCGATGTCGCCCGACGGCGTGGTGGCCACGGTGACCACCTTCAAGCCCGCCATCGCGGCCGAGGCCGGGTTGGTGCCGTGGGCCGAGGCGGGAATCAGGCACACGTCGCGCGCGCCCTCGCCGCGGCTTTTCTGATAGGCGCGGATGGCCAGGAGTCCCGCGTACTCGCCCTGCGAGCCGGCGTTGGGCTGGAAGCTCACCGCGGCAAAGCCGGTGATCGCGCACAGCCACGTTCCCAAGTCGTTTAGGACTTCCTGGTAGCCGCGGGTCTGCTCGGGCGGCGCGAAGGGGTGGATGTCCGCGAAGCCCGGCAGGGTAATGGGCAGCATCTCCGAGGCGGCGTTCAACTTCATGGTGCAGGAGCCCAGCGGAATCATCGACGTGGTCAGGGACAAATCGCGCGACTCCAGGCGCTTGATGTAGCGCAGCATTTCTGTTTCGCTGTGGTAGTGGTTAAAGGGCGCCTGGGGCAAAATCGGCGACGTGCGCGCGAGCTGCGCCGGAATGCGCGGCGCGGCGGAGGCGGCGAGTGCGCCGGGCTTGGGCGCGCCCAAGCCCTTGCCCGCGGCGAAAATGGCCAAAAGATCGTCCACGTCCGCGGGCGTCTTGGCCTCGTCGAAGGCGACGCCCAAGTCGCCGTCCGCGAAGACGCGCAGGTTCATGCGCCGCGCCGCGGCCTCGGCCAAAATCTTGCGCGCCTGGGCGGGCAGGACCTTTACGCGCACCGCGTCGAAAAATTCTGCGTGGCGCGGGGAATAGCCCAGCGCCTCAACGCCCGCGGCGAAAGCGGCGGCCAAGGCGTGGGTGCCGCGCGCGATGCGGGCAAGGCCCTTGGGCCCGTGGTAGGCGGCGTAAAATCCCGAGATGACGGCCAAGAGCACCTGCGCCGTGCAGATGTTGCTGGTGGCCTTTTCCCGCCGGATGTGCTGCTCGCGGGTTTGCAGGGCCAGGCGATAGGCGGTCTTGCCCGCCGCGTCCTTGGACACGCCCACCACGCGGCCGGGCACCAGGCGCTTAAAGGCGTCGCGGGTCGCGAAATACGCCGCGTGCGGTCCGCCCGCGCCCATGGGCACGCCGAAGCGCTGCAGGCTGCCCACCGCGATGTCGGCGCCGAGCTCGCCGGGCGATTTTAAAAGCACCAAGCTCAGCGGATCGGCGGCCACGGCGACCAAGGTCCCGCGCTCGCGCGCGCGCGCGCAAATCTCGGCCGGGTCTTGGACGCGGCCGTCAGTGGCGGGGTATTGCAGAAGGACGCCGAAGGGTTTGCGGGAAAAATCAAAATGCGACGCGTCGCCCACGTCGACCGCGATGCCCAGGGCTTGGGCGCGCGTCTTGACCACGGCGATGGTTTGCGGGTGGCAGGCGTCCGAGACCAAGAACAAATCGGTTTTGTTCTCGGAGGCGGCGTGGCAGACGTGCATGGCCTCGGCCGCGGCCGTGGCCTCGTCCAAGAGCGACGCGTTGGCCACCGGGAGACCGGTCAATTCGATGACCAGGGTCTGAAAATTGAGCAGGGCCTCCAAGCGGCCTTGCGCGATTTCGGCTTGATACGGCGTGTAGGCCGTGTACCAGCCGGGATTTTCCAGGACGTTGCGGCGAATGACGGCGGGCGTCAGGCACTGGGAATAGCCCAGGCCGATGAAGGAGCGAAACACCTGGTTTTGCTCCGCCAAGCGCGCGAGGCGCTTAGCCGCGTCCGCCTCGGACAAGGCCGGCTCCAGGCGCAAGGGCGAGCTCGTGCGCAGCGCCGGGGCAATCGCGGCGTCGCAAAGCTCGGCCAAGGATTTAAATCCCGTCTCGGCGAGCAGGGCCGCGATTTCGCTCGCGTCCGGGCCGATGTGGCGCGCGGAAAAATCGTCCTGCGCGAAGGGCGCCTGGGCGCCGTCGTGCTTGGCGGCCGGGGCCGCCGCAGGCTCAGTGATCGCCATGGGCCGCCACGGTCTTCAAGTGCTCCTGGTAGCTCTTAAAATCCATGAGCGCGTCCGCCTCGGCGGGGTTGTCGAGCTTGAGCTTAAAGAGCCAGCCCTCGCCGTGCGGGTCGCGGTTGATGAGCCCCGGGTCCTTGACCAGGGCCTCGTTGGCCGCGACCACCTCGCCCGAGACCGGCGCGTAGACGTCGAAGGCGGCTTTGACCGATTCGACCACCGCGCAGGACTCGCCGCGCTTTAATCTGCGGCCGGGCTTGGGCGGGTCGACGAAGACCACGTCGGTGATTTCCTTCTGCGCGTGGTCGGAGAGCCCCACTGCGGCGGCGGCGCCGTCTTGGGCGAGCCACTCGTGGGTCTGGGTGTAGCGGCAAGACTCAGGCTTTGGCATGCGCGTCTCCTTGGGAGCGGTAAAACGGCGTCGAAACGACTTGGGCGGGGACCTGCCGGCCGTGCACGTCCACGCTCACGCGGGCCTGGGCCGGAACCTCGGACGGGAGATACGCCGTGCCGATGCCCGCGCGCAGGCTGGGGGAATAGGTGGCGCTGGTAAAAGTGCCCAGCGCGCGGCCGTCCTGGAAAACCGTGTGTCCCGGGCGCGGCACGCCGCCTTCCAAGAGCTTGACGCCGCGCAGCTTGGTCATGACGCCGTCTTTCATCTGCCGCTCCAACACGGCGCGGCCCAGAAAATCTTTCT
>Ga0307374_10015155_pt1 | contig 10400 bp, 8 predicted proteins | sample OX3MG_FD_202532 | JGI IMG/M metagenome (GOLD analysis project Ga0307374, IMG submission 202532) | Soil microbial communities from Risofladan, Vaasa, Finland - OX-3 | ecosystem: Environmental > Terrestrial > Soil > Coastal area > Acid sulfate soil | place: Finland: Risofladan, Vaasa | collected...
AGGGATTTCAGCTGTGACCGCGCCTCTTGCTGCAACCCCTCCCCTGCAGGGTAAATCACTATCCGGATCACAGGCCGTCGTACCTCAGCCTGTTAATCCAGCTTCTTCTGCAGGTAACACGAATGCCAACCCGTCTTTGACACATCAAAAAATGATGACTGCGGGTTTCTGGCAGTGGCCGGCACAGGGCAAGGTAGTCGACAGGTTTGGAAATGGCAACAAGGGAATTGATATTGCAGGCAAGGAAGGTGAGCCGGTGTACGCTGCTGCTGCAGGTAAGGTGGTTTACAGTGGTTCAGGATTACGCGGCTATGGAAACATGATTATTATAAAACACAACCTTACTTATCTGAGTGCATATGCACATAACAGTAAGCTTCTGGTTAAGGAAGGTCAGAAGGTCAAGCAGGGACAGCTTATCGCCTTGATGGGCCATACAGATTCAAAGGGCCCGGAGTTGCATTTTGAAATCAGGAAATCCGGAACTCCTGTGGATCCTTTGCAATTTCTGCCTTCATCGGGACAATAAATCCGGTTAGGGGAAGGTCAGGTTTCCTGACAGCGAGGCGAAAGTTCCAGTCCGGTTCAAGAATTGATCCTTTAAGACAAAGGGGCGGCTGTTTATTTCGACTCTCCTGATTGATACTCTCAAACCATTTTCTGCCGGTTCAGGTTTCATCCAGTAAAAGCGCACAGGCGACATGACGCCCTTCTCCAACCAGAATGTTGTAGGTTCTGCAGGCAGCCCCGCAGTTCATGACCTCGACACCGATACGTTCCTTGCTTAATCTGGCATAAAGTCTTGGGTGCAGGAACAGGTGATGCTCCCCGGTTCCGACCAGAACGACTTCGGGCTGAAGGGATGCGAGAGGTTCAAAATCGGTTTCAGCTAGCTCACCCCCATGTCCGGTTCGCCAGGATAGAACCTGGTTCGGTAGGATGATGAGATCGTGTTCATACCGTTCCTTGTTGATCATGACATGACCATGACCATATCCAGTGATAAGGTTGATGGATGGATCAGTTGTAAGATGCAGTTTCATGATTAAGCCGAAGAGCGTACCGCTCCCTCCCTGTTTCAGTTCACTAGAATTGATTGCCCTGCCCGGCTGGCTGCAGGACTAAAATCGACCGGTGCTGACATTGTCTTTTCAGCATACTGGATTTGTGTATAGATGCAAGAAGGGAAAAAGGGACTGGACACCCTTGCAGCAGGCATCTTTTATTAAACCCTTATTTGCCCGCACGCTAAGGGTCGAGTAAAATCAACAATTTTTAGTTTTGCTGACTGGGCGCCTGACTATGGATGAGTTTGAGAGGATCAAGCGGTTACCCCCTTATGTGTTCAATATTACAGGTGAGCTTAAGGCAGCAGCTCGACGACGCGGTGTGGATATCATTGATTTTGGAATGGGGAACCCGGATCAGCCAACCCCTGCGCATATTGTTGATAAGCTGGTTGAAACTGTCCGGCGTGGGGATACTCACCGTTACTCTGTTTCGCGGGGGATACCCAGGTTAAGGCAGGCGATTTGTAATTGGTACCTTAACCGGTACGGGATTGAACTTGATCCTGAAACCGAGGCAATAGTGACAATTGGTTCCAAGGAAGGAATTGCCCATCTGGCCTTGGCGACACTCGATCGGGGAGACATCGTCCTGGTTCCCAACCCGAGTTATCCTATCCATATTTATGGTCCGGTTATTGCCGGGGCTGATATTCGGCACGTACCGATGATAGCGGGAATCGATTTTTTTGATGAGCTTGAAAAGGCGATACGTGATTCCTACCCTCGCCCGAAAATGCTTATTCTCAATTTCCCAGGCAATCCCACCACGCAATGTATTGATTTGCCTTTTTTTGCCAAAGTGGTTGAACTCGCCAGAGAACATGGGATCTGGGTGGTACAGGATCTGGCTTATGCTGATATTGTCTATGATGGCTATCGAGCCCCGTCCATCCTTGAGGTGCCTGGGGCCAAAGAGGTTGCAGTCGAGTTTTTTACCTTATCAAAAAGTTATAATATGCCAGGTTGGCGGGTAGGCTTCATGGTAGGGAATCCCCAACTGGTTTCGGCTCTGGCGAGAATGAAAAGCTACCACGATTATGGAGCTTTTACGCCCGTTCAGGTCGCCTCGATCGTTGCATTGGAAGGTCCCCAGGACTGCGTGGAGCAGATTCGGTCAACATATCAGAACCGGCGCGATGTATTATGCCAGGGATTGCACAGGCTGGGCTGGATGGTCGAGGTTCCGAGGGCAACGATGTTTGTTTGGGCAAAGATTCCCGGGCCGTATGCTGCAATGGGTTCACTGGAATTTTCTAAAAAACTGCTGGTAGAGGCGCAGGTGGCGGTTTCTCCTGGAATTGGTTTTGGTGAATATGGTGACGATCATGTGCGGTTTTCCCTGATTGAAAATGAAGCCCGTACCCGTCAGGCCTTACGGGGTCTGCGTGATATGTTTCGTCATGATGAAACATTGGGGAAATTCTAGGCATGTATCAATCATTACTGTTTTTGAATAAGGAGCGCGAGGCATTTGGCCTGCGAAAAACATCATGAATCCAGTCCGCATTGGCCTGTTAGGGCTTGGTACGGTAGGTCGCGGCACCCTGACCGTCCTGCGTCGCAATCAGGAAGATATCAGCCGTCGGGCTGGCCGGGGTATTGAGGTGAGGATGGCAGCGGTGCGGGATAAGGCAAGAGCTCGTAGCTATGCCCCGGATCTGCAGCTGGTGACGGATCCCTTTCTTGTCGTGGATCATCCAGATATTGATATAGTCGTGGAAGTGATGGGCGGTATTACTCCCAACCTTGAACTGGTTTTGCGGGCATTGCGTGCAGGAAAGCATGTGGTTACGGCTAACAAGGCGTTATTGGCAGAGCATGGGAATGAAATTTTTGAGACGGCCCAGGAAAAAGGGGTGATGGTAGCTTTTGAGGCGGCTGTTGCAGGAGGGATTCCCATTATTAAAACCCTGCGCGAGGGTTTGACTGCCAACCGGATCGAATGGATAGCAGGCATAATTAATGGAACCAGCAATTTTATTCTGTCAGAAATGCGCACTGGCGGAAAAAGTTTTACAGAAGTGCTTAAGATGGCACAGGATTTAGGTTATGCGGAATCGGATCCAACCTTTGATATTGAAGGGATTGATGCCGCCCATAAACTGACAATCATGGCTGCGATAGCCTTTGGCATGCCTATGCACTTTGAGGCGGTCTATACAGAAGGGATAAGTCGGCTCACTGGCACGGATATTCAGTATGCTGAAGAACTGGGCTACAGGATTAAACTGCTGGGCATTACCCGTCGTACGGCAGAAGGGGTGGAACTCAGGGTACATCCCACACTTATTCCGGCCAGCCGTCTTATTGCCAATGTTGAAGGGGTCATGAATGCGGTTCTGGTCAAGGGGGATGCCCTGGGAGCAACCCTGCTTTGTGGGGCTGGTGCCGGTGCCGAGCCAACTGCTTCTGCAGTTGTAGCTGATCTGGTTGATGTAACCCGGATGCATACGGCAGATCCTGAGCATCGTGTGCCGCATCTTGCCTTTCAGCCGAAATATTTGTGCGAAGTCCCCATATTGCCTATGGACAAGGTCCGAAGCGCATATTATTTGCGACTCAGCGTGCATGACCGTCCAGGGGTTCTTGCAGATATTACAAGGATTCTGGCAGATCTCGATGTTTCCATTGTTGCAATGGTGCAGAAAGAGCCCTCGGGAGATTCTGAATGGGTTGATATTATCATGTTGACCCATGTGACGCTTGAACAGCGAATCAACGCAGCGATTAAGCGCATTGAAGGATTGCAGAGCATTTCAGGAAAAATTACGCGGATCAGGATGGAATCGCTTAATCGACATTGATAGGCCAGTACATCAGGCCTGGACATCCCGGACATCAAGCAAGGAAAAAACATGATAAAACATTATACCGGAATCATTGAACACTACCGCGGCCGTTTGCCAGTCAGTCTTTCTACCCCGGTTGTTTCGCTAGGCGAAGGAAACACCCCTTTAATCGAATTGAAGAACCTACCCAGCCTGCTGCAGTTTGATGCCCGTATTCTGGTCAAATTTGAGGGTCTTAACCCAACCGGTTCTTTTAAGGATCGAGGTATGACCATGGCGGTTACCAAAGCCGTGGAAGCCGGTTCAAAGGCCATTATCTGTGCCTCGACAGGAAATACTTCAGCTTCTGCAGCAGCTTATGCAGCGCGGGCTGGAATTATTTCATTTGTTCTTATCCCTGAGGGTAAGATAGCATTCGGCAAGCTGTCGCAAGCCATGATGCACGGGGCAGTCGTAATCCAGATCCGGGGCAATTTTGATGATGGGATGCGGCTTGTGCAGGAAGTGGCACGTGATGTTCCGGTCACCATTGTCAATTCGATTAATCCTTACCGTCTGCAGGGGCAAAAAACGGCTGCTTTCGAGATTATTGAAGAACTGGGAGATGCTCCGGATTTTCATGCTTTACCTGTTGGCAATGCCGGTAACATCACTGCGCACTGGATAGGCTATTCTGAGGCCGCAGGATTGCCAACTGCAACGGCACCGGCTGATATGCACGTTTCTGATAAGCGTGTTTTTTCAAGCCGCAGGCCCATGATGCTAGGCTATCAGGCTGCAGGATCTGCTCCCTTCATGCGTGGGAAGATGGTAGAAAATCCTGATACGGTAGCGACAGCCATCCGTATCGGCCATCCAATGTCATGGAATCATGCCTGGATAGTCAGGGAAGAATCCTCGGGCTGGTTTGGTGAACGCACTGATGAAGAGATTCTTTATGTCCAGAAATTGCTTGCCCGCCATGAAGGCATTTTCTGTGAGCCTGCATCGGCAGCGTCAGTGGCAGGAGTCCTGCGCGATATCACTGAAGGCCGGATACCGCCAGGCGCTACGATAGTCTGTACCTTGACCGGGCATGGATTAAAAGATCCGGATACGGCCATAGCCCAGAGCAGCAGGCCGGTCTCCGTAGATGCAAGTCGGGATGCAATCGAGGCGGTCATCATCTCAAACATGAGCTGAAAATCAGGACTGCACGACTGGTTCAGTTTTCAAGCCGCATGGACAGATCAATGGCATGGATATCCTTGGTCAGGTGGCCGACTGAAATTCTGTCGATTCCGCTTAAGGCGATTTCATGGACATTATCAAGAGTGATACCTCCTGATGCCTCAAGAATGGCTCGTCGCCGATTTAGCGTGACCGCCTCACGAAGGGCTTCCGGCATGAAATTGTCTAGCAGTATCAATCTTGCACCACAATCCAGGGCTACTTCCATTTCGGCGAGACTTTCCACTTCGATCTGGACGGGCAGGCTCGATCCTGAGGCTTGCAGAAGCGCTGCCCGGATACTGCCTGCTGCAGAAATATGATTCTCCTTGATCAGAATGCCGTCATAAAGACCCATTCTCTGATTGTTCCCGCCGCCAATTCTTACTGCATGTTTTTGTGCCATGCGAAGGCCGGGCAGGGTTTTGCGTGTATCGAAAATTTTGGCACCGGTTCCCTTGACCGCATCGACAAACTGGCGCGTACAGGTTGCGGTACCGGAGAGCATCTGCAAGAAGTTGATGGCAGTACGTTCAGCAGTCAGTAGACTGCGCAGGTGGCCTTCAATCCGGCAGAATACAAAATCCGGCTTGATTCTGTCCCCTTCCTTGGCAAGCCAGTGTATCCTGCAGTGCGGATCGATCCTTTTAAAACAGGCTTGAGCCCAGTCGTTTCCACACAGGATGGCCTGTTCGCGGGTCATGATTGTTGCTGAACCCATTTTTTCCGGATTTATCAGGGTTGCAGTTGCATCTCCTTCGCCTATATCTTCCTCCAGGGCCTCCTGAATATTACGCATTATTTCCTGTTCTAATCTTTCTGACATTCAAGTCTCCTGTTTTGCGCATCATCCTATCAAATACCTTTCTCTGCGACTAGCAGTTGATTTTGCGGAGTTCCCCCCCATTTTCTTAAACATGTAAACTGGACAAGGATGTCAATGATGCGCATGGAACGTTTGACAACGCGTTTTCAGGAAGCGTTGGGAGATGCACAGAGCCTGGCAGTCAGTTTAGATCATGCCTATATTGAGCCCCAGCATGTTCTTGCGGTGATGCTGGACCAGGACGATGGTGCTGCCAGGTCGATTCTCGCGCGTGCAGGTGTGAACGTCAATGGATTAAGGGAGTCCCTTGCCCAGTCGCTTGAGCGGATGCCTAAAGTGAGTGGACAGGGAGGTGAAGTGACCCTTTCCAGGGATTTGAACAATCTGCTCAATCTTACTGAAAAGGAGGCGAGAAAGCGCCAGGATGAATACATTCCTTCAGAACTTTTTCTGCTTGCACTCCTGGAGGACAAGGGAGAGACTGGCCGTTTGCTTAAAAACATGGGAGCAGCTGTTACGGCTGTTGAAGCGGCCATAGCCCAGGTCCGTGGTGGAGAAGCGGTTCAGAGTCCAGAAGCGGAGTCAAGCCGTGAGGCATTGCGCAAGTATACCCTTGATCTCACTGAGCGTGCGCGGCAGGGAAAACTTGATCCAGTAATAGGCCGGGATGACGAAATTCGCCGTGCCATCCAGGTACTGCAAAGGCGTACAAAGAATAATCCGGTCCTGATCGGAGAACCTGGCGTGGGTAAGACAGCCATAGTTGAAGGGCTTGCCCAGCGTATCATCAATAATGAGGTACCTGAAACGCTTAGAACCAAATCCCTGCTTGTACTGGATTTGGCAGCCCTTCTTGCTGGTGCAAAGTATCGAGGAGACTTTGAAGAACGTCTTAAAGCCGTGCTTAAGGAAATTGCCCGTGCTGAGGGTCAGGTTATTCTGTTCATTGATGAAATTCATACCCTGGTGGGAGCAGGCAAAGCGGAAGGTGCAATGGATGCAGGTAACATGTTAAAACCTGCACTTGCAAGGGGGGAACTTCATTGTATCGGAGCAACAACCCTTGATGAATATCGGAAGTATATTGAAAAGGATGCAGCACTCGAACGCCGGTTCCAGAAAGTGCTCGTGAATGAGCCGACAGTTGAGGATACGATTGCCATTCTTCGGGGTCTTCAGGAGAAATATGAACTGCACCATGGGGTCAGCATTACGGATCCGGCTATTGTTGCGGCTGCAGAATTATCGCATAGATATATTACTGACCGGTTTTTACCAGACAAAGCCATTGATTTGATTGATGAGGCGGCTTCCCGTATCCGGATGGAGATTGACTCCAAACCTGAAGTCATGGATCGTCTTGATAGAAGGTTAATCCAGCTGAAGATTGAACGCGAGGCCGTAAAGAAGGAAAAAGATGAATCAAGTCGCAAAAGGTTGTCCTTGATTAATGAGGAAATCCATAACCTGAGCCGTGAATATGCTGACCTCGAAGAAATTTGGAAAGCAGAGAAGGCCCAGGTCCAGGGTAGCCAGCATATCAAGGAAGAACTTGAACGGGTCAGGGTTGAAATGGATGCAGCCCGAAGGAAAGGAGACTGGCAGAAGGTTTCAGAGCTTCAATATGGCCGTATTCCTCAACTTGAGGCGCAGCTTAAGAGTGCCGATTCGGCAGCTGCCATTAAACCGGCACATAAATTATTGCGCACCGAAGTTGGTACGGAGGAGATCGCCGAAGTTGTTTCCCGGTCAACAGGTATCCCTGTATCCAAGATGATGGAAGGAGAGCGGGACAAGTTAATGCATATGGAATCGGCTCTGCATGAACGGGTTGTAGGTCAGGATGAGGCTGTTAGCCTGGTATCGGATGCGATTAGACGTTCCCGGGCTGGATTGTCTGATCCAAACCGGCCTTATGGTTCTTTTCTTTTTCTTGGCCCTACTGGGGTGGGGAAAACCGAACTTTGTAAAACCCTTGCAAGCTTCCTGTTCGATTCGGAGGAGCAGATGATCCGGATTGATATGTCAGAGTTCATGGAGAAACATTCGGTAGCCCGTCTGATTGGGGCTCCACCAGGTTATGTCGGATATGAAGAGGGGGGGTATCTGACGGAAGCGGTTCGAAGAAAACCTTATTCAGTTATCCTGCTTGACGAGGTTGAAAAGGCCCATCCGGATGTTTTCAATATTCTGCTTCAGGTTCTGGATGATGGAAGAATGACGGATGGCCAGGGACGTACAGTTGATTTCAGGAATACGGTAATCGTCATGACCTCGAATCTGGGTTCACAGAATATCCAGTCTATGGCCCATGAATCCTACGCTGTCATGAAAGCGGCAGTGATGGAGGATGTTAAACAATATTTTAGACCGGAATTTATTAACCGGATAGATGAGGTTGTTGTTTTTCATTCTCTAGGTTCTGAACAGATTCGTTCAATTGCCCGTATTCAACTGCGTATTCTTGAAACACGGCTGCAGCGTATGGATTTCCGGCTTGAAATAGAAGATTCCGTACTGGATTGGCTTGCGGAGTCCGGTTTTGATGCAGTTTATGGTGCCCGCCCGCTTAAGCGGGCGATTCAGACAGAGATTGAAAATCCTCTCGCAAAGGAAATATTGTCTGGCCATTTTATGGCCGGCCAGTCCATTACGATTCGTCTTGAAAGCAATGGTCTGGTTTTCCAATCACACTAGGCGCCAGCCAGGCCGGCTCATTTCCTTCCAGATTTAAGGACGGGAATGAGCCGGTTTAGGTTTGGGATATTTCAATTCCATAACCGGAAAGATGAATAAGCTGTCTCGGTTTGGGAAAACTGTTATTTTAACAGTGAGCAACAGGCATGGATGGTAGGGTTTCTCCCCTGATTCTGGAGATTTTGTCTTACTGGTTACTGATTCTGTCAGGGACGGAATTGAACATGGAAGGGTCAATGATGCGGCGTGCCCTGTCGAAATGTCTAAGCCAGAATGCGTTATCCAGATTGGCTACTTCAACCTGCTGCCCGATTCCTGGTGCATGAATGAATTGATTGTTGCCAATATAGATGCCAACATGGGTGATGGCATGCCTAATCATATGAAAAAACAGGAGATCTCCTGGGCGGAGATGGTGAATGCTGATGGGCTGGCCTTCATGGCTCAGAAGCCTGGCGTTATGGGGAAGGAGTATTTTGTCGACATGGTTGAATACAACCCTTACGAGACCGCTGCAATCCAGACCTGTTGCAGGTTTATCCCCGCCGAACCTATAATTCACGCCCACGAGGGATAGGGCATAATTGATAAGGTCAGTTGCAGCTTCTGCCTGGGTAAAATAAGCACCCGCCTGGGATTGTGAGGCCAGGGTGCCAGTGCTGTCTGCATAAGCACTAGAGAAAGTTGCGGCAAGTATCAGAGTCAGGACTAGCCGTAATATTGTTATTTTCATTTGCCGGTTTGTTGTTATGGAATCTATTTAAGCCTTGAGGCCGGTTGACGTAATTTAACCTATCCTTTTGCAAGTCGCAACCACCCTGATCAGGAAGTGCGGTTGAATCTGGTATAATTTAAACCAAGGGTGGGCAAAATCAGGATGTTGACACTAGACGCAATATTTTCAGAAGACGGGCCACTTGCGGGAGTGACGGGAGGATTTCGTTCCCGACCTCAGCAGCAGCAGATGGCTGAAGCAATCTGGGATGCTGTCCGCGAACATAAGATTTTGATTGCAGAAGCAGGTACAGGTACCGGAAAGACCTATGCTTATCTGGTGCCTGCATTGCTTGCGGGGGGGAAGGTAGTAATTTCCACCGGAACCAAGACTCTTCAGGATCAGTTGTACCATCGCGATGTTCCCCAGGTCCGTCAAGCCCTCAAGGTCCCGGTGATCGTAAGCTTGCTGAAAGGCCGGGCAAATTATGTATGCCATTATCACCTCTCGCAGGCCAAGGAAAATGGCCGGTTTGTTTCCCGTGAAGATGCGGCGTTTATTCCCTTGATCGAGCAGTTTACAAAACTAAGCCCGTCAGGAGATAAAAGCGAGTTGACTTCAGTTCCTGAAGAAGCATCAATCTGGATGCAGGTTACTTCCACACGCGAGAACTGTCTGGGTCAGGGTTGCCCGTTTCTTAAAGATTGCTTTGTGCTGGAGGCACGGCGCAAGGCTCTGGCCGCGGACGTGGTTATTGTCAACCACCATCTTTTTTTTGCGGACCTGATGTTAAAAGATGAAGGTGTATCGGAGCTGTTGCCTGCAAGCACTACCGTAATTTTTGATGAAGCGCACCAATTGCCTGAAATTGCTACCCTTTTTTTTGGGGAATCACTTAGTACGGGGCAGATGCTTCAGTTGGCCCGTGATATGCTGATGGAAGCTAAAACCTCGGCGAAAGACTGGGTAGAGCTGCCTGCTGCATGTCGTGGGCTGGATAGTGCTGTCCGAGATCTTCGATTGACTGTTTCCGATGAGATGGCGCGTCTATCAGCCTATCAGGCAATTAAAATAAAGGGGTTTGAAGAGGCTCT
>Ga0307374_10015157_pt1 | contig 10399 bp, 9 predicted proteins | sample OX3MG_FD_202532 | JGI IMG/M metagenome (GOLD analysis project Ga0307374, IMG submission 202532) | Soil microbial communities from Risofladan, Vaasa, Finland - OX-3 | ecosystem: Environmental > Terrestrial > Soil > Coastal area > Acid sulfate soil | place: Finland: Risofladan, Vaasa | collected...
GTATTTCGTGTCGCGAATTTCATTTTGAGGAGAATTAAATGGGTGGCGGCGGAGGCGGCAGTAGCAGTTCGTTGGGCGATACTCGTCAGTTGGAGGAGCGCGCGAAGGAACTCCTTAAGCAAGGCGACACTGGACGTAAAAATGTTTTCATCAGCTTTGCTTATGAAGATATAGATGCTGTCAATCTTCTGCGAGGGCAAGCGAAGAACGAAAACAGCGATATCGAATTCAACGATCTGTCAGTCAAAGACCCCTTTGACAGCCAGCGCGCCGACTACATACGTCAAAAAATTAGTGAACGCATAAACCAATGCTCTACAACGGTTGTGTATTTGTCTTCTGACACCACAAATAGTCGCTGGGTACGGTGGGAAGTGGAGAAGAGCATTGAACTGGGGAAACGGGTGATTGCAACGCATAGTGGAGAGTCAGCGCCCCAAGCCTTGCCTGATTTTATTGAGAAGAACAAGATCAAAACGGTGCCCTGGTCGAATTTAGCAGCCGAATTGAGGAAAAAATAGTTCTGCGAAATCCGACTAATCGGAGTGGCTCCTTTCGCTACCGGCGTGATTGAGCGCGCCTTCAATTTCCTCAATCCAAGTTCCGTCGTCTCCTCGCTGCGTCCGTACCTCACGTATCATTCGGATATTCTCCGACGTTGATTTTGGCTCCCAAGCCTCCCTGACAGCCGCAAGTGCATCACTCAGTGCTGTCGTGGCTTCGCCGCGGTCGTTTTTCAGGACGGCGAGTTCAAGTAACGTAGCGTAATCCCAGTAATCTGGAGACTTTGACTCAAGCCTTCGTTTGACTGCGTACTGCACAACAGGCAGCAATTCGGCTTGCCGGGAATCGACAGGGTTATCCATCTCCATCAACGTAACGACATTCACGCCTGGATAAGCGTCCCGCCAATCGGATTCGAAGCCCTTTAGATAGGTCGCAATCGCCCTTCGAAGGTAGCCCCGAGCTGCTGCAACGTTCCCGGAGTTCTTGCTGTTCTTCCAGAGGTCCTTGTAAACGCGACCTAATATGCCGTTCGTCTCACTGCTAGGCCCGCGTTCTTCGATGAGTTTCAGAAGGATCGCTTCAGCCTCTTCGCGCCTACCGAGTCGGTTCAGCGCCAGTCCGAGTTGTTCACGCACGAGTATCGTGCGAGCGAGAATGGGCGACATCTTCGGCACCAAGTCCACCATCGCTAACCAGTTTTCCACTGCTCTGTGCGAAAGGAACAGATCAACAATTACAGCGGGATCGGTATCCTTGATATTCAACTCTTGCTCAATTTTCTTGACGGCTTCGGGCCCTTCCCTACGTGCGGCGCTGAGTTTTGCTTTATATTTCTGCGAATATTCGACTAGATCGCGCAGAGTATCCGTCTTGAGGCGAGCAATGTCGGGTCTAGGGAAGTCACTGATAAGTTGGAACAGTGGACTGTCTTCGACAGGGTTCCGACATTCAATAAGACGAGCTGCGAGTGCATTCCGGTCGGCGTCTACTGCGTTCGGTGCGCCGTGTGCATCGATCATGTACGGTAGGGCACGAAGGGGAGCAACATCGAAGGGCAACCGCATTCCCTTTGCGAACAACAACACAGTGCTGTGAGGTCTGATGCCGTGTCGAATGCCGAGTTCGTAGAAGACGTTGGGATTGGCCGTAGTCAGGTCAGCGACGGCATACTCGCACAGCATAAGCCGTTCAAACATCGGCTTGTGAATGAAACCACCGACCACTTCTTCATCAGCCCGGATCGGCTCAAGATCAGCCTGCTGTATACCAGGGCCAATGATACTTTCGTAGATTTGATCAAAGTCGATGGCTCGACCGCTGTCGTCCGACTTCTTGCCGAAAGGCATCAAAACAAAACAGAATGGCTTCATAGCTGTGCTTCGTGAAGTGTAGAAATTCTAGGCTACTGGGCTCCATTCCCGGCCCCACAACAGTATAGCCGGGAAATCGCGGAGGTCAGCGCCCTACTCCCAGCCCTTGCGCCACTCCGTGTTGTACTGCTTCGCTGGGAGCAGAAGAGGAAGGTACGTTCGTCTGGTTTGCAGCCTCGCCCCGCTCCTGCCCTAACTTTATAGCGGAGGCGTGCGACAGATCGCGCGAGAGTCTCTCGGCGAGTTGAGATTTATCATTGGTGTAGATTTGCGCATCTTGGCGTCCCCGCGACACTGCGACGTAGGCCAATCGGCGGTTGACTAGCTTTTCGCCGCAGCGTTCGGTGTCCACATGAATGAGCACGCGGTCGGCGGTCTGGCCCTGGCTGCTGTGGCTCGTCAAGGCATAGCCGTAATCAAGATGCCGGTTCTCGCTGATATTGAAAGCAACGGTTCGCTCTGAATCAAGGCGGATTTGGAGATTGCCGCGCGCGTCGATGTGCTCGATGGTTCCTAGCTCGCGGTTGGCAATATGCTGATCTCGATTCGGCGCGGTGAACTGCACGCGGTCACCCTTCGCAAACGCGCGTTCCGTCTCACGGTACAGCGTGACTCCATGGAGTCGGCGCGGATTGTAACTCACGCGTTCACCGTTGTCGGGCTTCACCGTCACTAAATTCTCTTTCTCACTAGCGCGCTCGACGCGCGCGTATTCTCCTGGCTGGACGCCGATTATCTTGCTGCCTTTCGTGTAGCGCACTATGTCACCCGGCTGGTACTGCTCGGCCCACTGCCTGTCTGCCCCAGTGATCTCCTGTCGCGTCGTCAGGACTCTCGAGCGGTGCTCCCTTTGACCCACTTGTCCTCGCGTTTGCATTTCACTGTGGATGATCCAGTTGATCTCCATGCGCGATTGATTGTCGGGTGAGACGACTAACGTCCCTTCCGGCTGCTTCGCGTACTCCCTGGCGATTTCCTTGAGTCGTTCGTCCCGATCCGGGATTTCATGCACGCGGCGCTGCGTGTCGAGTCGCTCGATTGCTTCTCCCACGTTGCCACGCGAGAGTTGCTCCACGATTTCTTTGAGCGCCGCGTCTTTCTGCCGCACAATCTCACCAAGCTGTGCTGTCTGAATTCCTGCCTCCTGGAGCTGCTGATACGGGGTTCCGGCTTCGACGGCTTGGTGCTGGCGTGTGTCGCCTACCAAAAGTACGCGGTCATGTTCTTTTAGTCGGTGGAGCAATTCGTTCATCTGCTTCGTACTCGCCAAGCTCGATTCGTCCAGAACGTACAGCCGCTTTTGGCCGTCGAGCATTTCGTCAGTTCGTGCAAGGTAGCGTTGCAAGGTGCTCGACTCGATTCCGGCCTCGGCGAGCTTTTGGGCCGCGCGCGAGGTTGGTGCAAAGCCTTCAACTTTGTAACCGCCATGCACGGCGGCTTCGCGGATCGCCGCCAGAGAAGTCGTCTTACCCGACCCGGCAACGCCTTCGAGGGCGGTGACCTGGTCACGGTTTGAAAGGATTTGCTCGACAGCGCGCCGTTGGTCTTCGCTCAGATGCGGATAGGCTTTGTCGATTTCCTTTTGTGTGCCGGTGCTAACAATGGCCGGGTGCCTGTTCTGTCCCTCACGCATGACTTGGATCGTGTCGCGCTCGTAATCAATCATCTCCTGAGTCGTGTACGCCCGGTTTGGCGCTCCCGGTATTTTTTCTACGAGGATGAATTCACCGCCTTTGGTGCGTTTCTCGAATTCAGCGCGGACCTCAGTCAGTGTCGCCTCCCCCATCGAGCGCCTCAACGCATCCCGCAATAGCTCACGTTCCTCGACTACTGCTTCCCGTTCTAGATTTCTCTCTTTCGAGAATGTCACCGCAGACCGTGCCGTCGTCTGTGGGAATTCGTGTCCAAGCCGGTTTGCCCTCTCCGTGGCTGCGGCTCTCACCTGTTCCGGCTGGCTCCCGAACGCCTCCGCCATCTGCCGATGACGCAGTTGCACTTCTTTATGCGAAAGGTCGAGTTTTGCTTGACGAGTTTTGTGGGCAGCGATTTGCGCGGCGTCGGCTCCTCGCTGATTCTCCTTTGCTAGATGCTCTTCGATCTGCTGGCGGCGCGGACTTGATGCGGCAAGATATTCGTCGCTATAGCCCCTGATTTCCGGCTGGCCACTCTTTCCGCGTTCGATCTCGTAGCCCAATTCCTTCAAACGCGAGGCTAATTCTGAGCGGTACACCGCTGTCGCATACTGCTGCGTTTTGTATAGCTCCCGTGGTTGTAGCGCGTAGGTTTCTCCATTTTCAGTTTCCGTGAGATTGAAGAAAACCACGTGTGTGTGCAGTTGGGGCGCGGCGTAGCCGTCCACGGGCCTTGCGCTGTCATGTTCGAATTTCGCTGCTACCCACTTGCCGGTTGTCTCTGCTGGCAGGTTTCCGCCGATGCGGGCCTGGACGTATCGTTCTAGCTCGTCCAGCGCGACGGCCACGCTTTCTTGATGTGCCGCGCGCACCTGTTCATCTCCGCCGACGAGAGCAGTGAGCGATACGCTTTTCGGTGCGGAGAACGTCGCATCCCAACCCGCGCGGTGCTCCATTGTCCGTACTTTCTGGCCGTGTTCGTTTACGTACTCTCGCGCCGCCTTGTGGCGGACGAGCTGCTCGCCGGTGATCGGGTGCTGACCTTCGGAGAGTCGCTGGAAGTGCTCCTCGCTGACGCTTCCGCGCAGCCCCCATTGCTCGGCAAGCCTGCCGTGCCACTCGCCGCGTATCTGATCGCCTTGCGTATAGTAGTTCTCGCGCGCATTCGCGAACTCTTCGGCGTGATACGCCTGTGCCTGGCTCGCGCTCAAGGGATTCGATATGGTCAGCATAGAGCGGCCTTATTCGAAGAAGTGCTCTTCTGTCGGGGCGGTTCGGGCCAATTGATGTTCACGGTCTTGCTTTACTTCATTCAGGGTGATTTTCTGCTCGGGCATCTCGTTCGCTCCAACTGTTGCCGCTCCTGCTGTTGGCAGTTCTTCGGCCCGTTTTCTCATTGGCCGTTCAATGTACTTCGGATGCTTGCTCGGCAAATCGATGAACGGAAAGTTCATCCGCGCGACAAGATTCCCCTTCTTGAGATACCCGCACAGGTCGGCAAGCCCGCTGATCTCCGAGGGCATTACTAGCGGCTCGACCTGGCGTTCAAGGTTGTAGCTCTTGGTGTTTCGCTGCCGTCCCCACTGCCCACCCGAACGGCCTTCGCGCAGTCTCTCGATTTCTACCTCGCCGATGGTTTTTGAAATCCACTCCGCTGCACGGCACTCGCTGGTGCGCAAGAAGATTTTCGTTGCGGGCTGTGACAGCATGGCCTCAGCTTCGTGCCCGTAGCGCGTCTCAAGCTGGCTGCGTCCCTGGAAGCCGAGCACAACAGGATTATTCGATTTGCGATTTTCGGTGATGGCGGTATGTAATTGCGGCAACCGCTGCAAGCTGGCCAACTCGTCCAAAACAAACCAAACTTTGCGCGGACTGGTGTGTCCCTCGATGTCCGTTCCTTGATTCATGAGACGCAGCACAAGCGTATCGAGCCACAAGCTCGTCAGAGGGATAAGCCGTTTGCGCGTTTCTGGTGTGCTCGTGAGGAAAAGCCAACCCTTCCTCTGCCGCGACCACTCCGCCGCGCTCCATCGCGCCGTAGTTTCCTTTTCTGAGGGAAGCAGCTTGAGGGTGTCGGCGATCATGTTCAGGGATGCCAGCACACCGCTCCGCTGCGCCGGAGCCTGACGGTCGATCATCGCGGCATACTCGCTGCCTTTCACCCTCCGGTCGATTTCCTCCTCATGGCACATCCACCAAGCCATCTCCTCGGGCGTGGGCCTAAAGGTGAGCAGATGCGCAAAGATTTTTCTCGGACCTTCGACAAAGAACGGATTCTCGTTATGCCTGTCGGGGAAAAGGGATGCGGCTAACGTCAGCGCCTCTGCGTCGTGCCTCAACTCCTCGCCGGGACTCCAATAGGGCATCCGAGCATCGAGCGGATTCAGGATCGCGTCGCCACGTTCGGGTGAGTAAAACTCTGGCGTGTAATCGAGGGCTGGGTCGTAGACGATGGCCGTCTCTCCACGCTGCTCGATCTGCGACAGGATTCTTCGGATGAGGGTGCTCTTGCCCGTGCCCGTATCGCCCATGATGAGGATGTGGCTCGGCTCGATGGCGCGAGGGAGCCTTAGAGTGGGAATCCTTCCGGCCGCTTTCTGCAGGAAAGTCTGGTTCTGTTCGAACCCCACCCCATTTGATCGATTTCTGCGATTGAACTCGCGCCCGGTCACAAGTTCCGGCCCTTTGAGCCTGCGCCCCTCTTTCCGTGCACGTGCGCGCGCCGCATCCTTGGGGATGGCGACGAGCAGGCCCAAAAAGAACACTCCCAAGCCACCCCAAAGGGCTGGCCTCAGAAAGTCTGTGAAGCTTTGATCGCGGTAAATCCAATGACCCAAAAACGCATGCAGCCGTGCATTGTCGTATTGGCCCTGCTGCCATTCGAGCCGCCGGTCTCCCACTCTCACCGCCTCATCCGTGAGGGAAAACGTCGTCTCACCTGTGGCGGTTGTTACCGGCACTACTTCTTCGTTGAGTGCCAGCCTACTGCCTCGCCGGTCCACAACATTTAACAGCGAGTAGCGGCCAGTTTTGAATCCGATTCCTGCGCGCAATTCGCTGCGGATATACGTCGTCAAATAGAACTTCTGCAAAGGTGTAAAGACATAGGCATAACGGTAGGCGCAGATTGCAGCCACGCTCACCACTGCCAGAAGCACTGTTGCGATGGTCCATGCAGCCTTCGGATTCGGCCACTCGCCCGCGTACTGGTTTCGGCCCCACTCCTGGCTCATTCCGCACCCCCTGTTGCAACCGCCGCAAGGCGCTCCTGCGCCTTGCGGAATTTGTCATGGTCTGCCCGCTCAATGAGCCGCTGCATTTCCTCGGGCGTCAGCGCCTCTCCCTGTGCCAGTTTGTAGAGCGCATTCAGCAGGATCGTCCGCAATGCAATAATCTCCGCCAGCACCGTCTCTTCCAAGGCACGCGGCTTCTGCACGCCCGCTTGTTGCAAGAGCGCCTCGCGGCACCATTCGCTGAGTGTCAAACACTCGCGCTCGGCTACGGCAATTAGCCGCTCGCATTCGGCCTCGGTCATCTTGCAACCTACGGTTCTGTTCCGCAGTTGATCGGCAGGCATAAGATGGAACCTCCCGGAGGAAACCTCATCGAAAATAGGCCGTTCGCCATCGGCGAACAAAATCAACAAGTTAACCGGGAGCGCCGAAGGTTAACCGCCAGCGCCACGATTTTGCTAACTCGCGCCCCGAGAACACGTTAACCAAGAGCGCCGCGCGGCGCTTTGCAGCACCCAATTTGGGGTGGCGTGTCCGCAAAACTCCCGCTGCGAAGCAGCGCAACATCAAAGTTCACCGTATTCGAGCGCCAGTTCATCCCACGCCATACGTACCTCGGGGATTTCCCAGGCGCGGCGAAACAACGTCTGCACCGACTTCCACTCTTTCTCCGAGAAGCCGAACGTGATCGCATTGGCATGGGCGCGAAACCAAACGTCTTCCTTCCCTTTGCCCTCCTCCGATGGCGCGGTGTATCCGAGGAAGTACTCGCGATTCCAGCGCCGTTCTCCATCTGGCCCCAACGTCGCAAGCATCGCGCGGAACTCGGTGATCTTCGGATATCCCTCGATCGGATACATAGGGCCGCGAGGACCTGGGAAGCTCAAAAGCAGGGAGAACTCGCTGCCTTCTCCACGGGCAAACGAAAGCGAATATTCACCCTCCTTAACGGACGGGATCGGAGGCTGATAGAAAGAATCCTTGGGAGTCGATGCCGGGCGGAGAGGCTGCTGCTTCACGAAGTAGTGGCCTCGTGCCGCTAGCCGCCAGAGAATCGGCCAATAGGGTCGAAGAGCGCGGTCTAGCGCTTCGGCCCCGGAGAGCTTTTCTTCTTCCAGAATCAGGTAGAGATTTCGAGCGGCCAGCAACGGCTCCCACTTCGTTGCCGGATCGCTCAATCGTTTGCGAGTCTCCAGCACCGTCCGGCGCACGATTTCGGGAGTCGCTTGCTCGCTTGTGTCTCTGGCTTTGGCAGGCCGGCACTCGGTCGGCAGATTGCCGAGGTAATACTCGTCGAGCTTCGAGGTGCGTTCCTTCCGCAGTTCAAACACAGCGAGGAACGCATCCAAAACGCCAATCAGGGACTCGCGCGAAACGGGATTGGGAGTGCGGTCGGAAAAGGCTTCCAAACCCTGCTGCGCGAAGTAGGCAAGGATCGTCCATTCCGCTCGTGACAAAACGTGCTGCGCCTCACCCTTCCTGCGAACTTGAAGAAGCGTTTCGGTTGGCTGGGCCAGGAGGTCCACAACTTCCAAGCGGTCTTCGCGGGCCGATTCGAGGAACTGCTTGGCGACATCGGAAGTCGTGACGTTCTCTCCAGTCTTCGAGGACATCAGCTCCTTGGCCCGCTCCAATCGCGTGCGCAAGGCGTCGCTGATCCGAAGAGACAGGGTCTGCTGCTGCAAGGGTCTCTCTTCGTTCTCGGGTTTCTTGGGCATGCGGCGAACCTCCCTTTCGCAGCGTCAGATGCAACCCAGAAGAATATGGTTGCATCTAGTCGTAACGTATGCAAACATACTATAGCGCATACAGAAAGTCAAGCTGAAAATGGAGGCCTCGGAGAAACTCAGGAAAACGCCAATGCAACCCCGCACAACCCAATTCGGCCCGCGCAAGAACCCAGCGCCGTCTCGGCGGCAGCATGGCTCGCGCCTCGCAGCAGATGTTCTATGTACGCCTGATGTGCAGACTCGTGAGCCTCGGGCGGAGGGATCGCCTCCGCGAATTTCCTCCGCAAGCGGGAGGTTAAATTTTGACGAGGGAGACCGCGCGAGCGGAACCACAGTGGAAACAGAACGAGAGAAAGACCAGTTGCTCACAGTTCATGAAGTCGCGGGTCTCCTCCACGTGCCTGTCTCTTGGGTTTACGGACGGATGCGCAAACGATCTCAAGAACGTTTGCCAGCTTATCGGCTGGGGAAATACTGGCGTTTCCGCGAGGCTGAAGTATTGGCATGGGTTGAATCTCAGCGCGGGGACTGGCATCGTGCCTGAGTTCCGGTTTACACTCGGATGCGACATAGGAAAAGGCAGGGAAGCCAACCACTCGAAAGAGAGGAAAAGGATGGCTCACTGCCAGTATCAAGGTGGTTGTCTTTTCATTCGAGGCAAGAAGCGAAAGATGTGGGTCGCACGCTGGAGAGAAGACGTCATCCAACCGGACGGCGCGGTGCTGCGTGTGCTGCGTTCCGAAACGTTGGGACCGGTCAGCGAAATTGCTGGACGGCGTGAAGCCCGCATTCTCTTGCAAAATCGTCTCGCGTTAATTAATTCAGGTCAGCGCCGACCAGAAACCACAATGACGTTTGGGAACTTTGTGGTGGAACGGTTCGAGCCTGACATTCTTCCAACACTCAAGTATGCGACGCAGAAGAGTTACTCGTATCTTTTGCGAAAGCATTTGTTTCTTCGCTTCCGGGATTGCCGATTGTGCGACATCAAGCGTGCCGACATTCAGCAGTTCGTGATCGGAAAGCTGAAGAGCGGCTACGCCTGGGAGACGGCGAATCACCTCCGCAACGTGATGAGCAAAGTCATGAGTACGGCGGTAAGTTGGAACTATCTCCCGGACAATCCGGTGCGCGGCGTGAAAATGCCGGAACGCACGTACAAGCGCCCGCATCGATTTCTCGACGCTCAAGCTGTTCGTCTCTTGATCGCGGCTTCGGAAGAACCCGTACGTACTATCGTCTTGCTGGCAACGATGACAGGACTGCGCATCGGCGAAATCCTGGCGCTTCGTTGGGGCAGGGTCAATCTGACGCAGGGAACTCTTCGCGTCGAGGAGACTTGCTACTACGGGCATTTTGGCACGCCGAAAACGCAAGCCAGTCGCCGTGAGGTTCCGCTACCGTCAACGGTCGTCGAGGCATTGCTCGCGCACCGTTCACGCTCACGAAATACGTCAGCCGAAGCGTTGGTCTTCTGCACGCGAGAAGGAATGCCACTCGCTCCGAACAATCTGCGCAAGCGGCAACTAACTTCCGCGTGTGAACGAGCGGGGATCGCGCGGATCGATTGGCACACACTCCGACACACGCACGGCACGCTGCTGCACGAGCAAGGAACGCCGTTAAAGGTGGCCCAAGCTCAACTCGGGCACTCGCGCATGACGACCACGCTTGAGATATACACGCACGCCAGCACGAGCGCCCAAAGACAAGCAGTCAATCAGCTTGAAAGTCAGTTGTTCCCGAGTGTTCCCAAATTTGCCGAAGTTGGGCAAAGGCCGAATTAGCAAGTGATTGAAAGGCAGGGAGATGTTGGTGGACGTGGCCGGGATCGAACCGGCGACCCCCTGCTTGCAAAGCAGGTGCTCTCCCAGCTGAGCTACACGCCCACACAGTGCGAACTTGCATTAATGTTAAAGCATTTGCAA
>Ga0307374_10015159_pt1 | contig 10398 bp, 10 predicted proteins | sample OX3MG_FD_202532 | JGI IMG/M metagenome (GOLD analysis project Ga0307374, IMG submission 202532) | Soil microbial communities from Risofladan, Vaasa, Finland - OX-3 | ecosystem: Environmental > Terrestrial > Soil > Coastal area > Acid sulfate soil | place: Finland: Risofladan, Vaasa | collected...
CATCTCGTTCCCGGCGGCGCGCGCGTTTCGTCCCGGCCCCTGCAAGCGCCCACACGACACTACGGACGAGTTCTCAGTCAGGCCGTCAAGTGCGGCAGCACCCGATCCACAATCCTCAGCGCTTCTCAGAACCCCGCGATCCTGGGAAGACCATCCCCCGCCAGAGCCGCTGCCACACCAAATCCCCATAGACAGCCAACTGCCCGCCGCTTGCCCGCGGGTTCCTTCATCGGAGGCTTTCCGACGCCGGCCCCCTGTGCCAGGTCGATTGCTCGCGCCGGGGCCGGCATCCGAAACCCTTCCCGATTCCGGTCGTTCGCGGCACCACTATCGAGCCGCTGGCGTTGACCCAAATCGGTCAATTCCTCGAAACCGGGTACTCCGAGGCCTGCTGCGCGATTAGCGAGACTGCACTTCGATGGTGAGATGGGAGAGGGACCGGAAGCGGGCGAGCCGCGCGCGATAATAGTCTGCGCCGCGCGCCTCCGTTGTGATGACCGAGATAATTCCCCCAAGATGCCCAGGACCCAAGCGCCAGAGATGGAGATCGGCTAGTTCGTCGCCTTCGCTCTCGACGACCTGACGCAGATTGCTCGCCATGTGCGGGTCGGGGTTCATGTCCAGCAGGATCGCGCCAGTGTCGCGGATCAGCCCGTAAGACCAGCTTGCGATGACACAAGCGCCCACGATACCAGCGAGGGGGTCCATCCAGAGCCAACCAAAGGTACGGGCAAGCAGCAGACCCACGATCACACACACCGACACAGCGGCGTCGGCAATGACGTGGATCACGGCGGCGCGCATGTTGTTGTCACGGTCCGCCGTCCCATGCGCGTGCTCGTGTTCCTCGAAGACCACCGGATAATCCTGCTGACCGAGCCGCACATGCGCAGTGAATTCGTGAGGTTCAGGTATCTCCTCGACCGATTCCAGATACCCACCCTGGTCTGTCATCGCGAAAATCTGCCGCGAACCATCGGGGCGCACCGTCTCTACGAACGCCGCTTCCGCCGTTGGGGGTATGCCCGGTTCGCCTCGCAGCCGGAACCGTGGCGGCACGCCGTCCTCGAACACTTCGAGGACAATGACCCCGAAGTCGGTCGTCATGCGGTGCGCCTCGTCGTGACCGTGCTCCTCATGGGCGTGTCCGCGAGAGTGGCCGTGGTGATATCCTCCACTGCTCAAGAGCCACGCACTGGCGATGTTCACGGCTAAGCCGAGACAGGCGATTGGGATCGCCTCAGCGAAGTGGATGGCGACGGGCGCAAAGATACGGCTGACGGACTCGTAGCCGATCAGCAGGGCGATCATCGCCAGAATGATCGCGCTGGTGAAGCCGGCGAGGTCACCGAGCTTGCCGGTGCCGAACGAAAAGTTCTGATCTTCGGCGTGTTTGCGCGCGTAGGTGTAGGCGAGCGCCGCCAGCAGGAGAGCGCCCGCATGGGTGCTCATGTGGAGACCATCCGCGACGAGCGCGATTGAGCCGAACAGCAAGCCGCCGGCGATTTCTGCGATCATCATGGCTCCGCAGAGCCAGATCACCGCCCATGTTCGGCGCTCGCTTTTTTCGTGTTCTTCTCCGAGAAACACATGGCTGTGGAAGGCCGACCAAGCGCCGCTGTTGCTCTCGATCATGACGACCCTCACTTCATGTAGGCGCGGACTACTTCCAGGAGTTGCTCCGCGGCATCGCCATTCAGGGCATTCGGATATTTCTCGGCATCGACGAGATGCGCCTGCACGTGGTCTTCGACGACCTCGGCCATCAAACCGGCTATAGCGCCTCGAACCCCTGCGATGAGATGCATGATCTGGTCGCAACCAGCTTCCCCGTTCAGGGCGCGCTCGATGCCGTCGACTTGACCACGTATGCGGCGCACGCGAGCCAGCAGCTTTTGCTTTTCACGGACGGTATGTGTCATACTGGCAACATAGGCTACCCCCCTATCCTAAACAAGACAGATGCCGCGCAGTCGGAGGCATGAGACAGAGTGAACGAGCAGCGTATCCACCTTATCTTCGAAGTGAGCGTGTTGTTGAAGGGCGCGCATGCGGTCATTGAGTGCGTCGGCGGCCTCGCGCTGGCTTTCGCCACCACCACGAGCATGGCGGGATTGGTCAACCGGCTTACGCAGGACGAGTTGATCGAGGACCCGCACGATTTTGTTGCGACACATCTTTCGACAATGGTGCAGGAATTTTCCGTAACTACAAAGAACTTCTACGCCTTCTATCTGATTAGTCACGGCATCGTCAAGTTGGCGCTCGTGATAGGACTTCTCAGGAATAAATTGTGGGCCTACCCTGCGTCACTAGTCGTCTTGGTATTATTTATGATATACCAGATTTATCGCTTTTATTACACTCTGTCCGTGGGACTTATGGTCCTCACGGTGTTCGACCTGATCGTTATGGTGCTCATCTGGCATGAATATGGCCTGATGCGCCGTCACCGCCCAGTTATCCCGCCGACCGCCGCTTAGGGCCAAATCTTGGATTTGCCTGCTATTCCGCCTCCGCGCCATGCAGAAACCAAAATTTTGCACAGAGGCATCGTCGGAGAGAAAACAACTAATTAGCATGTGCAGAATTCGGGTGTGAATGTCCGCTCCCCTGTCCGCCCGACAATCCGCCGACGCAGCCGTAAAGGTCGGTTCAGGGGCAACTCGGCGGTTGCCGCCGCCGAGGTTGAGCGACCGCTGTTGTTAGGTGAGGCGACCTTCGCCAGAACGCGGGGCAACGGGCAAGTTGCGCCGTAAGCGGCCCGCTGGCACTCTTCCATAAACTAGCCGCCAAGGAGATTTTTGAGGGAGCGCCCGATCAACGTATGATCGAACCGTCGCTTGGCCCGCGGAAGGTCTGCCGATGGAAAAACGGCTTCACGATACCTCCGTTCATCCAGAGGAAATCATCACCGAATTGCAGCTCCAGCTGGCTGCGAGCAACGCCGAGCGCGATGAAGCGCTCGCCCAACAGCAAGCGATCGCCGAGGTTTTGGAGGTCATTAATTCGTCGCGCGGCGATCTCGCGCCGGTGTGGGACGCGATGCTGGAAAAGGCAACGCGGCTATGCTCGGCCGATTTCGGCTCGATCTCCGGTAGGGATGAGAACGGTATGCGGGTGACCGCTACCAACTCGACCACGCCCGAATATGAGGCGTTTGTCCGCGGTTCTGAGCGGCCGGCGCGTTTTGGGCAATCGCTGTGCCGCGATGGCCCGCTCGCCGACCGAGACAATCCGGTTCTTCACGCTCGATGAGATCGGCCGGCTGTTCGCGCGCGCGTCCGCGCCTCGCGCCAAGGCGGCGTGAACGCGCAGGAGCGCTGCCCCGAAAAGCTTATTGATTTGGATCAATGTCCTGCGCCATGGTTCGCTAAAAGCGTGGTTGTCATGGTTCCGGGCGGTGGACCGCGAAATCGGTAGAAGAGCTCCGCCCGGGAGCCGAGGCAATCACTCAGGTGTCGGGGCTAACGCGCCCCAAGGGGAAGGAAACGCAAAGAATGACTCCAGCAACATTGACGGGGACAGCGGCGCGCGCGACGTGGACGCCAACGGCGGCGGAGAAATTGACGGCCCGCCTCGACCGCTTGCCAATGGCGCAAACCATGTGGGCGATGACCCTGCTCCTCAGCCTCGGCGGCTTTTTCGACGGCTACGCCATCGGGTTGATCGGGGCTGTGGCTCCCGGCCTTTTCCACTCCAAAATCATGACCGCGACCACGGTCGGCTTTTTCGGCATAACCGGATTCGCAAGCTATGTCGCCGCGTTTTTCGCAGGGCTTTTCGTCGCCGCGCTTTTCGGCTCCTACGTCGCGGACCGCTTCGGACGGCGAGTGATCTTTGCCGTTTCGCTTCTATGGTTCGGCATCGCCAATTTCATCATGGGCTTCCAGACGACCGCGGACGGACTCGACATCTGGCGCTTTATCAGCGCCCTTGGCGTCGGCCTCGAACTCGTCACGATCGATGCTTATCTTGCCGAGCTGGTTCCAAAAAGGGTGCGCGGAGCGGCGTTCGGCTTTATGCTCGGCATTACCGGGCTCTCCGGGCCGGTGATCTACCTGATCTCCTCGCGACTGGCGCCGCCGGTCACGCTCCTCGGCCAAGACGGCTGGCGCTGGGTGGTGTGGATCGGCTCGGTCGCGGCTATCCTTGTCTGGTGGGTTCGGCTCGGCCTCCCCGAAAGCCCGCGCTGGCTCGCCCAGCAGGGCCGGGTCGAAGAGGCCGAAAAGGTGATGGCGGGCATCGAAGCCCGCGCCGAGGCCGAAAGCGGGCGGCCTTTGCCCGTCCCGGATGCGCCGCAGTTCCAGGATCCGCGCAAAGGGAACTGGTCCGAGATTTTCGAGCCGCGCTACCGCACGCGCACGATCATGCTGATGCTCTTCAACTTTTTCCAGACGGTCGGCTATTACGGCTTCTTCGCCTGGATCCCGACCCTCTTGATCAAGAAAGGCATCCATGTCACCCAGAGTCTCGAATACACCGCGATCATCATGATCGCCCAGACGCTCTTCCCCTTCATCGTCATGTCGTTCGCCGACAAGATGGAGCGCAAGTGGCAAATCTGTACCTCATGCTTCCTGATCGCGGTGTTCGGCATGTGGTTCTCAGCCCTTACCAGCGCGGTTGGGCTGATCCTTCTCGGGGCGTGCCTCGCGGCGAGCACGCAATGGATGGCCTATGGCCTTCACAACTATCAGTCAGAACTTTATCCGACGCGAATCCGCGCCCGCGCGGTCGGCTTCGTTTATTCCTGGAGCCGGCTTGCGGGCGTCCTGACGCCGTTCTTCGTCGCTTATTTCCTGCGAGTGGGCGGCGTTGCGGGCGTCTTCGCCTTTGTCGCCGCTTCGCTCGCGGTGGTGATCGTCTCCGTCGCCGCGATGGGTCCGCGCACCGCCAATCTGGAGCTCGAGGCGATCGCGCACTAGGAAGGCCCGCCGCGGCGCGCGGTTGTGTGCCGCAGCGGCACCGACGCCGGGCATCTCGGCGAGGCGCCCGTCTATCTCCGTTGCCCTGGTTTCGTCGCCAAAACCGATGCGGCGGCCCAGGAGGCGGCTACTGGCACAAGAAATCAAGTCGGCGTTCCGTTGAACGCGGCTTCGAGCCTCCGCGACGACGATCATGAATGGCCGGAGTGGGGCAACTTGCGACGGCCCCGCCGCCAGACTGACCGGCCAGTATCGGATCGGTCAGGAGACGTTCGTCGAAGGGTCTAGGCGCGACGGCCTAGCGCCGATTCCGGCCACATCCGTGCGCGAGCCCGCGGCGGGATTGGGCTAAATCGTGACCATAGCCGGCTACTGAGCGGGCCGCTTAAACGGCGATAGCGCGGTGCCGGTGGACCCCCACCGGTCGAAGAGCTAAGCTCGCGGGGGAGCAGCAGACCGATGGCATTCACTTTATTCCGCGTAGACGCAATCTACTCAGTGCCGTTTACCTCGCCGGCGCTAACGGTAGTCGGAAACATTCCAGACCTTCTCGGGAAGGCCTATCGGCTGTTTGCGGACAGGTATCCTGGCGTTCCTGTAAGCGCATTCAAAGCCCTCAACTCGAACACGCTCTCTGAAGTCGGGATAGCGATAAGCCTCTTGGATGCACGGCTAGAGATCACCCTTCGCGTGGACCAGTTCACCGTACAGGCGACCGAGTTGAGGACCCCCGAAGAAACGAGACTAGCGCAAGATTGCGTTCTTCTAATGCAGGATTTCGTGGATAAAACGCTTGACCCCTCAGCAGGCACCGTAAGTCTCCGAATCGCGAGCTGGCTGCTTGTCAACGGTGGCAAAGCGCAAATTCTGAAAAATCTCCGCAAAATTTCCAAGCCTCAGAGCACGACATTTAACCCAAAGCAGATTGGCGCGGAGAAGATGGAAAGTTTTACAAAAGTGAATTTTCAGAACGAAACGGCGGGCTGGCAGCTATCTGTGCTCGCTGAGCCCGCGGCAATCCCTGATGCAGATTTATATCTATATCGAGACTATCAGTTTCTGCCCGGTGGCGAATTGGATAGTAGTGAGAAGAAGCTCGGTTTCTTAGAAATGTCGTCACTAGCGGTATATGAATGGCTCGGTATCGGTATGCTTAAGCAGGAGTAGTGTCTTGGGTGAACCTCAAGGGCTTGATTCCCTTTTTCCGGTTCCGAGGTCGCGTACGCCTCAAGGATTTGTCGCGTTAATGGGCAATCTCGGCACGCCGACGCCATCGGAGCGCCCCGCGCTGCCGCGAAGATTCCTCGCACCGGGTGACGCTCAGGTGGTCTTGCAGCGGGTTCCCCTCGCGCGTCGGGAGCTGCAAGGTCGTGTGACCGGGCCAGTGCGTCTGATACAAGTGCTCGCCCGCGCGTGGGCTTTGTCGAATGCCGAGTTAGCGGCCCTTCTCGCGTACCCAAGCGAGACGCTCATTCCTGGCCTCCTGGAAGGAAGAGTGACGTTCGCGCCGGACAGCGATCGAGCCGATCGAGTAAGGATCATGTACTCGATGCACGCGACCCTCGCCGATTTGTTCGTTGACGGAGAGAACGAGGCGCGTTGGCTCCGCGACAGGTTGCCCATCCTGGAGAATCTCTCGCCGCTGGAATGCATGCTCCAAAAGCGCATTCCCGGCATGCTGATGGTTCAGGACCTTGTCGAGCGTAAGATGGCAAATCGATAGATGTTGAACCGCGCGAGGGTAGTTACAGCGTCAGAGCGAGTCAGCAGGGTGACTCAATCACCGGACCGTAGGCGCAAATTGCAGCGTCTGCGCGTAGACCTAGGCGATGGCCGCGAGTTTGCCGAGGCTCTGGCATTCCTGGGCGGAATCACTGCACTCGGCCCGTCGACCATTGCCGATCTGGCACGAATCCCATTCCGGCCACCGTTCAATCCCGGCAGATATTCGGCGGGATCATATGGGGTGCTTTACACGGCCCGCGGCCATCTAACGGCCAACAAAGAAGTCGCGTATTGGCAACGCACATTCTACAACCCCCCACCGGGTATAACGTATCGCATTCGATTGCAGCTCGTTTCCTGGATGGTGCGTGGGAACGCTAAGGATATACGCCGTTTTGTGGCCGAATTTCCTTGGCTCGTCGATGACGATCATACGCAATGCCGCGACCTGGGAGCACAAGCTCGCATAGCAAGATTGGCGTGCTTAATTGCTCCCTCGGCAAGAGATCGTCCGCGAGGAACAACTGTCCCGGTATTCGTGGCCGCAGCGGTCTCACAAGGTCAATTCGACGGAGAGGTCACCTTCTCCATCGGTGCGGCGGGGCCGGCGAAATTCCGCACCAAGTTCAATTAGGCTGCTTGCCAATGTAGGCTGCTTGCCAATGGTGCGGGCGTTGACTCCGCGTAGAGTGGCAAGACGGGCCGGGCCGCGGCAACGGCAGCTCAGGGGCATGAAGACCAATTCCCGCTGCGCCGGCTGACCGCCCGCTCTGTGATCAGAAAGCGGACCGTCGCTGCGACTCGAGGCAGTGGGCGAGACGCGCCGACAGCGGCCATCCGGTTCCGCGACATCAATAAGCGGCGCATAGGTCTCCATCGGATGGCAAGGTCAGGAAGCCCAACCATCGACGCTACCGGCGTCGCGGTGGACGCCGAGAATTTCATATGCGATTTCTGGATAGCGGTTGGGTATTCTTTCCTCCCGACCAGCGCCAAAATTGCTCGCGCTTTTCGGTGGTTCAGCGGGCCAACACTTGGAAGAAGCTTGCTAGGCGGTCGGGGCAGAGACGCGGGGTGATGTCTTGAGCGACGCACGGAAGGACGACCACCAAGAGCTACTGAGGCAGCAGACTACGTTAGCGCGTTTCGGCGAACTCGCTTTGAGGTCCGACGACCTCGATGAGATATTGACCGAGGCCTGCCGCCTGGCGGGAGAGGCCCTGGGCACTGACCTTGCCAAGGTCGTGGAACTGCAAGAGGACGGCCAGACCCTCCTTGTGCGCGCAGGCGTTGGTTGGAAGCCCGGCGTCGTCGGCGTGGCCACCATCAAAGCGACGGACAATACCTCGGAGGGTCTCGCCCTCAAGACCGGGGAGCCGATGATCTCCCCTGACATCGCGACCGAAACTCGATTCAAATATCCGCCGTTCCTGACCGAGAACGGCGTCAGGGCGGTCGCCAACGTCCTTATCATCGGCGGCAAGGGTAAACCCCCCTTCGGCATCTTGCAGGTCGATAGCCGAACACCTCGCCAGTTCACCGAGAATGACACCGCCTTCCTGCGCAGCTACGCCAACCTGCTCGCGGCGACGGTAGACCGTCTGCGCGTTCTGGCGGAGACGCGCGACGAGGAGGCCCGTCTTCGTCTTGCACTGGAAGCGGATGTGGCCGAGCGAACCCGCCAGCTGACTGAGGCGAACGCTAAGCTGCAAGTTGAGGCAGCGGAGCGCGAACGGGTGGAGGAAGCGCTGCGCCAGTCGCACAAAATGGAGGCGGTCGGTCAGCTGACCGGGGGGTTGGCGCACGACTTCAACAACCTGTTGGCGGCTATCTCGGGCAGCCTGGAGCTGATCCGTACCCGCACTGCCGAGGGTCGCACTGCGGAGCTCGGCCGCTTCGTCGAGGCAGCGATGGTCTCGACCAAGCGTGCGACGACACTGACACACCGTCTGCTCGCCTTCTCGCGGCGCCAGATGCTTGACTCCACGCCAACCGACGTTAACCGGCTGGTCGGCGGCATGGAGGATTTGTTCCGCCGGACCGTGGGACCTGGCATCCGGATCGAGACCAAGCTTGCGGGTGACCTGTGGTTGACCATGTGCGACCAGAACCAACTCGAAAGCGCGCTGCTCAACTTGGTTCTCAATGCCCGCGATGCCATGCCCGATGGAGGCAACCTGCTGATCGAGACCGCAAACACCGTTTGCCCTGACTGGGGCGGGGAGCCCAGGGACGTGCCTGCCGACGAATGCGTGGTTGTGTCGGTCACCGACATCGGCACGGGCATGGCCCCGGACGTGCTCGCGCGCGCCTTCGATCCCTTCTACACCACCAAACCCATGGGCCAGGGCACCGGCCTGGGTCTCTCCATGATACACGGCTACGTGGAGCAATCAGGCGGGCACGTGCTTCTCCGCAGCGAAATCGGGCAAGGCACGACCGTAACGATCTACCTGCCCCGGTATTTAGGGATGACCGTCAGCGACGAGGAAGTTCGCGCGGCGGCCCCGCCACCGTCCGCGGCAGCAAGTATCGCCGTGCTGCTGGTCGAGGATGAGCCAATCGTGCGGATGCTCACGGTCGAAATGCTTTCAGACCAGGGCTACACGGTGCTGGAGGCCCATAGCGGCCGGTCCGGTCTAAGTATCGTGGAGTCCGGCGCGCGCATCGACCTCCTGATCACTGATGTCGGCTTGCCCGGGGGCATGGATGGTCGGCAGCTAGCGAATGCGGTGCGACAACAGCGTCCCGACCTCAAAGTGTTGTTTACCACCGGCTACGCCGAGAGCGCTTGGTTAGGGAATGTCCGGAAGGAACAAGGCATGGAAATCATGATCAAGCCCTTCAGCATGGATGCCTTCTTGGTCAAGGTTCAGGAAATGGCCAGCAGCTGATTAATCGGATCGGTCAGGAGACGTTCGTCGAAGGGTCTAGGCGCGGCGGCCTAGCGTAGAGGCGTACGAGCCCGAAGTGCTCGTAGAGGTGCGAGAGTGGATAGGCTCCGCCCTTGCGTCGCCAGACTTTGTGCTTGAAGCGCAACCACCGGCGCAACGTAAGCGGAGCGCTGACCCCACCTTGCGCGGGCTGATGGCGATCGGGTGATTCTGCCTCCTCTCGTGAGAGAGGGGAGGTGTTGGTTTGCCAAGTAATTTGCCAATTGATGGGCACAGTTACCGTCGTGTCGAGGTGCTGACGGGCGCGCCGCGGCGGCGACACTGGAGCACGGCGGAGAAGGCTTTGATTGTCGCGGAAAGCTTGGCGCCGGATGCGGTGACGAGCGCGATCGCGTTGCGCCACGGATTGCATCGCAACCAGCTCTACGCCTGGCGCAGGGAGTTTCGGTCGGCCGTCGTCGCTGACGCTGGTGTTCCTATGCCCGATTTTGTGCCGGTGGTCGCGGAAAGCCGGATGGGTTCGGGCACAACGGTAATCGAGATCGAGGTCGGCGGCGCGGTGGTGCGTGCCCGGCCTGGCGTCGAGCTTTCCTTTCTCAGCGAGATCATCCGCGTGCTGAAGGCAATGGCATGATCGCCGCCTTCGCGGTGACGCCGCCGGCGGGAGTGCGGGTGCTGATCGCCACCCGTCCGGTCGACTTCCGTCGCGGTGCGGACGGGTTGGCTGCGACGGTGCAGACGATCCTGCGGCAGGACCCGTTCTGCGGCACGATCTTCGTGTTCCGCTCGAAGCGCGCCGACCGGGTGAAGATGCTGGTCTACGATGGGACCGGCCTGGTCCTGATCTGGAA
>Ga0307374_10015161_pt1 | contig 10398 bp, 12 predicted proteins | sample OX3MG_FD_202532 | JGI IMG/M metagenome (GOLD analysis project Ga0307374, IMG submission 202532) | Soil microbial communities from Risofladan, Vaasa, Finland - OX-3 | ecosystem: Environmental > Terrestrial > Soil > Coastal area > Acid sulfate soil | place: Finland: Risofladan, Vaasa | collected...
AAGAACTGATGCACGACCGACAATCTGAGCCTCCAACTCCGGCGCTCGACGCTGGCCAGGTCGCCGCTGCGCGGCTGCCGGTCGCGGAATTGTGGCCAAAAAGCGATCGGGATACGCTTATTTAAGGGCTAGGTCAACAAAGCCTGAGTCTGAACAGCAAAAACAAATGCGCGCGTTCCTGGCAACGCTTCCCTTTCCACTACCCTTTGATTCAAACACTGTACCGGTTTATGCGGCCCTGCGCGCCGAGCTGTGGAGACAGGTCGGAACGAAGCAAGGACGAAAGTGGAAGGAAAAATATCCAGAGGAGTTGGTTTGCCGCATAACTGGCAAGGAGCTTGGCATTGACGAACGCGACCTTCAAATCGCCTGTATTGCCGTCCAATACAACTTGATCTTGGCAACCGCCGATCGCAATTATGGGATGCTTGCGATAGAGCAAGCGTCAACGGCCATCGCCGCCAAAGACAAAACTCTCGTCTTGCGCGTAGACGATTGGGGCAAGTAGAGTACGCCGTCCGCCGCCACCATCGCCCCGAGTGACGACCGCTTTTGTTTTTCGTTTTTCTGCCGCTTTCGGCTCAGCATCTCGCGCTCAAGAGTTTCGCGGTCGCGCTCGTAGTCTTCGAGCGAATACGCTGCTTCGATGTGACGCTCTTTCATTAAACCGTCGGCCTCGTAGACCGCTATGCCGAGCAGCTCGGCGACTTGTCCGATGCTCAGTTTCTCGGCCTGATACCAGGCGATAGCCATTGCTTCCTTTGCTGCCTGAGTCAAATCGCCACCAAGCTGCTTTTCCAGCGACTGTCGCACGGTGTCGGGAATGTCGATCGTTAGCTTCATCGGCCATTGCCTCCTCAAGGAACCATACCGCGCCGCGGACGCATCCGTCAAGAAAACCAGCAATATGGTAGTGGGTCAGTCTAATCCTGAGATTTCTTGTCGTCATCCGCCGGCGATTCGAGCTTCGGCTTAACGACGGTGCCATCCATGAGCACAATCAACGCGATCTTGTGGCTTCCAGTTCCAGGGGTAACGCCAGTTTTTTTGGACCCGTAGTAGTACACGAGCCATATCCAGCGCTGCTGATCCGACAGCGGGGGAACCATCAAATGGAGAGAGCCTTGGTGCCATTCGCAATCTTCAGGAAGCTCGATGGCTGCGTCTAGCACGATTCTCGCAAGGTTCATCGCGGATCTTGCCGACACCGGCGGGTTAGGCTTATCGTCGGCCCATGCCGGCGAATCGAGCAGCTTGGCTTCCGATACCGCGCTAACGTAGGTTTTGCCGAATGCGCTCGAACGGAGAGTGAAGTCGCCCTGCTGGAAACACATCAGGGCTGACGCGAGCATGACGCGCGATGCAAAAAGACCGACCACAGGGATACCTCGTTGTTAGATTTGACGGAAAGCCAGCGCGGCGGCCGCCCGTGTGGACTTGTTCGGGCGTTTGCCGCGACTTGGGCTGAATTCAAAGAGCCTATTTCCGCTCGACGACCCAGATGTTGCGATACACCACGGGGTTGCCGTGGTTCTGCAACATCAGCGGGCCGGTGGGGGCCTCTTTCGATCGGCCGCCCGGCGTCAGCCGCGGAATCTCCAGGTCGTCGTAGATCACCACGCCGTTGTGCCGCAACGTGGCCCGCGCGTTGGCGACTTTCTTGTCGCCGTCGAACTTGGGCGCCGTAAACTCGAAGTCGTAGGTCTGCCAGGAAAGCGGCGGCAAGCACATGTTCACTTTCGGCTCGATCATCGCATACAGCCCGCCGCACTCGTTGTTCTTTCCTTCCAGACCGAAAGAATCGAGCACCTGGAACTCATAGCAGTCTTGCAGATAGACGCCGCTGTTGCCGCGGGCCTGGCCCTGGGCCGTGGGCATGAACGGCGTGCGAAACTCGATGTGCAGCGTACAACTTCCGAACGACTGCTTGCTGCGGGTGCCGACCTGCAGCCAGCCTTCGGGCGTCATCTTGCCGCCCTCGAAGTTGTCGGCACTGGTGCCGTCGAACAGCACCACGGCGCCTGCCGGCGGCTTGGCGCCCAGCGTCGGGCTTTTGCGCTCGACCTTGTTCAACTTGCCGTGCTCTTTGCCCGACGCGTCGAGCACCTTCAGCACGCCCTGCTCGATGCGTCCCTCATGCTTCTCGCCCTTGAATACCGTGACGCTCCCGTCGGTCTTGCCTTCGATGCTATGTTTGTTGTCGCCCTTTTGCCAGCCTTCGCCCGGCAGCCCGCCGGGATAGGCGACGGCGCGGAATTTACCGTCGCCCAGCGCGATCACCTGGATGCCCAGCTTTCGCTGTTCGCCGTCGGCGGCGGTGACCTGACCGACGTACTCGCCCTGCGTGACGAAATCAGGGCCGGCCGAAGCGGCATCGGTGAACGTAGGTAGGCCGCCTTCCGCGGCGCAGGCCGCCAGGGTCGGTGCCAACGAAAGCGCGCAAAACAAACAAAAGCCGGAGCGAGACATGGGTGCGGTCCTCATCGTGTTGGTGTGCGAAAAAGCCGAACGTCGAGGATAATCGAAGTCGAGACGGTTGGAAAGGATGAGGCATCCGCCACAAAAGCTGCAACTTGCTTGACGCCGCGGCGGTGAGTGGTACGATCAGGGCTGTGAGAAGAGGCGGCCTACGGGCCTCATGTCTGCGGCGGAACACCGCTCAAGTTGCTCTTCGCGTTGCGGAAACCCGACCTTCCGTTTGGTCGAGTGTCGAACACCGATCCGCATTTGGGTGTGCCTTCCCTCAGCACGGCCAGAACCGTTTGCCGCTGGGTCCGGTTTTTAATCGGCTGAGGAGGTTTCCCTATCAAGTTGCCGGCGCCCCGCGTTCAAGGCCGTCTCGGAACCGGCCGATGGGCGAGGCGGCGCCAGGTCCCCAGGTGTTTTCAGGCGACGGCCTGCGCAGGTGTTGCTGCCAGATCCGGCCCTTCTTTTACGCGGAGCAAGAGAGCAATGAGGTCCTTGTTTCAATCGTGGCAGTTGGCGGGCGGGGCGTTGGGAATCGTTCTATTACTGCTCGGCGCGGCTCAAGGGGGCGCGCCGGCCTCGGTTAACGGTGCCGGCAAGGCCGCGGCGGCCGCCCAGAAACCGCGGCGTACTGATGGCGGCGCGACGTCGAACGATTTGAAACTCATCAAACCCCGTGGCCGCAACCAGGCTGCCGACACGGCCGATGGCGAATTGCTGGACCAAACTGATCGGCAGAACCGCACCGTCGAGGGCTTTTTGCGGGCCGAGGTCCGCAACGGCCTGAACCGAGCGCGCCAGACTATGGGCAGCAATCCCGAACAAGCCCAAGAAACGCTCCAGTTGCTCATCGACAAGGTGCGCCGCGCCGGCGAACTTCGCGCCAAGGTGCGCACCCAGCTCGTCGAGTCGCTCGAGGCCGCGCTGCGGGCGGCCCGCCGCGAGGTTCAGGCCCAGGCCGAGCGCCGGCTTGAGGCCCAGCAAGCCGCCGCTGAACGCGAAGCCCTGGAGCGCATCAATCGCGCGCTGTTTTTGCAAGAACAGAAAACCGATCAGCTCATGTTGCGGTTCAACGCCCTGATGGGCGAAGAGCGCTATCGCGATGCCGAGGCGCTGGCCGCGATCGCGGAAGAAATGAATCCGGGGCAGGCCGGATTGCGCGGGGCCGAGTTGACCGCGCGAATGGTGGGATATGCGGCTGACATGAACGCCGTGCGCGACATGCGGCACAGGGGCTTCGTCGACGCGGCTTACCAGGTCGAGTTGTCGCACGTGTCGAGCCCGGACGAGCCACCGATCATTTACCCCGACGTCGAAACGTGGCAGTTGCTCACCGAGCGCCGCAAGAAGTACAAAGCGGTCGACGTGAAGCAGCACGGCCCCAGCGAGACCAAGATTCTGGCGGCCTTGGACGACAAGACCGAGCTCGATTTCACCGAGCAGCCGCTGACCGACGTCATCGATTACCTCAAGCAGCGGCACAACATCGAGATCCAGCTCGACAACCGGGCGATCGCCGAGTCCGGCATTGGCAGCGACGCGCCGGTCACACGCAGCATCAAGGGCATCACGCTCCGCTCGGCCTTGAAGCTGTTGCTCGGCGAGATGGACCTGACGTACGTGCTTCGCAACGAGGTGCTGCTGATCACCAGCCGGACCGAAGCCGAGAACATGCTCAGCACGCGCGTCTATCCCGTGGCCGACCTGGTGGTTCCGATTCAGCAACCGCGAGCGGGTGGCATGGGTGGCATGGGCAGCATCGGCCCCGGCATGGGTGGAACGAGCGGTGGCATGGGTGGCGGTATGGGTGGCATGGGTGGCGGTATGGGTGGCATGGGTGGCGGTATGGGTGGTATGGGTGGCGGCATGGGAATGGGCATGGGTATGGGAGGTGGCATGTTTTGACGAGCGACATCGACCGGTGGCAAGTTGGTCCTTCATTTTGGATTCGCTTTGGCAGCCCGCAACGGCAGGTACGCGCGGACCCGGCGCCAGCAGGGACGCGCCGAGGCATAGCCGGCCAGCGCCAGACGGCTCACGAAGCGGCGAGGGGCAATCAGCACCTTGCCTACCGCGTAGTCGCGGGTGGCCCACTTGGCGGTCGCGTCGGTCAACGGTCCCCAAAAGTCGACCAGCCGCACGTCGCCCGAGCTAAAAAATCCTTCCAACAACATCGCTCGCAACAATTGGCCGGGCGAAAGCGCGGCATAGGCGGCATCATAGCCGACTTTGGTCGAGTAGTATGCGCCTTTGGCGCGGCATCCGTACTCGAACGCGATCGGCCGATCGTCGTGTTTCAGAAACATAAGTTGCAAATGTCCCAGGTCGGCCATGCTGCCGGCCTGGCGCAAATACCAGTCGAAGATAGTCGGCGCGCGCAAGATCGAAGTTCCCGCGCCGCCTTTCCAGCTCCGATCTTCGAGCTCGCAGGCATGTTTTAGCAACGTGGCCAGTTGCGCCGCGGGTTGCGTGTGTATCTCCAGCGAGAGTTTGCCGGACTGTTTCGCCCGCCTGGCCGCTTTGCGAAGATGGCGGCGATGATTGCCTGACCAGCGGGCCTGGTATTCGTCCCAGCGGCCGTCGATTTGCACCTGGCCAACGCGCTGAGACGGAACGACCATCGCGTCGAGACCGCGGCCCCTTGCCGCCGCGAGCAACGCCTGCCAGCGCGGCGCTTCGTAGGCCACCGGGGCCAGGCACAACAGGGGCCAAGGAGCTTCGTTCAAGCCCTCAACCAGGAGATCCAAGACAGCGGCTTCGTCGGCCGCATCGTCGAGCAAGAGGTCGCCGCACAATCCCCAGGCGTTCGAGGGCAGGCCTCCGCAAGCGGTCCATTTCGACGAATGCGAGGCGACCAACGGCAACGCCGCGAGAAAGGTCTTCCTTTGTTCAACGACCAGACCGTAAAACGCGGCGTCGGGCCTGAAGTGCGTCAGCCATTGGGCCGCGAACTCGGCCCGCGCGAAGGGCGCGCTCACCTCGCTGCGTTGCCAAAGCGCGTCCCATTGCGACGCCGCCTTGCGCAACTCCTCGGCCGAACGGAGATAGCTGAGCTTGAGCATGAGCTTCACGGTGGCTGTGTCGAAGCAACGATAGCTTTTTTATGACCGTGGCGGCGATGAATCCCCCGCCGTCACCTGTATAATGGAATGCGAGAGTAATGACCGCCGAAACGGAGAAGCAACGCGGAGACAAGAGGAATGACCACAGTACCCATCCAGGAAGCCGGAATCCGTCTTTCGGAATTGATCCACGGACTCAGGCCCGGCGACGAGGTGATTATCACCGAAGACAATCAGCCAGTGGCGAAACTCATCGGCCAAGCGATATCGGTTCGCCAGCCCCGGCGACGCGGTAGCGCTAAAGGGAAGCTGATCATTCATGAAGAAGACGAGGAGCACCTCAAAGACTTCAAGGAGTACATGCCGTGAGGCTTCTCCTCGATACCCACGCCTTCCTGTGGTACATCCTCGACGATCCACAATTGAGCGCGAAAGCCGATGCGCTTATTAGCGATGCGAACAACGAGATTGAAGTCAGTCCCGCTTCCTATTGGGAAATCGCGATCAAAATCCGGCTCGACAAATATTCTTTGCCGGAGCCATATCAGATGTTCATGGAGCGCGAGATTGCGACCAACGGCTTTCGTATTTTACATATTGAGCCGAAACACACGGCACTCATCACGACGATGCCGTTTCATCACCGCGATCCGTTCGACCGGCTGATCGTCGCTCAGGCACAGGTGGAGCAAATCGCGATTGTCAGCGGCGACACAGCCCTCGACGCTTACGGCGTCACGAGGCTTTGGTGAAGAGGCGGTTCGTTTTCTCATTGCTTCTTCCACCGCTGCCGCAGCGCCTCGTAAAACAACACGGCCGCGGTGGCCGACACATTCAAGCTGTCGGCCACGCCCAGCATGGGCAACTTGATGGCCACCACGTCTTCGCCACGCCAGGCGTCGGAAAGGCCGGCCGTTTCGCTTCCCAATACCAACGCTGCCGGCAGGTCTAGCCCTGCCTCGGTGTAGTGCATGTCGGCATCGACGCGGGCCGTATAAATCCGCAATGCATGCTCGCGGAGAAAACGCACCGCGTCTTCCGCGCTGGCCACGGCGACGGGCATCGAAAATACCGTACCCAGGCTGGCACGGACCACGTTCGGGTTGAACAGGTCGGTGCCCTGTCCGGCGGCGATCACCGCCGACACTCCCGCGGCGTCGGCCGTGCGCAGAATCGCCCCCAGGTTGCCGGGTTTTTCTAGGCCCTCGACCACCGCGACGAGCGGGCAGCCGGGCAACTGCAAGTCGGCCAGCGAGCGCCGCGGCGTCGTGGCCACGCCCATCACCCCTTCGGCACGCTCGCCAAAGGCCAGTTTTTCGAATACCTGCGGAGTGACCGTCAAACGAGCGACGCCCGTTTCGTCGATCCGCTTCAGGGCCTGCTGCGCGGCGGGCGATTGGCAGAGCGGTCCGCAAACAAAGAGTTCGACGAGCTCGACGCCGGCGGCCATGGCCCGCATCAGCTCGCGCGCGCCGTCGATGAGCATGCGGCCCTGCTTTTCGCGCTGCCGACGCTGGCGAAGCTTGACGGCGTCTTTAACGTGCGGATTGTGAAGGCTCGTGATGTGCAAGGGCGACCATCTCTTCCAGCAAGCGGCGGGGCGCACCGATCTCCAGCACATGGACTTCGCCGGTGTAGCGGTCGGCTCCGGGCGTCAAGAATCCAGGCTTCGAAGCCACAAAAGTGCAGGTGTGGCGGGCGCGGACGGTGGGCGTGGCGGCCGTGCCCGTGTCGCAATCGAGGCCGCTGGGCAGGTCGATGGCCACAATCGGGATTCCACTGGCATTGAGCTGCTCGATGACCGCGTCGACCGGCGGGCGCGGCGCACCGGTGGCGCCGGTGCCCAGCAAGGCATCGACAATCCACTCTGCGCCGGCAAGCTGCCGTTGGAATCGCTCGCCGTCGTGCTGTTGGCCGAAAACTTCGATCGGCACTTTCGACGTTCGCAAGATGTCGAAATTCACCGCGGCATCGCCCGACAGCTCGTGCATCGTGGTCCACAGCAACACGCGCACCGGCAGGCCGCGGAGATCGAGATGCCGGGCGACCACGAAACCATCGCCGCCATTGTTCCCCTTGCCGCAACAGATGATCACCGGGCCGCGCACGCCCAGTTGGCACAGAACGTCGGCCACGCCACGGCCGGCGTTCTCCATCAGCACGAGGCCCGACATGCCATACTCGGACACGGCGCGTCGATCGACTTCGCGGGTCTGCTGGCGGTTAAGTACAGTTGGCGGCATGGTACGGCAGGGTACAATAGATGCCGATGGGGAAACAAGACCCTCTGATCGGTTTTGAGAAACAGAACCGGCAATGCATTGAGCCTAGGGTGGGACCAGCGAGCTTGCGAGCGCCGGCCCACCGTTAGCGACGTCACTTGTGGTGGGCCGGCGCTCGCAAGCTCGCTGGTCCCACCCTGCGTCGAATACCGAAGTTGTTTGTCAAAACCGATCAGAGCCGAAACGAATCTTTTCAGCACCGACCATGCCACTCTACGAATATCAGTGCGACGCTTGCGGCGATGAGTTTGAGCTTCTCGTGCGATCGGGCGACAAGCCTGAGTGTCCAAGTTGCCGCAGCCCCCGGCTGGCCAAGCGGCTGAGCGTTCCGGCGGCCCCGGTAACTTCCGGCACCAATTTGCCGATGGCCGATGCTCCCTTCATGGGTTGCGGCAAGCCCGGCTGCGGCCCCGGCGGTTGCGGCATGGGCAACTGAGTCGCGCATGCGGATCGCTTGCTTCGGCGGAATCTACAGCAACTACCTGGCGCTGGAAGCGGCCATTCGGCTCGCCCAACGGCGCGGCGTCGACGCCCTCTATTGCTTGGGCGATCTGGGGGCCTTCGGCCCGCATCCCGACAGAGTGTTTCCCCTGCTTCGCGAGAACGGTGTCTTCTGCCTGCAAGGCAATTACGACGATTCAGTCGGGCACGGTCTCGACAACTGTCAATGCGGCTACATCGATCCTCGCGACAACCACTTCGCGCAAATCAGCTACGACTACACGTTGGCCAACACGTCGGACGAAAACCGTCGCTGGCTTTGCTCGCTGCCGCCGCAACATCGGTCCGATTTAGACGGACTCCGGCTGCTGATGTGTCACGGCAGCCCGCGCAAAGTGAACGAGTTTCTCTGGGAGTCGACCACGCCGACTCACTTTCTCGACAAACTGGCCGACGACCACGCGGCCGACGTCATCCTGGCAACGCACAGCGGCATCCGTTGGCAGCGAGCGTTGAGCGGTGGCAGGCGGTTCGTGAACGTCGGCGTGCTGGGCCGGCCGGAAAACGACGGCCGCACCAACGTCTGGTTCGCGATCGTCGGCCACGACCAAGACGGCGTCACGGTGGAGTATGTGCCGGTGGAATACGACCACCGCAGTCTGGCCCGTGAGATGGCGGAGGAAGGTTTGCCCGCCGAGTTCCAGGAAGCGGTATTGACCGGCTGGTGGACGACTTGCTTGGAGATTCTGCCCAGCAAGGAGCGGCGTCGAGGAAGGTATTAATCGCGCGTGGCGGAATTACTCTGCCCCAGCCACCCGCCCCACCAGACTTCTCACGAAGTCAGCTACGGGCACTGGCCGTCGCTAACTTCGCGATAATGGCCGGCGAGCGCTCGGGCTGCATGCTCCGCGCCGAATGCCTCTTCCATGCGGCGACGCGCGGAGCGGCCCATCGCTTCGCGCTCGGCGGGCGACTCGATCAATTCGACGATGGCCTCGGCCAACGAATCAACGTTGTTCGCGGGAACAAGCCGCGCCATGGTCGCCGCGGGAAAAACCTCGCGCGTGCCGCCGACATCGGTGGCGATGCATGCCACGCACGCCGCCGCCGCCTCCAGGAGCACTCGGCCCAGCGGCTCTTGCCGCGCCGGGTGAACCAGCAGGGTGACTTCGGGCAAGACCCGCTCGACGTGGACGATCGCTCCTAAGAAATGGAACCGCCGCGCCAGGCCCGCCGCCTCGATCGACGCGCGCAGGGCTGCCTCATACTCGATCGCTTCGGCCTTTTGCGAATGGCGTTCGCCGACCAGCAGCCAGTGCAGTGCCGGCAAGCGGTCTTTGACGCGCGCGGCGGCACGCGCCAGCACATCGTGCCCCTTGCGCATGACGAGCTGCCCGATGCTTGCCGCCAAGACCGCGTCGTCCGGCAAACCAAGTTCGCGGTGCAGCCAACCGGTGGGCGCCCGCGGCCGGAACAGGTTCAGATCGACGCCGTTATGGCAGACCCGCGTGCGCTCGGCACTTACGCCTTGCTTCAAGTGGAACTCGCGCGTGGCCTGCGACACGGCCAGCAGCCGCGCATGCCGATTCAGATCGGCCACCGCGGCGGCGCTCAAGCCGACGACGTCGCGCAGGTGCGCGATGCTCGGCATGCCGGCCGCTTCGACCACCGCTGCCGAAAGCCGCCCCATGCTCAGACTGTTGGCGTGCAAGAGCGCCGGCCGGATTTCTTCGAGCAGCGAGCGCAGCGCTTGCCGCAGTTGCTGGCGCGACATCGCCCGATCGGACGGATGCACGTTGAACGGCCGATGTTCGACGCCGCAACCAGCCAGCACATCGGCCAGCGGCCCTTCCGGCGGCGCCAGCGCCACAGGTTCGATGCCTGCTTGAAGCAAATAAGGTAACGTCGCCAGCAGCGAGCGTTCGCCCCCCAATAACGTCGGATACTCGAATAGCCAAGCGACCTTCAAGCCGACAGCAGAACCAAAGTCCGTGGCAAAATCAAGCAGCGCGGGGGGGCGGGTGTTACACGCGGATAGAAATGTCCCCTGTTTCTGACGGATAGAAATGTCCCCTTGGGTGTTCCTACTCCCGCTGTGGGGTTGGACTGCGTAGCGCAGGGAGCGCAGCGACCGGAGCGGAGCAGTC
>Ga0307374_10015163_pt1 | contig 10397 bp, 7 predicted proteins | sample OX3MG_FD_202532 | JGI IMG/M metagenome (GOLD analysis project Ga0307374, IMG submission 202532) | Soil microbial communities from Risofladan, Vaasa, Finland - OX-3 | ecosystem: Environmental > Terrestrial > Soil > Coastal area > Acid sulfate soil | place: Finland: Risofladan, Vaasa | collected...
TTTTGAATTGACTTGGTTAATCCAGTCCTGCATGTGCCCCAGCGCCCGCATCAGGTTCAGCCGCGCTTTGGCCAGCTCCAGCGCCGCCTCCTGCGCGTCCTCGTACTTTTGCCGCTCGTCAATGTGCGCCAGCTCGCCGGCTTTGGGGCTAGCCTGCGCCTGCCCGCCCGGCTGGCCGGCGGCGCCGTTGCCATTCTCGAGTTGGGTCTGCACCGTCTTCAGATCGTCGGCGGCAATCTGCTGCTTCAGCCCGGCCACCTCCGCCTGCGCATCCAGCTCGCGCAGGCTGGCATTCAGTTGCGTAATCTGAAGATCGTTTTGCCGCTGCGCCTCGTCCGCCTCAATTCTCGCCCGCAGCGCATCGGCATTGGACTCCCGCCCCTTCGCCCAATGGCCCATGTCGAAGACCGGAATGCTGATGTTGAATCCGGAGAAGAAATTGTTTGCCGGCAGCGGGTGGGCAAAAAAGTAGTTCACATTGTTCAGCACTGTGGTGTTGCGGTTGTACTGCGCGAAAAACGTGAGCTGTGGAATGTAATTCGTCTCCTGGTCGCCTTTGGCCACGCGCTCCTTTGACTCCGCGATCTGCCGTGCTGCCGTCACCCCGGCAATCGTTACCGGGGGATCGTTCCCCGTCACTTTCGGGATCTCCGGAATGCTGGCATGATCGGTCAGGATGGAGGCCACCGGCAGCCCCGTCAGCGTCGAGAGTTCCTTCTCCAGCGTGGTCGCGCGCGTTTCCAGGTGGATGTGCGCCAGCTTCACATTGGCCGCTGCCAGCCTCGCCACCAGCAGATCGTGCAGCGAGTCCACGCCGGCCTCCGCCCGCTGCTGCTCAATCTCCACCAGCCGCGCCGCATTCTGCTCCTGCGCCTGTGCCGCCTCCAGTTCGCGGCTCACCGTGTCCAGCTCGATGTACGCCGTTGAAACGTCCAGCGCCACTTGCTCCCTGGCGTCCTTCAACCGCGTCGTCGCTGCCTGCACTCCGGAGCGCGCTGCATTCAAGTAATATTTCTGCGGATAACTGAACACCAGCGACTCCACCGTCGCGCTCCACAAAGACGGCGGCTGCCCCGTGAAGCCCTCCTCGGGAAACGCCGGGATTCCCGTGCTGAACGAAAGCGAGGGGACGTAGACATCCTTGCTCTCCGACAAAACCGCCTGCGCCTTGTTCACGTCCGACTGCGCCATTCGCACCGCCGTCGAGTTCTTCTGCGCCAGATCCACCAACGTCTTCAGCGAAACCTGCGCGTGCGCGAGTGCCGCCCCCCCAACCGCGATCGCCAGCATCGCCGCCGGGCCCATCCGTCCCATCCACGATCTGTCAGTGAATCTCACGAGTGCGCATCCAGAATCAGGTTCAGATCCCGAGCCGGTTTGTAGGTGCTGGCCTCTGCCAGGGCGGCATCGCGCTCGCGGTCGGCCGCGGCGGTATCGCCCTGTTGTTTCTCCAGGCGCGCCAGCCACACGTGCGCCACAAACGTCGGCCCTTCCTCCGTCTGGGTTGGCGATGCCAGGTAGTCGCGCAGCATGCGAACCGCCAGCGTGGGATTGCGCCGCGCTTCGATCAGCACCGATGCCCCGTTGAACAGCGCCACTCCGGCATGGCGGTCCCGCTCCGCCGCCGCACGCCCGCTCTCCACCGCGCTCTCCATTGCCGTCCACTTCTTGTATTTGCGATAGAAACTCGCCAGCCGCATCCACTGGAACGCCGGGTGCGGACTTGCCGCGACGGCCGCGCGCATCTCGCGCTCCGCTGTCACAAAATCCCGATTCTGTTCCGCAATCCCCGCCCGCAGCTCGTGCGCCCGCGCACGATCGATTCGGTCCAGCCGCGCCGCCACTCCCTGCGCCTTGTCGGTTCCGCCGCCTACAATCCCCGGCGCCTCGTTGTAAAACTCTCCCAGGTCCGCCAGCGCCTCCGCATTGCGCGGATCCAGCTTCACCGCCTGCTCAAACTCCATCCGCGCCTGCTTCGCCAGCCCATACGCCTGCCAGAAGGGAGCCGCGTCCGCCTTCTCCCCCAGCGCCCGCCCCATCCAAAGGCGATACATCGCATTCTGCCCGTCCAGGTTCACCGCCTGCTGGCACTCGACCGCGGCGTCGTTCCACTGCTCCAGCGCAAACAGCACCCGGCAGCGCAAATTGTGCGCCGGCGCCGAGTTGCCATCCGGCCCCGGCAGCCCGTTCAGAATCGTCATGGCCGCGTCGGCGCGTCCCGCCTGCAACGCCGCATCGGCTTCCGCCAGTCCCGTCCGCTCCGCCATCCCGGGCGTCCCCGCCGCTAGCAACGCCGCCGCCGCCAGCACGCTCAACAGTGGCCGCAGCCACCGTCTCGCTACTCCGCGCTCGATCGCCATCCTCCTCGTCACCGCACTTCCTTGATGGGAATCCCCTCCTGCAGCGGCTGTCCCGTCAGTGTCCCCGTTGCCACCCAATCCCCGGCCTTCAATCCGCTGAGAATCGCCGCCTCGTTCACATTCCTCGTGCCGAACGCTACCGGCGTGCGCTTCAGCTCATCTCCCACCACGAGGAAGACAAACGGGCCTGCGCTTTCCACGCGCAGCGCCGCATTGGGAACAATCAATGCATTGGACTGGGTCGCCGTGGTTACGTATACCGTCACATTCGTGTTCGGAAGCAGTTGCCCGCCGGCATCGTCCAGGCTGATCAGCGCCTCGCCCACCCGCCGTGTCTCCACCTGGATCACCGTCACCGGGACTCGCTCAATGTGCCCGTGCCACACTTTGCCAGGCAGCGCGTCCCACGTAATCTCCACCGGCTGCCCTACCGCCAGCGATCCAATATTCGGTTCGTCGAAATACGCACGCACCCGCTCATGATCCAGGTCGGCCATCTCCAGCAGCACCTTGCCCTGCTCCACAAAGTCCGTGGCTCGCACGTTCACGTTGTAGACAGTTCCCGAAATCGGCGCCCGCACCGTGGTACGGTTCTCCACGTCCTGGGCCGCGGCCAGTCCGGCTTCCGCGTCCTTCATCGCCGCCTGCGCCCGCGCCATCTCCGCCGGCGAGTAGCGATTCGTGGCGCTGGCCCTGGCCGCGTTCAGCGCTGCCTCCGCCGCCTCCAGCCGCTGCCGCGCCGCTGCCACCTCGCTGGCCGAGGCCGCTCCGGTCAGGTTCAGCTTCGCCAGCGCTTCCAGGTCATGCTGCGCCTGGTCGCGGTCGATCCGGTCCCGCGCAACCTCCGCCGCCGATGCCTGCTGCTGCTCCAGCGTTCCGTTGTGCGTGGCCGCTTCCAGCATCGCCTGCGCGTTCTTCACCGCCGCCTCGGCGGTAGCCAGTTGCGACTGTGCCGTCATGTCGTCCAACTGCATCAGCACTTTGCCCGCCGGCACCTTGTCGCCCGGCTGCACGTAGATGGCCTTCACCGTGGTCGCCAGTGGACTGGTAATCTGCTGATTGTCTTCCGGCTCAACCCGCCCGTTGGTGCTCTCTTTGCTCGTCAGCGAGCCCAGCTTTACCTGCGCCACGCGCACGTCCAGCCGCTCCCGCGTGAGCGAGCGCACTGCCACGAATACCAGCACCAGGATGACTATGGCCCCCAGCCAAACCCAGCCCCAGCTCAATTGCCTGCGTTCTTTTGCCATGCGCAACCTGAGTCAGTATATCGGACGCTCCGAGAGCCCCTCAGGGTTCGGGAAAATCATGCAGCAGCACGGCTTATCGTTGGAAGTGCAGTTCACAGTTCGCAGTTCACAGTTTCGGAGCGCCTGGTTCGGGGAAGGCCAAGGGCTGGCCCCTGCCGCCGGCTTCCTCTTCCCCCGGCCCCACTGAACTAAGAACGGCGAACCGTGAAATGTGAACTGCGAACTAAGAACTAAGAACTAAGAACTGTGAACTGTGAACTCCGAACTGTGAACTACGAACTGTGAACTACGAACTAAAATGGACTCATGGCCACCACCGCTCCCCGCTACACTGACGACCACGCCAAGGCCGGCCTCGACTTCAAGTTCCCCGCCATCGAAACCTGGCGCAACCAGTTCCCCGCCTATGAGATCGAAATCGACGATCCCGAGCTCACCAGCGTCTGCCCCAAAACCGGCCTCCCCGACTTCGGCCACCTCACCATCCGTTACATGCCCCGCGAACGCTGCCTCGAGCTCAAGTCGCTCAAAGAGTATCTCTTCAGCTACCGCAACCTCGGCATCTTTCAGGAAAACATCGTCAACCAGGTCCTTGAGGACGTAGTCAAGGCGGCCGATCCGGTCTGGGCCGTGGTCAAGGGCGTCTTCCGCCCCCGCGGCGGCATCGCCACCACCGTCGAAGCCCGCTGGCCCCGCCCGCAGCAAATCGTCCCGTAGGGACGGCGCCCTTGCGCGGCTGCCCCAAAGCCTGCCTGGGCGCCCCTGAAAGTGAGCAATATTGAACAGCTTCTCTCTCTAGTCTTATGCAACCCTCTGCTGACCGGTTTCCTGAAGTCGAAACGGGATCTTGTATGAGATCGTTCATTCGCCATTGAGGGATTAGAGTAACTTCGCTTTTGCTGTGGACTTCCCGTGCCCATCCTTTCCGCTTCTTCTGTGGAAAGGATGGGAAGCCGACGGAATTGAGGTCTGCACCAATACCCGCAACGCTCTAGCTCCGCGCATCAATGGGATGGAGTGCCGACGTTGCCGGGGATCGATGCACAACCCGCTTGGGCACATTATGCCGATCAGGTGGTTTCTTCGATGTTGGCCTTGGAGGCTTGCGAATATGCGATCTGAACTTGTATTCGGCGCCGCGGCACACGTAACCAATCGTTACTTGCTCACAAGTATTGCCGCCAAGGCAACCCGCGCGCTCCATAGGCCCAACAGTCGTCTGGAAGACACCTCAAACGACGTATTCCGGCTCTTCAGCCATGCCAATCGAAGTGCCGATGGAATTTCACGCGGACCGGCGCTTCAGTGTCTGCGTGAGAACGCGCCGCATCCGCGAACTTGCTAACTTGCCACGTCGCAAAGCGACGCTAACTCGCTGCTTTTGGCCTTGAAAAAATCCCTTCAACCGGCAGAAGAGCAGTTCTCAGGCAGGCTCTTTAGCCCCGGCGCCTTTCCGCATCGAAATCCACTGCTTTTGAGACCTGGAAGTCTGCGAGGTTGGGCAGCTTCTGAACCGCGTGCGGAAAGAATCGTCCAAAGGGCCGCCTTTTAACAAGGGCACGGCTTCAGTGTCTGCGTGAGAACTCGCCGCTTCCGCGAACTTGCTAACTTGCCACGTCGCAAAGCGACGCTAACTTGCTGCTTTTGGCCTTGAAAAAATCCCTTCAACCGGCAGAAGACCAGTTCTCACGCAGGCTCTTTAGCCCCAGCGCCTTTCCGCATCGAAATCCACTGCCGGGTGCCCCATCCTGGCCGCGTCTTTCGCGGCTGGGGTGGGATGACTGAAGCTGCCCCTTATTCTTCTTTTGCTCTAGCCTTCCCCCTACCGCGCGCCCTCAGCCCTTCTCCTGATCCCCTCCAGCCACTCCCGCCTGAGCAGCCCACTCCCCGGTACAATTAGCCGCCAGTAAATCGCCGGCCCGCGGCTCGACATCCCCTCCACCGCCATCCGCGTCTCCGTGGTCACCGTCGACCATCCCCCGCCCGCATCTTCAGCGTAGAAGTTGAAGGCCATCTTCACCGCGCCCGGCTTGTGGAATTCCGCGTACTCCTTCAGATCTCGCGCCCCGATCACCCGCTTCGCCTGCGTGTCCACGCCCCCGGCCATTACCACTTCCCGTTCGCCGCCCCCGCTCACGTATCCCGACGCCGCAAAGGCATCCAGGATTCGCTTGTCCGGTGAAAACGCGCCGGCATCGCGATAGGGTTCCCGCAAAACCGCACCGCGAATCTTCAGCAGCGTGGTCAGCGATCGCAGATCGCCCCACGTCGATTCGCGCGCCGCCTCGATCGCCTGCTCCGGCCGCACATGAGCCCGCACCGTGTGCCGCTCCCCGAACTGGTACTCCGGCAGGACGTCGTCCAGCACCGTCTTATGCTGCGCCACCCGGATCGTCGCCGCCGGCCACAGCAGCGCCGCCGCGGCCAGCGCCACTCCGCCGGCAAACACCAGCGCTCCCTCCCTCCGCCTGCGAACTCCCAGAAACCGGAAGGGAATCGCCACGTTCGCCACTCCCGCCAGCGCCAGCACCATCCCCGCATACGCCAGCAGGCTCAGCGGCTGGAACGACGCCCAATAGTCGAACAGCACCACCGCGCCCACCGCCAACACCGTAACCCCAATCCACCACACCGTCCTGGTTGCCATCCGCTCCCTCCCCGGCTGCCGGGGAAAAAGGCAACGGGAGATCTCGAGAGAACTCCCGGCCAACCCAGCCCCACCGGACATCGTTTTGCCAGATGCCGGCCCCAATCAGTGACGCCGGACACGGCCCGTGGTGCCGGCAGATCGACGGTCTCCTTAACTCCATGACCCGGGAAAAGAGCCGGCTCGACTGCGAAGGAACGTGACTTTTGCCCACCAGCCTCCATTCGCACAATTTCCTGTGACTGTCATCACAGCCACGCGCGAATCTCCCATGGCACCCTCAAGAGACGGGAAGAAACTCCTGCAGGAAAGTTGTCTTTGCTCTTTGATATCGCTACGTCGGCAATGACGGGATCACCCACCCCCCTCCCTCCCAAAGGTAACCATCGGAGGATGGGGGCCCTCGCGGGAAACACCCCGCGCCTTCCCAGCATTGAGATCTGCGCCGGGCCGGTGCAGGCGGTTCGGGAGGGGGGACCCCCTCCCAACGGTAACCACCCCGGGGAGGGGAATCACTCCGGACGCCCTGCTCCTTCCCAAAATGGAACGAAATTGGGTCGATTGGGCCGCTTCGAGAGGGGGGGGACCCCCTCCCAGAAGTAACCGGACACACGCCCAACAGTAACCATCCCGGGAAGGGGAGTTGCTCTGGACGTCCCCGCTCTTTCTGGAACCAGGTCAGGACGGTGGGCTGCTTCGAGGGGGGACCCCCTCCCAACGGTAACCACCGGCGGCCTTCGAGACCGCTCCGTGGATCATTCCGGCAGCGGTAGTTCCCCATCCATTCCTGCCTCGATCAGCTCCCGCCGAAGCCCCTCGACCGTCGTGAACTCCACCGCCTTCATCCCCAGCGCCCGCGCCGTCTCCACATTCACCCGCTTGTCGTCCACAAACAGCGTCTCCTCGGGCCGCGTTCCCAGCCGCTCCAGCGTGTGCCGGTAAATGGCAGGATCGGGCTTGGCCAACCCAAGCTGGTAGCTCCACACCAGCACGTCGAAGTTCTGGATCCACGCAAATGCGCCCAGAACGCTCTCGAGCACCGAGTCGCCCATGTTGGAGAGGATTGCCGTGCGCAGCCCGCGCTCCTTGAGCCGCCGCTGCCACTCGACCATCGCCGGATTCTGCGTCGTCCACATGCGCGCGTCCAGCCGGTTCAGCTCGGTCAGGTCCGCCGGCGTCAGCGCCACACCGCTGTCGCGCGCGAACTTCTCCCAGAATGTCACGCCGGTCAGTTTGCCTTCGTCGTAGGCGTGCCGGTCGGCCCAATAGAATGTCTCGAACCGCTCAGCGTCCAGCCCGGTGATGCGCACCATCGCGTCATGCGCCTCCTGATTTGGCTGCCCCGTCAACACCATTCCGTAGTCAAAAATCACCGCCCGCAGACTCAATCGCCCTCTCCCGTTCCTCAATCTGTACCACTTCCATTCTGGCAGAGCGCGGCGGGCAGTTTCGGCGCCGCCATGGAGGGGCGCGACTTCGGGTGGCGCCGTTCTGAAGGCGGAAGGAGCAGGGGCCTTCAGGCCCCTGAATGGGTGCAGGTAATGACAAGGCCTTCAGGCCCGGGCTCTTCGGGAAAAACGGAGGGAACAGGGGCCTTCAGGCCCCTGAATGGACGCTCTGGCGCTACCATGAAAAGTCATGCGATTCGCCCGCCGCACGGACTGGAACACCGGCGAGACAGACCTGGCCCGCGCCCACCGCGCCCGCGTCGAGGCCGGTTTGCCGATCGCCGACCTGACCGCCTCCAATCCCACGCGCTGCGGCTTCCGCTACCCGCCCGATCTGCTGTCGGCCCTCGCCGACCCCGCTGCCCTGGACTACGATCCCGATGCGCGCGGACTGCCGGCTGCCCGCCAGGCCGTCTGCGCCTACTACGCCGACCACGGCGCCGCCGTCGAACCCGGGCAGGTGATCCTGACCACCAGCACCAGCGAGGCCTACAGCTTCCTGTTCCGCCTGCTCTGCGAGCCGGGAGACGAGATCCTGGCGCCCGAGCCCAGCTACCCGCTCTTCGACTTCCTCGCCACCCTGGACGACGTGCGCCTGAGGCCCGCCCCCCTGGTCTACGATCACGGCTGGCAGCTCGACCCCGAGGGGGTTCGCCGGGCGCTCACGCCGCGGACCCGCGCCATCGTCCTGGTGCACCCCAATAACCCCACCGGCCACTTCACCAAGTCGTGGGAAGCCGCGGAACTGGCGGCGCTGTGCCGGGAAAACGATTTGTCGCTCATCGTCGACGAGGTGTTTCTGGATTACCCGACTCCGGATGTGCCCCATCCATCGGCGGCTTTATCGCCAGCGGGGGAGAGGGAAACTGCTGACTCGGCGGTCCCGACGTTCGCCGCCGGCCTTGAAGATGTCCCAGTTTTCGTGGTCAGCGGGCTGAGCAAGATTGCCGGCCTGCCGCAGATGAAGGCCGCCTGGATGGTGGTCACCGGCCCGGGACGAGGGGCCGCGCTGGACCGGCTGGAGGTTATCGCGGACACGTTCCTCTCAATGAATGCGCCGGTGCAGCGGGCGATTCCGGCATGGCTCTCCGGCCGCCACGACATCCAGCGCCAGATCCGGGAGCGGGTCGCCACCAACCTGGCGGAGCTGGACCGCCGGCTCGCGCCCTATCCCGCCCTGCGCCGCCTGAAATGCGAGGGGGGCTGGTACGCCGTGCTGCGCATCCCGGCGCTGGGGCCGGACGAGGAGACCGTACGCTCCCTGCTTGACCACGGCGTGTGGGTACATCCGGGCCATTTCTTCGGCTTTCCAGCCTCGGGCTGGCTGGTGCTGAGCCTGCTGGCCCCTGTATACGAATTTGAAACAGGCGCAGGGGTGTTACTTGACTTTCTGGGAACGAATCAGCAGGTTAACAAATCGGGCGTCCTGGATAAACCGAAACTTTATGGAATTGACGCAAAGTATTGATTCTGCTGTACGTGAGTTTTTGACAACCTCTACGCTTTCCTGTGCAGAAAGGGATTGAATTCGCGTTCCGCGCCGATGGTCGTCTCCGGTCCGTGGCCGGGTATGACGCGGGTATCGTCCGGCAGGGTCAGCAGGCGCGATTCGATGGAGGCAATAAGCTGCCGGCCGTTGCCGCCGGGCAGGTCGGTGCGGCCGATGCTGCCGGCGAAAAGGGTGTCACCGGCGACGAGCATCTTCATCGGCGCAAAGTGCAGGCTCACCGATCCCTGGGTGTGTCCGGGGGTGTGCAGCACCTGGGCCGGAAACTGCTCCATGCCGACGGTTTCCCCATCTTCGAGGCTGGCGTCCGGCGATGCCACTTCCGGTGTGGGCACGCCCAGCCAGGCGGCCTGCATGTTCATCATCTTCAGCAGGGGCAGGTCGCTCTCGTTCAGGAGGATGGGCGCGCCGGTGAGGCGCTTGAGCTTGAGCGCGCCGCCCACGTGGTCGATGTGCCCGTGAGTGATGAGAATCTGCGTCAGCTTGAGCCGGAGGTCCAGGAGCCGCTGCTGGATGCGGCCGATCTCGTCGCCGGGATCGATCACGATAGCCTCGCCGGCGTTTTCGTCGCCCAGGATGGTGCAGTTGCAGGCGAGCGGGCCGACCGGAAACGTCTCCAGGATCATACCTTCATTTTAGGGCTGTCGGCTGAACCGGTGGGGATCTCCTGCCGCATGTGCGGGGGCGTGGAACTCGAATCGCCTTATTGCAATGCCTGGTTTTTGCCGATGACATAATTGGACTTCGTCGGCTAGAGTGCTTTACATCACAGGTGTTTGTTCGTTCTGAATAGATGATTGGGATTACGGGAGTGATTGGATGCGGCTCCAAAGGCAAATTCGTGCCTGCGTGATCGGTGTGGTTGCCGCTGTTGCCGCATGGGGTTCCGCTGCGGCTGCGTCGCCGCCTCGAGCCGTCTCGTTTACCACCGCGCGCGGGGTTCACAGCCTGCCTCCGGATCGGGCCACGAACAAATACCCAGTCCATCTTCATGCGGTGCTGACGTACTACGATCCCTATATCGATCCCCGGCGCGGCGCGATTTTCGTCTGTGACCGATCCGGCTGCGTGTTTGTCTCTATTCCACACCGGCCCATCCTGCCGCTCCACAGCGGGGACCTGGTGGACATTTCGGGCGTTACCGGCCCGGGAGACTATGCCTCCATCGTGGACGCGAACGAAATCCGC